>Ga0182024_10017397_pt1 | contig 13505 bp, 10 predicted proteins | sample P32metaG_FD_120480 | JGI IMG/M metagenome (GOLD analysis project Ga0182024, IMG submission 120480) | Permafrost microbial communities from Stordalen Mire, Sweden - P3-2 metaG (Illumina Assembly) | ecosystem: Environmental > Terrestrial > Soil > Wetlands > Permafrost | place: Sweden: Stordalen...
CAGCCCCAGTGACACCACGAAGTCCTCTCGCCCGTTGCACGGTGCTGGCCCGCCAAGCGTCCACGATTAGCTGCGGCTTCCCCACTTCAAAAATGTGAAGCGAGCCTGGAGACGCTGAACCGGCGAAACGGGAAGGATCGGCACTGGCGACAAATTCAAACTGACCGGCTACCCCCGATAGCCGCGCTTCATACGTTATAATTCCGGCCACTGATGAACCTGACCTCTGGCACTAAGCTTGGGCCGTATGAAATCGTTTCTTTATTAGGCGCTGGCGGGATGGGCGAAGTTTATCGCGCCCGCGATTCTCGCCTTCGGCGCGAGGTGGCGATCAAGGTTTTGCCGCAGGCGCTTTCTCTGGATGCCGACCGCATGCGGCGCTTTGAGCAAGAGGCGCTGGCTACGGCGGCTCTGAATCATCCGAACATTTTGGCGGTGTTTGATATTGGGACGAGCGATGGCTCGCCTTATGTCGTCTCGGAGTTGCTCGAGGGCGAGACCCTGCGCGATCGGCTGCGCAGCGGATCGATCGCTACGCGCAAGGCTCTGGATTATGCGATGCAGATTGCGCAGGGGCTGGCGGCGGCGCATGAGAAAGGGATTATTCATCGTGATCTGAAGCCAGAAAATTTATTTCTTACTAAGGATGGGCGGCTGAAGATTCTGGATTTTGGCCTGGCGAAACTTACCCAGGTCGATCCGGGATCGAACCCTTCGATGGCGACGGTAACGCACGGCGCGACCGAAGCGGGGATGGTGATGGGGACGGCGGGGTATATGTCGCCGGAGCAGGTGCGCGGGCTGACGCTTGATCCGCGGTCGGACATATTTGGCTTTGGGGCGATTCTCTACGAGATGCTTTCGGGGAAGCGGGCGTTTCATGGGGCGACGCCGGCGGATACGATGAGCTCGATTTTGAAGGAAGATCCTCCGGAGTTGAGCGAAACGAATCGGAATGTTTCTCCGGCGCTGGAGCGGATTGTGCAGCATTGCCTGGAGAAGAATCCGGAGTCGCGGTTTCATTCGGCTAGCGATATTGCGTTTGATCTGGAGCATCTGTCGGGGCTTTCGGGGAGTTCGGCGCGGGTTGCGGCGGGGAGCGCGGGGAGCGGGTTGCAGAGAATTCAGCCTAGCCGAAGGCTTCCGATTGCGATTGCGGCGGGGCTGATCATCGCGGGGGCGGTGTATGGGCTAGGTTGGTGGACGGGCAAGGCTGGGGCGCGCGCCGCGCAGCCGGAGTATCAGCAGATCACGTTTCGCACGGGATCGATTGGGAATGCGCGGTTCACTCCGGATGGCAGCATGGTGTACAGCGCAATCTGGGATGGCGGTGAAAATCAGCTTTATATGTCGCGTACGAATGATCCGGGGGCGCGGGAGTTGGGGATCAAGGATGCGGAGTTGCTGTCAATCTCCAAGGGTGGAGAGCTGGCGATTCGCCTCAACACGGCGTTTCATGGCGGGTACGCGCGCAGCGGGACGCTGGCTCGAGTGCCGCTGAGCGGAGGAACGCCGCGCGAAGTGCTGGACAATGTCGGGGACGCGGACTTTGCCGCGAGCGGCGATGGCATGGCGATCACTCGTTATATTCCGGAAAATAATCACTGGCGGCTGGAGTATCCGATTGGCAAGGTGCTGATCGACGGGATTAATTGGATGAGTCATCCGAAGATTTCTCCGGATGGGAAGTGGATCGCGTTTGCCGACCATGAAAATCCGGATGGGGACGATGAAGGTTCGCTGGCGGTGATTAGCGCGGACGGCAAAGGACAAGAGAAAAAATTGTCTTCCGGCTGGACCTCACTGCAAGGAATTGTGTGGTCGCCGGCGGGAGATGAGATCTGGTTCACGTCGACCAACACGGGGAGCGCATCGAATCCGCGCGCCGTCACACTTTCGGGCAAGCTGCGAGCGATCACCAACGTGCCGGGAGGCATGTGGCTGGAAGACTCGCGCAATGGCACGGTGCTGGTGGTGGCGAACCATGAGCGGTTGTCGATCCGCGGCATGGAACCGGGCGGCAAAGAGGAGCACGAACTCGGATGGTTTGGATGGTCGGAGCTGCGCGACATCACCCGGGATGGGCGGAAGATTCTGTTCGAAGAAGAAGGCGACGGCGGCGGCGCGAACTACACGGTGTATCTACGCAACACCGATGGCTCGCCACCGGCAGCCATCGGCGAGGGCGTAGCGATGGCCATTTCTCCGGATGGGAAATGGGCGATCACGAGGCCGTCGAAGGGCGGGTCGCTGAATCTGGTGCCGACGGGAACGGGTGAATCGCGGCAGCTTACCCATGACGCCGTAACTTATACCGGCGCCCGTTTTTTCTCGGATGGCAAGCGATTGCTGGCGTCGGGAATTGAAGCGGGGCATGGCGGGCGCGATTATTTGGTCGATATAAGTAGCGGAGATTCGAAGCCGATTACTCCGGAAGGGATTGTGGGGACGCGACTCTCGCCGGATGACAAGTATATTGCGGTGCTCGGACCGGATCGGAAAAGGGGAATTTGGCCGCTGGAAGGAGGCGGCTTTCGCGCGATCCCGGGGCTGGAGGCGAAGGACGCGATCATTGGATGGACCTCGGACGGAAAGTCCGTTTATGTGGCGCCAGTAAAAAGAGACGCGAAATCGGTGCAAGTGTTCCGGGCGGATATACAGACTGGGAAAATGGAACCCTGGCGAACCTTTGGCGATGCAGCGGGCGCGGAGGGCGCTCAGGTTGTCGCTCCTCATCTATCGAGCGATGGAAATGGGTATGCGTATCTTTATGTGCGGACGCTGTCGGAGGCGTATGTGGTTAACGGGTTGAGGTAGGGAGACCAGCAGGTTACAGGTGTCAGGTGAGAGGTCACTTGGCGATATTTCTGTCGCGGGCTGGCTTCGCATTCAGTATTCTTCCGAGTTTTTGTTGACTCTTCTGGTGATAACCTTGCGAAATGCATCCCGATCTTGATGCTCGGCCGCCTCAGTCTTCTGATGAGTCCGCTCGATCTTCTCCTCGATCATCCGCGGCGAGTCGGTTCGCGCTGGTTATCGGATTGGTCGTTGGGCTCTGCTTCGGAGTGCTAGCTATCGGGGTCGTTGGTTGGACGATGGTGTCGCACAGCTCTGGGCGCGCGGCATTGAGCCGTATGTGGTCGGCGGTTACGGGCAGGACGCTTAGCATCGACGTCAGCCAGCCTACGGTGGTCGATCGGATTCAGCGGTTGCAGCGGCTGGAGACAGTTGTTTACACAATGGACAAGATCGTGACCGGCGCGAAGGAGAATTCGATTTTGCCGGATTTTCTGGCGGGCGATCGACTGTTGATGATGGTGCATGGCGAGGTGGTGGCGGGGATTGATTTCTCGAGTCTGAAGGCTGGCGACGTTAAGGTGAATGGCAAAGAGGTTCGCTTGCATCTGCCGGCCGCGCAGGTTTTCAGCACACGGATCGACAGCGAGAAGACGCGCGTCTATTCGCGGCAAACGGGGCTGCTGGTGCCTACCGATCCGAATCTGGAAACGCAGGTGCGGCAGGAAGCGGAGCGGCAACTCTACGCGGCTGCTCTGGCCGATGGTATTTTGCGGACGGCGCAGCAGAATGCGACTTCGACGATCACGAGCCTGTTGCAGGGGTTGGGCTTTGAGAAGGTTGAGTTTGAGTAGCGGCTTGATTTCTTCGCGCGCAGTTGGTTTATCATATTTCCCGCATGGCGTTTCCGATTCGAGTTTGCGCGGTGTGCTCGGAAGAGTTCGAGTTGAAGCCGGGTAAGCCCGGGTTTGCAAATCGCTGTCCCGCTTGCAGCGAGCCTGAGGAAGTTGACTCCAAAGCAACAGCAAGCAAGAAGGGCCTGGACGCGGACGAGCGCAAGGCGCAGGCGGAAGCGAATGAGGCTCGGCGCACGGCTATGCGGAATTTGCTTTATCGGAAGGATAGCTGAGCGGCCGGAGCGGCTTGCTCCTCGGCGTATCCTTAATATTTATCTCTACTTATTTTTTTCTACTTATTTCGCGGAGCGGTATTGCTGGTCGCTTACCTGTTCCATCCAGTCGACAACTTTTCCGTCCTTCTTTTCTTGAATGGCGATGTGGGTCATGGCGGTGGTTGGAGTCGCGCCATGCCAGTGCTTTTCGCCGGGAGAGAACCAGATTACGTCGCCGGGGTGAATTTCTTCGATGGGGCCATTCCAGCGCTGGGCCCAGCCGCAACCGGCGGTAACGATGAGAGTCTGGCCTAGAGGATGAGTGTGCCAGGCAGTGCGCGCTCCGGGCTCGAAGGTTACGCTGGCGCCTTGGACGAAAGCCGGATCGGGAGCCTGAAAGAGCGGATCGATCCGCACGGTGCCGGTGAACCACTCGGATGGCCCTTTGGCGGAGGGTTGGGAGCCGGTTCGTTTGATTTCCATTCTTGAATCCCTTCGCTTGCCGGCGCGACACCGAGGCTGGGTCGCGTCGCATGATTGCATTGTAGCTAAAGGAAGTCGGGAGCCGTAGATGGCGATAAATTCCCGATTCCAAGTTCCGCGTGATGGAAAAGAAAAGCCGCCCGATATCCGGGCGGCTTTGATTGTTTAGCATCCGTTTATTGCCGGATGAAACCGTGATACACACCGCTTGCGTCAATGAAGTATCCCGCGATTTGCCCCTTCCGGTTGTTGCTCATGGGGAAGGTCCCTTGGCTGGGTCTTGTGCCCGCTCCGGGAGCATCGAAGGTGGTGATGATGCCGGCGGGTGAGCCACGCAGGAAGCCGTGATTCACCCAGTTCGAATCAATGTAGTTTCCTGTGATCACACCATGCCGGCTGTTGGTTTCGGGAATCGTGCCTTGGCCCGCGCCTGTGCCCGCACGCGCAACGTCAAACGTCGTGATCAGGCCATCAGAATTGCGGACGAAGCCGTGATACACCCCATTCCCGTCAATGTAGGGCCCTGTGATCTCCTGCCACTGGTTGATGCTATAGGGTTCGGTGCCCTGGCCGGCGCCAGTGCCTGCGCCCAGAACGTCCACTGACTTGATGAGGCCGTCAGGAGCGCGCAGGAAGCCGTGCACGGCGTTGTTCGCATCAACATAAAGACCCGTGATCCAACCCATCGGATTGAGGGCCGAGAAGTACATGGGTTCGGTACCCTGACCGGGGCCTCTCCCCGCGCCCGGAGCATCGAAGCTGGTGAAGTTGCCGCTCGCATCGCGTACAAAGCCGTGCAGCACGTCGCTCTGGTCCACGTAGTATCCCGCGATTGTCCCCAGATCGTTAATGTCTGCGGGCCACGTGCCTTGACCGGCACTCTTGCCTGCGTCCGGAGGGTCGAAGATGGCCATAGCACCGTTGGCATCGCGCACGTAGCCGTGACACACGTTACCAGCGTCAGCGTACCATCCCGCAACTACGTCCGTGTTGTTGAGGGCGTAGGCCCAGGTTCCGGTTGAGCCCGCGGGGTCAAAGGTGATGAATTTTCCGTTGGGCTTTCGCAGGAAGCCGTGATACACGTTCTTCGCGTCCATGTATTGTCCCACGATCGAGCCCCGCGCATTGACCCCGATCGACATAGTGCCTTGTTGAGCGCCTGCGCCCGCTCCCGGAACATTAAAAGTAGTATATTTTTGGGCGTACCCTTGAACCGTAATCGCCAGTAAGACCAGCAAGGTCATGGCGGCAAACGTCAATAAAGTTCTGGACTTTTTACGGAGTTGTGGATTGACCTGCATAATGTTCTCCTTATTATTTGTAAGCAACCAATGTGGTTGGCAGGGCTAGAAACCCCCATTTGTGAGTGTCAGACGACTAACGCAACCAGTAAGGGCCCGGCCGCCTCGGGGGGTGCTGCGTCTCGACTGTCGAGATTGCTCTTCGAGGAGGCGACTCGTGTTAAGAGGACACGAATTATCGCGCGTTGTCAGTGAGAAACGTCACGTATTGCAGTGCGGTGGTCACAAGAGCTACAGCGCATTGCCATACCAAACCGTCAGTGGTCGCAAAAGCGCTATGGCAATGTTGTCCATACAGACTGCCACGTAAAGCAAATCTTACAAGACAATAGTTCGCTCTCGCGAACTGCCGCATGACTGTCCCACGACGGGCGTAAGATCGTTATCGTAGTGTCCCCTTATCACCAAGAACCTGACTCAAAACAAAACGCCTCAGATCAGCATTTTTCTCGAGCGCCGACCGACGCCTAGCGACCGCTTCCCTGCGTGTTAGATTCGACTGATGCGGTCGATTTTGCAGAGGCGTTCGCTGCGCTTTGTTTTTGCGGCGAATGTGATTTCCATGCTGGGCAGCGGGATGAATTCGGCTGCGGTGGCTTGGACGATTCTGCAGCGGACACATTCGGAGATGGCGTTGGGGACGTTTGCGGCGCTACAGACGATTCCGGCGATGCTGATGCTGCCGTTTACGGGCGTCATTATTGATCGCGAAGACCGGCGGCGGCTGGTGATGTGGCTGGATGCTTCGCGCGCGGTTGTCATTCTGGCGGTAACGGTGCTGGCGTTTCTGCATCGCGTGCAGGTGTGGGAACTCTACTTGATGAACACGCTGGTGGCGGCGGGGTTCTGGATGTTCTGGCCTACGATTACGGCGCTGATTCAGGAGTTGACGCCAGAGGGCGCGTTCGTGCAGTCGAATACATTTCTGCTGGCGGGGATACAGGGCGGGTGGCTGATTGCCGGGGCGATTGTTGGATTTGTCTATGAACATATAGGGCTCGGCGGAGTGCTGCTGATCGATGTGAGCACTTACGTTGTTTCGTTTGCCTGTTACCTGGGGGTGCGGCAGGGGCGGCATGTGGTGCCGCGGGCGGACGAGTTGCGGCACGATCTGGAAGCGGCGGAGACTGCGGCGGCGCGATTTGTGCGCGAGACGCGGGAGGGGCTGGCGTTTCTGCGCTCGCATCGCAGCGTGGTTTTCCTGGGGACGAGCTGGGCGTTATTTTTGGGCGCGATGATGACGGGAGTGGTGGTTACGGCTCCACTGAGCGATCGCGTGTTTCATGCGGGCGCGACCGGATATGGATGGTTGAATGGTGGGTGGGGCGTGGGCGCGTTTCTTAGCGCGATGTATGCTCCGGCGCTGATTGCGCGGGTGGGGGCGCGGTGGTCGATTGCGCTGTCGATGCTGCTCCTGACTTTTACTATGGCGCTCGCGCCGTTTGCGCCGTGGCTGGGGCTGGCGGTGATGTTGTTTGTGCTGATGGGATCGGCGCGCGGGGTTAGCGGCGTGGCGATGAATACTAGTCTGATGGAGCAGGTGCCGCAGCACTTCATGGGGCGGGTGCAGAATACTTTTTATTTCTTTGGGACGTTCTTGCAGGTGACGCTGGGGCTGGCGGTGGGATGGATTGCTTCGCGAGTGAGCCTGACGGCGGGATTTGGGATGATCGCGGCGGTGTATGCGGTCGCGTTTGGGAGCGCTTGCTGGCCGGTTGAAGTCGAGCAAGCGATGGCTTCGGCGGCGGAGTAGGAACCGGCGCTAGTCCCCAGTTCGTTCCTCATCCCTTACAATGAGATTTGACTTCCTGCATGAAACGTATCGCCATTTTGGGTTCGACCGGCTCGATTGGGCGCAGCACTTTAAGTGTGGTCGAGAGCTATCCTGACCGCTTTGAAGTCGCGACGCTGGCGGCTGGGAGCAACGCCGAGCTGGCATTCGAGCAGGCTGTGCGGTGGAAGCCTCGGGTGCTTTCGCTGGCCAAGGAAGAGGATGCGGCGGAGGTGCGCGGCAGACTGGTTGGCGCGGGAATCTCTGAGGTTGAAGTGGTCGATGGGGCGGCGGGGACGGTTCGAGTCGCTACGCATTCAGAGGTGGATTTTGTGGTTAGCGCGATCGTGGGGGTCTCGGGGCTGGAGGCTACTTATGAAGCGGTGCGCGCGGGCAAGACGGTTGGGCTGGCTAATAAGGAATGCCTGGTGGTGGCGGGCGAGCTGATTACGGCCGAGGCTCGCCGGCAGGGCAGGCCTCTTCTGCCGATTGATAGCGAGCATAATGCGGTTCATCAGTGCCTGCGGGGCGGGCGGATGGAAGAAGTGGAGCGGATCTGGCTGACGGCTTCGGGCGGTCCTTTTTTGAAAACGCCGAAAGCGGAATTTGCTGCCATTACGGTCGAGCAGGCGCTGAATCATCCGACCTGGAAGATGGGAAAAAGGATCACCATTGATTCGGCAACGTTGATGAATAAGGGGTTCGAGGTGATTGAGGCTTGCCGGCTGTTTCAGGTGGCGCCGGAGCGGGTGCAAGTCATTGTGCATCCACAGTCTACGATCCATTCGCTGGTCGAGTTTGTAGATGGCAGCATACTTGCGCAGATTTCGGTGACGGATATGCGGCTCCCGATTTTGTACGCGCTGACCTATCCGGAACGGATTGCGTCGGATTTGCGTTTCTCTATTCATGACTTGCGGCATCTGGATTTTTGCCCGCCGGATATGGCTAAATTTCCTTGCCTGCGGCTAGCGTATGAGGCGGCGAGCGCGGGTGGGGCAAAGACAATTGCGCTGAATGCGGCGGATGAGGTCGCGGTAGCGGCGTTTTTGGAGGAGCAGATTGGGTTTGAAGAGATTCCGCGGATTATTGAAGAAGTAATGGCTGCAACGCCAGCGCGGCATTTGGAATCTATACAACAGGTGCTGATTTTGGACGCAGAGGCCCGCCTTTTGGCAAGAGAAATGGTGCAGAAGCAGAGTCGAAAGGGATTGCCCATCCGGGCTATTTCATAATCGGGAATTGGGAGTAGTCTAAATTAATATGGCACAGCTTTTGTCCATCCTGCATACCATTTTTGTTATGGGCATAGTGCTCGGATTCATGATCCTGATTCATGAGTTCGGACACTTCGCTGCAGCCAAGTATTTCGGGGTTCGGGTGGAACAGTTTGCCATCGGCTTCGGCAAGCGGTTGCTGGGCTTTCGGCGTGGCGGCACCGAGTATCGCATCAATATTTTACCGCTCGGCGGCTACGTGAAGATGTCGGGTGAGAACCCGATGGATGACCGGACGGGCGATCCGGGAGAGTTTCTATCGCATCCGCGTTGGCAGCGCTTTGTGATTGCGCTGGCTGGGCCAGCCATGAACGTCATACTGGCGGTAGGGTTACTCACCGGCGTCTATATGGTGCGCTACGAATATCCAGCAGTGCTCGATGAACCGGCGGTGGTGGGATGGGTCAACCCTGATACGCCTGCCGAAAAAGCTGGCATTCAGCGAGGCGACAAGATTGTGCGGGTCGATGACATCAGCAATCCGACCTGGGAGCAGATGGAAGTGAAGTGCGCGCTCAGCCCGAATCAGCCGTTGAAATTTGGCATTGAGCGCGATGGCAAGGTGATCGATGAGACGCTGACGCCGGAGCCGGTCGGGCCGAATCAGTATGGCGCGATGGGGTGGGTGCCGCAGGAGTCGAGCGTAGTGTTGACCACGGTTGAGCCGGGGATGCCCGCCGAAAAGGCCGGACTTAAAATAGGCGACCAGATTCTTACGGCTAACGGGCAGGAGATTCCGGCGGTGCAGGCGCTGATCCAGATGCTGAAACGGACCAAAGATCAGCCGCTCGAAATTGTGGTTCTTAGAAGCGGCCAGAGACAAGCGTTCACGGTGAAGCCTACATTCGACCGGGGAGGCGGGGGGCAGGAACCTGCTTACCGTATCGGGATTGCGAGTAATCCGACGAAAGTAGTGAAGCTTAACTTCCCGGATGCTTTGAGACGGTCGCTCTCGGATAACAAGCGCAGTTCTTTCCTGATTCTCGAATTGCTGCGGAAGATGGTGGAGCGCAAGGTATCGATGCGGCAAGTAGACGGACCGATTGGAATTGGCAGCGCGGTGGGCGCGGCGGCGCGCGAGCAGGGCTGGACTCCGCTGCTCTTGATCACGGCCGCGATCAGCTTGAATCTCGGCATCATGAACCTGCTGCCCATCCCCATACTCGACGGCGGCGTGATTCTGCTCCTCTTTATTGAGAGCCTGATGCAGAAGGAAATCAGCCTGCCGATCAAGGAACGCATCTACCAGGCGGCATTTGTTTTTCTGGTGCTCTTCGCGGTGATGGTGATTTATAACGACCTGGTGAAGACGCTGCCGGGGCTGACGCGCATGCCGTAACCCAGCTCTTGGCTTTTAGCTCTTAGCTTCAGCGAGTTCCTGGTGTTTCATTAGGAGGCAAACTCAACCCTATCTGGTCGTTTGTCTTGTCCCTCCTTGGAACTGAAGGTCCACTGGGTCCCCTTACTTCGCGTGGTAAAATAAAGCTAAATATGGCTGAAATTAAGCGGAGAAAAACCTTTACTGCTTCGATTGGCGGAGTGCGCGTGGGCACCGATGCACCGGTTATGGTGCAATCGATGACGAATACCGACACCGCAGACATTGCCGGAACGGTTAAACAGGTTGCGGCTTTAGCGCGGGCGGGCAGCGAAGTGGTGCGCGTCACCGTTAACAACGATGATGCGGCTAAGGCTATTCCCCACATCATTGAGGGGCTGGAGAGGCAGGGCGTGCGCGTGCCGATCGTCGGCGATTTCCATTACAACGGGCATCAGCTGCTGACGAAATATCCGGGTTGCGCTGAGGGGCTGGCCAAGTATCGCATCAATCCTGGGAATTCCAGCATAGGGCGCAAGGGCGATGACAATTTCCGCACCATGATTGAGGTTGCGGTGAAGTATCAGAAGCCGGTACGCATCGGGGTAAATTGGGGCTCGCTCGATCAGGCGCTGCTGATGAAAATGATGGACGAGAACTCGCTGCTTCCGGAACCGAAGGATGCCCGCGACGTAACGATGGAAGCGATTGTGGTGAGCGCGCTCACGTCGGCGCAACTGGCGGAGCGGCATGGGCTGCGTCCGGATCAGATTATTCTGAGCGCGAAAGTAAGCGGCGTACAGGATCTGATTGACGTGTATCGCATTCTTGCTTCGCGCTGCGAATATCCTTTGCATCTTGGATTGACGGAAGCTGGAATGGGCGCGAAGGGCATTGTCGCTTCGAGTGCGGCCATGGCCGTGCTCTTGCAGGAGGGGATTGGCGATACGATCCGCGTCTCGCTTACACCTGCTCCGGGCGGAGATCGCACCGAGGAAGTCCGCGTGGCGCAACAGATTTTGCAATCGCTTGGCATTCGCAGCTTTACTCCGCAAGTTACGGCTTGCCCGGGATGCGGGCGTACGACGAGCACGTTCTTTCAGGAGATGGCGCAACAGATTCAGACTTACTTGCGCGAACAGATGCCGGTGTGGAAAGAGACGCACACGGGCGTAGAAGAGATGAAAGTTGCGGTGATGGGATGCGTGGTCAATGGGCCTGGAGAATCGAAGCATGCCAGCCTCGGCATTTCGCTACCCGGAACTTTTGAGGAGCCTAAGGCTCCGGTGTATGTGGATGGTCGATTGTTCACTACGCTGAAGGGCGACAAGATTGTCGCCGAGTTCATCCAGATTCTCGATGAATACGTTGATTCGCACTACGCGGCCAAAGAGAAGGACGAAGTCGGCGCGCGGGCGACGGAGCGGAGCGCCGGCTTGGCGTCACTGATTGTTCTTAATTAAAATCGTTCACAATTCCTATGGGCCTAGCTGGCTCGGAATACCAGTTTGCCCGTGACTCGAACGCGACAGTGGCGGGACTCCGCCCATCGCAATTTCCTCGCTATGTTTCAAAGAGACTCACTTGGTTTAACCGATCTTACTCTCGCCTATCCGCCAGAGACGACGCTAAGCGTCACTGCCGTAGGCGTGTTAGTGATCTCAAAACGTCCGCCGGGGCTGGCTTTCCTTCGAAAAACCGACGGCCCCCGCAATAAAACTCGGACAGTACGACGAGCCAGTTCTCTCGCCGGACACCAAGCAGGTGTTAGCGTCGAACGCCACGACTGTAAACCTGGCTGGTTTCGCTCTGCTGCCAACGGGCGTAGGAGAAATCCAGAAAGTAAATGCGAACGGCATTCAGGAAACCGCTTCGCCTGGCTTCATGCCCGACGGAAAAGCTCCGGTTCCGCATTGGCGACCACCAGCCAACACGTACATGCTCTTGCTCGTAGAGATACGCTGAGATGGAACCACCGCGCCATCATTTAAGAAATGGGCCGGCTGGCCATTTCACTCGGTACGCAGCATCGCGGCAGCAACCTCTCCGATCGTCTCATCATGGGCAATTACAAGGATTCGCAGAACTGGATTTGGCGAAGAGGTCACGAACGAACATTAGCACCATCACGCACAGTCCGTCATTGAACTTGTCGCGGTCAGGCGATAGCGTAAATTGACCGCCGGATCAATGAGTGCTCTCGGGCGTTCGCGTGATCCACGTGAGCACCCATTGGATCTGGCCATTCGTTCTCATCGGTTGTGGTTACCGAAAACTCCGTCCGTGCTGAAAACGCAGAGATTCCGAGCATTCGTGAGATCCTGGTGGTATCTCGATGAGCTCTCTTTTCGTCGCCCTTTTCACTCTGGTGGCGTCCGGGAAGACTGAACGTAGCGGCGGAAATTCGCGGCTTGATTCGGAACATGAGCCAAGCGAACCCGTTGTGGGGAGCACCCCGCATTCACGGGGAACTGCTCAAGTTAGGGATCGAAGTAGCACAATCGACCGTGGCCAAATATCTTCGTCGACCGCGGAAGCCGCCTTCCCAAACCTGGCGGACGTTCTTGACCAACCACTTGGAACAGATGGCCTCGATCGACTTCTTTGTGGTGCCGACGGCGACCTTCCGGGTTCTGTTTGTGTTCGTGGTCTTGTCGCATGCTCGGCGTCGTGTGCTGCACTTTCAGGTGACCGAACACCCCAGCCAGGAGTGGACGACGCAGCAGATGCGGGAAGCGTTCCCCTGGGACCACGGGTGCCGATATCTTCTGCGCGATCGCGATGCGATCTACGGAGGTGACTGGGCAGCCATCACGAAAGGAATGGGGATGGAGGAAGTGATTACTGCACCGCGATCGCCATGGCAAAATCCATACGTGGAGCGGCTGATCGGCTCGGTTCGCCGGGAATGTTTGGACCATGTAATCGTATGGAATCGGCGATCGTTGTGTCGAATTCTCCAAAGTTATTTTGTCTACTACCAGCACTCCCGAACTCATCTGGCGCTGGCCAAGGACGCTCCGGAGTCGAGAGTCGTGGAGAAGCCAGAACGCGGGCGCATCGTAGTAATTCCTCAGGTCGGAGGACTTCACCACCGCTACCAGCGTCGGGCCGCTTAGAGATTGCAGTCCCCGGCGCTGTAGCTTCCTGTCGTCTTGTAAACCAAAGCAATATCCTCGTGGCCCGACACCCGATTTCTTTATTTCTCTTGCACCCCGCTTCGCGAATCAGAACACCGTTGTATTGCCTTGTTGCTTCAAGGTAGCCTCGATCAGTTCTCGCAGCAGAGGGTGTTGGCATGCAGACAAGGTTTTCGGTAACCACACCCAGCAGGGCGCGGTGCTTGAGGTTCTTGGTGATGTCGAGCAGTGCGGCGACTTCTTCACGGCTCCAGACCACGGGTAGTTTGCGGCGTATCTTGGGCTTGGTAACTTCGGTGTCGAACCAG
>Ga0182024_10017398_pt1 | contig 13504 bp, 10 predicted proteins | sample P32metaG_FD_120480 | JGI IMG/M metagenome (GOLD analysis project Ga0182024, IMG submission 120480) | Permafrost microbial communities from Stordalen Mire, Sweden - P3-2 metaG (Illumina Assembly) | ecosystem: Environmental > Terrestrial > Soil > Wetlands > Permafrost | place: Sweden: Stordalen...
GCTTATGACGCGAAGAACCATTGCGTCAAAGTCCAGATCCCGACGCTCGCGGTCGACGAAAGCTCGCCGGGGGTCGTTACCGGATGGATACCCCTCGGCAGCCATATGGTCGGAAACGACTGGGGCGCGCAGTTCGCGCCCGAGGCCGACGCATCAGGAATCCAGACGACCACGCCGACCGGAACTCCGTGCGAAATCCAACTCAACGAACAGGACGGCGCCGCGACGATCGTGGCGCTTCGCTACACCGATAAGCATCGCGCGCCGTTCCCGAACATGGTTGCCGGCGAATTCGCCCTGAAGTCAAAGGCAGGCAGCTACATCTACTATTTCAAAGACGGCAGCGCGCTGCGGCAATTTCTGAATCAGGTGTCCGAGACTATCGATAAAGACGGAAACCTGACTTTCAAGCTGCCGGGCAATGCGGTGATCACGGCGACGCCGACGGGCTATACAATCCTCGGGCCCGGTGGTCAAACGGCCGCCACGCTGCTGCTCAACAATGACGGCAGTTATTCTCTGCAGAACAGCAAAGCCTTTGTCATAGGTACGGCGGGCGGCGCGGTCGCGATCGAGAACACTTTCGGCAACGTAGAGATCAATGAAGAGGGTATTATAACTCTCACGACTCTCGGTATGGTGATGACCTTCAATCCCCTACTAGGTTGGACCATCATCACGCTATCGGGTGTCATCAACATTCCGCTGGTTGGCCCGATGGTGGTGAGTTCTACGATCGGAATTCAACTGGTCGCTCCTACGAACACGATTAAAGCAAACGGGAACGTGCTTGGCTGATGGATCTTTTTTTAGACTACGGAGCGGATCTAGTGCTCGACCAGAATGGCGGGATGCAAACTGCCGTGGGTTGGGATGAAACCAGGCAAAGGATTCTCCGCGACCTCTGTACTAACTCGCAGTCTATTTTGCCTGACGGGTCTCCCGTTCAACCTGAATATATTTATGACACGAGTTACGGCCGCAATTTTCGGGTCTTAGTCGACCAGCCCATCGGCGCCGCATATCGATCGCAACTGTTGCAGGCGGTTTTCGCAGCGGTGATGGTGGACGTGGCGGTGAATTCTAACGTCCCGCCGGGCATTCGGCTGATACGCCCCGACGTCCGAACCCTATTGGTCATAATCTCCGTGCCGCTGCAGAATCAGACCGTCGGTACGATCGCATTGCAGGTGACCTGATGGGCGCAGGACTTCCATCGACCGCAAATCTTCAATTCAAGAGCTTCGATCAACTCGTCGCCGATTTGAGCAATCGATGGGGCGGCGCTACGGGCACGACGCCGAATCTGAAGTCGGGGAGCGTGGCGAAGGCGCTATTCGAAACCTTCGCGACGCAGTTCGTTTACTTCGAGTTCTTGCTGCAGGCCATCCAAGCGATGGCACGCCTGTCGACCAGCGTGGGGTCGGACTGCGATAGCTTCGTCGGCGACTTCGGGATGCCTCGGTTGCCGGCGACCCTCGCGAGCGGATCCGTCACACTCGGCCTGTTGTCGCCGAGCATCGGCGTGACCCCGGTCGCGGTGGGGACGGTTGTTCAGAGCCAAGGCGGCGTATTCCAATATCAACTTGTGGCCGATCTAACGCAGCCTGCCTACAATGCCTCGCTCCAAGCGTATGTCTTTCAGCCCGGACAGACTTCGATAACAGCGACCGCTCAGGCGGTCCTTCCCGGATCTTCCCAGAACGTCCAAGCCTCAATCCTCACGCAGCTCGCGCAGGCCGGAAGCGGCGTCGACACGGTCACTAATCCTTCGCCCATCCAGAACGGCAAGGACCAGGAGACCGACGCGCAACTCAAGGCCAGGTTCGTTCTCTTTATCGCGGCGTTTTCGGAGGCAACCGAGGCGGCCATTCTCTTCGCGATCGCGTCGACCCAGCAAGGACTCGATGTGGCCCTGCTCGATAATACGAATACCACCGGCAATCCGGAGCCAGGCTTTTTTACGGCGGTGGTCGAGGACGGCAGCGGCACTTTGCCGCTCGCGCTGCAAACCGCGCTCTACAACGCGATCGACGTGGTGCGCGCCTTTACTATTGAGTTTGCGGTCATCGGGCCGACGCTGATCAGCCCTACCGTGGCGCTGCCGATCCACGTCGCTGCAGGAGCCAACGTCGGCCTTGTTACGCAGGCAGTGGCAACCGCGATCTTGGACTATGTGAATTCGCTAACGATCGGCCAATCTCTCAATTTAAGTCGGCTGATACTGGTAGCCGAGGATGCGGACCCGAACGTCGCGAACGTGAACAGCGAGGGCGTCCTAATCAATGGCCTCGATAGCGACTTGGTGGTGAATCAGGTATCGCTGATCAGGCTCACATCCGGGAATTTGACGGTGAGCACTTTCTAACAAACATGCCTGAGATCCCACAGTTAGCGCAGAGCGACCTGCTCAATCAGTTTCTCAGCCTCTTCCCTGAAGGTTGGGCGGGTGATGACGCGCGCGGCCCCGGCGGCAAGCTCTGGGCTCTATATCAGTCTCTCGCTGGGGGACTCGCGGACCAGCTAGGAGCCAATCCTAAGATTCCGGGTGCGCCGACAATTCAGTTCGCGCGGGACCTCACCAGGATATCCACGGCGACGGGAGTGGGACTCGATACCCTCGCGCAAGACTTCTTTGGTGCCACTTTTCCGCGGATGCCGACGGAGAACGATGTCTCGTACCGCGCGCGCATCCTTGCGGCTCTCTTGGTCCCGCGCGTTACCAGGCCGGCGATCTCAAACGCGATCGCAAAGCTGACCGGACAGATTCCCCGGATGACTGAGCCGTGGAACCCCGGCGATACTTCGGCCTACGACGAGCTATCATTCTTCGATACCGACTACGCGAATGCCCCAGCGCGATATGGCGATGAGTTGCCCTATCAAGGAATGATCGAGCTGAACGTGCCTCTGTTTTCGATCACTGGCGCGCAAGCGGTGTGGGGCTTCGACGATGGGGCGGCCTTCGATGTTCCGACGTCAGCGTACTTTGATTTCACTCAAGAACTGAGTCCGACATTCGAAGCCGAGGTGAGCGCCCTCATTGCCGCCTTCAAGGCCGAGGGAACGCTGGTTTGGCTGCGCAATTGGGCTGCGGTTCCGTCGGGGCTCCTCGACGGCACTGCGCTGGGCGTCATAGCGTTTTTGCAAGGGGCCGTGCTCGCCGGGCAAGTAGGCACGGGCAGCACCTTCCTATTACGAAATCTGAACGGAAAGTTCACGATCCTGCTTGAGACCCCATCCTGGATGACGTCGACGTGGATCGTGAGAGAGGGCGTGAACTTCACCGTTGCATTCTCGGATGTCGCTCCCGCTGCGGGGCAATTGGGTTGGCTCGCTCGCGGATTCGATCGTAGCTTTGTTGTACCGGTCAACCAAGGCCAGACACGCGTCGAACTAATCATTCCGACAGGGCCGGGGTCGCCATGGCAGTCGGGTGTTGTGAGCAACCAGGTGCCCGCTTTGCTCCCGCTGATCACCGCTCTTTTCAATACTCGGTGTTGGATCGACACCTTGGCCGTATTGACCGGCTCGGTGACAGTAGGAATAAGTCTCTCGGCACCAGGTCCAGGCAATCTTTACGTCGTGCCGCTGCCCGCGGGCGGGCCAATTATAACCGGACGCACCATCATTCCAGCGGAGGGCGTGACAGCCACAGTGCCGATCACCGGGATACCCGCTGGCGCTGCGTATGCGGTGATGACCATCCCGACTTGGAATACGGAAGTGGCGATTACCCAGAAAAACAACGGCAGTTTTGTGGTAGCGTTTAGCGATCCGGCGCCTTCGACCGGAGTGGGCACACTTTTTTGGGCAGTGGTGGAGGGAGTCTAGTGAACCGACCCTTAATATATACCGGCGAGATCATACGAACTTTCGACATAGCCTCGGCGTGGCGCGACGCACTCGAAGCCCTCGCTCAACTAACCGAGGACTTGCTCGGCGGTTCTACGGCCGTAGCCGCCGGACTCGCAGCGACGCAGCAATCGCCGGAAAGCCTGAGCATCAACATCGCGCCGGGGTCTTTGTATCTTCTCACAACCGTCGATCCGACCGCCGCGGGCGCGCTGCCCGCGTCGGCGGATATCGCGATGGTGCAGGGTATTCTCGCCGCACAGACGGCTTTGCTGCTGAGCACATCAGGTCTTGGCGCCGGGCAGAATCGCTACGCGCTAATCGAAGCGACTGTAGTTTTCAACGACGGCGTTCGCGTCGGGGATCCTTCGGGCGGCGTATTGCCCTTCTACAATTCTCAAAACCCGGCACAGCCCCTTCAGGGACAAGGCGGATCGGGAGGCGTGCTCAATACTGAGCGGTTCGCGATAGTCCAATTTCAGATCATATATGGGGCTCCCGCAGCGACCGGATCGGAAGCACCCCCGAATCCCGATACCAACTATGTGCCTCTATTCTTGATTGATCTGACCTTCGGGCAAACCCAGATCAGTCAGGGTGAGATTTTGGTCGCGGGCCCGAGCGTCGGTACGGGTGTACCGAACAATTATCCACAGGCTCCGTTTTTGGCAGGCTTACTCAACTCTCATCATGGAGGTCTGGCCGGGCAGGCTCCGCAGGTGCGCCTCGCGGCTGCTGGCGGAAATCCTCAAGAAGTCCAAGGAATTCTTCCGCTGGCCAATCTGCCGGTGACGAACACAGTCGGTGGGGCCGTGATCCCCGTTATCAGAGTGGGAGCTGCGACACCTTCAGGGAATGTCGCGGGCAACACAAACGATCTCTATTGGTCGACGGGATCCGGCAGTCTTTACGTTTGCACCGCCAGCGGAACGGCGTCGACCGCAGTCTGGACAATCGCGGTGACGGTGGCTGGCGCCGCCCCTACGGGCGCGGCCGGCGGTGCCTTGAATGGCTCGTTTCCGAACCCTGGTATTATCAAAGTCCCCGATGGCGCTGGCGGCGGAGGCGTGACAGTTGATCCGGCGACGGCCGCAGCGGCAGGAAAGGTTATTCAGGCTTCTAGCTCGAGCGCGGCCGCATGGGCGACGCTTCCGACGCCAAACGCCTTGGCGGGCGCGCTGAACCTTCGCGGCGACCCCGATGGAAGCAATCCGACGACTACCTTTGATATCACCGCCGACCAGTTGATCTTGCGGGTTCCTGGAACGGGATTGGCGATCTTAATCACGGCCTTCGCCGCGAATGTCATAATCAATGGCTCGCAGTCCGGATCGCAGGCCAACGGCCGAGATCAAGCCGGGAATTTCAGCGCGAATACTTTCGTGCATCTGTACGCGATCGGCGGAAATGCGAACACCCCCGCGCTGCTCCTGAGCAACACGGCTCCGCCGACCGGTCCGACCTTGCCGGGAACTTACTCGGCATGGACGTTTCTCGGGACTTTCCGGCTCGGAGGGACCGCGCTCTTCACGGCGCAGCGATTGCGCGGTTCGAAGATCTACTATGATGCGCAACAGACGACACCTCTTGTAGCCGGGACGGCGACCACCGAAACCAGCGAGTCGATCAGCTCTCAGGTTCCAGCGATAGCGCTGAGAGCCACGCTGAATCTGTTCGGCGCCGCCGCCCCCGGCTCCGGCATCGACGTTTGGGCTTCGATTCGAATCTCAAGCGGCAATGAGTTCTTCCGCTTCGCCTTCAGGGAGGTTGTTTCGGTGGTTTCGGAGCTAAGCGCGCAGATCGACATACCTAATGTGGGGCAAGCGTTTTTGTATCTGTGGAATACTGGAACCGGGAGTCCCGCCTTGACTGCATGGGTGGGTGGCTACGAGGTGCCGAATGGATCGCACTAAGCTGGGCACGAGGATACTCTTCGCGGTCGTGATGCTGCTGATGCTGGCCAGCAGCGCGCGCGCGGACGTGGGCATCTTCCGTCGGAACAACTGCCAGAGCGGTCCGGACGCAGTGACGGCTCCTGTCAACGATCAGACGTGGTGCTTCGACTCGGCGACCGACAGCCTGTTGCTCTACACTGGAAACGCGTGGGTCAAACAGACCGGGGCAAGTGCCCTCGGCAGTCTCGCAGGAGACACCACCGGGCCGGCAGGCGCGAACATCACCCATCAGTGGCACCGCACGACCGTCTTGGTGACGACGGCGATGTCCCCCTACACGCAGCTTAGCACCGACTCCTATATAGACTGCCTGCCAAACACGGGGGCCGTAACTATCAATCTGTTAGTGACCTCCGATGTCGGGAACCCCACCGGGAACGTCCTGACGGTCAAGAACCAACTTCCAGCGAGTGCGGCCTGCAACATCGTTCCTCACGCTGGAGATACCATCGATGGTGCGTCGGGCACTTATGCCGTCACCAGCCCGCAACCGCTAAATCTTCACAATGCGAATATCGCTGGAACAGGTTCGTGGGAACGATGGTCGGGAATTCTCCCCGGCACGACCTGCGTAAATCAGTTCGCGAGCGCGATCGACACCACGGGAACGTTGACGTGCTCGAGCGTCAATTTGTCCAACTCGGTAACCGGAACCCTGCCGAACGCCAATGGTGGAAGCGGCACCGTCTATGGAGCGCCCGCGTATTTCTCCCAGATTTCCAATGCGGGCGGCGCGATCGGCACGACCGCCAACAAGCTCGCCAAAGTGACCGGTAATCCCTCGACGGCCCTTATTTCAACCGCGGGCGATACGTCTGGCGCGTTGGGCATCGTTACCGCCGGCGCTGGCATCGGTGGAACGGCCACGATTCAGATGTCGGGCCTCACCAATTGCGTATTCGATAATTCGACCTTGGCGGGCGACTATGTGGCTATCAGCCCGAGCGTCGCGGGGGATTGCCACGACGCCGGAGCTTCTTTCCCGACCAGCGGTCAAGTCCTGGGGCGCGTGCTATCGACCAATGGATCGGCCGGCACCTACCAAATGTTTCTGTTTGCGGCCGAGCAGCAAGGATCGTCGGCATCTAGCAGCGGGACCGTCACGAGCGTCGGTGTGTCGGTAGCGTCGGTGCCCGAGATCGCGGTGTCGGGAGGACCGATCACGGGTTCTGGGACATTCACCTTCACGAAGAACGCTGAGAGCGCGAATACAGTAGCCGCTGGCCCTGCGAGCGGCGGTGCCGCGGCATGGGCTTTCCGTCTCCTGGTAGGTGCTGACCTCCCGAATCCTTCGAGTACCAGCTTGGGCGGTATTCAAAGCATCGTCGCGCAGACTCACAAATGGATCAATTCGGTCTCGACCTTGGGCGTGCCGAATCTCGTGCAGCCTGCCTGCGCTGACCTTAGTGATTCTGGCACAGGCTGTTCAGGAGCCGCCGGTGTTCCGATTGCCAGTGGAGCGGGAGACTTCGGGGCAGGCACGACGCAAACCGGTGGAGTGCTGACGGGCGCTGTCGCAAAGGTGAACGGCAACACGCCGGGCGTCGCTGCGGTCGCGCACAAATTCGTCACGACGATCGATTCGAGCGCGCGCGGAACTCTCGCGCAACCTGATTTCACCGATCTGACTGGGACCGCGACTGACGCGCAACTCGCCAACGGCTATTCCGGTATCGGTGCGTGCGCCGCGCACAAATTTGCGACCACGCTTAATCGAAATGCGATTCAGAGCTGCGCCCAGCCCGCCGCGAGCGACGTGACCGGGCTCGGTGTGCTCGCGACCGCCAACACTGTCGGTAGCGCAATTGTTAAGGGCGACGGCTCGGGCGGCGTGGCCAGCGCGGTCGCGGGGACCGACTATCTCACGCCCAATCCAGCCAATGTCGGCGCCGGCACTGATTCGCCCGGCGGATACAACGGTCTGCGCACCAACGAAAAGAACATCCTGGACTTCGGCGCGATCGCGAGCAATGCGCGGCTGAGTTGTTCGACGACGAATGGATCCAATGCGCCCATTTGCAGCGGCGCAAGCTCATCTGATTTTGCCGGGACCGCATCGGGCGGCCTGGCTAATTCAAATGAGTACGGCGTGCTTTATGGCGCTGGCGCGGCCGCGGCCGTCGCGCAACCTACCGGGTTCACGGGCCAGCCGGTGACGAGCACCGATACGATGAGCGCGGCCAACTATAATACCCGGCTTCTGCAAGGATGCACCGTTCAGAACGCGCTCGCATGGTGCGCGGCCGGCAGCACGATATGTCAGGTGACCAATTCCGATCTCTACGAGAAAGGCAACTCGGTCACCATTCCGGGCGCGGGAGTGAGCGGGGGAAATCTGTCGACGACGATTGCGAGTGTCTCCGACTACCTCAACCAGATAACTCTTGGCACCGCCGCATCGACGACGGTGCATGGCGCCGCGATGACCGGGGCTAACTGCACGACCACGCGGCGGTTTCAGGCCTACCCGATTGATGCGGTCGGCGGATGGGGAACGCCCACCTCGATCCTGACGGTAACCAACACGCCGAGCGCGCTGAATTGGGGAAATTGGGTCGATGTGCAGCTCCAGGTGCCTCAGCCGACGATGGTGAGCGGGACCTACCCGAGCTGGACGATCGGCACGGTGAATCAGCTACCTGTCTTTGCGGCGACGGCCGTTCCTTGGTGGCCCCTTCCGATCAACATTCCGATGGCCTGGGCATTTTATTGTGGCGAGGGCAGCAGCGGTGCGCTGACTCTGTGCGGCGTGGAAAATCCGACTTTTAGTTACCGATGGAGCGATCAGGCGACTGGAGTATCGACTTCGCGGAGCGGCACGGTGGTGACCGCAACCGCTGGGTCATCGGTTGTCTTTCCCGACTTCATGGCCGGCGCGCCTATCAATGTGACCACTGATAGCAACACCGCGCACAATGGGACGGGGCTGACGGTGCTTGCGGTCGGACCCTGCACCAGTTGCCCTGACTCCGGCGCTACACTGACCGCCAATCAGATTCGCTATACCGCGGCCAGCTCTGGAACCGATTCGGGTACCGGCGCGACGGTCGCGATCCCTGCGCCGTGGAATGATGAGCTATTGGGGGGGCAGGCAAAGGGATGGCCAACGATCGTCACTTTTCGCGAGGTTGGCCGTTGGTATGGCGAGGATACCATCCTCGGCAACTCGGCTCCTTCGACGCCGCCGAATGAGAACGTCTACTTCAAGTTTGCTTCCATATCATCGAACACCGTCAATATCACGCCTCAGTTCGGCACCGCGGTTTCCCAGACGGGCACTTCCACGATGGGGCGTGACAACGGCCCAAATGTGAATGCTTCTATCGCGGCGGTAACCGACGCACAGTTCCGATCCGGGACGGTCTACGTGCCACGGGCTCTCGATTTGTACCCGATCGCAAGCCCTATTTACGCGCGGAAGACCTTTGGACTTCATCTCTTGGGGGCGGGTACGCCTTCGATAGACGAACAGACTGCATCATCGAGCGGCTTTCTTTATGTTGGGGCGCTGGGAGGATCGGCGCTGATACTGAACGGTGCCTACGCCCCGTCCGTAGAGCAGATCGGCTTTCATAGTTACGACGGACTGGATTCCCTCAACGGCAGCACGATGGGTCAAGCCATCGATGGGGACGGCTATGATCCGGGGGACGGCGGCGGCTTTATGACCTTTACCAGGCCCTATTTCGAAGAGGTCTATGTCGGAACCGCTAACACTGCTGTTCGGTGGTGCAACATCAATGCGACTAACGGTGAGTTCGGCCGGTTCAACGACTCGACGATCTGGTCGTACGGAGTGACGGCCAGCCCCGGTGGCACTGTCTATCTGACCGGCAACTTCATGGGGATAAGGATAAATTCCGGTAATGCGCTCGGTACGAGGTTCGAAAGCTCAGCGGTAACCGGGATGATCGGGATCTGGTCAAACATTGGGGGCTTCTGGTCCGCACAAACGGCGATCGGAAATGTCTCGGGGATTGGGCTTCTTCTGGGCGGTAGCCAAACTCATTCGGTGACCTGGGGAACGTCTAACAATGAATCGCTGGCGCGCGCCGTTGATGCGTGGCAGATGGGTCAGAATAATGGCGGATCGCCCATCGCATTGCTCGGCGACGGTTTCAGCAATATGAAGGCGTTCGCGGATAGTCGGTTCATCACTGCTACCGGTCCCACGCAGTTGAGACTGGAAGGCAATAACTTCAGCCCTGCTGACGGCGAAGGGTACGGGGATTATGCGACGCAGGAATTTCCAAGCGGATTCATCTTCCCGGGAGGTAGCACAAGCGGTTTCGGCGGCATCCATTCTGACGGGAACTACTATTTCAACATTTGCAATCCTTTCGGCCAGATCACGAGCACCACACAGCTTCATCCAAAGACCGATGCGGACGTGTGCCTGTCTTCGATCGGAAATGCCCAGCCAGTCGATTATCCGAACAACATCTGCACCTCGTGGCAATACACCACCGCGGGAAGTCCGATTTGTGTTGCAAAAATCAACAACGGAAACGACATGCAGATCGGACTGAGCAGCCCGGGCCGGATCGTGACGTATGGCTCTAGCCTCTATAATGCGTCGGCTCTGCTCGATGGCGGCGGAGTCTTAAACTCAGCACTCGGAACCTGCTCAGGCGGGATCGTAACCCGTCAGACAGTTGTGACCGACAACGATGGCGCATGCACGCCGGGCAACACGCCCTCGCACTCGAGCTGCACCATCGGGACCAACTGCCATACCTGCACGGTGCTATGCGGGGAGCAGGGTGGCAGCAGCTATGGGTGGTCGATTGTCGGCGGCAAATGACGTGGAAAACGAACGGTGTGTCCGATCAAAAACCTGAGCATTGGCGGGGGGTCGGGATCATTATTAATGCGCGCGCGGGATCATTATTTTCGCGCGGCTAGACCCTGATGTCATTTGCCAAGGCACTCAACTTCACTCTCATGGACTTGGAAGGCGGCTACGTGCTTACCGACCGCCCCGGAGACGCGGGGGGCCCCACCTATGCGGGTATCACCGAACGTCTCGTGGTCGCGGCGGGCTATCGATGGCATCCGCCATTCGATCCCGTCGAAGTAGCCAACATCTATCGCTCGCAATTCTGGGATCCCTGCCGCTGTAGCGAACTTCCCGAGCCTTCCGATGCCGTGCTGTTTCAATGCGCCGTGAACATCGGACAGGGCGCGGCGCTTAAGATTGACCACGAAGAAGTAAAGATATTTCAACGCGCGATAGGCGTGACCCCTGATGGTGATTTTGGACCGAAGACACTGGCGGCGGCCCTGTCAGTGGCGCGCGACACGCTCCCCGACCTGATCCTAGAGGAGCAGGACGCGTACTATCGGTCGCTGAACAATCCGCGCTGGCTGAAGGGCTGGCTGGATCGAACCGAGAAGGTGCGCAGAGCGATCGCTACCGGGGTGTTGTAGGCGGCGCCCCTGCCGCTGCTGCGGAATCTGCACGCTGCTGAGGCGATCCCGATTGCTTCTTTCTCACCCGCGAGAATGAAACGGCCAGATACTTCGACAGAGCTTTGTTCGCAGCCTCTTTCACCCACGCGCTAATCGGGAATCTGAACGTAAACTTGCAGTGCGGGCAGGTGATCTCTCCGTTGCCCTGGTAGTCGGGATCGGGCTTGCCGGGCCGCTGTCGCTTGTTCTTGTAGAGCGCTCCGGAGTTGGGGTAGTAATTTCGCTGCGCCTGCATTTCTCACCTCAGGATTAAAACAATGTAAGCGATTGCGACAAGCACATACACGAAGGCGATAATGACGCGTGTGCGCAGCGACAGATTGAATAAATGCAGCTTACCTATCATCGCGTTGCGAATTCCTTCATTGCCGCAGCTTCGAGCGCGATGACCTGTTCCAACCCGAGATTACCACGTAGCATCTCATACCGAAGAAACAGGATATAGGTCCGGAGAACGTCGTCGCCACAGTAACCAGCGATGAGCTCGAGCTCCCCGGCGTCCCAGTATTCCTGCACCAACGAGCCGTCGATCCCGCTTTTGGCCGGCCCTCCCAAGAATTGCATGATGAGGTCGAGCCCGCCGCGGAGCATATCCATGCGCACGGCGCCGTAATTGGCGAGCTGATCCATCAGGTCGATGTGACGCGTCGCGCGGTAGCGATTGCGCCCCTTGGCCATGTGCAGCGGCGCAGAGAGGCCCAGCTTCATCGCGTGGAGCTCGAGTAGCGGCAGATCGTAGCCTCGCCCGTTGAAACTGACCAAGCGGCCGTCGAAAGCCTCGTAGCGGCGCCAGAAGTCCAGAACCAGGTCGTTCTCGACAGCCTTCGTTTCGATGCCCAACAGATTGAAGTTCCCGTCCACCTGGCCGTATGCGATCGCGATCGGTATGTGGCAGGCGAGCGGAGCCATCGGCGCGCGGCCGTTGGGCAGCCGGAAGCGCCCGAGGAATTCCTGGTACGCTGCAGCGTCGCGCTCCTCTTCCGTCGCGTCGCGGGTTTCGCCCTTATCTTGGTCGAACGCGAACCGGGTGAACTCGATGCCTTCGGTGAGCTGCGGGAAGGCTAGGCGCAGGAGGCGCTTATCTAACCGAGCCTCGAGATCGAAGATGACGTGATTCATCGCCGGTTCACCGGGGTCTTATCCTTGACGACGTTGATGCCGTCGATCTTGAGCTGACCCTGACTGAGTTGGAACGCGTCGTCGAGCGCCGATTGGTTGATGAGCAGCAGCGTCATTCGAAGCGCGGGGTTAGCCGCGATCGCGCGCACCGCCTTGTCGAAGTCCTCGACCTCACCCTTCCAGACCGTGCGATAGGAGATCCCTGGTGTCGACGTCACAGCCGGCGCCGAGACTTGGCGCATGGCCACGGGTGCTGGCTGGGCAGCGAGGTCCCGGGCGGCGGTTTCCTGTCCCGAGGCGCGTAGCTGAGTGACCTCCGCCTCGCGGGCGGCTTCCAAGGCGATCTGGACGTCCGGGTCGACCGCCGGCGCGGACGCGATCTCCTCGAGTTCGGTCCACCGCTTCATAATCTTGCGGCAGATTTCCCTGGTGTCGTCGATCGGGTTCAGGATCTTGTTTTCCTGAGCCACGGCCGCCTTCCATGCCGCGTGCGTGGTTTTCTTGACGTCGGCGCAGAATGCGACTGCCGCCGGGCGTAAGTCCTTGGCGAGCGTGTCGAGGTCGACCGCTTCGTAGTAGGTCTCGATATCGGGGTCCGCGGCGCGATCGCGGAGTGCTTCGGCCTGCCGGATCAGCTCGTTTGCCTGCAGGTCGACCTTGGGGGATTCGCCCGCGGCTGGAATCAGTTCACGCTGCGACGCCGATGCGCTCATATCGATACCTATTCCTGACTTTGTAGTAAAAGAGCTGGCCCGGCTTTTTGAGCGTCGTCAGTTCGCGGAAGACCTGCTCGGGCACGTCGAAGTAGTGATAGATCTCCGCCGGCTTGATGGTGCCGTCTTTCTTTTCCTTCGCCCGAAATTCAATTTCGAGCGTTCCTGCCTCCCACCCCACGGATGCGAGGTCGCTACTTTCGACAGGTATGCGTTTCATTAGATCCTCTCTGCCTCGATGGCTTTCACGAGTAGAAGACGCGCCAATTCTCGTGCCTGCGCGGGTGAGAAAACTATATGACCGACGCCATTGGCATCGGGCTTCAAATCAGGATGGTTGACGACGACCTGTCCGCAATCGTCGCACCCGACTTCCAAATATCCTGCGAC
>Ga0182024_10017399_pt1 | contig 13504 bp, 13 predicted proteins | sample P32metaG_FD_120480 | JGI IMG/M metagenome (GOLD analysis project Ga0182024, IMG submission 120480) | Permafrost microbial communities from Stordalen Mire, Sweden - P3-2 metaG (Illumina Assembly) | ecosystem: Environmental > Terrestrial > Soil > Wetlands > Permafrost | place: Sweden: Stordalen...
CCACTGCGACTCAATTTCCACCACTCCTTCAATCCCAGAAAGATAATGGCGAAAACTGCTCCAAGCCCAATCCTCCGGAGCCTGCACCAGACCGCGCGTCACCGGATTACGGTGAATGTAGCGTAACTTCTCCACCCGCTTGGCCTCGCTCCAAACATTGAAGTCGTAATATCGCGGCAGCCACAATAACCCGCCCTCTGGAGAACGCAAGCGCTGCGCCATATTCTGTTTGAGCATCTGCAACGCCACCGAAAGATTTTTCCGTTCCGGTTCGCTCATCAGCAAGTGAACGTGTTCGGGCATGACCACATATCCCGAGATGTAAAATCCATACCATCGCCGCGTCTGCTCGAAAGTTTGCTCAAAGATATCGCGCGCATGGGCAGCGCCAAGAAGCGGAGCGCGTCCATAGCAACTGAACGTCACAAAGTGCAGGCTGCGTGCTTCCTGAAAGCGCTTGAGGTCCCACGGCATGTCAGCATCGTAATCCTGGGAATGCAGTGCGAAGACCACAGCAGCTAAAAATTCGTTAGCTGTCTTCCATAATCGGGAAAGTCAAAACCCCCGCACCCTCGGAGTAGAGATGTTCTTCGAATGGGTGCCCCGCTCTTGTCGCGTCTTGTGCGACAGAGCCTGCCCTGAGCGAAGCCGAAGGGGCGGGGGTTTTGACCTCCGAGCGCACCCGCAACCGTGTTCTCTGTCCTCGAACTCGCCGCATTTTAATTGACATAATCAGTCCACGTGGCCGATGCTTGAATCAACACAGAAATAAATGCCGGAAAGTACGGACTAGGCCTAAGTCCCATGAATTGAAGACTTTGCCTTTAAAGTATCTGGAATGAATACTTTGCGAGGTACCCCCTCCAGCTAAAGTATTTATTATCAGGACTTTAGTAAAATCGAGGGGGGGAGGGGGTACCCTCTTTGAAAAGAGAAACTGAACGAGTCCCTTTACTCTCCAACTGTCGCTTTCATGAAGATTGGTGTCCTAGCTCTGCAGGGTGATTTCGACGCGCATCGCCGCCGCCTCGAAGAACTCGGTGCTGAAGTCGTCCTGGTAAAAAAACCCGAGCAACTGGACGACATCGATGGACTCATCATCCCCGGCGGAGAGTCCGGAACATTTCTCAAACTGCTAGGCGAAAAAGGATTTGCGAAACTAAAAGACTTCGTGCATTCGAAGCCCAGCTTCGGTACCTGCGCCGGATGCATCCTGCTGGCAACCGATATAGAGAATCCGAAGCAAGCCGGCCTGGGCGCGCTGGACATCACCGTACGCCGCAACGCTTACGGACGCCAGATCGACAGCTCCATCCGCGACGGACGATTTCTGAATGAGCCAATCGAGATGGTCTTCATCCGCGCTCCCAAGATCGAGCGCACGGGCGCCGGAGTTGAAGTCGTAGCCACCGAAGGCAATGACCCAGTGCTGGTCCGGAACAGCAAGACCCTCGCCTCGACATTCCATCCCGAACTAAGCGATGACCCGCGCATCCACCAATATTTTCTGGATTTAGTTAGAAGCGATCAGGCTAAACGCGCTGAAGTATGAAGTGACCTAGCATCGTAAAGCAAAAATCCCTGAGCTTGCGGCCCAGGGATTTAGGTTGGAGATGTGGATTGAAACAGTAGAACTTCTAGGAGAATAAGCGGCGACGAAACAGACCAGCCAAGCCTGCGAGGCCCGTTCCGAGCAATGTTAGCGTGCCCGGCTCCGGTACAGCCGCCACTTTTCCATTGCTGGCAAATCCGGTTGGTGTTCCGCAAACCGTCCCGACGCAGAAGTGAACGCCCCACGTCTGGTCAACACTACTGAGCGAGGCCCCTTTGATCAAGAAGGAGATCGTGGTAGCGCTCGTCACTCCGTGCATGTTCAGTTGGGTGATGTCATAGGTATAAACGGATCCGGCGCGAGTCGCGCCGCTAACTAATTTGAGTTTGCCGCTATAGTCTTTGCCATTGATCACGATGTCTGCAATGCTGCTGGCCTTTAGCTTCGTGTTGGTATCGAAGAGGATGTCGTCACCATGCACTTTAAAGCTGTAGCCGGCGTTGGCCGTGAGAGTGACCATCACGCCACCCGTGGCCGAAGTGAGCGTCACGTACCCTATGTTGCTGACTCCAGCCAGGTTGGTGTTGCTGAGTTGGATCGTGTCAGCCGTTGCGAACGGAACGGCCATGGCAAGCAAGATGAGAAGAAGGAGAATATGTTTCATAGGCACATCCCTGGGTGGATTTGTCACCTCCATGGCGAGTGCATTTGAAACGCCATTGTCGCTGTCGCTGTTTCGCTGATAATTTAAGTGACTCGTTTTCAATCGTTTAGAAGGGCTAAGTTTGGGGTGTGGATTACTAAGCTGGAAGATCGCATTACTTTGCATCAATAGGCAAAACGATTTGCGCATCCTGACGTGGATTTTAGAACTGGACGGTGAAGTTGCGCTCCAAAGCGGTTGGATTCGGACTACTTAGTTCGGCCTACTCGCTAAGGTGTCGTCGGACTAAGTTCGCTAGGCCTACTAATCCAGCTCCCAACAATAGGAGAATAGTGGGCTCGGGTAGCGGTGTTACAGGCGCTGACATAAAATGAACGAGACTGGACGTTGCCGAAGAATTAACGTGCGACAAGGAAGAGACAATCAGAGCCAGGGACCCGACAGCGTGCATACTAGAAAATACCTCGATCTCATCCAGCGCACGCAGTATTCCACCAGATGCTTGTTACCAAGGTTTCATAAAGCCGCTTTTCCTGAGATTTAGCGAACCTCGCGGAGGCCGGTTGGACAGATTTCCTACGATACCCGTTATTGATGTGCAGCTGTTTGCACAATTTTGGACCGCATAAAGTTCCTCGTATCAGACTTTCCGCCGTGGCTGCGCCATTTGCCCTGATCCGGTATTCTTGCTGACTTCACCTACAATCCTCTATGGAACCCGCTCCCGAACTGCCAGTCACCCCAGTTTCATTCGCGTCCTACGCGCGCTTATTGCGCCGCAACCATAATTTTCGTCGCCTGTGGGGCGCGCAAATAGTCAGCGAAATCGGAGATTGGTTCTACACGCTGGCAATTTACAACCTGCTGCTGCAACTCACCGGACGCGCCGGATCAGTGGCACTCGCCCTGGTGCTGCAAGTTTTACCGCAAACTTTAATCGGGCCCACCGCCGGAGTCGTCAACGATCGTCTGCGCCGCAAGTACGTAATGATCGCCTCTGACTTGGGCCGCATGGCGATCGTGCTTTGTATGCTCTTCATCCGTTCCAAAGAACAAGTCTGGATCGTTTATCCGCTGCTCATGGCGGAAACCTTGCTTGCCGCTTTTTTCGAACCCGCGCGCAATGCCGTAATCCCAAACATCGTTGAGCGCGAAGATATCGTCGTGGCAAACACGCTGGCGTCAACCACGTGGTCGGTGAACCTGATGGTGGGCGCGACTCTAGGCGGCTTGATCGCGGCCCTGCTTGGTCGCGATTCCGTGTTTCTACTGAATGGGTTGTCGTTTCTCGCTTCCGCCGCCCTGATCTGGAGCATGCGCTTTGCCGAGCCCCATGCGGAAACAGGTGGCCGGTTCAGGGCGCGCGAGCTAATTGATTTTTCGCCGATCCTTGCTGGCATTCGCTATGTGCGAGCGCATGCGCGTTTGCGGGCAACAATCTTTTTGAAAGCTGGAAATCTCATCATAGGTCCGGGCTGGGTACTATTTACCGTGATGGGCCAAAATGAATTCGCCGTCCGCTGGGGCGGCATGTCCCCTGAGCGCAGCGCATTTCTCGGCATGAGCGTGCTGCTCGGAGCCCGAGGGCTCGGGGCATTGCTAGGTCCGGTGCTGACCGCGGCGTGGGCCGGTCAGGTGAAGCATCGCCTCGAGTTGGCTATTTTCTGGGGATATCTGGGCGCGGCCGCAGGCTATACATTGCTCGGGGTCTCGGGACATCTATGGCAGGCGTGCTTGTGCGTGATGCTGGCGCACTTTGGAAGTTCTATCGTGTGGGTATTCTCGACAACACTGCTGCAATTGCAAAGCGACGATAAATTCCGCGGCCGCGTTTTCGCCGCCGATCTGGGACTATGCATGTTCACGATTGCCGCAGGCGCGTACCTTGCCGGGCGCTTCGTGGATTGGGGATTCGCCGCGCGAAATGTCGCCAGCGTCGCGGGCATGTTGATGCTGATTCCAGCAACCCTATGGGGACTCTCCGTGCGGCGGAGTATAGCCTCAAATCTTGCGGCTCCGGATCAGGCGGTGGAGTGACGGGCGTCCCGCCCGTCTATCTGGGCCGTATGCTCCACACCCGAGTTACGGCCGCACGATCCTCTCCCCGAGATGAGGAGCGAGCCTTACAAAATCGGCAATGTTGAAGGTATAGACACGGTCGCACCGCGCCTTCTCCGCACAGCGCAACTGCAGTAAGTCATAGAGAATGCCGCCGCGCAGTCCTGCATGCGCGGCCGATTCCAGCATGGCAAGATAATCCTTCTCATGAAGAACGACCACTTCGCAGTGCTTCGCGATGCTTTCTGTAACGTATCGATAGGCCTCTGTCGGATGAATCATGGGACTAAGGGGCAATCGCGTTAGCGTGCTGAATGTTTCCGCCAATCCATGCGCCGCGACGACGCCTTCATGGCGACCGCTTGTGACCTGGCGGTAGATGGTAAAAGCAGCGGCATGATCCGGATGATGACCCACCGCGAGCGCTACTAAAACGGAAGTGTCAAAATACATCCTCACGTGATCCCGCCAAGATGTTGCAGGCGCTCTTCGCGATCCTGATTAAGAGCTTTGAGAAGATCCAGTCCCCCTTGCGGCACCACCCCGTGGTGCACCCAGATTCCTTGGTTCTGCGCCCAAATAGGACTATTCCGACTCGGCCGGAGAGCGAATTCCTGCACTCCTTCGCTGATCTCTAATTCCGTCCCGGGATGCAGGCCATAACGCGCTCGCAAAGGCTTGGGAAGAACTACCCGCCCCAGTTTATCCACTCTGAGCTTCATGGACATACATTATGCCAGATAGAAATGGCAATAGCAATTGGCAATGGATAATAGGAATGGCAAAAACGTGCGGTAGCTTTTCCCGCTGTAGGAATTGCGGGGAAATCCTCGGGGAAGTTTGGAATCAGGAGAGATGGTCGATCTTCGCGGCCAGAATAAAATCCGACTCGGTCAGTCCATCGACCGCGTGGGTCCAGGTCGTGATCTCAACCTTGCCCCATCCCAGCACGATGTCGGGATGATGGCCCTGCTCTTCGGCTACTTCGCCGACACGATTCACGAAAGCCAGCGCGGATTTAAAGTCGGGAAACTTGTACGCGCGGACAAGGTGGTGCTCATCGACGGTCTTCCACTGCGATGGTTCCGCCAGTTGCTGGTGAATTTCCCTAAGCTTGTTCCCCTTCAGTGGCGGAACTCCACCGCGACAGGGGACGCAATTGCGGTCAGCCAGCTTAGGTGTAGTCATCGTTTTGTGTGGGGACGGGCGTCTCGCCCGTCCATATCCGAGTGCAAACGCGGATTGCTCACTCCTGCTAGCAGGTGAAAATGTAAAACCTAGAACGGAATGTCTTCATCCGTAATCGGAGAACTGCCTACGGGCGCGGGCTCCGGCTCCGGCGCACTCTGGTCAAAATTATTTCCGCCCGACGACGATGCCGACGATCCGCGAGAACTGCCAGTATATTCTCCGCCACCACCGCCCTCGCCGCGTCCACCCATCATTATCAGATCGGTGCCGACGACTTCCGTCATATATTTCTTCTGCCCTGAGGTCTTGTCATCCCATGACCGCGTTTGCAGGCGGCCTTCGATATAGACTTTGCTGCCTTTTTTCAAATAGTCGCCCGCAATTTTCGCTAGGCCTTCCCAAACCACGACGTTATGCCAGTCGGTTTGATCCTGCCACTGGCCGTCTTTGCCCTTGAAGCTCCGAGTGGTAGCCAAAGGAAATTTCGCAACGGCGCTGCCCTGAGGAGTGAACTTTAATTCGGGATCCTTACCTAAATTTCCAACCAAAATTACTTTGTTTACGCCTTTCATAAATGCGGGCTCCTTCCAGAGGATGAACGTTCGAGAATGCTGGCCCTCAAAAACACTGAACTAGAGACGCTGACCTGCAAGAAGCTCACTATAGCAGAATTGTATGCACCGAATGCGGTGCGCCACGTACCATAAATTTGTGACGAATCGGATAGGCGGGGAACAATTTCGTCTTACCTGTAGAGCCGCGGCTAGCCGCGTCTCACCGCCTCGGATCAAGACGGGGCAAGCCTCGCCTTAGCCACCCATCTGAAACAGCATCAGGTAAACGATCACGCCCGTCACCGAAACATACAGCCAAATCGGAAATGTCCACCGCGCGATTGCACGATGCCGGTCAAACTGCTCGCGCAAACCACGCGTGAGCGTGATCAGCACCATAGGCACAATAATTATGGCCAGGATCGTGTGCGAAATCAGGATGCTGAAGTAGAGGGTGCGAACCCATCCCGTGCCGCGAAAATAAATAATGCCGCCGTGATGCGGCCAGTGATAATACAAGTACGAAACTAGGAACAGGGAAGAGGTTACAAAAGCGCTGATCATGACCGCCCGGTGCGCCGCGACTTTGCCGCGCGCGATCAGCGTTCGTCCGGTAACCAGCAGCACCGCGCTGCAACCGTTCAGCGTCGCATTAATCTTAGGGAAAATTGAATAATCAGTCATAGTTTCATTGCATTCGCATACATTCGCTGCGAGCAAAGCGATGCATCGTTTGTACGGGCATCCGCCACGATTTGGCAACAGCAAAACTCAGTTAGAATATAGACACAATGCCTGAGATGGAGAATCCTCTACTGCAGCCCGCCGCGGCAAATGAAGGATCGAACATAGCATCGCCTGCGGCATCCACTCCGCATCCGCTGCCTATGGTCGCCATATGGGCGCGCGATCTTATCGTTTCTCTCGCCATTTCGGCCTTCATTATTATTTTTCTTTACCAGCCGGTGAAGGTCGAAGGCACCAGCATGATGCCCGGCCTCGAAGATCAGGAACGCATCTTCGTCAACAAGTTTGTCTATCGCTGGGAGCCCATTGAACGCGGCGATATCGTCGTCTTCCGCTATCCGCGCGACACCTCGAAAAGCTACATCAAGCGCGTCATTGGAATTGCCGGGGACCGCATCCGCATCGAAGATGGTCAGGTATACGTGAACGGCGAAGCCATCGCGGAAGCCTATGTTCCGAACGATTATGCCGATGCCCGCTCTTATCGCGAAATTGTGGTTCCAAAAAACAGCTTTTTCGTTCTAGGCGATCACCGCACCATGTCAAATGATAGCCGCGATTTTGGCCCCGTGAATGAACGCTATATTTACGGCAAGGCTGTCTTTGGATATTGGCCGGTGGAAAAGCTGGGACGGCTCCGGTGAAGCGGCTCTCAGTCATCAGTTTTCGGTTGTCAGTAGAATGTGGTACCAGTGGCGCTACGCCGAGTTGGTTTACTGAAGACTGATACTGACAACTGATAGCTTTCTACTGACACCATCTCTCTCTCCTGCTAAACTTTCTAAAATCTACCTCCAGGAGTTCCAATGCAAGCGATCCTTGCACTCGAAGACGGCAGAGTCTTCCGAGGCAAAGGCTACGGCGCTAAAGGCGAGTGCTCCGGCGAAGTCGTTTTTAATACTTCCATTACCGGCTACCAGGAAATTTTCACCGACCCATCGTACGCAGGGCAGATCGTCGTCCTGACGAACCCTGAAATCGGAAACTACGGCACCAATCCCGAAGACAGCGAGGCGGTGCGCCCCTATATCGAAGGCCTGATCGTCCGCGAGTTTTCGAAAGTCAGTTCCAACTGGCGCTCGCAGCAGGTCACCGACGAGTTCATGGAGCAGTTCAGAATTCCGGTGCTCGCCGACATCGACACGCGGGCGCTGGTGCGCCATCTGCGCGATAACGGTGTAATGCGCGGCGTGATCTCGACCCTCGAAGCCGACACCGATAAACTCGTAGCCAAGGCGCGAGCGATTCCAAAAATGGACGGCCAGGATTTAGCGAAGGTCGTATCGACTAAGAACACCTATGTTTGGGAGAGGGGCGAGCGCTCCCATTTGCCCGATGAAATTGTTGGAGTCAAAGATGAGCCTGAGCGCTTCCACGTAGTGGCCTACGACTTCGGCATCAAGCAAAACATCCTGCGCAAACTGCGCGGAGAAGCCTGCAAAGTAACGGTAGTCCCCGCGCAGACGACGGCCGAAGACGTATTGGCTCTGAAGCCCGATGGAGTTTTTCTGTCGAACGGCCCCGGCGATCCCGAGCCCTGCACCTACGCCGTCGATAACATTCGCCGCCTGATGGGACGCCAACCCATCTTCGGAATCTGCTTAGGCCATCAACTCACCGGGATAGCGCTAGGCGGCAAAACCTTCAAACTGAAATTCGGACACCACGGCGGAAATCATCCAGTAAAACAGCTAGCCAGCGGCAAAATCGAAATCACCGCGCACAACCATAACTTCGCTGTAGATCCCGATTCGCTGCCGCAAAGCGAAGTTGAATTAACGCACATGGATCTAAACGACAACACGCTGGAAGGCATGCGTCACCGGAATCTGCCGCTGTTCACCGTGCAGTACCACCCCGAAGCTGCACCAGGGCCGCACGATTCGCACTATCTGTTCAAAGATTTTGTGAAGATGATGGAGGAGTGCAAACGGTGATGTCGGAGGGGAGATGAAGCGCGAAGAACGCGTACTTAAATTGCCTGCGCTTTTCATCGGAACGGAGACAGCCGACGCATTCCTCAACGAGTTAGGCAAACTCGCAAAGGAGAAGAGAGACTCTGAGTTTGTGCAACGTCTCAGATCTGCATACAAAAGTGATAGGGCGGGAACGCCGACCATGGACCCTGCGGCGCGAACCGAAGATGAATTTGTCCAGCGCAACCTCGGGAATCAAGAGTTTTGGGATATGGCTAACATACCCACTTATCAGAATTACGTTTTCCTCGCGAAATCGGGCAACGTGATTTTCGATAACGCGGATTTCTTGGTGGGAGATTTGCCTAAAGATGTCTTTTTCTTCAAAGCTAGAGCCGACGGACTCAACGGGCGATTTATCGAAATCCACCTGACGACGGACTTTAAGGATTTCAATCAGATTCGAAATTCAAGCACCAGACAGCTGTTAGTTCAAGGCGACGACCGTAACTGGGTGACGGGGGTCTATGAGAGATTTAGACTGCTCGTGGACTCCGAGCGTTTGCAGGCGAGGGGACTGATCTACGCCAACATTCTGAAAGTTTACTGGCTTACCGTCTTTCTAGTGTTGTTCTCAGAGTATCGAGGAGTAAAGCTGCTCACCAACAACTTCAGTTTGAGTAAGCCGCTATCGGGCACCGGCGCCTTGCTAATGTTTGGAATTCTATTAGGAACACTGGTAGTTGTGGCAGAGGTTGGCATCGCAATGCTTACATATTGGTTCCCGTATTTTGAAATAGAGGGAAACATTTCAAGGGGTCGGACCGCGTCGAGGACGGTCGTCGCAGGTATTGCTTCGACCATATATACCGGCGCAATCGTAAACGCCCTTATTTTAATCTTCGGACCAGCATTTGCGAACTGGATCGGCCACTGACGACTGAAACTTAAATGCCAAAACGAACTGACATCTCGAAAATCCTAATCCTAGGCTCCGGCCCCATCGTCATCGGCCAGTCGGCCGAGTTCGACTACTCCGGCACGCAAGCCTGCAAGGCGCTCAAGGCGGAGGGCTTTGAAGTTGTGCTCGCGAATTCGAACCCGGCCACCATCATGACCGATCCCGAGTCGGCGGATCGAACTTACATCGAGCCACTGACCCGCGAGTATCTCGAAGAGATCATCCGCGTCGAGCGCGAAATGGCACCCAGCGCCGGCTTTGCCGTCCTGCCCACGGTTGGCGGACAGACCGCGCTCAACCTGGCCATCGAACTCTCCGACGGCGGCGTGCTGGAAAAGTACAACGTCCATCTGATCGGCGCACAGATCAGCGCCATAAAAAAAGCCGAAGACCGTCTCTTCTTCAAAGACGCCATGCAGCGCATCGGCCTTGACGTGCCGAAGTCGGCTCTCGTTAACAATCTGAAAGACGGCGTGGAGTTCGCCGGAAAAATCGGCTTCCCCGTAATCATTCGCCCGTCGTTCACCCTCGGCGGTACCGGCGGTGGCATCGCCTACAACCGCGAAGAGCTGATGGAAGTCCTCGCCCGCGGCCTTGACCTCTCGCCCGTGCATGAGTGCTTGATCGAAGAATCGGTCCTCGGATGGAAAGAGTACGAACTCGAGGTGATGCGTGACACCAAAGACAACGTCATCATCATCTGCTCGATCGAAAATTTCGACCCCATGGGCGTGCACACCGGAGACTCCATCACCGTCGCCCCCGCGCAGACGCTCACCGACCGCGAATACCAGATGATGCGCGATGCCTCGATTGCCGTAATTCGCGAAATCGGCGTTGAGACCGGCGGATCGAATATTCAATTCGGCGTGAATCCATCCACCGGCCGTATGGTAGTCATCGAGATGAACCCGCGCGTCTCGCGATCTTCCGCGCTGGCCTCAAAAGCCACCGGCTTCCCAATTGCAAAAATCGCAGCCAAGCTTGCAGTTGGCTACACGCTCGACGAAATTCCCAACGACATCACGCGCAAGACTCCCGCCTGTTTCGAGCCCACGCTCGACTACGTGGTCGTCAAAATTCCGAAATGGCAGTTCGAAAAATTCCCCGGCGCCGACGAATCCCTCGGACCGCAGATGAAATCCGTCGGCGAAGTAATGGCGATCGGCCGCACCTTCAAAGAGGCGCTGCTTAAGGCCGTCCGCGCCCTCGACACCGGCAAGAAGCTCGGCTCCGAAAAAATTGAGCCGAAAATTCTCACCCAGCGCCTCGTAACCCCGCATCCCGAGCGGCTAAGTTATGTGCGCTACGCTCTTCGCCAAGGACACACCATCAAGCAGATCGCGAAGATGACCTCAATCGATCCCTGGTTCCTCTACCAGCTCAAAGAGATTAACGACATGCAACTGGAGTTGGAGAAGCACCCCATGGAATCGCTGCCCGGCGATGTTTTGCGCGAGGCCAAGCGCATGGGCTTCTCCGACGGGCGTCTCGCCGGAATCTGGCGCCTCGACGGCAAAGGCGGCCAGGAAAAAGTTAGGCACTTTCGCAAGAAGCACGGCCTGAAGCCGGTCTACAAGCGCGTCGACACGTGCGCAGCGGAGTTCGAAAGCTTCACTCCGTACATGTACTCGACTTACGAAGAAGAGGACGAGTCCGCGCCGACCTCGAAGAAGAAAGTTGTGATTCTAGGCTCCGGCCCCAACCGCATCGGGCAGGGAATTGAATTCGATTATTGCTGTTGCCACGCCAGCTATGCGCTGCGCGAAGATGGTTACGAAACAGTGATGATCAATTGCAATCCGGAGACGGTATCGACCGACTATGACACCAGCGACCGGCTCTACTTCGAGCCGCTCACGCTCGAAGATGTGTTTGCCATCTGCGAACATGAGGCTTCCGCCGGCGCGCCCGTCGGCGTGATCGTACAATTCGGCGGACAAACGCCGCTCAATCTTTCGCTCCCCCTCAAAGCTGCGGGCGTCAACATTATCGGCACCACGCCAGAATCGATTGATCTCGCCGAAGACCGCAAACGCTTCGGCAAACTTCTCGATGAACTCGAAATCCCGCAAGCTCCCGGCGCCATGGTCGCCTCAGTCGAAGAAGCAGTCGAAGCTGCAAGGAAAATTGGATTCCCGGTGCTGGTGCGTCCCTCGTATGTACTCGGCGGACGCTCCATGGTCATCGCCTACGACGAAGATACAGTTCAGCAATACATGAAGCAGGCAGTCGAATACTCGCAAGACCGCCCCGTGCTCATCGACAAGTTTCTGGAAGATGCAATCGAAGTCGACGTCGATGCACTCTCCGACGGCGAAGACGTGGTGATCGGCGGCATCATGCAGCACATCGAAGAAGCGGGCATTCACTCCGGCGACTCGTCTTGCGTGTTGCCCGCCGTCGACATACCAGAGGCATTGCTCAAGCGCATGCGCGATTACACATTCAAGCTGGCCCGTGCTCTCAAAGTAATCGGTCTGATGAACGTGCAATTCGCCATCCCACGCCGCTCGCATGTCTCGAGTGGGAAGGCGGGTGCAAGTGTCGGGACGGGTGTAAGTGTGGGGACGGGCGCCCCCGCCCGTCCAAGCGGAGCGGAGCTCCGCAGTCAAACCGCCCACGGGGACGACACAGTTTACGTTCTTGAGGTGAACCCGCGCGCCTCCCGCACCGTGCCCTTCGTTTCAAAAGCAACAGGCGTTCCCCTGGCCAAAATCGCCGCTCGCCTGATGACCGGCCGCAAACTGCGCGAATTCCTTCCCGAGAATATCGAACGCTCCACTGACCTCGATACCGGGCGCTGCTTCTTTGTGAAATCGCCAGTCTTTCCCTGGTCGAAATTTCCCGGCGTCGACACCGTGCTCGGCCCAGAAATGCGTTCCACCGGAGAGGTCATGGGCATCGCCGACAATTTCGGCGAAGCCTTTGCCAAAGCTCAAATCGCCGCGGGACAGCAACTCCCGATTAAAGGAACCGTCTTTGTCAGCGTCACCGATCACGACAAGCCCGCTGTGGTCGAGGTCGCGCGCCGCTTCGTCGACATGGGATTCAAACTGGTCGCCACACATGGTACGGCTGATTACCTCGAAGAAGCCGGCTTGGTGGTTGATCGTGTTTATAAAGTTAAAGAGGGCCGCCCCAACGCCGTCGACATGATCAAGGCCGAGCGTATCCAACTTATCGTGAATACGCCCCATGGCCCCGACCCGTATTTCGACGAAAAAGCTATTCGCCGCGCAGCAGTAACCGCTCGTATTCCGACCATTACAACGCTCTCCGCTGCCCGCGCTGCCGCCGAAGGCATCGCCGCGCTCCAGCGCGGAGAAATTCGGGTGCAAGCTTTGCAGGCATTGCACGCCGAGAGACTGGCTGCCAAATAATCTAGAATCAATAATCTAATAATCTATATCCTAGAAACCTTGAATCTATGAGCAGAGCTCTCGTGATTGGCACCGTTCTCGGTCTTCCCATTCTCATTGCCGCTTTCGTTCTAGGTCCGGCCGCGTTCGATCTCATATTCCGTCGCCAGGCTCCGGAGCGATTTTTAGTTCCCTCCGGATACAAAGGTTGGGCGCGCATCGATTTTCGCCAAAAACCAGCGCCGCCATTACCGGTCGAAGACGGACGTGCGCTGCTTAAACTCGATGACCACGCAAGCCTGCGAACGTCTTCCGATCCGCCATCACTGCATGGCAAGGACGAATTTTTTTATTATGCGGGAGATCGCCGAACCCGGCTCTCCAACGCGGGCGTTTGCAAAGGCGGCATGGTCTGGCAGATCGAGACCATGGTCGACGAACGAAACTCTACACCTTTCGTCCGCTTTTTCATTGGAACTGAAGCTGAGTACCGTCACGC
>Ga0182024_10017400_pt1 | contig 13503 bp, 9 predicted proteins | sample P32metaG_FD_120480 | JGI IMG/M metagenome (GOLD analysis project Ga0182024, IMG submission 120480) | Permafrost microbial communities from Stordalen Mire, Sweden - P3-2 metaG (Illumina Assembly) | ecosystem: Environmental > Terrestrial > Soil > Wetlands > Permafrost | place: Sweden: Stordalen...
GGGCGCGCGATCCTGTTTGCGGTAGTCGAGAAAGAAATTCTCCAGCGGCATTTGCCTGATTTTTTCGCCGTGGCGCAATTCCACGCTGGCACCGAGCGCGATCAGCATCGGCGCCAGATCGCCGATCGGCGAGCCGTTGGCGATATTGCCGCCGACGGTGCCGCCGGCGCGCACTTGAATCGAGCCGAACCGGCGCAGCACTTCGGCAATATCCGGATCGATCGATCCCAGCACCGGCGCGGCGCGCGCCAGCGAAACGATTGCGCCGAGGGCGTAGCCGTCGGCGGTTTCTTCGATCGCGGAAAGCTCGGCGACGCGACCGACGTGAATGATCTTTTCGATGGGGGCGAGCCTTTTGGTGATCCACAGCCCGACGTCGGTCGCGCCGGCGATGATGGTGGCGTCGGGATGTCGCACATAAAGCCGCGCCAGCGATTGCTCGCTCGCCGGCGCCGCGAAGAAAGAGCGTTCGTCGCCGACCAGGAGATCGGCCTTGTCGTCGAGCGCGGCAATCGTTCGCCGACGCATTGCGGCGTTGCGGGTAAATTGATCGTCGGCGCCGTTGCAGACTTCGAGCGCCGCGTCCACGATCGGGCGGTATCCGGTGCAGCGGCATAGATTCCCCGCAAGCGCGTCGTTGATCTTGCCGCGGGTCGTGGGGCCGTCGCACTCGTGATAGTGAGCAAACAAACTCATCACGATGCCCGGCGTGCAAAAGCCGCATTGCGAGCCGTGCTCGCGCGCCATGGCTGCCTGCACGGGATGCAGGACACCGTCATCGGCAAGATCCTCGACGGTGATCAATTCGGCGCCGTCGAGCTGGCCAAGCAATGTAATGCAGGAATTGAGCGGCTCGTAGAACAAGCGGCCGTCACGCTCGCGTACCACCACGACGGCGCAGGCGCCGCAATCGCCCTCCGCGCACCCTTCCTTGGTGCCGGTCGAACGCTCCTGCAAACGCAGCCAATCGAGCGCGGTTGTGCGCGGCGAGAACTCGCCGATGCGCACGGCGCGGCCGCGGCGCTGAAATTGCAGGAAGTTTCTTGTCATTGTCTCGCCGCGCGCTCTGCCTAGGGAAGCGGCATTTGCGCACAACAAATAAACCAAGGCAAGCAATGCCAATTGGCTGGTTTTTCGCGTTTTGGCGGCTTGAATGACGCCACAGGAGGCAAGCGCGCAGGCAATTCCGCCGAGCCTCTTCGGCGTCCGGCACGGCATGAATTGTGCACCGCCGAAACGCGATGGACCTCAACGGCATCACCACAATCGCAAGGCCGCGCCGCCGCGCCGAATTGCCCGCCTGGAGCGCGGGGGACGCTTGGCTTGCCGGCGGAACGTGGTTGCTCTCGGAGCCGCAGCCGAAGGTCTCGCGATTGATCGACATTGTCGACCTCGGCTGGCCGGCTTTGGAGGTCACTGGACAAGGCCTGCGCATTGCCGCGACCTGCAAGATCGCCGAACTGGAAGGAATGACATTTCCCGCCAGCTGGACCGCCGCGCCGCTGGTGAATCAATGCTGCCGCTCATTTCTGTCGTCGTTCAAGATCTGGAATATGGCGACCGTCGGCGGCAATCTGTGCATGTCGTTGCCGGCGGGGCCGATGATCTCGCTCACCGCGGCGCTCGACGGTGTGTGCACGATCTGGACACGAGAGGGCAACGAACGGCGCGTCGCCGTCGCCGATTTCGTATTGGGCCCGCAACGCAACGCGCTCAAGCCGGGCGAGTTGTTGCGATCGATCGAGATGCCGGCATCGGCGTTGCGCCGGCGCACGTCCTTCCGCCAGATTTCGCTGAGCCCGCTCGGCCGCTCCGGCGTGCTGCTGATTGGAACGCTGTCGCCGGACGACAACTCCTTTACCTTGACCGTCACGGCCGCAACGCCGCGTCCGATCTGCTTGTCGTTTCCCGGCTTGCCGCGGCGCGAGACTTTGCGCGAAAAGCTCGAAGGCGAAATTCCGGCGGAGCTTTACTACAACGATATCCACGGCGCGCCGGCCTGGCGCCGGCACGTGACGCTGCAATTTGCCGAAGAGATCCGCGGCGAGTTCGCCGGGAATGGCGCGGGCGCGGAATGAGTTTTTTGGTGAACGGAAAGAACCACGACGCTCGGCCGCGGCCCGGGCAGTGCCTGCGCACCTTCCTGCGCGAGCTTGGATGGTTCGGCGTGAAGAAGGGATGCGATGCCGGCGATTGCGGCGCCTGCACCGTGCTGGTCGATGGCGAGCCGGTGCACTCCTGCATCTTTCCGGCCTTTCGCGCCGAAGAACGCGCGGTGACGACCATCGAAGGACTGGCGCGCAACGGCGAACTGCACCCGATGCAGCAGGCCTTTCTGAAAGCGCAAGGCTTCCAGTGCGGCTTTTGCACGCCGGGCATGATCATGACGGCGGCGAGCCTGAACCAGTCGCAGCGGCAGGATCTCCCCTGGGCCCTGAAAGGCAACATTTGCCGCTGCACCGGTTATGGCGCGATCGAAAACGCCATCCGTGGCGTGCATGCGATCGAGAAAACCGAACCGGGGGAAGCATGCGGCCGCAGCGTGCCGACGCCTGCGGCGCGCGCCGTGATCAGCGGCGCCGCCCGCTTCACCATGGACGTCGCGCCGGCCGGGCTGCTGCATCTCAAGCTTCTGCGATCGCCGCACGCGCATGCGCGAATCAGATCGATCCGTAAGGACGACGCGTTGGCCGTTCCAGGCGTGCGGGTGGTTCTGACGCATGAAGATGTACCGGCAAAACTATACTCGACCGCCCGGCATGAGCACGAAAGCGTCGATCCGGACGACACGGCGCTGCTGGACCGGATTGTACGTTTTGTCGGCCAGCGCGTCGCCGCCGTTATTGCCGACAGCGAGGCGGCAGCCGAGGAGGGCTGCCGCAAGCTTGGCGTCGATTACGATATCCTTCCGGCAGTATTCGATCCGGAAGAAGCCATGCGGCCGGGCGCACCCGTCCTTCACGACAAAGGACCGGAGGCTCGCATCCACAATCCGCAGCGCAATATCGTCGGTGAGCTCCATAGCGATGTCGGCAGCATCGAAGCCGGATTTGCACGGGCCGAGGTCGTCTACGAGGGCACTTACATCTCCCAGCGAGTTCAGCACGCACATCTGGAAACACACTGCGCGATTGGCTGGCTCGACGACACAGGCCGGCTCAACGTCCGGTTAAGCACACAGACGCCCTTTCTGACGCGGCGGGCGCTCGCCGGTCTTTTCGATCTCGACCTGGCAAAGGTCCGCGTGCTGTGCGAGCGCGTCGGCGGCGGTTTCGGCGCCAAACAGGAAATGCTGGTCGAGGACATCGTTGCGCTAGCGGTTCTAAAAACCGGCCAACCGGTCAAGCTGGAGTTCACGCGCGAGGAGCAGTTCATCGGCGCGACGACGCGGCACCCGATGCGGGTGCACATCAAGATCGGGGCGCGGCGCGACGGCGGCCTGACGGCCATGCACATGCACGTTGTCTCGAACACCGGCGCCTACGGCAACCACGGCTTTGCCGTTGTTAATCACGCTTGCTCGGAATGCTTTGCAGTTTATCGCTGCGACAACAAAAAGATCGATGCCCTCGCAGTGTATACCAACACGGTGCCGAGCGGCGCCTTCCGCGGCTATGGTCTGCCGCAAACCAATTTCGCGGTTGAATCGGCGATGGACGAACTCGCCCGCAAGATCGGCATCGACCCGATCGAGTTTCGCGAGCGCAACGTCGTGCATCCCGGCGACCCGATGATCTCGACCGGCTCGGAGGAAGGCCACGATGTTCAATATGGCAGCTACGGCCTCGATCAGTGCCTCGCGCTGGTCAGGGACGCATTGGAACGCGGCGGCGGCCTGCCTGCGCCGCCGTCCCACGACTGGCTGACCGGACAAGGCGTCGCCCTCGGCATGATCGACACAGCGCCGCCGTTCGGCCATATCGCCGAGGCCGGCGTGGCCTTGCGCGCGGACGGCACCTACCAGCTTGCGGTCGGCACCGCCGAGTTCGGCAACGGCACCAGCACGGTGCATCGCCAGATCGCGGCCAATGTGCTCGGCGCGGCGATCGAAGCCGTCCACGTTTTGCAGTCGGATACTGATAACGGCGGTCACGACACCGGTGCCTATGGCAGCACGGGAACCGTCGTCGCCGGGCGCGCCACGCAGCTCGCGTGCGAAGCCTTGCGCGAGGAAGTGCTCACCTTTGCCGCCGAGCATTCCGTCGGCGCGCGCGCGGCGTGGTCTCTCGTTGACGGCACGGTGTCGCGGCCCGGCAAGCAAGTAAGTCTCGCGGACCTCGCGGCTGCGGCGCGGGCACAGGGACGGAGCCTCACCGCCACCGGAAGGTCGGACGGTACACCGCGTTCGGTTGCGTTCAACGTCCAGGCCTTCCGTGTCGCCGTCAACAAGCGCACTGGCGAGATCAAAATCCTGCGTAGCGTGCATGCGGCGGATGCGGGCTTCGTCATCAATCCGATGCAATGCCGCGGCCAGATCGAAGGCGGCGTCGCGCAGTCGCTTGGCGCCACGCTCTACGAGGAAATGGTGATCGACGACTCCGGCCGCGTCCTCAACCCGACGTTCCGCAATTATCACCTGCCGCAGTTTGGCGATCTGCCGCGAACCGAGGTATTGTTTGCCGACACCGTTGACACTCTCGGGCCTTTCGGCGCCAAATCGATGAGCGAGAGCCCCTACAATCCGATCGCCGCCGCGATGGGAAATGCGCTGGCGGACGCCACAGGCATCCGGTTCTGCCAGACTCCGTTCAAGCCCGATCGCATTTTCCGCGCCATAGCGGACAAGTTCGGCGCGGCGGATTGAAAGAACGTGACCGATCCCTTGGCTCCGCTGGATCATGAAAAATTCCTGCGCCGGAGTTTTGACGTGGCGCAACGCGCGCGCACCCACGGCAATCATCCGTTTGGCTGTATCCTCGTCAGCGCGACCGGCGACGTACTGATGGAGGTCGAAAACGGATATATGCCGGATCGCGACATGACCGGCCATGCGGAACGACTCCTTGCCACGCAGGCATCGAAGCAATTCGATCCGAAATTTCTTGCCGGCTGCACGCTCTACACGTCGGCCGAGCCATGTTGCATGTGCGCCGGCGCGGTGTATTGGGCCGGCATCGGCCGGGTCGTCTACGGCTTATCCGAGCGCCGCCTGAAGACCATCACCGGCAACCACGCCGAGAACCCGACGCTGGACTTGCCATGCCGCGCGGTGTTCGCCGCCGGGCAGCGCGACGTCGAGGTCATCGGCCCGCTGCTCGAGGATGAGGCCGCGGCGATTCATGTCGGTGTGTGGAACTAACCACGGATCAACTCCTCCGCGCAGCGATCACTTGTTCAGCGGCGGTAACGCCGGTGTGCCAGCCGCCGTGCGCGGTCGAAAAATCGCTCGTCGAACACGCTTCGCCGGCAAAGAACAGTCGACTTTCAACCGGCGCCGCAAGCGTCAGACGGCAATCCACCGATCCCGGCAGCGCAAACGAATAAGACCCAAGCGAAAACGGATCGAGACCCCAACGATGGATTTGGATCAGTTTCACGCGGCGCGCGAAAGCGCTGCCGAGCAAGCCCACCAGCTCGGAAACGGCAAAACCAAAGAACGCTCCGTCACCATTCGCTTCGAGCTCGGACGCCAATCTCCCGCCGAAAAAGGCCTCGATCTGTGGCCGGCCGAAAGGCCTGAAATGGTAAGCACCGGTCGCCATGCGGTCGGTATGCCCGAACAGCCGCACATCTTTTTCAAATTCCTCGGCACCATCGAGCGACAGAAACAGCTTATCGTCGAGCCCAAGCGGCAATCCCTGCGCAGCCCGGATTTTTTCCGGAAGCGCCGGCGTGAACACAATTCGTTCTGCCGCGATCAAGGCGCTTGGGATCGTTACAATGACCTGATCCGCCGCGATGACACCCTTTGCCGTCTCAATGCTCAATCGTTTGCCACGATGGTCGATCGCATGCACAGGGCAATCGAGCATGACTGGAAGACTTGCCCCATAGCCGCAGATCAGCGAGCCATAGCCGCCGATGACGCGCCAATTCACGCCGCTGTCGTCGTACCGTTCGAGATCCTTGGCCGAAAGCCGATCTAGCTCGGTCCCGCTGATGTAGGCGCCGACCGCATAGATGAGGCCGTTCCAGCGACAGGTCGGGTCAAGGAAAGCCGCGGCTGGAACGTCGGCTTCGTTTTCAGCGACACGGCTCAAACGCGTGAAAAACGCTCCGAGTGCATCGTGAAAGTCATCTTGGTCCGAACGCGCGAACCCGACCTCAAGAGACGGCCGCATCCAGGGCGGCGGGGTTTTGTCGATCGTCACTCCCCGTTCTTCAGCGACGGCGGACCAAGGATTGCGATCGGCGGAATGGAGCCAGCCGCAGCCGAGGTCCAGCGCAAAGCCCGATCCATCCATCACCGTCCATGCTCGGCCGCCTAGCCGCGGACGCGCCTCAACGACGATACATTGGACAGAGGCCTCGGCAAGCCGGTGGGCCGCGGCAATGCCGGCCGCACCGGCGCCGACGACGACAACCTCGACATCACTGCTCGGCATCACAAAGCACCAACAGGGTAGCGACCCGGTTAGACTTCAAATTGTAGCGCGGCGCGGCTGAGAAAAGATGTCAGGTCGCGCGGTGCGCGGCCGAGCAGCCAGGACAGCGTTTTGGGATTCCCGACAAGACCGTGATTTGCATAATAGCCGAACATCGCGGCGAGCGTGGCGCGCTCATGCTCGCCCACGCCGTCTGCGCGTGCGCGAATTTCCCACGCGGCAAGGGTCTCCGCTTCGGCGCGCACGCCTCGCCCCATCGCCACGGCGATTGCGGCGGCGACTTCGATCTGGCTGAGCGGCGTTGTGCCGACTAGCTCGTAGCTCGCGCCGCCATGCCCATCTTGCGTGAGCACCATCGCGGCGGCGGCGGCGACATCTTCCAAATCCACGAGACTTAATCGCGTCTCGACCGGATACGGAACGCGGAACACGCCGTCGGCGACGATCCTGCGCCATGCGCCGAGGATATTCTGCATATACGCCGTCGGCTGCAGCACGGTCAGATCGAAGCCAGCGGCAAAGAGCATCTCCTCAACGCGCATCTTCTGCCAGTGATGCGGCATGGTTTCGATCTGCGGATGCAGCACCGAGTGATAGACAAAGCGCTTGACGCCGTGCGCCTGCGCCGCGGCAGCAACGGACCGTGCGTAGGGCACTTCCTCGTGGCTGACGTTCGGACAGATGTGATAGATCGCCCGCGCGCCGGCAGTGGCGTCCGCCAACGCGCGAGCATCCTCGAAGTCGCCAACGCTGACCTCGGCAGAGCCAAGCGCCATGAGCGCGGCGGCCTGCTCGGGTTTGCGCACCAAGGCGCGCACGCTGGCGCCCTTGGCCGCCAGCGCCTTGACCACGGCTCCGCCGGTCTTGCCGGCAGCACTGGTAACCAGAATCATCGCGACTTAGCCGTCAGCTCGAACAGACGGTTCGGACTAAGCGGAATTTCGTTAAGCTCGACTTTTTGATCCAGGAGTCCGAGCGCATTCTCGATGGCCTGCGCGAACAGCGGCCCGACGGGAATGGCGCCGGCCTCGCCCGCGCCTTTGACACCGAGCGGATTAAGCGGCGAAGCCGTCACCGTGTGGGCGATTTCCATGTGCGGCACTTCCAGCGCCGTCGGCAGCAAATAATCGGCGAGCGAAGCATTGAGCAATTGCCCGTCTTCATCGAACGCGAGCTGCTCGTAATAGGCATTGCCGATGCCCTGCGCGACGCCGCCATGGATTTGACCGGCCAGGATCAGCGGATTGATCACCGTGCCGCAGTCGTGCACCACGACGTATTTGAGCACTTGGAGCATAAAAGTCTGCGGATCGACTTCGACGATCATGGCGTGCACGCCGCTTGCGGTCGCACCGCCGGACGGGCCGAAATATTGCGTCGATTCGAGGCCCGGCTCGGTTCCGGGGCGCACCGCGCCGCGCATCGGATTGGCTTTGAGCGCCAGTGCGCCGAGCTTGATTGCCTGACCGGGGACGCCAACCACCGAGACTTCGCCGTTGGCGATCTCAAGATCCTCCTCGGCGCATTCGAAATGCTCGGCGGCGAGTTTCAGAATTTTCTGCCGCACCGCTTTTGCCGCCTCGTTGCAGGCGTTCCCGGCGACCACGGCGCCGCGGCTCGCGAAAGTGCCCGCACCCCAATAGAACTGATCGGTGTCGCCGGTGACGATATCGACATCGCTCACTTCGACGCCGAGCTGATCAGCGACGATCTGGGCGAAGACGGTGAAATGCCCCTGCCCTTGCGTGCCGATGCCGGTCGCCACGCTGACCTTGCCATTCGCCTGCACCTGAACCTTGGCGCCTTCGTAGGGCCCGATGCCGGTGCCCTCGACGTAACAGGCGACGCCGACGCCGACGTGGCGGCCCTGCGCGCGCAGGCGCGGCTGCTCTTCGGCGAGGAAGCGATCGTAGCCGATCATCTCCAGCGCTTTGTCGAGGATCGGCTCGTAATTGCCGCTGTCGTAGGAGAGCGGGGCGAAGTCTTGATAGATAATCTCGTTGTTGTAGGGGAAGGCATCCGGCGGGATGAGGTTGCGCCGGCGGATCTCGGCGCGATCGATGTTCAGTTCGTGCGCGGCGAGATCGAGGAGCCGCTCGATAACGAAAACGCCGTGTTGGCGCCCGGCGCCGCGATACGGCGTGACGATCGGTTTGTTGGTGAAGATCGCCGTGAAGGTACTGTCATAGTTCGGGATCACGTAGGGCCCGAGCAAGGTGCACTGGCTGTTGATCGGCACCGTCAGACCATATGGATTGTAAGCGCCGGTATCGTGCAGAAACACGTCCTTGACGCCGAGGATGCGGCCGTCGGCGGCGAGCGCGATTTCAGCGTCGTGCGTCTGCCCACGCTCGTGCGTGGTAGCAAAGAAATGCTCGAGGCGGTCTTCGATCCATTTGACCGGGCGATTGAGTTTTATCGCCACCCACGGGATCACAACTTCTTCCGGATAGAACAGCATGATCTTCGGCCCGAAGCCGCCGCCGACGAACGGCGCGATCACCCTCACCTGCCGCTCGCTCAAGTTCAGCATCGCGGCGATGCCATTGCGGAAAAACACCGGTGCCTGGGTCGTATCCCAAATCGTGAGCTGATTGGCTCGGGCGTCCCATTTGGCGACGATGCCGCGGGTCTCGATCGGCGACGACGCGCCATGATCGTAGAGGAAGCGCCGGGCGATCACACGATCGGCGCCCGCGCGCGCGGCGGCGTAGTTGCCGCGGCTTTGCCGGACATGGGCGGCGACGTTGCCGCGGACGCCGTCGTGCACCGTCGCCGACGCATCCTTCTGCGCCTTTTCCAGATCGACGACCGCTGGCAGCGGATCGAGTTCGACGGCGATGTCGGCGAGCGCATCCTCGGCGATGTAGCGGCTTTCCGCCAAGACCACGGCCAACGGTTCGCCGACGTGGCGCACTTTGTCTTTGGCGAGCGGCACCTGCGTGCGCTGATTGAAGATGATGTCCTTGATCGGCGGCGGCGGGACGAGGAGCGGACCGGGAGCCCAGTAATTGCCGAGGTCTTCCGCGGTGTAAACTGCTACCACGCCCTCGCGAGCCCGTGCCGCCTCAACGTCGATTGAGCGGATGCGGGCGTGAGCGACGTTGCTGCGCAGGAAGGCCGCGTACAACATCCCGGGGAGCTCGACATCGTCGACGAACAGCGCCTGACCGCTCAACAGCCGGGCGTCTTCGTTGCGTTTGATCGGAGCGCCGAAATTTAGCGTGCTCATGGCGGTCAGCCCCGTAGCCGTTGGGCGGCGAGCTGCATGGCCTCGACGATGTGCTGATAGCCGGTGCAGCGGCACAGATTACCGGACAGCGCCTCGCGGATTTGCGCCTCGTCGGGCGATGGCGTTTCCTCCAGGAACACTTTCATCGTCATGAGGATGCCGGGCGTACAATAGCCGCACTGCAGTCCGTGGCAGTCGCGCATCGATTCCTGCAGCGGATGCAGATGCTCACGGTCCGAAGCAAGCCCTTCCACCGTCATGATCGCGTGTCCGTCGGCTTGCGCCGCGAACATCAGGCAAGAGCGAATTGCGGCGCCGTCGAAAATCACGGTACAGGCGCCGCAGACGCCGTGTTCGCAGCCGACATGCGTCCCCGCGAGCAGAAGATCGTGGCGCAGGAAATCGCTCAGCAGCAGGCGCGACTCTACGGTGCGACGGTAAGACGCGCCGTTCACCGTGACGGTGATCTCATGACTGTCAGTGCTCACGCCGCGCCCGCTCGTTCGCCGCCGCCAGGGCGCGGGCCGTCAGCACGCCGGCGATGTGGCGCTGAAAATCCTTGCTGGCATGAATGCTACCGCCCGGATCGATCGCATTTTGCACGAGTTCGGCGGCCTCCTTGATTTCGGGTACGCCAATTGGCCGGCCAGCGAGGGATTCGCTGGCATCCGCAGCGAAGACTGGCCGATCGCCCGCATTGCAGAGTCCGATGCGTGCTTCGGCACACCGCCCGTCCTCATCGAGGCGCACCATGCAGGCCACGCCGATGATGGCAAAATCGCCGCGCCGGCGCGACACCTCCATAAAGCACGAACCGGAATGCGATGGCGCGACCGGCAATTCTATTTCCGTAAGCATTTCGTCGGGCTCAAGCGCCGTGGTAAGCGCGCCGACAAAAAAATCCGGCGCCGCGATCCACCGTTCGCCTTTGGTCGACTGCGCGTGCAGCCTGCCGGCGAGCGCCACGACGATGGCGGGCATTTCCGAGGCCGGATCGGCATGCGCCAGGTTGCCGCCAATGGTGCCGCGGTTGCGGATTTGCGGGTGCGCGATATGGGGCAACGCTTCGTGGATCAACGGCAGGTCCCGTTCAGTGGCCGGATCGCGTTCGAGATTGCGGTAGCGGGTTAGCGCACCGATGCGCACGCACTCCGCGGCGCCGCTTTTGACGCCGGCCAACTCCGCGAGCGGATTGATATCGATCAGCATTGCCGGCTGCGTCAGCCGGAAATTCATTGTTGGAACAAGACTTTGGCCGCCGGCCAGAAATCGCGCCTCGTCGCCGTATTCGGCCTTTAGCTGTAAGGCCTCCTCGATGGAATGGGCGGCGACATACCGGAAGGGCGCGGGCTTCATATCGTGCGGAGCGTACCAGAAAGGATCCAACAGCGCTGGGCAAAGTATCGGAGAGATTGCAGCAATAAGTCAAAATATTCAGCGGATGGCGCTTTAGCCGCGAATGGCGGGAGCGCTGCGCTCGTGCTCGACCGCGGCCAACACATCTTCGCAGCGCAACGGCTCGAAGCCGGGGTGAAACTTCTCCCGGCCCAGACGGTAGATCGCGCGATTGTATGGCGCCGCCACCCTGTGCTGCGCGGCGAGGCCCACGATGTAGCCGGTGATCGACTCAAGCTCGGTGTCGTGGGCGCCACCCAGCACGACATCCTGGGTCATGCTCGACATCCGCATGGCGCGGAGCTCACGCTTGAACACCGGGCGGGTCACCCAGCCGGGAAGCGCCGCGACGAGATGCAACAGCGCGAAGGGCGGTATGCCGGCGATGCGGTGCTCGCGATAGCCCGCGGCGCGAACGATGCGTACGCCCTCCCACAAGGTCTGCGAGAGGAGTTGCTGATAGGCGGCGAGATTCGACAACGGCACCGCGCCACGCCCCAACAGCGCATCGAGCGCGTTGGTAAGATTGACCACGATCTTGGTATGCACCGCGTCCTGCAAGCGGTCCACGATCTCGGTCGGGCAGCCGCGCGCGAGAATTGATTGCAGCAACAGCAACTCGTCGCCCAATTTGTTGTCCGGGGTGCCAATCAGCAAAGGCCCTTTACGCTGATAGCCAACCACGACTGGCGCACCGCGGCGGGCGTTGTAGCCGACGACGCAATAAATCACCTTGCTGAAGAATTTCGGCAGAATCCGCTGATTATCGATGCCGTTGGCCATCGACACGATGATCGGCCGGTCGCCAACCGCCTCGTGCACTTGGCGCGCAACCGCTTCCAGGTTGTAGTTCTTCACCGCCAAGACGACGATGTCGACGTCGCCGATATCGCCGGGCCGGTCAACGGTAGCGACGCGGACGGTGCGACGCGTCCGCTCCGGTTCCGCGAAATCGTAGGTCGTGATCCCATTTTGGCGCAGCGCCACCTGGGTCTCGCCGTGGCCCATGATCCAGACCGAGTGATAGCTCTCCGCCACCCAAGCCGCGACCGACGCGCCGATCGCGCCGGGGCCGATGAAAAGTATCTTTGCCTCGCTCATGCCGCGCGGTCCTCAAAATTTCCGGGCCGGGATTTTGATTGCAGTTCGATTCGTGACGCGCAACAAATCGAGCGTTGCCACAAAAACACAGCTGGCAACAGCGAAGAAGCCAAGAGCAACGCCAAGAGAGCAAACAATGTCGTCAACCGCACCTCGTCAAGGCGATCAAGCCCCGCTTCGGGGATTGCGCATCGTCGACCTCACATCGATGGTGCTGGGGCCTTACGCGACGCAGATTCTGGCTGACTATGGCGCCGACGTCATCAAGGTCGAGCCGCCGCAGGGCGATTTGATGCGCAAGGGTGGAGCGAGCAAGACCGCCGGCATGGGCGCGCTCTATCTGCAACTAAACCGCAACAAACGCAGCATCGTCCTCGATGTGAAGCAAGCGTCGGCGCGCGAAGCGCTGCTGCGCCTTTGCGAGGGCGCTGACGTTTTCGTCCACAACAATCGCCTCGCGGCGATGCGGCGCCTGGAGTTGACCGATGAGCACATCCGCACGGTCAATCCACGGCTCATCTATGTCAGCCTGATCGGCTATGGCGACAATGGCCCTTATGCCGGCAAGCCCGCCTATGACGATCTCATTCAAGGAATTTGCGCGCTGCCGGCAACCGCCGCGCAAGCCGGCGGACAGGAGCCGCGCTATGTGCCGCTGACGCTGACCGATCGCATCGTCGGGATCAACGCCGCGCACGCCATCCTCGCCGCCATTCTCTGTCGCGACCGTGTCGGCAAGGGTCAGTCGGTCGAACTGCCGATGTTCGAGACCATGGCGCAATTCGTGCTCGGCGATCATCTCGGCGGCCGCTCGTTCGAGCCGCCGATCGGCGGACCCGGATATGCCCGGATGATGACGCCGAACCGGCGGCCCTATCGGACCAAAGACGGCCACGTCTGCGCGCTGATTTACACCGACAGACACTGGCAGGCGTTTTTCGCCGCGCTCGGCCGCATCGACGAATTTCGCGCCGACCTTCGCCTCGGCGATCACGCCACCCGCGCGCGGCACTACAACGAAGTCTACGGCATGATCGCCGATATTCTCACGACCAGAACGACCGCGGAGTGGATGGCGCTGTTCGAGCGCTGCGATATTCCGTGCGCGCCGATGAACGATCTCGACGCCCTGATCGACGATCCGCACCTCGCGGCCGTCGGTTTCTTCCAAACGCAGGCGCATCCGACCGAGGGCCAGGTCCGCTATACCGGCATTCCCAGCCGCTGGAA
>Ga0182024_10017401_pt1 | contig 13503 bp, 11 predicted proteins | sample P32metaG_FD_120480 | JGI IMG/M metagenome (GOLD analysis project Ga0182024, IMG submission 120480) | Permafrost microbial communities from Stordalen Mire, Sweden - P3-2 metaG (Illumina Assembly) | ecosystem: Environmental > Terrestrial > Soil > Wetlands > Permafrost | place: Sweden: Stordalen...
GACGACGGCGTGGTGCTCGCGCGCGGCACGCTCGATGGCCGGCCGGCACTGGTGGCGGCGATTGAGAGCGCCTATCAGGGTGGCAGCATCGGTGAGGTGTCGGGTGCCAAGATCGCCGGCGCGCTGGAACTGGCGCTGAGGGATTGCGAGCAAGGCCGGCCGGTATTGCCGCTGCTATTGCTGGAGACCGGCGGTGTACGCTTGCAGGAAGCGAACCTCGGTCTCGCGGCCATCGCCGAGATTCATGCCGCCATCATCGCCCTGCGTCGGCACGTGCCGGTGGTCGGTGTCGTTGCTGGAATGGTTGGTTGCTTTGGCGGCATGTCAATGGCGGCGGCGCTGTGCAGCCGGCTCATCGTGACGCGTCAGGCGCGGCTTGGGATGAACGGACCGGAAGTGATCGAGCAGGAAGCGGGCATCGCGGAACTGGACGCGTCCGACCGTGCGCTGATCTGGAGCCTGATCGGTGGCGAACAGCGCCATGCCGTGGGCCTGGCGGACGATCTGGTGGAAGACGACGCCGCGGCCATTGCCGCGGCCGTGCGCGACGCTTTTGCGGCAGGACCGCCGCTGCTGGAACGCAGTGCGCAAGTGGAATACCTGGTCAAGCGTCTGGGCTGCATCGATCCGCAACGGCCGCCGGATGCCACTATGCTGCGCCGCCTATGGAGTGAAGGGGCAGTGAGTTGAATACGCGGCAGAGCCTGTCCGAGCGCGGCCGGATCTGGTTCGAGGCGCTGACGGGCGGTGACGGCGTCGTCGAGTGCACCCCACAAAGCGTTCGCGTCGCCGATGCCGTGCTGGGTGGCGAGCAGACGCGCTACCTCGCGGTCGTACCTGACACGCACAACCGCTTTGCGCGCGCTCGCCAGGGTGAGGTGGGACTCGACGAAGCCTGCGCCCTGGCCGTGCACGTGCGGCGCGCGATCGGCGCCGATCGGCACCGGACACGCCGTCCGATCGTCGCCATCGTCGACGTTGCCAGCCAGGCGTACGGACACTGCGAGGAGTTGCTCGGCATCCACCTGGCGTGTGCGGCGGCGGCAGACGCCTATGCATCGGCGCGCCTGGCCGGTCATCCAGTGATTGCGCTGATCGTAGGCAAGGCGATGTCGGGCGCGTTCCTGGCGCACGGCTATCAGGCCAACCGAATCCTGGCGCTCAATTCCCCGGAAGTGATGGTACACGCCATGGGCAAGCAGGCAGCGGCGCGCGTTACCCGTCGCAGTGTCGCGGAACTGGAAAGTCTGGGTGAGAAGATCGCCCCGATGGCCTACGATATTCACTCGTACGCCAGGCTCGGCCTGCTGCACAAGCTGATTGAAGGGGTAAATGCCGACGCACCGGGGCAAACCGACGTCGAGCGCGTGCGAGTGGAACTGTTGGCCGCGGTCGCCGATGCGCGCGCCGGCACGCGAGACGTGGCGAGCCGATTGGCGTCGTCGGCAGCGTGCCAAACGCGCGCCGCATCAATTGAGGTGCGCCGGCGTCTCGCGGAGCAGTGGGATGCTGCGTAATCCGGCGCCGGGCGTGCACGCACTGCTGCGGGTCAGCGATCCCGACGCGCTGGTGTGGGAACAACCTCCTCCGGACTGGGCCCGGGCGTCGTTGCAACGTGCACCCTGGGTGGTCGTACGCCGCTCGGGGATGCGACCTGGCGCGTGGCCCGTGGGTGTGCGCGGTGCGCTGCGTATCCAGCGCCTCGCGGCCTGGGTTCCGGATCGCGCGGTGCAGGATTGCGTCACACCGCAGTCGCTGGCGGCGCGGCGGCTCTGGCGGCGGCATCCACGGAGACACGCGAACCCTGCGATGCAGGTGCTCGACCAGGTGTCGGCGGTGCTCGCTGCACATGGTCACGCCGGCCGCTGGGGCCCTGGCGGCAGCGTCGGCTTCGAACTGGCCAGCGCAGTGCCCTGTACCACGCTCGCTAGCGATCTTGATCTGGTACTGCGGCTGCATCGGCCGATTGCCCGCTGCGAGGCGGCCCGGCTGCATGCTGAGCTGTCGAAGTTGCCAGTGCGCATTGACGTGCTGCTGGAAACGCCGCACGGCGCTGTAGCCCTGTCCGAATTTATCCTGGCCGGCGGCCTGACGTTATTGCGCTCGGCTGACGGCCCGCGCCTGGTGCGCAATCCCTGGGCCGCCGACAGCGCGGCGGCGAGCATCCCCTGAGCGTCGCCTATCTGTTCCCCGGCCAAGGTGCACAAACTGCCGGCTTCCTGCACCGTCTGCCCGAACATCCCGCCGTCGATGCCACGCTCGACGAGGCAGCGTCGGTGCTGGACATGGACATCGGGACCTTGGACACGAGCTCGGCGCTGGCATCCACCATCGCAGTGCAGCTGTGCGCGCTGATCGCCGGCGTCGCCGTGACGCGCGCGCTGGCGCAGGAGGGAGTGCGTGCCGATGCGGCGGCGGGTCTTTCGGTGGGCGCATTCGGCGCCGCGGTCGCTTGCGGTGCGCTGGCGTTTGCGGACGCATTGCCGCTGGTGAAACTGCGCGGCGAGTGCATGGAGAAGGCATGTCCGCACGGTTATGGCATGGCCGCTATCGTCGGTCTGGACGAACGGCAGGTGGCCGGCATCGTCGAACAGGTCGGCGGCGCCGGGGCGCAGATCTACATCGCGAATGTCAATGCGCCGACACAGATCATCGTGTCCGGCACCGATTGCGCCCTGGATGCAGCGGTCGCGACTGCGCGCCAGGCTGGAGCGCGCCAGGCACTGCGCATGGCCGTCAGTGTTCCATCGCATTGCCCACTGCTCGATCCGGTGGCGCAGCGGCTTGCCGCGGCGCTGCTCCTGGTCGAGTTGCATGCGCCAAAGCTGCCTTACATCAGCAATCGTCGCGCGCGCGTGGTGTGCGATGCAGAAGACGTGCGGGAGGATCTGATCAACAACGTCGCCCACACGGTACGCTGGTACGACTCGGTGACCGCGCTGTACGAGTTGGGGGTGCGTTTGTTCATTGAGGCGCCGCCGGGTCAGGTGCTGAGCCGGCTGGTGCAGCAGGAGTTCCCCGAGGCGCGCGCGGTTGCGGTCGAGGGGGCGCGGCTGTCTTCCATCGCGTTGTTGGCGCAGCGAGACAGACACCCGGCCGCGTGAGCAGCCGGTGGACGCGTGCTAGGGAGTTACCCCTTCCACCAGGAACACGCGACTGTGCGCCGCCTTGCGGCGTAGTGGGGCGACGGCCTGATAGTCCTGTGAATCCTCGAACGATCGGGCAGCTGCAAGATCATCGAATTCGATCACGACGATTCGACCACTGGGAGCTTCGCCTTCCTCGGCGACTGTTTGCCCGCCTCGCACGATATATTTGCCACCGAGCTTGGCCACAACCGGTGCCACTGCGGCCGCGTATTGTTTATAGGCTTCCGGGTCGGTCACAGTGATCTCGGCGATGACATAGCCCTTGGGCGCGACGGTCGACCGACCTGCTTAGCATGTGCACCATCGGCGATCCAGAGAACCACGGTCAGGAAGATCACCGGCGCGATCAGCAATTTGATCAGCGCGATGAATCCATCGCCGAACGGTTTTAGCGCGACCGCACCTGCGGGCCAGAAATAGCCGAACAGCGCACCGCAGACGATGGCGCCCAGTGCCACCAGGTAGAAGAGGGGTGTACCTGATTTTATGATTGATCTCCCCGGAAAGATAGAATTGTTCTAGTCGGCGCATTAGCTGCGTCCCCTTGTCATCTGTACGAGGACGTTCGCCTTTGGGACATTGCACATTCGCTTAGGCCGTCCGATGACGGAATGTGTCGAATGTGCTGCTTGTGCCTGGTGTGCCGAATCTGGCGATGTAGTGAACGCGACGTGACAGACGGTGGCGGATGCGCACACCGCGGTCAGGCTCACACCTGTATCGGAGATCGCCGACCGGGCCGGACGCGCTACGCGAGCGTGAACCGCAGTTCGCCGAGGTTGCCAACCGAGCAGGCGATCTGGTCGCCCGCCTTGAGCCACACCTGCTTCTCCTTGGGCATGCCAAGGATCACCCCCGGCGGAGTTCCCGTGAATATCAGGTCGCCCGGCTCGAGCGGGAAATGCCAGCTGATATAGGACACCAGAAAGTCGGTGTTGTAGACCAGCGAGCTGGTGTTGGAGTGCTGGCGGGTTTCGCCGTTGACGCGACATTCGATATTGAGGTTGTTCGGATTCTCGACCAGGTCGGCGCACACGAAATAGGGCCCGATCGGCGCAAAATCGTCGAGCGTCTTGCCGATCATCCACTGGTGCCCATCGAGCTCGAGCTGTAGGTCACGCGCTGAAAAATCATTCGACGTGCAGTATCCGGCGATGCATTTGGAAGCGTCTTCGATGCTCACGTTATGCGCGCGCCGGCCGATGACGACGAGCAGCTCCACTTCATAGTCGAACTTGGTCGCCACGTCGGTGGGAGGCAGGTGAATGGTGGCGCCATGACTGGTGAGGGCGTTATTGTACTTGTTAAAGAGAATTGGGACCGCCGGTACCTTCTCACCCGCCTCTTTGGCGTGGTCGCGGTAGTTCAGCCCGATGCATACGATCTTGCCGGGCTCAGCGAACAGTCGTCCATGCGTGATCGTCGCTTCATCCACGTAGAGGCTGTCGGCATGACGCGCCTTCTGCGCTGCGGCGACGAGCTGCGCCAGTTCGGGCGCACCACCTTGCTGCAGCAGATCGTCGAGCGTCAGCGGCGCGGAGAGGTGCAGGGCCAGCGACGCGCGCCGGACGTCGAGAATGCCGTGATCGGTTTTGACGCCGAGGGTGTCGCCGTACGCCGATCGTATGGCCAACAGCATCGTTCCACGCGGCAGGTCAGTCGATGCGGTCGAGCGCTTGCGTCGCCGCGCGGGCACCGCGCCGGTGTCGGCCGCGTTAGTGCTGGCAGCGGCGGCCGCGAGCGAAGCTCCGGCGGCGCCCGTCAGAAATTCACGCCGGCTGTTGTTCATGCTTCATCTCCCCTCACTTCGTGTGCTCATCCACATTACAGCCTTGTTCGACCATCGTCGAGGCAGGTATCGCGAACTGCATAGCAACCTGTGATCCGTCGATCTGATAGCGAGCCGCCGAGCAGGTGGCAAGGGACTTGCCCTGTTCCTAAACGGCCTGGGGCCATCCGGACGGCACGATGCCTAATGTCAGGTGCATTCACGGTTTTACCACCACATAGTCTTCGAGGGCGAAGGCCGGTGCCGAAATGGCGAAGAAAATCAGTGTGCCGTTCACATCCGCCTCGATCGAATGTCGCTGCCCCGCGGGAATGAAAACAACCGAGCTCGGCCCGACGGGCACTACTTTTTCATCCAAATGGACCTGGCCGGTTCCATTTGCAACCAGAAAGACTTCCTGTGACTGGTGATTGAAGCTCGTGGCGGATGTCCGGCCGGCCGCCAGTGTAAATTTCGCAACGCTGAGCTTGGAGGACTGGGCATCGCGTGCGACTCGGCCAACCAGCTCTTGCAACCCAAATCCCGGCGACATGGCGACTTTCGGCACGTGATCGGCGCGAAACGCGATGGCTTTGGGCGGTGCCACAGCGGGTTGCTGGGAGCGATTTGCGGTACTGGTGGCGAATTCGGCGCGCGTCAAGCGCCCGATGTCGTTGGCGAAAGCCGGATATTCGCGCTGCAGTTCGTCGCGATAGCCGATCTCGAAGTCCGCATAGTCGAACCCGGGCGACAATTGCGTGCCAGCGAAAGAATACGCGCCATCCGACGATCCGCGCGGTGCCGATCCCTGCCACACCCCATGCGGAACGGTGAATTGCTGAAAGTCGCCGCCCAGAAAGTCCGGGCCGATGGTTACCTTGCGTCCATGTCCATCGGGATAAAGCAGCAGCATCTCCAGTGGCGAGCCGCCGTAGAAATGCCAGACCTCGTCGGTCTGCAATCGATGCATCGCCGAGAAATCGGAGCGCGTCGCGACCATCACGATCGCGTTGCCTGTCACATGGGCACGTCCTGCGTAACGCGATGGCAATGCCGCGCCGTCAATCTGATCTTCACCGGTATAGCTGAGGCTGAACCAAGGTCCTTCTTGCGGTATGCGCTGCATGTGGTAATGATCGATCAGCTGACCGGCTATACCGTCCGGCCGCGGTGAATCGGCATGTGCCGGTGACAGCCCCGCGATGCAGGCGGCAATGACTGCAATGGCCTGACAGGTCGATGTGCGCCCGGTGTTTCGTGAAAGCGTATTACTGGGGATGCGCATGGTGTGCCGCCGTGGTCAAAAAAATCTGTGACGCAGATTCTACCCGTCGGCGCCGCTAGCACATCATTCCGGAGGGGCTCAGAGCTAGCTAAGCAGCGCTGATGTGTTTTTCTGTTTGACCGCCGAAAACCATTTGCACGGCGCATACAGGGCCAGGACTACGCCGAGCCAGACAAGGTAGGCGACAACAAGCTTATAGCCGTAGTCCGGCGGAAATAATCGCGCCGGTCCCCAAAGTGACGGCGGATTGTTCAGCATGAAATGCATCTGGGCATAGCGTAACCACGCCAGCGCGATCGCTACCAGGTGAATGAGCGGGAGATGCAGGAGGTAGAAAAAGAGCGGGACACGCCCAAACACGATAAGCGGATTTGCATCGCGCAGCTCGATCCGTTCCAACAGACCCAGGAGAAAAATGCCGGGCCCCAGTGTCATCAGTAGATACAGCAGCGATGGCGGATATTTTGTGACGCTCAAGAACGACGCGACCGTCATGGCGACGCTGGTTTGACTGGCCCAAAGATGCATATCTCCATAGATATTCGACCAACGCAGCAGGCACTGCCGATTACAGAACCATCGGAACCTGGGAGCTTCTCGTCAATCCCGGCCGCTGGCTATGGGAAATTGGTCCGCACGGCACCTACGCATTCCACAGTGAGGCCATGAACGATCCTGGATCTCGCGCCGGCACGTTTACTGCGCGCGACGGGCATTGGACTCTACAGGCAACGAACGGATATGCCGACGGTGGAACTTACGTATTTCAGACACCCGACACGATGGTTGCGACGGGGCGTGCCGGGACGGGCGTATGGCACCGTACCTCGGAATAGGGTCCATCGCGTCGCTCAGCGCCGACCGGCGTGCAGGCGTTTGCGTTCCCGCGCGGCGCTTCGTGCCTCGGACACGGGCGCGTGGATGAGCGCGATACTGAGCCACACCGCGACGCTGAAATACAGCGACATCCAAACCACCTCGCTCTTCCAGTCCTCCCAGCGGTACGAGACCACCCGGCGTACGGCAACATCGCGCGCGCCCTGAGCAATGCTCATGTAGTGGCGACCGCTGGTGCCGTCGGCGACCCAGCGCGACCAGTACATCGGGACGTCGACCAGGAACATGAAGGCGACGTAGGCTGCGCCGGCGACGCAGCAGCCGAGAAGTACCGGACGGAACGCCGCAGTGCAACGCGGCCAGATCACCACCATGCTCGTCACCAGCAGCGCCGCCGACAGACCCCAGATCGACTCTTCGGCGACATGACCAAGGTTGGAGGTGGTCAGCACCGAGTACCAGGAGCAGGCCTCGGCAACCGCGATGAGCGGCACCACCGCCAGAGAGGCGAATTTGCCGAGCACGCTGTCGGTTGCACGCGAGGTCTCGTGCAGCATCAGGGCCCACTGAGCGACGAAGCACAACTCGGCGCAGGTCGCGACCGAGCGGCCGACGATGACGCTGGACAGCCAGGAGTTGAACAGGCAGATGCGAGGACCGTCGAAGACCGGCAGCACGGAACGAAAGGCGCAACCAAACACATAGACTGCGGACAACTGCAGCTGCAGGCGCCGGGCACTGTACGCTTCGGGCGCGGTGGCCGTTCGCCGGCGGTTGTGGGCCACGGCCGACATGCACCAGGCCAGGATGTTGAGCGCGGCGACCGCACAGAGCAAAGACCACCAGGAAACGACGCCGCCTGACATCATCCTGTCATATTGACATGGTAAAAGCCGCCCGCCAAATCAGCCGGCTGGCCCCTCGACGGCAGTCACGCTTTGCGCTTGCGGGTCACTTCGGAACCAGTTCGGTCCAGCTTTGGCTGACCGGGTACACCTGACCGTTCGGATCCAGGGAATGGTCGTTGGTCTGGATCAACGTGCTGCCATCCGAGGACAACCACTGGTGGCTGTACTCGTTGCTGGCCTCGATGGTCTGACCGGTGGAGGGATTCTTGAATTCCTGTCGGTCGAGCGAGTAGAGCGCGGTAGCGTGGGCCGATTTGTCGATCGCATTCTGCTGCGCACGGTCGTTCGCCAGCGCCCGATCGGTGCTGGCCCTCATGTTGTCCTGGAAAGCCTTGCCGTTCGCCAACAGACGAGCGTTGTCATCGCGTCCTTTCTGCAGATTCGCCTGAAACTGCTGGTTATTTGCGGCCTGGAACTTCTGGAAAGCCGCCTGCATATCGCGCGCCACGCGATCGTCCCAAGCGTGATTGATCTGGATCGATTTGTTGAGGCTCTTCAACTGCGGCGCAGCCAGGAGTTCGTCAAGATGGCCCTGGGGAGCGCGGTCGATGACGATGCTGCGCGATGAACAGGTGCGGCGCTGATAAGCGGGTTGCCCATAGAGGGCGGCAAATTGTACTTCCGTGCAGTCCACTACGGCCAGCAGCTGCTCCTCGACTGGCCGCCCATCGCGCAGGTATTGAAGGCGTACGCGCGCGCCGTCGAGGCTGAGCTTCTGAGGCGGCTGGCCGTATTGCTTCGCCATCGCGGCATTCTGCTGGCGTTTTTTCTCGAGCTGGTCTGCCAGTGCGGCTTGGCCCTCGGGGATGAGCGCGAGTACCGATTCAATCTTGGCGTTTGGATGAAGGTTGGGCGCCGCGATATTGATCAGAAAGCTCGATGCCGAGTCGATATCGATAGCCGGGCAGTGCTGCGACTCCATCATTTTCTTCAACGACGCGCTGGTCGTCCACGTCCAGGTCATGCCGGGTAACATCGCTATCGCGGTCACTCCATCCGGACTCTGCATGGTGTACTTCAGACCCGCGCCACTTGCGTGGCACCCGGGGTCGCGAGCGATGCTGCCGGCAAATTTCCAGTCGCTCGGGACCTCCAGCGTATAGGCGGTCATTTGGTATTGCGGATCGGCTATCTCGGCCTTGCGAGTACTTGACCAGGGGGCATTGGAAGCGCCGGATGCGGGGCAGGCGAACCAACTGCTGGCCACTGTGACCGCCAGCCAGAGCACGCTCGATTTCAACATAATGGGCTTCATTCTAAGATCCTCCCCAACCGCCGTCCGCGGCGCCGTAAGCTGACGCTGCGCCAACCGGCGGCTGATCGCAGTACGGCTACAGCGATTTCGTACCTTAGGCGGTTACTCGCAGAAAGTCGCCTGGAACGCGACTGTATGTCGGTATCAGTGCCCGCCAACTACCGGCAGCGGCGGGGCGGCCTTTGGTTCGGCGGCCCGATAATCTGATCCCAACAGTGCGGCGATCGTCGCCGCGATCTGAGCCTGTTTCACCGCCGGCGGGCCGCGACGCTCGCCCAATGCGGCGGTATCCGGGCCGATGACGGCGATCCAGATGTTTTCCGAGCCCTTTTGACCCACACCGTGCTCCTTCCATTCGACCAGGCCGCTGCCCCGTCCGTGATCCGTGGTGACGATGAACGTGGTCTGATCGCGGTACTCGGGCATCGCCTGCATCGTGTCCCAGAGTTCACGCACGAAGCCATCCGAGTGATGGGCGCTCTCCAGCACCAGGTCGTAGCGTCCGCTGTGCGCCCAGTCGTCGGTTTCCCCGTAGCCGACAAACAGCACGCGCGGATGGGCGGACTTCACGTAATCGAGCAGCGGTACCTGAACAAACGCGTCGAGCACATCGCCCTCCTCGAGGGCCGGTGTGGTCTGATACAGGCGGTTCAGAAGTGCCTGGGTTGGTGTCGCGGTGGCATCTGTCGGTGGCAGCGACGCGCCGGCTTGAATATAAAGGTGGCTGCGCGGCGTATTGAAGATTTCCCGGTACAGATGCCAGCTGCCGAAGATCGCGACCTTGCCGGCCAGGTCCGGGCGCTGATTGAGCCATTCGAAGACATTCAGGTTGGGGTTGGGACGCTGCTCGTCCTCGCCGATACCGGGATCGGCGTGACCGGTCGACATCTCGCTATATCCGGGATAGGAGGTGCGGTGCGCATTGGTCACCTGCCCAATGCTGCCCAGCCTCTGGTTGCCGAAGATCTGGCCCTGTGTCGCCATCACGTCCCACAGGAACGGGAACAGCAGCTCGCGGCGTTTCAGCGGATCGGCGTCCCAGAAACGCTTCCTCAGGGTGGCCTCGCTCTCCCAGATGCCGCCGTGCTTCTCATTTAAAAGGCCAGGGTCCGCGCCGGAGAACACTTCCTGCCACCGCAATCCATCCAGCACAATCAGCACGACATTCCTGGTCTTCGGCTGTGCGCGGGCCGGTTCACTGGTGAGGACAGCGATCGTGGCGATGGCGGTCAGCAGCCAGGCGATGCGCGGCGACGCCGTGCGCCATCCGCGTAACCAAGGCTTGCCGGTGTTCGACAGGATTGTCATCGCATCGATCTCCTGTGGTTGGCGCTGTGCATCAGAGTCTTTGACCGAAGTGCAGCGTCAGCGTGCGCGGCCTGACCGGCACCACATACGGCGTTGTACAGAACGTCGAGGTGCAACTCAGGTAGCGCGAAATCTGGCCGTGCCCGTCGAACAGGTTTTCGACGTACAGGTTCGCCGTCCAGCTGTGCTTTTCCACGCCGATGCTCAAATCAAAGGTGCCGTAGGACGGCATGGGCCCGATGACCGCCTCATCCGCCACCGGAAGCAGCGAGCGCGCCGAGGTCTGGTAGACGCCCGCACCCTGCACGTTGGCGCGCAGGCCGGCAACGTTGAATTCATAGCGCAGCGAGGCATTGGCCTTCAGGTTCGGCGACACCGGCATCTGCGTTCCGGCGGGGGCGGCGAGGTTGTCCGGTGACCCGCAGTGCGGCGCCGCGCTGAATGCGACGCAGGCATCCTGCGTCAGATTGTGTTTCCAGAGATAAGTCCCGGAGGCATTGAGGGTGAGGCCCTCATGCAGCAGCCACTCAAGCGACGATTCGACGCCCTCGGTCCTGGCGCCACCGGCATTGATGATCTGTGTGATGCTGAAAGGTCCGTTGACGCCGAACTGCGCATCTTTCCAGTCCTCCAGGAACACGGCGCCGTTGAATCGAAGCGTGTGGGCGCCCCAGGCGCTCTTCCAGCCCAATTCGTAGTTGCTCAGATAGTCGGGCGCATAGGGCGGCACAAAGGGATTGCGGTTGAAGCCGCCCTGGCGAAAACCGGTCGAATAGGTCGCATAAACCAGCCGCTCCGGGTCAAATTTGTAGTTCAGTGTTACCCGGTCGGTGTAGTGGCCGCCGGAGGTGATCGCGTTGACGTTCTGGCAGGGCATCGTGGCGCTCGCCGTCGCCAGCGTCGGTGGCGTCGCGCACAGACTCTCTCCGACCGAATAGAGGCCATTGAAGCCAAAGAAACCCGCAGCTTTCGATTCGTAACCAAATACACGCACGCCTGCGGTCAGTGCCAGATGCGCGGTCAAGTCGTAGGTCAGATCGGTAAACACCGCGCGGTCGACGTCGCGGCGGGTGATGGCATTCTCGTAGTGCACCCCTGGCTGGCCAGTGATCGACAGGCTGTCGGCCAGGCCGGCCACGTAGTAGCGGTACAGGTCCGTGTCGCCCTGCTCCTCGTAGAACGCGCCGAGCACGAAGCGCACACGCCCATCCTGCCGCGACGCCAGCCGCAATTCGTGCGTGCGTTTGGAGAGCAGGTCGTAACTCACCAGGGTCTGGGCAGGACTGATAGGGACACCGGCGTTATTCAGGAATTCGTCGCCGAAGTACTGCGGCGCATTCGCGTAGTAGGAATCATAGGCGTAGGAGTAATCGGAGTAGTCGATGACGTTGTTGATGGTGCGCCGCATGTAGCCGCCGGCATAGGTCAGATCCAGGTTGCCGATCTTTCCCTGGATGGTCAGGGCTGCCTGATACCACTGATCGTCGTTGCGCATCGGTTCATAAGTTGCGACATTCAGATAGCCGAGGTTCGGTTCGTAGGCGAATGAACCGTTGGCGCCCTGTTTCTGGTAGATCACCGACGGCAGGATCGTCCAGCGCTCGTTAAGATCGACCTTCAGTGCCGCGCGGCCACCTTCCGTACCGACGTTGTTGTAGTCGTTCCTGCGAAACGGTGTGTTATCGCGAGCGACGCCGGAAGTCGGGTACACCTCGTCGGGGGGACCGGCTACGTTGTTGATGTACCCCGGGTCGCGCTCGCTGTAACCCACCAGCCGCACCGCCACTTTGTCGCCTAGCGCGACGTTGACAAAGCCCTCGACTTTCTCGCCGCTTCCGCCATGAGCGACTTGCACCGCCGAAATGTCGTAGCCGCCGTAGGTGTGGCTCGGATCGGGCTTGTTGGTGATGTAACGGACCGTGCCGGCCATGGAACTGGCCCCAAACAGCGTACCCTGGGGACCGGCCAGCGCCTCGATGCGTTCCATGTCGTATATGTGGACGTCGAGGGCGTTACCGATGGTGGTGACCGGCTGCTCATCCAGATAGACGCCGACCATCGCCGAGGAGCCGACCTTGAGGCCATCCGAGCCGTTGGTGATGCCGCGGAAATAAATCTGCGTCTGGCTCGGCCCCAGCGTCTGGAAGGCCACGCTCGGCAGGTATTTCGCCACGCTGTCGAAATCCGTGACATTGAGGTCCTCGAGACGTTTGGAGTCCAGTGCCTCTACGCTGATCGGTACCGACTGCAGATTCTCCGAGCGTTTTTGCGCCGTGACGACGATCTCTTCGAGCGTGGTCGCCTCGTTTCCCGCCGAGCCGGCCTGCTGTGCGTACGCGGCCGTTGCACCGGCGAGCAGCGTGGATGCCATTTGCACCCCGGCCATTGCACGACTCATTCGGTTCAATTTCCGCTTGCGGCTACGCGACATGGGCGACTTCCTGTGTCATTGGGGGGCGACGGGTAATGCGGCGACTTGCACCTCACGATGGCTCCGGGACGAGCAATTCGTCGATGGCGGCGGCAAACAGCCGATCGTGCAACGCCACGTCGGCGGTCGTAGATGCGGGCGAGATGAGCACCATGTTGTGAAACGGAGTGATGAGGACGCCGCGGTTTAGCAGGTATAGGTGTAGATAGGAGTCGAGCTCCCGGTCGACGCCGGCATGCGCTGCGCTGCCATTCGTGGCTGGCTGCGGTTGGAAGCTGTACTCGACGCGACAACCGAGCTGGGTGACGTGCCAGGGCAGGCGCCGCGAGCCGATCAGCCGCTCGATCGAGCGACATAGTTCACTCGCCAGCGAAATCATCCGGTCGAATGCTTCCGCCGTCAGTACCTGCGCAAGCGTCGCGCGCATCGCCGCCGCCGACAGCGCATTGCCGGCCAGGGTTCCGCCCACGCCGCCGGTATCCTCGTAGTCGGCCTCGTGTTGCAGGCCGATTCTGTCCACCACCTCGGTGCTCATGCCGACAGCGCCGGAGGGGATGCCGCC
>Ga0182024_10017402_pt1 | contig 13502 bp, 12 predicted proteins | sample P32metaG_FD_120480 | JGI IMG/M metagenome (GOLD analysis project Ga0182024, IMG submission 120480) | Permafrost microbial communities from Stordalen Mire, Sweden - P3-2 metaG (Illumina Assembly) | ecosystem: Environmental > Terrestrial > Soil > Wetlands > Permafrost | place: Sweden: Stordalen...
GCGACTTCGTTCAGGCGTTCCTTCGGCAGCACGAAATCCGGATGGTCCCGGTAGAGCTGCAGGAGCTTGTCCGCATACTTGGACAGCCGGAAGAAGTAGCTCTCCTCTTCGACCCATTCGACCGGGCTGCCTTGCGGCCCGAGCCGCTGGCCCTTGTCGTCGAGCCGGGTCTCGCTCGCGTCGTAATAGGCTTCGTCCCGCACTGAGTACCAGCCGGAATACTTGTCGAGATAGATGTCGCCGGCCGCCTGCATGCGCTGCCAGATCGCCTCGGACGAGCGGTAGTGGCGCGGCTCCGTGGTGCGGATGTAATCGTCATTCGAGCAATTGAATTTTTCGACCATGGCCTGGAAGCGCGGGACATTGCGCGCCACCAGTTCGCGCGGCGTCAACTTCTCCCGGGCCGCGGTCTGCAGCATCTTGATGCCGTGCTCGTCGGTGCCGGTGAGGAAGAATACATCGCGGCCGTCGAGCCGCATGAAGCGGGCGATCGCGTCGGTGGCGATCAGCTCGTAGGCATGGCCGATATGCGGCGCGCCATTCGGATAGGCGATCGCGGTGGTGACGTAATAGGGTTTGCCGGGCATCTCAACCTGAACCTTTGCGCGTAGGTATCAACCGCGCGTCGCCTCGGCAAGCAATCCGAAAACCCCGAAGACCAGCGGCTTTCGCTCCAAATTGTAGGTTTCGGTGTCGCGCGCCGCCGTATTGATGCGCTCCGCGGCCTCGGCCAGCCGCGCCAGGCGGCCGAGTTCGCCGCGCTCGCGGTCGAGGCGGCGCGACAGCCAGGCATTGACCGTATCGAGGAACGCCGCGAGCGGCGCCGCGTCGGTGCCGGCGATGGCCTCGCCCAGCGCATGAAGCGCGGTGGTGTCGACTGCCGGCAGGCGGTCGAGTTGCGCCAGCGCCTGTTGCCGCAGCTCCAAGGCGTCGCCGTCGAGCAGCGCCAAGGCGCGCCCGACGCTGCCCTCCGCCGCAGCGGCAGCCTCGGTAATCGCGGCGTCGCTCGCCGACGCCCCGGTAGCGAGCGCCGCGGCCGCCGCGACGTCGGTCTCATCGAGCGGCCGCAGCGTGACGATCCGGCAGCGCGAACGCAACGTTGCCGGCACCCGCGCCGCAGAATGGCAGACGAGCAGGAGAAGCGCGCGCTGCGGTGGCTCTTCCAGCACCTTGAGAAGCGCATTGGCGCTCGAGCGGTTGAGCTCGTCGACGGCATCGACCACGGCGACCCGCCAACCGCCCTCGCCCGCCGTCGAGCCGAAGAACGACACCGTGCGGCGCACGTCGTCGACGGCGATCTGCTGGCGCAACACGCCCTTGTCGTTCGGCGTACGCTCGAGAACCAGAAGATCGCCCTGCGCCTGCGCCGCAACCCGCCGCGCCACCGGGTGCCCGGCATCGATGGCGAGCGAGGTCGCCGCCGCGACGTCGGGCGAAGCCGGATCGGCATGCGCCAAGACGAAACGCGCCAGACGATAGGCCAGCGTCGCCTTGCCGATGCCTTTGGGACCGACCAGCAGGAAGGCGTGCGGAATGCGGCCGCTGCGATAGGCGGCGAGCAGTGCCGCTTCGGCCGCGCCATGGCCGAACAGGGCCGTGGTGGCGCGGGGATGCGGCGTATCAGCGTCGTCGCTCGCCTGCGGGCTCATGACGCGGCGCTCATGAGAACAGATTTTCGTGGGCCGGGTCGGCGACGATGCTGGGCGCCGGACCCGGCGCCAGCCTCGCCTGCACGATGTCCCAGATTTGCTTGGCGACGTCCTTGCGGGGCGAACCGGTATCGATGACGACGCAGCGCTGCGGCTCCTCGATGGCAAGCGCGCGAAACGCCTCGCGTAGCTTCTGGTGATAGGCGGCGCTCTCCGCTTCGAACCGGTCAGGCTTGGCGTCACCCCGACGCAGCGCGCTGCGCTCCATTCCGACTTCCGCGGGCACGTCGAGAATGAGGGTGAGATCGGGCGACAGGTCGCCGATGGATACGCGTTCGAGCCCCTTGATCAATCGCGCATCGACCTCTCCCAGCGTGCCCTGATAGACCCGGGTGGAATCGGCGAAGCGATCGCAAATGACCCACCTGCCTGCCGCCAGTGCCGGCTCGATGGCGCAGCGCACGTGGTCGTCGCGCGCTGCCGCAAACAGCATGGCCTCGACATCCGGCCCGAAAGGTTTGGCCGCCCCGGACAGCAACACGTGGCGGATGATCTCCGCCCCGGGCGAGCCGCCCGGCTCGCGCGTCAGCAGGACGCCGAGGCCGAGGGATTCGAGGCGAAGCGCCAGCATCGCCGCCTGCGTCGACTTGCCGGTCCCTTCCCCGCCTTCGAAGGTGATGAATCTGCCGCGCATAGTCAGGCGTTCGGTCGGGATCTGGGCAATTCCGATCCACAAAAGGTTCGTTCAGTCAAAAGCTTGCCACCATCGGTAGACACCAAGATTGAAGCACCATCGAGCCACCCACACCCGGCAATATAGGCGTATACGCCTTGCCTCGCACCGGCGCGCCGACGAGCGCGGCGGACAGTCAGAGTTTACTCACGCCGGCCCGGAACAGACCGATGCCCAATTCGGTGGCGCCGTCCATGGCGCGCTGCGACATCGAGCCCGTGCCGACATCGTCAGCCGCGGTCAGCGGCACTTCGAGGGCGAGTTCCTCGCCGCGCCAAACCTTCAGCTTGCCGATCGGCTGGCCCTTCGCGATCGGCGCCGGCACCGGTCCGTTGTAGACGATACGCGCCAACAGCCGCTCGCCGTTGTTGCGGGGCATCATCACCCGGATGGTGCCGGGGCCGACCAGGGGAACGTAGCTCGCGTCGCCGCCAAACACCTTGGCCTCGCCGATGGTCTGGCCTTCGGCGAACAGCACGCGGGACTCGAAGCCGTGAAAGCCGAACTCGAGCATCTTGCGCGCCTCGTCGCCGCGCTCCTTGTCGGACTTCGCCCCGGTGACCACAACGATGAGCCGCAGATTGTCTTGCACCGCCGAGCCGACCAGGTTGAAGCCCGCCTCGGCGGTTTCGCCGGTTTTCATGCCGTCGGCGCCGATGCCCATGCCCAGCAAGGGGTTGCGGTTCTGCTGCCTGATCTTGTTCCAGGTGAACTCGCGCTCGGAAAAATACGGATAAAAATCCGGATAGGTCTGCATGATGTGGCGCGCCAGTTCGGCCAAGTCGCGGGCGGTGACGCGCAGGTTGGGGTCGGGATAGCCCTCGGCATTGGTGAAGGTCGAATTGTCCAGCCCGATCTCACGGGCGCGCTTGGTCAGGAGCGCGCCAAACGCAGCCTCATTGCCGGTCAGTCCTTCGGCGATGGCAATACAGGCATCGTTGGCGGAATCCACGATGATGCCGTGGATCAAGTCCTCGACCCGCACCTGACTGTGGATGGCCGCAAACATGGTCGAGCCGTGGGACGGCGCGCCGCCCTTGCGCCAGGCGTTCTCGCTGACGGTGAAGGTGTCGTCGAGCTTGAGACGTCCCTGCTTGATCTCGTTGAACACGTATTCCAGGGTCATCAGCTTGGCGAGACTTGCGGGGGCGACGGGCTGATCGCCGTTCTTGTCGAACAGGATGCTGTCGCTCTCCGGATCGAGCAGCACGGCGGCGGCAACGCTGGTCTGGAACGAGGAATCATCCTTTTTCGGCGGCGGGGCGGGCGCGGCATGGGCAGCGCCGACGACGCCTGCGGCAAGCGCGGCGACGAGCAAGCCGGCTACAGCCTGCCCCCTGCCCCACCGCGGTGCGTTATGACCACCGCCACCGCCTCCGGCGCCGCCAATTCCTTCGGTCATTTCCTGGCCCAAACCATTCCCAGCCAGAACATGTCGGGCGCAACAGGGCATGCGCAAGTCCGCCAACGGTAGTGCCCAACAAAATCCCAGACGGTATCCGGGGACAATTCCCAGTGGATTTAGCCGAGAATGTCGGCGGCGTGGCGGCGGATCAATAGAGCCCGCGACCGTTGAGGATCTGGGCGGTGCCGTCGTCCGGCGCGGCGGCATACGACATCGTTCCAGTCGGCCCCGGATCCGCATCATAGGTCGAGGCGCGGGCGAAGTGCGGCATGCGCACCGGCGGCGGCTGGTTCGGCAGTGACGGCATGATCGAGGTGGCGGCCAGCTTCAAATTCCATGGCGCCGGCGCCGGTTCGTTGTCGGTGCGCAGCGTCGCCTCGAGGATGCGGTCATCCGAGCCCTCGAGCGGCGCGCGACCGACATACTCGACACGCACCGGCACCGTGCCGCGATTGTAGAAGCCCAACAGATGAGCCGCCCGGGTCGATACATCGATGATGCGGTTGCCGTGATAGGGGCCCCGGTCGTTGACGCGGACGATGATGGAATGGCTGTTGCTCAGATTGGTGACCCGCACATAGCTCGGCAGCGGCAGCGTCGGGTGGGCGGCCGATATGCCTTCCTTGTCGAAGATTTCGCCGTTGGCCGTGTAGCGGCCGTGAAAGTCGTCGCCATACCAGGACGCCAGGCCTTCGGCGCGGTAGTTCGGATCGTTCTGCGGGTAATAGGTCTGGCCGCCGACCACATAGGGCGAGCCGACGCGATAGACGCCGCCGCCTTTGGGTACCGGATCGCCGGGCTCGACGACTCGATCGCTCGCCGAAACGCCGTAGCGAGGATCGACCCGGCTCGAATTGGCGCAGTGCGCGAGCAATAAGCAAAGCACGGCGCAAGCGCCGGCCGACGCAAATCTTCGCACTGCCGAGCTGGCCCGACCCCGCATTATCCCCGTCCCTGTCGCAAGGTATCGGGGGCCAGCGTGGTCACATTGTGGCGGAAATGGGAAAGCCCCCGTCCATAGTGAACGGAGCGTTGCCGAAGGGCCGGCGTTGCGAGACGCCCTACGCGCTACTCATAGATCGATTTGGCCTGCGCTACGATGGACGCCGGAACGTTGACCAGCCCGCTGACGATCGTCTGGGCTTGCTCGCCGCCGATCGGATGCACGGGAAGCTGCTGCTTGACCATGTCGGCCACGAAAGCCGGATCCTTCACGGTGTCGTCGAACGCCTTGCGGATGATCGCCAGGTGGTCGGCGGGCACGTCCTTCGACATGATGAATGGCCGGCCGACCTCGTCGCCGGTATTGAGCAGATTCAAAAGCTGCTGCTGCTCGTCGCTGGTGATGAACTGGCCGATATAGACCGCGCTCTCCGGAATTTCCTCGGGGCGTTCCTTGGTGAACCGCACGAACGAATGGGCAAGACCCTTGTCGATCCACTCCTGCGGAATGCTGCTGTACGATCCGCAGTCACCATCCAGCGCCCCCTGCTCGATTGCCAGCCGCTGCTCGGCGCTGCCGGGATAGCCCATGATCTGCTTGACCGGCGCGTGGAATACCTCGCGCAGCGTCGCACCGTTGATGTAGTTGCCGGAGGCCTTGCCGGTCGAGCCCAGAATGAACTGCTGCCGATGCATCATCTCGTCCCAGGTTTTGGGACCGTTCGGCCCGTAGCCGTAGCAAACCCGGTAATCCGGCGTGATCACACCGACCCAGGCATATTGGCGGAAATCCAGGTTGATCCGGTCCGGCTGCACGATGGACTGGGTGACCATGCCCGGATTGAAGATCGTCATCACCGTGCCGTCTTTCGGCGCCGTGAGATTGAGGTAGCGGACCGCCGTCAGGCTGCCGGCGCTCGGCATGTTCTGCACGATGATCGTCGGGTTTCCCGGAATGTGGTTGCCGATATAGCGGGCGAGATTGCGCGCATAGTTGTCGTAGCCGCCGGCGGGCGTGAAGCCGACCACGATGGTGAAGACCTTGCCCTTGTAGAAATCGTCGGCGCGCGCGGCCGCGCTGGCTGCCGAAAGCGCCAGCAGCACGACCGGCAGAATAAACGCTCGGCTTTTGAACATCGCTACCCTGCAGTGTCGCAACGAGGGCGAAGAGTATTGCGCATTTTCGGCGCCGTTGCTGCGACAAAATGCTCCCGATCCCGCAGCTGCGCCGTGGTTCAAAATGAACGGCGCCGCGGTGTCCTCGGCCCCCGGGGTCGGCGATGTCGGAACGGGCTCGGCAATGCAAATGGGCGATGTGCCGAAGACTGATCAAGGTCGCCGGCATTGCTCCTGGTTGCAGGCTTCATCGCCGCAGAACTCGCCGGCGTGCTGGCGGCCGTTGTTCCCGGTCACCGGCTTTGGCCAACATGACTATCTTGATGGTCGGCGTTTTCAAAAACACGTCGCTCGCGGCGGGGCTCATCGGCTCGATCAGTCCGGCATCGGAGCACTGCTCAGCTTGACCATTACAAAGCGACGGCAAGAGCGGCCTCCTGTCAATCCCCCCAAGTGCGACGGTATCGGGCGACCGTGCAGCAACGGGCGCAGCCGGCACAGTGGCATCGAGAAAGCCTTTGCGGGTTTCGGCAGACTACACAAAGCTGGAGCGCGTTGTCGGCAGGCAAGCGTGGCGCAAGTCGGCGATTACAACGGCGACGGCAAGAGCGACATTTTGTTGCTCGACAGCGCCGGCGACGTCGCGGTGTGGCTGATGAACGGCGCGACGGTGTCGTCGTCCGTCGGCATCAGCAATGTCGGCGTGGGCTGGCAGGCGCAAAACGTCAATGCCCAATGAGGCTGATCGGGCCGCCGGGGCTCTATGCCAGGGGTCAATCCGTGGCGGCTGGGCCGGAAGCGTCAAGGCGCCAAGCCTTATCGTATTGCAACTCCAAGCCAAGTAAGGTGGCACCTTTGTTCCGGGGTGTTCAAAATTGAACACTTTTGGGCAGTTCCTCTTATACCCCTACTCCCGCCTGGTGGTGGGTTTTGACACCGTCAATTTGGAACAGACTTTCCCTATCGCCGCTCCCAAGTGGCGCGGGGCGCGCAAGCGGAAGGGAATCATGACAATTGCCAAGGGCGACAAGCTCAAGGACTACGCGCGTTACGCCGAGCATTGCTTGAACATGCCCGCGACAACGAACAAGGAGGCGGACATTCAGAGTGAGATGGCTGCGGAATGGCTTAAACTCGCGGATGCCATCCTGCACCCCCTAAAGCGGATGGCGTGACTTGAGCATGAAGGCCGCCTCCCCGTCATCCTGTCTCATTGCCCGCGTTGTACCACCTGCATCTCGCCCATAATCTCGATTGCGTCAGCTTCCAGAGCGTGACCAAGAGCATCCAGTTTATCGGCCTTCGCGGACAGCTTGTCTGCCTCGACATGTTGGTCGGCTGCAATCGCTTGTTGCTTATTTGCATTTTCGAATTGGCCCGCGGCGTCCTCGTGTTGCTTCTCAGCCATCTTGTGATGGGTAGCAGCGAGATCGAAACAATCGTCCGCCCTTTTCATAAGAGCCTCGGCCGATTTTTCGAAAACTATTTTTTCAATCTTCATTGCCGTGCCGCTTGCTGAATTATTGAGCGTGAACCGCCCAGGAACCAACGTACTCCCAGCCGGAGTCAGAAAGGCTGAAGGTTATTCGAATCATTTGAATGATACTGATGCGGATTTGGCTTATTCAAAGGGGGCCGCGCGAGTTGGGGCTGTGGCTCTGCGCACAAAGCGCGGCTTAGAACCTTTAGCGACGGGCAACCGACTAATGTTTCAAGCACGCTCCCCAAGAGCCCCCGCTCTCGCGTGCCGAAGCGACCCCCGGCGATTCCCCCAAGTCCCCCCGACCCCCAGAAAAGCCGGGGTCGCAACTTATCGATGCTCCCGTCGATGTCGATCGGCAGGCAGCTCGGGAACGTTCGGCCAACATCACGTTGAAAATCTACACCCACTTGCGCCGCAAGCGCGATGCCAAGGCGGCAGACGCGAGCAATGCCGCGCTGGCGACCGTGGGCAAATCGTAGTAGGAACCGGCCCCGTTTCGGTAGCAGTTCGCCGGCAAGGTCTCGCTTTCGTTCGCCTTGAGGCCGGACTAAGGGTTTGATGTTGCTGCGATGGAAGGGTGGCCGAGTGGTTTAAGGCACCGGTCTTGAAAACCGGCAGGCGTCGCAAAGCGTCTCGTGGGTTCGAATCCCACCCCTTCCGCCACCCGGCTCATTCGCCCCGTTCGTGGTGGTTCGCCATTGGCCGCATAAAGCGCTGGTATTGCTGCATTATCCCGCTATAATGACATCCGCTCCGGTTTCCCATCAACCGCGATAATTCGCTCGATCCTTGTGGGTTCTCTCGTGGGATTGGGCGGACGCTTATATACACGTATTTGTTGGCGTGACGTCGGCTGATGGCACATCGTCATAAGTGCGACTTCACCACCGTGGGAGCACTAATGGTAGTTGGTGGCGAGGGTACCAGAACCATCAAAGACGGTAAGATTTTAATCGAAAATGTCGTTTGCATCCCGCTCGCCGATGGGGCTGGGAAAAAAGTTAGGAACTTGTCTTTCAAGCGGGAAGCCGACGTGATGCGCCGACTTCCCGAAAGAGGTGTTACTTCTGTTGCTGGCTCTTCTCGTGCGCGGCTTGCGATTGATTCCGGGCATTTTGCGAATGCTGCTGGGCCTGAGTGGAATGTTCCTTGCCCTTGGTATGGTCATTTTTGCCATGAGCATCGGCAGCGGCACGATGTGACTTCGCTGCGTTTTCGTGATGTTCCGCCGCCTTGTTGTGTTCTTCCTTCATGGTGTTTCCTCATTTGTTGGCCGAAGAATGTCGGCTATTGCGAATATGGTCCTCACAGCGGCATCCGCAACCGGCAATGATGGTGAAACAAAGAAGAGTTATGAAGGGAACTCGATCAAGGCTTTCCGCGGCTGCGATGGAACTTTTCGGCTAAAATGCCAGTGGCTCTATTGCCCGTCGTATCACACCTCAGCGTCGTTTATGGCGTGAGATGCAATAATTTTTAGAGAGGGGGCTCCTGTGAACAAAGCCACGACCCGCCCCTGCGGGGAGCCGCGACCAACTAAAGTGCGCCTCATTTCGGCAGGAAGGCCTCGGTATACAGCTTCGACATGTCGGGCGGCGTCTCGACGAGTTTCTGGTCGACGAAGGCCCGCTTGAGATTGGCCAGTGAAGCGGCGTCGAATTTGCAATCGTTGCTGAACATTTTCTTGGTAAGGTCGTATTCCTTGGCCATCACGCTTTCCGAATAGCCGGTGACTTCGCTCTCGATCTGGACGGTCTCGGCCTTGTGCTTACCCATGTAGTCGATGGTCTCGAGCCAGGCGACGAGGAAGCCGCGGAGCGCGTCGGGATCGGTGGCGATCAGATGCTGGGTCGCGTAAATCGTGCCGGCAGCGATATTACCGACGTATTTCGACACCGGAATCAGTAGCCGCCCCTGCTTTTTCTCTTCCCAGTTAAAGATGTTGGAGGTCACGGCAATGTCGGCGTCGATCGCATTGGTGCGGAACGCCGCGAGGATGGCGGCCGCCCCGTTGCCAATCGCTACCCGCGTCACGCCGTCCGGTCCCCATCCCTCGTGATCGCCGAGTTCGCGCGCGAGCCAATCGGTGAGCGAGCCGGCGCTGGAGATGCCGATCTTCTTGCCCTTGAGCTCTTCGACCGTGTGGATCGGCGAATCCCACGGCACTGCGATGCCTATGAAGGGGATAGCTGGCGCGTCGTCACATACGGCGATGATCGGCGCTCCTTTCGAGACGAACGCCATCTCGGTCCCGGCGCCGACGCCGATATCGATGCTGCCCGCTACCATGGCCTGCGACAGCTTGCTGCCGCCGGTGAAGTCCGCGATCTTGACGTCGAGCCCGTGTTTCTTGAAGAGGCCGAGCTTGTCGGCGACATTCACGGGCACGATCGGCGATGCGTTGGCGTCGGCTTTGCCGATGGCGAGCGTCCCACCGGCGAATGCCGCCGATCCCACAACAGCAGGCCCGGATGCGACCAGTGCGGCGAGAACAATGCTAGGCAGGTGAAGCTTGCTCATGATTTCCTCCACCTCTGCCATTTGCCATCTTCGCGGGCGTTCGGCGCATTATTTCACTGCCGGTAGCGACCGGCTGTCAACTGTTACGCGACCCAGTCACGCTGTAGTCGCGACTTCCGCTTTGCCACCACTCGCAGACATGTCGTGGCGTCGCAAAGACTGACGCGAAGGCCCGGGAGCGGCCATTTGCGGTCACATAAAGCCCGGATTGCGTGGCAGATACTGAGTCCAATCTCCAAAATCGCGCGTCGACACCAGCACCATCGGAAACGCGATGCGCATCCCATGCTCGATCGCGACGGTTAGAGTTTTGTCGTTGCTACCGGGAATGAACGCCGACACCCCAGAAGACCCGGTCTCTGCGGCCAATTGGAGCGCGGTCCGGAACGCAGCTCCAACAGCGTCAGGCTGCACGACCGCTAGTGGCCCAATATGTCCGTTGGAACCAACGTAAACGTAGCCTACGCAATCCTCTCCTGCATAAAGGATGACGCCGTTCGTCGTGCCGTCTTTGATCAGATACCGGTGATGTTTCCCGCGCGATAACCCCAGGGCCTGCGCGTCAATTTCGACGATACTGCGCAGATGCGAAGCGGTGTCCTCGAGGGGAACGTAGCGGAGTTGCGCGCCTTGCAAACGATCCATCAAGACTTCACGCGTGACGCTGAGATTGTAGATCGGAAGTCGCGGGAACATTCCGTGTCGTATGTAGAGGCCTTGCGATACGGTATTAAAGGTAAAGGTGATCAGGGCTTTGTTGGCCGTTCCCGCTTTCCGCGCATGGTCTAATGTTCGCTTCAGAAGTTCATTGCCGATGCCGTGCCCCTGATGAGCAGGGGAAACGAATAGCTCAGCGAGAAACCATAGGTCGCCCGAGACCCAACTGAAGGCGAAGCCAAGAATTTGATCTGCATCTTCTGCCACCCACAGACCATCGGCGTCATCCTCCAATGAAAACAATTGAAAATGCGGAGGGCGCGAAGTCGCCATTGCTCCAAAGCCGTGACGTTCGGTGAGGTCATTGATGCTGCGAACGACAAGCTCTTGAGCTCGTTCTAAATCTTCGGCGCGTGCGGGTCGGTACAGGATTGGCATTTGAGTAACTCCGTAACAATAAACCTCCAAGGGGCTTCAGAGTAGAACGATAGGCTGTGGCTTCAAACAGCATCAGGGCCGCCGGATAAGTCGTGGGCACCGTTACAAGTCGGCGCCCGAACCGCTCCTGTACTAAGCGGACCATCCGACGAAACGTATCCGCGGCATCCATATCCGCAATGGGTCGATATCTACCGAAATCCGGCGTTTGCGGAAGGTCCGCTTATCGGCTGATCGCAGACATCTGGTTCAGCGCCTCCAGACTGCCGCAGGAGCCCGTTGCTTCTTGAGCCGGCATTACCCACTTGATCTGCAGAGTAGCAGAGGAGAGTCCGATGGCCGAGATCGAGAAACCGCGCGTGGTAGGCTTCAACCACGTCGCACTGGAGGTGGGGGATATCGATGAGGCCCTGGCATTCTATGGCCGTCTCTTCGAGTTTGAACTGCGCGGTAAAAGTGACTCCATGGCTTTCATTGACTTAGGCGATCAGTTCATTGCGCTGCAGAAGGGCCGCACGCAGCCGGCGGACGATGGTCGCCACTTTGGCCTCGTCGTCGACGATAAGGAGACCGCCCGCGAGGCACTCAAGGCAGCTGGTGTTACCCCACTCGACGGGCCGTTCCTTGATTTTCGAGACCCCTGGGGCAACCGAGTAGAGATAGTCGGTTACGACAACGTTCAGTTCACTAAGGCACCCAACGTGCTGCGCGGCATGGGGCTGACGCATTTGGCAAAAAATGAGAAAGCAAAAAAGGAACTGACCGAAAAGGGCATGGCGTTGGAGTAGCACTTGCCAGGAGGCGCTCTTGCTTCTGCTGCGCGGCAACAAACTTGAGCGGCCGATGTCGCAGCTGGATCATTTTCGACCGATTTGCGATGGTCGCGCAGTGTCCGCTCTTCACCCAACAGCGACCAGATCGCTGCGGCACACTAAGTGACGCAACGCGGTCAAACTCGGTCTTACGGCGATGTCCGCGTTAGGTCCGCTTAGGCTCCGATAGCTGCCGTAGAGTTGGTGCAGAGGCACTTCGGTTACGGGCCACAACCGGACACAGTGTTGGCCTTCTCCTCCAATGGATAAACCGTTGACGCCGACGAAGGCAGGGGGTTCATGTCTGATCCTTCAAGCCTCGGGTAGGCCGGCGTCCCGCAGCCCTTGCGCCATCCGTTCGTGGAACTCGAGACTGTCCCGAAACCCAGGGATCGCCAAATAACGCCGGATCGTAAAATCGGGGTTGGCTGCCAGCAGCTTGCGCGCCGCCGAACGAGCGGTCTCCAAGTCGCCGGCCATGCCCGCATATGCAGCGAGCTGCCGATTCGCCCACGTCACGTCAGGATGCCGTTTCGTGACGTCCCTCGCGATCGCGACAGCATCTGCAAGGCGCCCCGAACAGGCCAACGCACTCGCCACTCCCATCCGAGTGTTGAACGCAAACGGATCGAGCGGGCTGAGCTTCATCGCCTGCTCGAACCGCTCCAGCGCCTGCTGCGGTTGTGCGCGGTAAATGCCGGTCCATCCCCATCGCGCCCAGGCCCAGGCGTTGTTCGGATCGAGGGCGAGCGCCTGCTCGAGTAAGGCAGAGGCGCCTTCCTGGTCGCCACAGAAACCGGTGGCCGCGCCGGCTGCCGTCAATGCGGTCGGGTCATCGTCGATCAACCCCTTCGTTGCGTCGACCGCGCGTCGCGCGGCCTCGACTTCGCAGTCGGGATCAGCGGTCCAAAGATAGGTCGCATTGAGCGCGTGGCACCACGCGAGCAGCGCATGGGCTCGGCCGTATTGCGGGTCGATCCGAAGGGCGTCCCGCAAAATCGGGATCGCTTCGTTGGTGGCAGAGGCATTCTGCCCCCATAGCTTCGGAAAGGCACGCATCACCCGGTCATAGGCCTTGAGACTCGTTGGCGGTTTGCGCCGTGCAGCCTCGATCTCCGCGTGCCGAATCGCCGGTTTAAGGGCTCCCCCCACCTGCGCGGCGATTTGGTCCTGGAATGCGAAGATCTCGGTGGCCGCGCCCTCGTAGCGGTCAGACCACAATTGCGCGCGGGTGACGGCGTCGACGAGCTGCACTGAGATTCTCAGCCGGTCACCGCCGCGCCGCACCGTGCCTTCGACCACGTAGGCGACGCCAAGCTCACGCCCGACTTCCCGCACATCCACGAACCGTCCCTTGAACGTGAAGGTGGATTGCCGCGCGATGACAAAGAAATCGCGGATGCGCGAGAGCGTCGACGTGATCTCTTCGACCACGCCGTCCGCAAAATACGCGTCGGGGGCGTCGCCGAGATTGTCGAACGGCATGATCGCGATCGAGGGGTATACGCCGGAGCCGTTCGCTGCAGCCGACCTGTCGGCGGGCTGTGCCTTGTCGTCACTGTCTGATGACTGAATGGAGTCAAAGAGCCGCCGGCTCTCCACGTCCGGCTCGGTCCCTAGCTCCCGCCGCAGGGCCTCTTTGCACTGCTCGAACTGTCGTAGCGCGGCGTTGGTCCGGCCGCGCCGAAGGTGGATACGCATCAGTGCGCGATGCGCCTCCTCGGATGCCGGATTAGACTGAAGCAAC
>Ga0182024_10017403_pt1 | contig 13502 bp, 15 predicted proteins | sample P32metaG_FD_120480 | JGI IMG/M metagenome (GOLD analysis project Ga0182024, IMG submission 120480) | Permafrost microbial communities from Stordalen Mire, Sweden - P3-2 metaG (Illumina Assembly) | ecosystem: Environmental > Terrestrial > Soil > Wetlands > Permafrost | place: Sweden: Stordalen...
AGCGCCGGCGACCGCGCCGCCCGCCAGGGTCGGACCCACAAATGGGTGCTCACCATGCAACCGGACGCTCCTGGGCGCCAGCCAGTCGGCGAGCACCAAGGCAGCAGCGAGTCCGCTGCCCGCCCAGGCCCAGCCGCGGCCCGTGCGTGGCGCACTCACTGCGACGGCAAGGGCGCCGGCACCCAAAAGCAGATGGCTGGCGCGTCGGGAACCGCGCTCCCCCAACAGCACCGGCAGGCTTCTCCTTCCCGCCAGCCGATCGCGCTCAATATCCGGCCCGCCGTTCGCCAGGTGCAGACCGACGCCCAGACCAGCTGCCAGCACGGCGACCTGGCCCTGGGCGGGAATTCGGACCTGCACTGCGGCGGGACCGAGCAAGGGAACCGTCGCGAGCCCGGAAGCGAAAGGGAGGAACGACGCTGGCGTCCGGCTGAGTCCCAGGCTGTAGGCCCAGCCGCTCGCCAACCCCAAGAGCATCAGTCGCAGGGCGTGAGTCCCGGCCCGGCTGGCCAGCGCCAGAGAGGCGAAACCGCAGGCGATACCTATCAACCAGGCGCGGCGGCGTGGCACCGCTCCGGCGGCGATCGGCTTGTAAGACTGGTGGATCCGGTCCCAGGGGGCGTCGAAGGCGTCGTTGAGCACGCCGGTGCTCATCTGAGCGAAAGCCATGGCGGCACTGGCCGCGGCCAGACGCCCCGCCCAAGGGCCCGTAGGGCTGTCCTCTGAGGGCGTTTGGCGCCAGGCGCTCCAGCCAGAGACGGCCGTCACCAGGGTGCACACCGCCGACGGGCCAGGGTGAAGCAGGAGTAGGTAGCCGCGCCAGCTCCTCAGCCGGTCGGACTTTGGCATGCTCATCGCCTCATGGTGCTTGCACTCCCGGCTCGCCCGCAGTGACGGACGGTGCCGATCGCTTCCTGGCAGCGACACGGTGCGAGAAGTCGGACACCACCCCGGTCTGGTTCATGCGCCAGGCTGGCCGTTCCCTCCCCCAGTATCGGGCTCTTCGCCGGCGGTTCTCCTTTATGGAGCTGGCAACCACCTCGGATCTCTGTGTCGAGGTGACGTGTCTTCCCGTTGACATCCTCGGAGTGGACGCCGCCGTCGTGTTCGCCGACATCATGCTGCCCCTCCAAGGCATGGGGGTCGCCTTCGAGATTCGTGAGGGGGTCGGGCCGGTTATCCGAAAACCACTCAGCTCGCAGCCTGAGGTCGATAACCTGCGGATCATCGAGGCGGAGGAGGCAACTCCTTACCTATTCCCAGCGATCCGAGCCGCCCGGGAGCGGCTCGGTCGGCGGGCGGCGTTGATCGGGTTTGGGGGAGCGCCGTTCACGCTGGCCTGCTACCTGGTCGAGGGCCATGGGTCAAGGGACTTTCCTCGGGTCCGGACCCTGATCCACTCCGAGCCCGAGATCTGGAATCGACTGATGACGACCTTGACCGAGGTCTCGGCCCGCTATCTGAGCGCCCAGGCCAGCGCCGGCGCGGACGTGGTGCAGTTGTTCGACAGCTGGGTGGGCGTTCTCGACCGTGCCACTTTCGAGGTCCATGTCGCTCCCCACCTGCAGCGGTTGCTGGAGCGCCTGCGGTACCTGGTGCCCGTCATCTATTTCTCGACTGCCTCAGCCCATCTCCTGGATGGCATCGCCGCGGCCGGCCCCCAGGGTGTCTCGATCGACTGGAGGCTGCCCCTGGGCGAGGCCTGGGGGGTTATCGGGCCCCATCGCTTTATCCAGGGCAACCTCGATCCCGCCCTGGTTCTGGCTCCCTGGCCCGTGCTTGAGGCGGCAGCGCTGGGCGTTCTCAGCGAAGCCGGTGGGCGACCCGGCCACATCTTCAACCTGGGTCACGGGGTGCTGCCGGCATCCAGTCCCGAGCAACTGCGCCGACTGGTCGACCTGGTCCATGAGAAGGGAGCCGGGAAGCCAAGCTAGGGCACTGGCGGCTTCGACAGGAATCGGAAACGAAGACTCGCCAACAGGTGACGGATTGGCTCCGAGTTGACCGGGGCCCGTTGCATGGGTTACCTTCGGCCTTCGCACCGTACGCGCTTATGTGGGAGGACGTATGCGCGGAGCCCGCTTTGCCGGGCACGTATGGCTTGGTGCCAGCGTGGCCGGGTTGGTATGGGTCTCCTCGATCTTCGGAGCCGGCCTCGGGGCCGTGGCTCAGCAGTCGACCGACTCCATCAATCAGCAGGCCCTAACCAATCTCCTCGATCAGCTCGAGGCCCAGGGGCAGGTCGCTGACGTGGGCGCGGTCAAGATCCTGCTCACCAAGATCGTGGAGAACCAGAGTTATCTCAATTCACTGAACCAACAGCTGACGACCGACCAGAGCACCCAGCAGGTCCTGCAAGTCCAACTGGCCGGCGACAGCAACGCTCTGGTCAGCCTGGTCAGCACCGCCTACGTCGATGGCAACGGTGCCGCCGAGGTGGCTGAGGCACTCGCCTCCCCTGACATGACCCAATTCTTCGACAACTCCACTCTTCCTGACTCGATCGCCTCCCAGGTGGGTCAGTTGGTGGGGTCGATCGAGCACGATCAGCAGTCGCTCACCAAGGCCGACGACCAGCTACTTGCCGACGAGTCCAGCGCCGAAGCGGTCGAACAGCGGCTGGGGGTGGAGTCGAACGAACTGATGGGGGACTTGACCCACCCCAGCGCCACCGTGAGCACCGGTGACTGGGCGTTCGCCTTCGGTACCTGCACCTATTGGGCGGCTGGCCAATGGCGGGCCAACGGATGGGACGTCAACTGGGGCGGGGATGCCTACCAGTGGTGGCCCGATGCCGCTGCCGCCGGCCACGCTGAGGGGAGGACTCCGCAGGTCGGAGCCATCGTGGTCTGGCCCCCCGGTGCGGGCGGCGCCTCCGATTTGGGCCACGTTGCCTATGTGACCGCGGTCTCGGTGCCCGGGGCCGGCTACCCGAACAACTTCGAGATCTCGGAGATGAACTTCTACGGCGCCCCCGGCGGTGGCTTCGACCGGGTCGACTACCGCGTCATTCCTGACGTCGGTTCCGGCTTCGACGGGTTCATCTACCCGCCAGGCGCCGGCGCCTGATTTGGCACAGCTCACCTGGCCCGCCTACACCCCTCGGCTCGCGCTCACTCTCCGACACCATCCCTCTGAGGCAGCGGCACCCCGGGTACCCCTGTTGGCCAGCCGACTACGCTGGATCACGGCCGCCGCGGCGCTGCTAATGAGCGCGCCGGTGGTGGGCGCCCTGGCCACCGGCGGCGCCACCGGACCACCCTCCAAGGCCCCGGCTGCGATTGCCCGAGTCGCCAGCGAGGCGGAGGGGGTCCTCTCGGTCACCGATTACCAGGTGACCCTACCCCTGCAGGAATCCCAGGTTCTGCCAGTGCTGGCCCCGCCAGTGGCGGCGGCTGGGCTGCCTTTCGGATCAGCGTTTTGGCAGTCGGTTCCCGAACCCCCGGTGGGTACGATCATGCAGATCATCTGGGCCGCCGCCAAGGAGTACAACGTCTCGTACTCGTGGCTGCTGGGCGTCGCGAAATGCGAGTCCGGGCTGGATCCAACCGATGTGAATCGAACCTCGGGGGCCAGCGGGCTCTTCCAGTTCATGCCCGCCACCTTCCACGGACACGGTGGCACCGACATCTGGGACCCGGTGCAGCAGTCCGACATCGCGGCCAAGATGTTCTCGATCGGCGAGTCGGGCGAATGGGTCTGCTAGGCGTCCCCTGAACAGGTCCCTGGATCTGCCATCGCTGCACACCTGGGTCAAGCAACGGCAGGGTGGCTGGCTCGAGCCCCTAGAGGACCTGGTCCGCTGCGAGTCTCCCAGTGGCGATCCGGATCGGCTCCAGGCCTGTGCGCAGATTGCCGAGCGATGGTTTCGCTCCGAAGCCGGGATCAGCGAGAGTGAGCTCGTCTCGGAGGCTCCCGTCCCGGCGCTGGTGATGCGGCTGAGCGGGTCGGGTGGTCCGTCGGTGCTGCTGCTGGGCCACCTGGACACGGTCTGGGACGCGGGCTCCTTCCAGCCGCTGTTCTCTTTGTCTGCTGGCCGAGTCGAGGGCCCCGGCGTGTTCGACATGAAGGGCGGGGTGGTGGTCGCACTGGCGGCTTTGGCCGGACTCCAGCAGGGCGAGCAACCACCGGGGGATCTGACCATCCTGCTCACAGGGGACGAGGAGGTGGGAAGCTCGAGCTCCCTGGAGCTGATTCAAGAGGAGGCCAAACGGCACACGGCGGTGCTGGTGCTAGAGCCTCCCCAGGGCAGGTCGGTGAAGATCGCGCGCAAGGGAATCGGCGGCTACCGGGTCACAGTACACGGCCGCGCCGCCCATGCCGGACTGGACCCCGAGCGAGGTGTGAACTCCCTGGTCGCGATGGCGCCGCTGGTGGCGGAGGTGGCGTCCCTGGCCCGCCCCGAGCTAGGCACCACGGTTTCGCCGACGGTGCTTCGGGCCGGCACCCGGACCAACGTGGTCCCAGCCCAGGCCGTGATGGACGTGGACGTGCGCTTCGCCACCGCCGCTGAGGCCGAGCGAGTGGATCAGGCCATGCGGCGCCTAACGGTCGCGGTGCCTGGGGCAAGGCTGGAGGTCGAGGGAGGCCCAAATCGCCCCCCCTTCGAACTCAAGTCCTCCAGCCGACTCTTTGCCTTGGCCAAAGAGGTGGTGGCCGGACTCGGGTGGAAGGAGTTGGAGGGGGCCTCGGTCGGGGGCGGCAGCGACGGCAACTTCACCGCCGCGTTAGGCGTGCCCACTCTGGACGGAATGGGGATAGTTGGCGGCAACGCCCACGCCCAGGGGGAGTGGGCCCAGCTGGACTCGATCCCCGACCGGGCGGCGCTCCTGGCGGGCTGTCTGGCTGCAGTTTGGGAAGGACGGTTGGCGTGAGCGAAAGCCTTCCCCAGCTGCCGGTCGAGCGGGCCCGGTTGAGGCTGGTTGAGCTGCCGCTGGTCTCGCCGTTCACCACCAGCTTCGGAACTCAGACGGTGCGCCGGGCCCTGCTGGTCGAGGTCGAGGGGGACGGGATATCGGGGATCGGGGAGTGTGGCGCCGGGATCGAACCCGCGTACTCCTCGGAGACCAGTGCCGGGGCATTGGCGGTCCTCCGCGACTACATCCTGCCCTCGGTCCTTGGACAACCTCCGGCGGACGTCGCCGGGCAGGCTCGCCGCTGGGAATGGGTACGGGGTCACAACATGGCCAAGGCGGCTGCCGAGATGGCTCTGCTGGACCAGGCCGGTCGAGCTGCGAAGCGAAGCCTCGCAGACATCCTGGGTGGGGTGCGCTCGCGCATCGGCTGCGGAGTCAGCATCGGCATCCAACCCTCGCTCGCCGCGACTCTGACGGCGATAGAGGGCTACCTCGCCGAGGGTTATCAGCGGATCAAGCTGAAGTGCAAGCCGGGCTACGACGTGGAACTGGCCCGGGCGGTGCGCCAGCGCTTCCCCGGCACCCCCATCATGCTCGACGCCAACAGCGCCTACTCGCTGAAAGACCTCGAGCAGCTGCGGGCCCTGGACGAGTTCGATCTGATGATGATCGAGCAGCCGCTGGCGCATGACGACCTCATCGACCACGCCGCCCTGCAGTCGCAGATCGAGACCTCGATCTGCCTAGACGAGAGTGTCGAGTCCAAAGCCGATCTTCGGGCCGCGATCGCGCTCCATTCCGGTCGCATCCTCAATCTCAAGGCGGGCAGAGTTGGTGGGCTGTTGCCCTCGGTCCAGATTCACGACATCTGCGGCGAAGCCGGCTGGCCGGTCTGGTGCGGTGGGATGCTGGAAACGGGCGTCGGGCGCGCCGCCAACCTGGCACTGGCCTCGCTGCCGGGATTCACCCTCCCTGGCGACACGTCCGCGAGCGATCGCTACTTCGAGAGAGACCTGTTGGAGCAGCCATTCGAGCTCTCCTCGGACGGCACCATACCGGTCCCGACCGGTCCCGGACTCGGCATCAAGGTCGACAAGAAGCGCTTGCAAAGCACCACGGTCCACATGGAGGAGCTCGGACCCGGTTGAGCGTCGCGGTCATGTCTCCCCCGACACGACTCCTTGAGCCTCGGGGTAGGATCGATGTGCAGGTGGCAAAGTCCAAGAAGTTGAGCACCCTGGTGGTGGTCGGCGACGCCGATCTGGCTCGGCGCGCCGCCGAACTGGTGCCGTCGTTCCAGGTGATCGGAGCGGTCGAGGATCTGGAGCTGGCCGACCCAGCGACCAGCCTGGCCCGCATCGGTGCCATGCTCGAACGCGGCCAGGTCCCCACGGCAGTTCTCTGTAGTGGCAACCCGGGCTTCAGCGTGCTCTCGCAACTGCGCCACTTTCCTGCCAATCGCTGCTATGTGTTTCCCGGAGATTCACCCTGGCCGCTGCCGACTCTGCAATGTCTGGTCGAGGCGACCGGCATGACCCTGTTGCAGAACCTCGACAGTCTTGCCGTCGCCCTGGTGGGCAGGACTGTCGAGGGAATCCGTCGCCCGGGCTACGAGGAGATCCCGACCGGCTCAGGGCTGGAGGCGGAGGAGTCGGTGAGCCGACTCAAGGCGGCTCAGGCCAAGGTCGCCGCACAGCCGCCAGCGGCAAAGGTGCAGGGCTCCGCCCGTGACGACTTCGGCTGGGCGGACGCTCCAACCGTCCAGGTGCCTCCGGCGCCGGTTTCCCTGGAGGGGGCGATCGCAGACGACGAGCTGAGATCGATGGTGCTGGAGACTTCCGACACCCACCAGCGAGCGTCCTCCGCGTACCTGCCAACCGACCTGCTGCGGGTGCTGCGGCCCCGGACCGGAGAGCGTTAGATGCCCAATTTGCCCAAACGGCGCAAGTCGCCAGACCCTCACGTCGTCGAGCGGATCCGCAGCGAGATGCGTCGGATTCTGGCCCTGCTTGACGATGCCGCCGTGAGCGGCAACCTCAGCCGCCTGGGTCAGGGATTTGCCGGGGACGCGCTGGCTGAGCTGAAGGCGCGTTTCACCGCTTACCAGGCGGCCGGAATCCAGGTCAGCCCCTTCCGCGAGTCGCTGAATCTGGAGATCTCCGAGGTCGGTGGCCAGGGTCAGGCGACCGTACGCCTCCGCTACCGCGATCGCACCAGCTTCCTCACCACCGAGGATGCGCCCAGCACCGCCAACGATCCAGTTCAACTTGTGATCGTGCTCGACGGCCAGCGGGAGCCCTGGCGGGTGACTTCGATCGCCGAGGAGTGAAGCCGCCACCAAGCCGTTTCGGGTCCCGTGTTAAGCTGATGGAACTGGAGAGCCGCTCCACGGCTGTGGCCGCGAAGCAGGCACCAACTGTCTTGACCTGGTCCCTATGACTCCCAAGCGCACGCCCAAGTCAGCCAAGCCCGGCCCCGGCCGTGAGGAAGACCAAGCTGTGCCCGAGTTGGTGGCCGATGAGGATGACGAGGAGGAGCCGGAGATGGCCGAGGAAGTCGAACCAGCACTGGCGGTCGATGTGACCGAAGCCCCGGTCGTGCGACCAGTACCCAGGCCCTCCCCAACCCGTCCCTGGGGCGGCAACCGAGGGGCGGTTTCCCCCGATGATCTCACCGAGGAGGAACTCACTCCCGAGATGCGCTGGCCACCGGGCAGCTGGGTGAAGGTGACTGACGTCGTCCGTCACAGCACCGGCGAGGTCATTGAGGGTATCTCGGTCGGTGATGTTGGCCAGGTTATTGCGGCTCTGTCTCAGACCCTGGTCGTACTCTTCCCCACCAGGGACAATCGACGCGAAGTGGTACACATCGATTCGATTGAGGCGGTGGAGGTGAAGGCCGGCGGCCGTCGCTAGCATCCATCCGCTGACCGCACCGAGGTGAGCCCGTTCGAGTTTGAGTCGGCTTTAGGACACGGGGCCTACTCGGGGGACCGTCTGCTCCTGCGGCAGCTGCACTTTTTCGGCCACCACGGGGTGTCTGAGGCGGAACGACGGGCCGGGGGGGTGTTCATCGTCGATCTCGAGGTCGAGACCGAAACCGGGCGCTCAGCCAGCACTGACGAAGTGCGCGATACGGTCGACTACGTGGATATCCACGAGGTGGTGCGAAGGGTGGTCGAGGATGGCGAGTTTCACCTCGTAGAAGCCCTGGTTGCCCGGTTGGCCGAGGAACTTCTGAAGCTGCCGGGGGTGGCACGAGTTCACCTCCGGGTCACCAAGCCCCCGCGGCTAGCGGGACAGGGCGTCGGCTTCGCGGTGGAGATCGACCGGCCGGCCTGATCGCGGCCCCTTCCCCGCCGGGCGACGGACTCCACTTGAGCCGGGCTTTGCCGGCGCCATCCATGGACAGCTTTCGCTTCTCGGACCACCTGGGCAGTGAGCCGGAGATTGCCCTCGGGCTGACCGCCCCACGGTTGGGTCTGGCTGGGATGGGAGCAGCGGCGGCCTGGGCACTCAGCGAAGCGCCCGGGCCTGCAGCCGTCCGCTTGGGAGCCGCCGCCCTGGTAGCCACGACCATCGCGACTCTGGCGTGGGGCAGGGTCCAGGGAGTGTCTCTGGCCCGGTGGTCCTGGCTGACCGTGCTGTATGTGGGGCGCTCCCTTGAGGGACGCGGGGAACCAGGTCACCCGATCGACCTCGGCTCGCGCCTCACCGCCACCTCCCAGACAGGGAGTCTTGAAGCCGGCGCCCTCGGGGTAGCCTTCGTCTCACTCCGGCCAGGAAGGGGATGCAGCACCGTTTGTCGCGCGGTCGGCGTCGAGCTCAAGGCGGCAGCAGATAGCCCCGGTCGTGGGTCGCTTCCGAACCTGATCCTTCACGACTGGGGGTCGCAACAGGCGGAGGAATCGCGGGGCGGTCGCGTGATCGCGCTGGTCTTGGTCTGGGATGGCGTCGAAGTCCACCCCGGAGAGCTGGCGGCCAAGCTGGGTTCTCTGCGCTGGGCCTATCCCGAGGCCGGCTTGCTGGCAGTGCTCAATCGGGCCGGACCGGCCAGCGATTTAGGCTCGCGCATCGCGGAGGCCGGAGCTCGGCTGGTTGGCACCATCCCTTTCGACCACAGCATGGGAACGCCAGCCCAGCGTACCGGCGAAAGAGCAGCGCCGCCCTCGGCAGGAGGCGTCCACGCCCTGGCACTTGCTGTCCTGGCCGCCTCCAAGTCCTGGTGACGCCGGAGGAAGCGCCCGCAGGCCCAGATCCAATGTGGCTCACCCGGGCACCGGACATCCTCGATCTCGTCGGTCCTGAGCGCGCCAAGCTGACGGCAGCCCTGGCCAGCTGGCTCGACCAACTCCGGCTGCCGACGCGGTTCCTGATCTGCTCCCGGCGCGAGCGATGGTGCACGAGCTCAACGTTCGCTGCGCCCGGTGGAGTCGGCACGGAGCTCCAGGTGGATTTACAGGAGCACTTGGCCCAGTCCATGCGTCAGCGGCCCATCTTCCGGAGACAGGTTTTTGTGACGATTGCCGGCGCGTCCGACTCTACCGTCGCGGACATCCCCGACCTTGCGCGACGGACATTCGGTCAGACCTGGACCAGGTACGAGGCTAGGCCGCCGGCGCTGGCCGAAGGCCCGAGGTGCGAGCGCCCGACCTTGCTCCAGGTAGGTGGACGCTGGATCGCATCGCTCTGGCTCGAGCGACTTCCCGGCGCCGAAGTCGAACCGGGCTGGCTCTGGTCGATGGTGGGGGTCCCGGGTGAGTTCGACCTGCTGCTGCAGCTCTGGCCCCGGAGCGACAACGAGGCGGACCGAAGTCTGAGACGACGAATGCTCGGGCTGAGGGCTCGCCAACTGGCGGCGGCGGAAAGAGAGGAAGGATCGGACCCCAGGCTGGAAGCGGCACTGTCGTCAACCTCTCGGCTGCGAACGGTGCTGGCCCAGTCGCAGGGAAAGCTCTTCGATCTCGCGATGACGGTGACCGTCGCCGCCGACAGCCCAGAGGAGACAGGCCGTCTCGTTCGGTTGATGTGCTCGCAGCTGGCGGGGCTCAGGGCGCTGCTGGTTCCCGCCTGGTGTGACCAGGCTCCGGCGCGCTTGCAGACCGAACTTCTCTCAGACCGCGCTTCCGGCCCGCGTCGGGTGGTCCACAGCGCTGAAGCGGCGTCCTGCTGGCCGTGGCTGGACGACTGGGACGGCAGGGTTGCCGGGGCTGTCAACCTCGGTCGGCATGTCCGGACCTTGGCGCCGGTGTGGCTGGCCCTACACAGCGATTCGGCGCTCCCCAACGCCAACCTGGGCGTGGTCGCCGCCTCGGGGAGCGGCAAGTCTTACCTCGCCGGCCTGCTCGGCCTGGAGGCGGTACGGCTGGGAGTCAGAACCGTTGTCCTCGATCCCGAAAACGAACACCGCCGCTGGTGTGACGCGGCTGGCGGGCAATATCTCTCGCTCGGTGAGGCGCTCCCCTTCAGCTTCAACCTGTTGGAGATGGCCGAGCCGGACGAGGCCCCTAGCGCAGTGGCCGAGTTGATCTCGCTGCTCTGCGGCCCGCTCTCTCCTACGGAGATTGGCCAGGTCGCCGAGGCGGTGCGATGGACGCTGAATCAGGCGGGCTCAGCGACAGTGGTTCTTTCGGACTGCTTGCCTCGGCTCCGGCAGAGCGAGGTTGGCGAGTCGGTCGCTCACCGGCTGCTGCCCTGGCTCGACGGGGGTGCTGGGGCACTCTTCAACCGCCCCGGTCGGGGCCCGGCGGTGCAGAGCGTGGCCGCGATTGGGCTGCGCGAGCTGCCCGATCCTTGGGTTCCAGCCGCGACACTGCTCATCTCGCACTGGTTTTGGAATTGGGTGCGCTCCCAGGAGGGTCGCAAGCAGGCGATCGTTGACGAGGCGGGGTTGCTGGCCGACAACGCGCCCTTGCAGCGCCTGATGGCGCAGTTGGCTCGTCGCATCCGCAAGTACCAGGGTTCGCTGGTTCTGCTGACGCAGTCGGCGGGCGACCTCCTCGGCAGCGCCCCTGGGGAGGTGATGGCGGTGAACTCGGCGACAATGCTGCTGGGAAGTCAGCATCCAGCCGCGGCGGTCAGGCTACAGCGAGGCTTTCTCCTGGACGACGCCCAGCGCCAGTGGCTGGAACGGGCGGGTCGTGGGCAGTTCCTGCTGCTGCTGGGAAGGCGGCGCTCTCCGATTCAGATTGAAGCTCCGCCGCGCTACCACTCCGTTCTGGCAGCGGCGACCTCACCCTGACTGGGCGGTCACGGTGCTGATTGGATCGACTTTCAACTGACCCCGTCTAGAATCGACCGCTATGGGCCGGGTCTTGTTTGTCCGACTGACCAACCCCGGCCGAGGTGACGCCGAGGACTGGTCCGCGGCGGTGGTCAGCTTCGCCGCCTCGAGGTCATGGCGATCGGACCCATTGTGGCTGGCGACCGATCGGTCGAAAGGCATTTTCGAGATGGAGTACCTGCGCCACCTGCGCCTGGACAGCCAGGAGCCTATCTTCGGAGGAAGCTTCATCCGCCTGGCCGGGGACGAGACCGATGCCCTGGCGGTGTGTTTCGGTCTGCTGCGCCTCACGCGAGAGATAGGTGGCCGCGTGGTCGTCGCCGACCCCGATAACCCGATCCTCAAACAGCGTCAGCTGGCGCTGGTCGAGGGTACGGTGAGCGGGCCTCGCAACATCGATGAGGTGATGATCTCGGGCCCGATCTTCAAGCGCCTTCCCGGCGGGACGATCGCCTTCTACCCACCGCGGTACCGGGGTGCGACCTTGCCAGGTCCGGCGAGTCCACCCGGCTGGTGGAGCTTCGCCATCCACGGAATGCGGGACCAAGCCCCGGGGTTCCTGGAGGCGGAAGCCGAGGCGATGCGTATCTACCGCAGTCTGCGGGCGATCGGCTAAGCAGTTGCGCGCGGTGGTCCAGCGTGTCGCTGGGGCCGAGGTTAGAGTCGGGGCCGAGATCGTTGGCGCAATTGATGCGGGACTCCTGATCTACCTCGGCGTAGCTCCGACGGACAGCGCCGAGGTCGCCCGGCATCTAGCGGCGCGACTGGCTCAGTTGCGGATCTTCCCCGACGCTGAGGGGAGGATGAACCGCTCGCTGTTGGAATGCAGCGGCCAAGCCCTGGTGGTCAGCCAGTTCACCCTCTTTGCCGACAGCCGCCGTGGTCATCGCCCGGCATTCACGGCTGCCGCCCAACCGGAACAGGGACGCCTGCTGTGTCAGCTCTTCGGGGAGCAGCTGCGACGCCTGGGTGTCGCCCAGGTGAGCGAGGGCCGCTTCGGCGCCCACATGGTGGTGAGCTCGGCGAACGACGGGCCCGTGACCATCGTCGCCACCAGTGCCGAGGACCCTTGGGCGGCCGATTGCGGCTGAGCGACTCCAGGCCCTGAGCCCAGCGGACATTGGGCTAGGAGGCTCTCGGCAATCTGGGGGATGACGGCGTGGGCGAGCTGAATTCATTGCTCAACTCTTGGGTGCTGATTGGCCAGGGCCTGATCGGCAGCCTGGGGACGCTGGCCTTTGTCTGCGCCTTTGTCTGGCGCATCGTCGCGCCCAACCCTCACAGCGCCATGGAGGCTCAGCGCTGGCTGGGCCGGATCGCCGTCGGAACCTTGGGGGTGGAGCTCGCGGGTCTGCTGACGCACGTGCTCTTGGCGGCGGTCCCGCGCAGCCTTGGCTGAGCGTGCTTGCCCTCATCTTCCCAACCTTCGAGCTCCATCCACTCTCGCTCATCAGCCACCTCCTCAGTGGCACCCTCAGCCAGTTCGTAGCCTCGGCGCGGGGCACGCTCGACGCCGCGCTCCGCACCTACCTTTTCGGGACCTACGATGCCGTCTCACCGGAGCGGCATCAGCCGTTCATCGGCACGCCGGGCGTGGCTCAGCTCAACCACCTGTTGTTCGCCGCTGAGGCCGGATTGCTGCTGGCTGTGTTCATCTACAGCTCGTTGCGGACCGTCGTCAGCGCCGGCGATGCCCGTCATCAATTGCAGTCGATCCTGCCCCGCGCACTGGTGGCGCTCGCTCTTGGCCTTGTCAGCCTGCCGCTCCTGCAGCAGGCGATCAATCTGAACAACGCGCTCAGTGCGGTGGTCGTGGGCGGAGGAAGCGTGAGCCTTGCCGATCTACCGTGGGATTCACCTCTCAGCGGTTCTGCGCTGCATTCCGCGTCCAACAACGTCTTCCTCTTGATTTTCGCTGGTGGACTCGTGATCGCTTTGGTGATCCTGGTGCTGGCATACGTGATCCGGTACACCATGCTGGCGGTCCTGTGCGCGGCCGCACCGCTAGCCGCGACGGCGTGGATCCTCCCCGAAACCAGGGGCTTTTCGCGCCAGTGGCTGCGGCTTTTGGTGGTGACGCTGTTCATGCAGTTTGTGCAGTTGCTGGTGCTTCGCAGCGCCATCGCACTCGCGTTCGCACGTGGCCATGGGGTCATCGGAATTCTCTACGCCTTGGCGGCTCTCTACCTCATGTTGCGGGTACCCGGCGCCCTCAATGTCGCCTCGCACTTCGGGACCAGTGCCGAGGGCGCGGGTAGGCGTTGGGCGCGTGCGGCTCGAAGGCTAGCGGCGACCGCGCTTTGAGTCGCTCGTTAGAGAGTCACGTAGACCTCGCACAGCGGGGTCGCCCAGAGCTTCTCCAGC
>Ga0182024_10017404_pt1 | contig 13502 bp, 12 predicted proteins | sample P32metaG_FD_120480 | JGI IMG/M metagenome (GOLD analysis project Ga0182024, IMG submission 120480) | Permafrost microbial communities from Stordalen Mire, Sweden - P3-2 metaG (Illumina Assembly) | ecosystem: Environmental > Terrestrial > Soil > Wetlands > Permafrost | place: Sweden: Stordalen...
CGCGTGGCTGCGAGCTTGCTCGAGGCCTGCGGTCTTGGCGAGTTGGCGGTGGAAACCATGGCCGAATACGAACACTTGGCGATCGAACTCGCCACCAATGCGCAGTCCCTTGCAGGCCTGAAGGAACGTCTACGCCTGGCGCGAACCCAGGCATCTTTGTTCGACCCCGTGCGCTATTGCCGGCATCTGGAAGCCGCTTTGCTGATGGCTTGGTCGCGCCACGAACGGGGCGAGCCCGCCGCGACACTGACGATCGAGCGCCGCTGACCGGCGCCCCGCCCCAGGGGCTATTGCTTGGTTTGACCGACGATGGGATCTTTCTGCGGCGGACTCGGCTCCACCGGCACCAGCGGCAAATGGTAGGCATCGACCTTGGTCTTGGCCTCTTGCTCCTGCCGCTGCTTGTCCTGCATCGACCGCAATTGCTCGCGGCTGCGCTCGAAATCTTCCTCGCGCTTCGCCTCGCGCGACGCCTCGTTCTGGTTGGCGAGCCGTTCGATCGCGATGCGCGCATTCATGCAATCCAGGTCGCTATGCGCCCGGCCCGGATCCTGGTTGCACTTCATTATCACGCCGTCGAGCTTGACCCTGTCCTCCATGAAGTCGGACACGGTCATGGGCGGAATTTTCCGGGGACTGCAGCCCGCCGCGCCCACTATCAAGGCGCAGAACATTGCACGGACGACGGTTGTTTTGATGGATATTGGCATGGCGATTTTCCAAGCACAATGGTACCCAAAAGCGGAGGCGGCGCGACCCGCGCAGCTGTGACGCGTCTCACGACTTGGAGATGTTCCGGCTTTCAGTCCTACGCCCAGGACGCGATTCGCGGCCAAGGCTTGCCCTCCAGGCTCGTTTGACCCGGTGGAGAGGCATGTGTACCGTTCCACTATGCCCGCACAAAAAACAGCAAAGGACGCGCCGCCCGACTTCGAATTGGCAATGCGCGATCTGGAGGAGTTGGTGGAGCGCTTGGAGCGAGGTGACCTGCCGCTGGAGGAATCGCTGGCGGCCTTCGAGCGCGGCGTGATGTTGACCCGTGCCTGTCAAACAGCGCTGAAAGAAGCCGAACAAAAAGTGGAGATTTTGTTGAAGAAGGCAGGTGAACCTGCGGTTGAAGCATTCGCTCCCGAAGACATCAAAAACGGCTGACCACGACGTGCACGCAGCGGCGATGGAGGCGCGGATGCGCGCGTATCAATCGCGCGTACAAGCCGTGCTCGATTCGGCGTTGCCCGGCGCCGATCTGATTCCGCAGCGCTTGCATGCTGCCCAGCGCTACGCCGTGCTGGGAGGCGGTAAGCGATTGCGTCCTCTGCTGGTGTACTGCACGGGCGAGGCGCTCAATATCCCCGCAGCCGCCCTGGATGCCCCGGCGGCGGCCGTGGAGCTGATTCACTCCTATTCGCTGGTTCACGACGACCTTCCGGCAATGGACGACGATGACCTGCGCCGCGGCCAACCGACCACGCACCGCGCTTTTGACGAAGCGACCGCCATCCTGGCGGGCGATGCGCTGCAGGTTCTGGCGTTTTCGCTGCTGGCGCGCGATCGTGCGCCGGACGTCAGCTCCGAAGCCCGCATCAAGATGATCCGGATACTCGCCGATGCCAGCGGCACTGAGGGCATGGCGGGCGGTCAAGCCATAGACTTATCCGCGGTCGGCCGCAAACTCGATCTCGAAGAATTGGAGGCGATGCACCGGCTCAAGACCGGCGCTCTGATTCGTGCCAGCGTGCTCATGGCCGCAGCCTGCTCGCCTAGCATCAGCGACTCCGAGTGGGATGCGCTCGATGGCTATTCCCAGGACATCGGCCTCGCATTCCAAATCCAGGACGACATCCTCGATGTCGAGGGCAATTTCGAGGTTCTCGGCAAGACCATTGGCGCCGACGCGGCCCGGGCCAAACCGACCTATCCGAGCATTTTGGGCTTGGAAGCGGCCAAGATCCGCGCTCGCGATTTGCGGGCCCGCGCCTGCGAACGGCTCACGCCTCTGGGGGAGCGCGCCCAGGTACTGGCCTGGCTCGCCGCCTACGTCATCGAGCGCAAGGTATAGCCCTTGCCGCACCGCCAGGCGGATCGCCGCCCGGCGGGATAACCACCCGGTGGATCGGAAATCGCGATTTTGCGGGCCCGCTGCGCCAATTTCTGCCCTATCACGCCGCCTTGGGCAGCCTGCTTCAGCCAAAAGGGAACTAATAGTCTAAGATTCTTGAGAAATACGCTTTCGGTACCATTTCGGTGCTGATAGCTGCAGCAGGATAGACTATGAACGCCGCCGTGCCCGTAAAGAAGCCCACCGTCAACAGCGTCGAGGACGTCCAGGGCCATGCCGATTCGCGCCAGATTCCCATCAACAAGGTGGGCATCAAGGACATTTTTCATCCCGTGCGGGTCAAGGACCGGGCCCGCGGCGAGCAGCACACCGTCGCCAACTTCAAGATGTATGTGAATTTGCCGCACAACTTCAAAGGCACTCACATGTCCCGATTCGTGGAGATATTGAACCTCCACGAGCGCGAAATTTCGGTCGAGTCGTTCGGCACGATGCTGCTTGAAATGACCGAGCGATTGGCCGCCACTTCGGGCCATATCGAGATGAGCTTTCCCTACTTCGTCATGAAGAAAGCGCCCGTTTCGGGCGTCGAGAGCTTGATGAACTATCAGGCGACTATTTTTGGCGAACACAACGCGGGCAAATCAGAGGTGTGGCTGAAGGTGGTGGTACCGACCACGAGTCTATGTCCGTGTTCGAAGGAAATCTCGGACTACGGCGCGCACAATCAGCGTTCGCACATCACCGTGACGGCGCGGCTGAGCGAGCACATGTGGCTCGAGGAATTGATCGATATTGCCGAGCGCGAGGCGTCCTGCGAGGTCTACGGGATACTAAAACGCCCGGACGAGAAGTTCGTCACCGAGCGCGCCTACGACAATCCGAAATTCGTCGAGGACACCGTTCGCGATGTCGCGGTGGCGCTGAACAAGGACAAGCGCGTGCGCGCTTACGTGGTCGAATCGGAGAATTTCGAGTCCATACACAATCATTCGGCCTACGCCATGATTGAGCACGACAAGGAAAGCGCCTAGCAGGTCCTTCGGCTAGGGCGGCCCGGCCGCGGCGATTCCCCGTTCCGCGCTTTGCAGGCGCCCGATCATGCTGCGCAGGAACACCTGATTGAAGCGCAGCTGGCACTCGGCGGAGACCTGTTCCAGCAAGGTCGAACTGACCTTCATCACCGTCACCGGGCCGGCCGCCATGATGGTCGCCGTGCGCTTCGCGCCGCGAACGTAGCTGGTCTCGCCGAAGCAATCGCCGTTCTCCAAATACCCCAACGCCTTGCCCAACCTCTGCACGCCTACGCGCCCCTGCACGATGATGTAGAAGCGATCGTCCATCTCGCCTTCCTTGACGATCTCCTCTCCGTCGCCATAGTCCTGCCAGCTGCTCGCGCGCAGCACTTCCCATATCTCGCCATGCGAGAATTCGTGGAAGAACTTCAGTTTGCGCAGCAGGCTGAACTGTTCCTGCTGATCGATGCGGTTGTACTGGGCACGCAGCTTCTGGTGCACGCGCGTCAATTCGGCTGCGAAATCCAGCCCGGTTTTGTAGCGCTTCTCCGGATCCTTCTGCAGCGCCATCGCCGTGACGTTCTCGAGCTCTTCCGGAATCTCCGGCCGCAGCGTATGAATCGGCGGCGGGGTTGCGAACACGATCTGGTGCAGCAGCTTCTGCAGATTGCCGGCCCTGAACGGCCGCGTGCCGGTGAGCAATTCGTACATCACCGCGCCCAGCGAATACAGGTCGGAACGATTGGTCAGTTCGATCGACTGCACCTGCTCCGGAGACATGTACGACGGGCTGCCCGCGATGCCTTCGATGCGTGATATCTCCGAATCCGCCACCAGTGCGATGCCGAAGTCGATGATGCGTACGTCGCTCTCGAGAGTCAGCATGATGTTGCTGGGCTTGACGTCGCGGTGAATCACGCCGCGGCTGTGTGCGTAATGCAAAGCGCGTGCGGCTTTGTAGATGAGCTCGACCACGTCGTCGATGCGCAGCAAATTGTCCGGGCGGCAATACGCCGCCAGCGTTCGCGCCCCGTGCACGTGCTCGGTCACTATGTAGCAATGGCCGTTCTCTTCGCCCGCGTCGTAGATCGGCAAAATGTTCGGGTGGTGCAGCATGCCGACCATGTGCGCTTCGGAAAGAAACATTTTGCGCGCGATGCGCTTGCGGTTTTCATCGCCGCTGGAGTCGATGTTGTAAACCTTGATCGCGACATCGCGGCCGTAATAAGGGTCGTGCGACAAATACACGACGCCGGTGCTGCCGCGCCCCACCTCGTTGATGATGACGTACTTGCCGATTTTCTCCGGCAGCGCGGCGCGCGTGTTCTGCACTTTTACATTGCTGGTGGAGCGGCTGTTGCTCAAGGGTTACCGTGCGCTGTCGAGCGTCGTCAAATGAATGACGATCAGGATACTGGGGCGGCTGCAGGCAAACTGTGATTTGAGTCGAGGCTTAGCTGAAGTGGTCGTAGCCTGAAGTAGCAGGTGTATAGGCCGCGCCGTGCAGGGACCAGGTCACGCCAGACCCACTGCTCAATTCACCAATAATCTGCAGCGTTAAGTTCAATCGGCGCGCGGCCGCCTCGAGCTTGGGATACATCGCCGGCGACGCAGCGAACAGCAACTCGTAATCATCGCCGGCGGCCAGTGCCCACTCTCGCGCTCGAGATTCATCCACCGCCGAGCGCAGTGCCGCAGATAGTGGCAGCCGCTCCACCTGCACGTGCGCGTGCAGTCCGCTGGCGGCCGCGAGCTTCGGCAGATCGCCGGCGAGACCGTCTGAAATATCCATCGCGGCGGACGCGACGTGCCGTGCCGCCAGACCCAATTGCACCCTGGGCGCCGGATAATCGAAGCGCCGAATGAGCGCATCGACCGCGGCGCGATCCACGTCGTGCGGCGCGGATGTCGCGAACTTGAGGCCCGCTCCCGAATCGCCGAGCGTGCCGCTCACTGCCAGCACATCGCCTGCCTTCGCGCCGCTGCGCCGCAGCGCGGCACCCCGCGGCACGCTGCCGAGAATTTGCACGCTCACGGTCAAAGGACCCCGCGTGGTATCGCCGCCGACCAGAGTCACGCCGTGTTCGCGCGCAAGATCGAGCAACCCATCGGAGAACCGCTGCAGCCACGCCGCATCGACGCTTGGCATGGTCAAAGCCAGGGTTGCCCAGGCGGGCATCGCGCCCATCGCCGCCATGTCGCTCAAATTGACGGCCAATGCGCGGTGACCGACCGAATGCGCATCGGTGGCAAGCGGGAAATGCCGGCCCGCCACCAAGGTATCCACGGCCGCCACCAGGTCGCTGCCTTCGGGCAGACGCAGCAAGGCAGCATCATCGCCGATGCCGAGCACGACGCCTTGCTGTGCGTCATGCGGCGCGGCGCCGCGGCGGAAATAGCGGCTTATTAGATCGAACTCGCCAACAGCGGAATCGGGCGTGTTCAATTTGGCCTCAAGCCGGTTGGCCGTATTCGTGCGGGCGCGACTCTTGCGCGGCGCGATCCAATACCGCGTTGACGAACTTATGAGCGTCGGTGCCGCCGAACTGCTTGGTGAGCTGCACGCCTTCCGCGATCGCCACTCGATAAGGAAGTTCGGGATGGGCCGTCAATTCGTGCAGGCCCAACCACAAGATGGCATGTTCCACCGGATCCAGTTCGGCGGGCGGAATTTCGCTGAAGCGCGCCAGGTGCGCGTCGAGGGCCTCTCGATTCACCGCAATGGCTGCGAACAGACCGTGAAAATAGTCCTTGTCGACGCGCTCTGCCTCCGAGCCTTCGGCAAATTGCCGCTGTATGTCCTGCCAGGGCAATGGATTGATTTGCAGTTGATACAGCGCCTGCACAGCGAGGCGCCGCGACAGATTGCGCGCCCGGTGGCTCGACACTAGGTATCCAGGCGACGCAGCAGGTTCGCCATTTCGATGGCGACCAGCGCGCAATCCGCGCCCTTGTTTCCGGCCTTGCCGCCGGCGCGATCCACCGCCTGTTCGACCGTATCCGTGGTCAGCACGCCGAATGCCACCGGCACGCCGGACTCGAGCGCAATGCGCGCAATGCCGCCGGCACACTCGCCCGCCACGTAATCGAAATGCGGCGTCTGGCCGCGAATCACGGCGCCCAGCGCGATGATGGCGTCGTAGCGCTGCGATAGCGCGAGCTTGCGAACGACGATGGGGATGTCGAAGGCGCCCGGTACTCGAACTATCTCGATTTGCTTCTCGACCACGCCGTGGCGCTTCAGCGCATCCAGGGCGCCGCGCACCAGCGGCTCCACGACGAACTCGTTGAAGCGCGCCGCGACCAGCACGAAACGCAGATCGCGAGCCAGCAGCTCTCCTTCGATTACCTTGGGCTGGTCATTGGGCACGAGTCGTTTCCTTTGGTTGCATCGCCGCGAGTATAAGCTGCCGGACGCTCAATCTTCGCCGTCCACGTAGCTGGTCACTTCAAGATCGAACGCGGCCAAACCTTGCAGCTGCTTCGGCGCGCTCAATACGCGCATGCGGGTCAGTCCCAAATCCTTGAGAATTTGCGCGCCTATGCCGTAGGTGCGCACCACCGTAGCACGCGCGCCATGCGGGACCGGCTTCGCGTCCAGCAATCTCACGCTGCTCATGAAGTCTCGCGGCGACTCCTCGGGCCGCAATATCACGACCACGCCGGAGGGTTCACGGGCCACGCGGCCCATGGCCGCACGCAGCGGCCATCCGAGATTCTCGTTGCGCACACCCACCGCATCGCGCAAGGTGTGATTGATGTGCACTCGCACCAGCGGCGGCTCGGCTGAGTTCAAGTCGCCCTTGACCAGAGCGATGTGTACGGTCTTGTTGACGTGGTCCTCATAGCAGCACAGGCGAAACCCGCCGTATTCGGTGTCGACCGGTTCATCGTAGATGCGCTCCACGGAACGTTCGTTTTTCAAGCGATAGCGAATCAGATCTGCGATCGTGCCGATCTTCAGGCCGTGCGATTTCGCGAACAATTCCAGGTCGGGACGCCGCGCCATGGTGCCGTCATCGTTGAGTATTTCGACGATCATGGCCGCGGGCGATGAGCCGGCCAGCCGCGCCAGATCGCAGCCCGCCTCCGTGTGCCCCGCCCGCGTCAATACGCCGCCGGGCTGCGCCATCAGCGGGAATATGTGGCCCGGTTGACGCAGATCCTCCGGCCGCGCATTCGGTTCGACCGCCGTCTTGACGGTGTGCGCGCGATCATGGGCGGATATGCCCGTGGTGACGCCCTCGGCCGCCTCGATCGACAGCGTGAAATTGGTGCGATGGCTGGTATCGGTGTCGCTGACCATGAGCGGCAGGCGCAGCTGCCGGCAGCGATCACGCGTCAGCGTCAGGCAAATCAGGCCGCGCCCATAGCGCGCCATGAAATTGACGTCCTCGGGCCGCACGAATTGCGCGGCCATGATCAGATCGCCTTCGTTCTCGCGATCCTCGTCGTCCATGATCACCGCCATTTTGCCGCGGCGCAGATCCTCGAGAATCTCATCTATCGAATTGAGCTCTGCCATAAATAGCCTTAATTTCCCGTTGCAGTCATCAGACGCTGTATATAGCGCACGAATAGGTCGATTTGCGACGTAATATCTTGTTTGAGCATCATATTTCGTTTCGAGGCTCGGAGCCTCCCCCAAACGGCCCCATTGTAGCCGCTAGGCAGTATTCGAACCGCAGTGTGGTACTGTGAATCCGTGCAGAACCGCACCATGCCCAATGACGGAGTGCTTATACCCCCGCTGCGAGTCGTGAGCAGCGAGCGCCCTTCCGCGTGCCTTCCGCCCCTGGGCCCGAACTTGAAGGCCCTGCTGGTCTGGCCAAGATTCCCCCGCTCTTTTTGGGGATTTGAAGGCGCCCTCGGCATGATGCCGGAAGAGGCAATCACGCCCCCGCTTGGGCTGGCCACGGTTGCGGCACTCTGTCCGGCCTCGTGGACCATGAAGCTTCTCGACCATTCTTTCGACGAGGTCACCGACGAGGACCTGCGCGCTGCCGACCTCGTGATGGTAAGCGCGATGCATGCCCAAAGGGCCGACGCGATGGCCATCCTGCGCCGCGCGCGATCACTGGGGACCCGCACATTCATCGGGGGTCCATGGGCGTCGAGCGAACCGGATGTTGTGCAGCTCGAGGCCGACCACGTGATGGTCGGTGAGGCTGAGGGGGTGTTCGCCGGAATCGCCCTGGCACTCGAGAATGGCACGGCACAGAGTGTGTACCGCGTAACGGAGAAGCCCGACCTGTCGGCCAGCCCGATCCCGCGCTTCGATTTGCTGCGCATGGAGAAGTACACATCCATGCCCGTGCAATTTGCGCGCGGATGTCCTTTCCAATGCGACTTCTGCGACATCATCACCATCTATGGCCGCAAGGTGCGCGGCAAGACCCCCGCACAAGTCATCGCCGAACTCGACCGTCTGCGCGAGCTGGGCTGGCACGGGGAAGTGTTCATCGTGGACGACAACTTCATCGGGAATCGGAAACACTCATTGGATCTGTGCCGGGACCTTGCCAAATGGGGCGAGGCTCGCGGGAAGCCTTTCTCGTTCTATACCCAGGCCTCGGTAGACCTGGCGGACCGTCCGGAACTGATGGAAGCGATGGTGGCGGCGAACTTCATGTACGTCTTCCTCGGCATCGAGACCCCGTCGGCGGAGGCACTCAAGGGTTCAAAGAAGTTCCAGAACTTGAAGCGGGACACGTTGGAGCAGGTGCGGATCATCCAGCAGAACGGATTGTGGGTGATGGCGGGATTCATCGTCGGATTCGATTCCGACACTGAAACGATCTTCGAGCGGCAACGCGAGTTCATCGAGCACTCCGCGATTCCCTGGGCCATGGCCGGGATGCTGCAGGCCCCGCCGACCACGCCGCTGTTCGACCGCATGAAGGCTGAAGGGCGCTACATCGAGGACAGCGAGGCGATCTCGAATTTCAGCGCGCCCAATTTTCGTACCATCATGCCGCTGCCGACGCTGCTGCGCGGAATGAGCCGATTGCTGGCGGACTTGTACGAGCCGAAGACTTACTTCCAGCGCGCCCTTCGCTCGCTGGAGGCCTGGCAGCCGCGGCCGACTCAAAAGCCGAAATATACGACGCTGTCGTACGATCTGCACATTCTCGCTTCGTCCATCTGGACCCAGGGGGTCAAGTCCACATACCGCCGCGAGTACTGGTCTTTTTTGGGGACGCTGTTGCGCCGATACCGGGGCAGCCCGGCGCATATCTGGATGGGCTTTATGCTGCTCATGGCTGCCCACCATTTCCTGATCTACTCGCGCCACGTTTCCGAGGAGTTGGCGCGCGACTGCGCCAAGGCCATTGAGGCCGAGCGCGCGCCGGAGTTTGCCGAGCGGCTGGCTCAATCGGCTGGTTCCTGAACACTAAAGGCAGGCCACGAGCCTTGCCAATAGCACCGTTCCCGCCGGTAACAGCGGCAGTCCCGCTCGGCGGGGCGCGCGGCGCAAAATGCTCTGCAGCAAGACATCGGCGTCGATCGGGCTCTCAAGCAAAGCGCGCGGCGGCCGCTAATGCCGGGGAGGCGACAACACTTTAAAGCCCCGCTGCTTGATTTAAGCAGATCAAACCCGGACATCCGCATGACTCTTGGCAAATCCGTCGTTACGCGATTGATGCTGGCTTTTGGCAGCGTGATCATCGTATTTGGCGCCGCCGTGGGGATGAGCATTGGCCGACTCGCCGCCTTTAACACGGCCATCAGCGGCATCACCGGATCCGCATTCACGAAGGTCGAGACGGCGAATGACTGGTCGGTTCGCCTGCTGCAAACGGCGCGGCACACGCGGAACGCGTTAATTTTGGACGACAAGAACGAGATTCAAAGCGAACTTGATGCCATCGTCGATGATAAGGCGAAGCGCAAGGAAGACATGGAGGCGCTTACGGTGAGCGTCACTTCTGCGGCGGAGAAAGCTTCATTGCAGGCGGTTGTGGACTCGCGCAGTGCCTACTTACCGCTAGAAGACGAATTCTTGCGTGAAGTCAAAGCCGGCCAACTCAAGGAATCAAAGGAGTTGCTGCTGGAGCGCATGCGTCCCGCACAGCTTGCTTATCTAGACACGCTCGTGAAGTTCAGCCTACTCCAGAAGAACCAACTAAAGAAACAAGCAGATGTGCTCGCGGCCTCCTACCGCAGCACGCGAACACTTTTGACCGCCGTCTCTCTCTGTGCAGTGGCGATCGCGTGCCTGCTCACCTGGTCAATCACGCGGGCCATTCGCAATCCCCTGCGCAAAGTGATTACGCATTTCGAGCAAATGCGCCAGGGCAACTTCAAAGAGGAGATCGTGGTCACGTCCCGTGACGAGATCGGACAAGTGCTGGCCGCGCTCAAGGAAACACAGCAGAAGCTGCTGGACGCGTCGATCAAGGCAGCGGACTACCAAGGCCAGATTGAGGCGATCGGCAAGGCGCAAGCCGTCGTCGAGTTCGGCCTCGATGAAACCGTTCTGACCGCGAACGACAACTTCCTCGACGTGCTTGGCTACCGGCTGGATGAGGTGAAGGGGAAGCACCACAGCATGTTCGCGGAGCCAGACTATCGGAACAGTGCCGAGTATCGGCAGTTCTGGGATAAGCTGCGACGCGGCGAAAATGCGGCCGGCATGTTCAAGAGGATCGGTCAGGGCGGCCGGGAGATCTGGCTGCAGTCGAGCTATAACCCGATCTTCGATCCGGACGGCAAGGCCTATAAGGTCGTGACGTACGCCGCGGATGTCTCCGAGCAAGTGCGGAAGAAAAAGGATCTCGACAATGCCGTGACAGACACCCAGACGGTCGTGAAGTCGGCGATCGAGGGCGACCTGGTGTCGCGCATACCGATGCAGGGAAAGACCGGCGAAATAGCGGCGCTGTGCCAGGGCATCAATACTCTGCTCGAGGCGACGATGACGCTGATCAGGAGCGTCAAAACCTCCACCCGGGAAGTTCAATCCGGTGTGGAAGAAATTTCCAGGGGAAATACCGATCTCTCGCAACGCACCGAAGAGCAGGCCTCGAGTCTGGAGGAGACCGCGACGTCGATGGAACAGATGACCTCGTCGGTCAAGCAGACGGCCGGCAACGCGGGGCAAGCCAATCAGCTGGCGACCGCCGCCAAGCAGCAGGCGGAGAATGGCGGAGCGATCGTCGCCTCGGCCGTGACCGCCATGAGCCAGATCAATACGTCATCGAAAAGGATCGCCGATATCATCGGTGTTATCGACGAAATCGCCTTTCAGACCAATCTGCTCGCCCTGAATGCGGCGGTCGAAGCGGCGCGCGCCGGTGAGCAAGGTCGCGGCTTTGCCGTGGTCGCCAGCGAAGTGCGCAATCTCGCGGGTCGCAGCGCCACTGCGGCCAAAGAGATCAAAGGCCTCATTCAAGATAGCGTCGCCAAAGTCGACGAGGGCAGCAAGTTAGTCTATGAGTCTGGAAAAGCGCTGGAGGATATTGTTGCGTCGGTCAAAAAGGTGAGCGACATCGTGTCCGAAATTGCGGCGGCCAGTCGAGAACAATCCGCCGGTATTGAACAAGTCAATAAGGCAGTCATTGAGATGGATGAAACTACGCAGCAGAACGTTACACTGGTGGAAGAGTCAGCCGTCGCGAGCCAGTCAATCGTCGATCAAGCGAAAGCGCTGAATGACGTGGTCGCACAGTACCGGGTCGGCGAGGACGTGCGTGCCACGGCTGTGGTCGCGGCTCCCAAGAAGGCGTCAGGCCTCATTGCGGTGGAACGTCGAGACCCAAAACGGCCCTGGGCGAAATCCGTCAAATCCCCCGCATCGGCCCCGCGTGTTCCTTCCGCCTCAACGTCCGGTACCCGCAAGGCTGCTACCAACGGCGCATCTGGCGACGACGAGTGGACCGAATTCTGATCCACCATGTCGCCCTAAGTCAGGGACAAAAGCCGCTCCACATATCGCGCGATCACATCGATCTCGATGTTCACCGCATCGCCGATCTTCAATGCGCCCAATGTGGTGACCTGCTGCGTATGCGGAATGATGTTCACGTCGAATCGCAACTGCTCGACATCGTTGACGGTCAGACTGACTCCATCGATGCAGATCGACCCTTTCGGCGCCACGAAGCGCACGAGCGGCGCCGGCAACTCGAACTGCAAGCGAGTGGAGCGTGCATCCTCCGCCGCGTGAACGAGCCGCCCGATTCCGTCCACGTGCCCGCTGACCATGTGGCCGCCCAGCGCGTCGCCGGCGCGCAGGCTGGGCTCGAGATTCGCCGGCGAGCCGACCCGCAAGCTTCCCAAGGTGGTCTTGGCCATGGTCTCGCGCGACACATCGGCGAAGAAGCACCCACCTTGCTTGCGCGTGACCGTCAGGCAGACGCCCTGCACGCTCACGCTGTCGCCCAAACCTAGGCGCGCGGGATCCAACCCAGCAGCATCTAACCCCAGCTCCAAATCGCCGCCTCGCTCCGTGATCGAGGCGACCCGTCCGATCGCGAGGATGATTCCCGTGAACATTGTCAGTGTTTCCTCAAGGTAAGCACCAGACGCACATCATCGCCCATGCGCCGCACATCGCTGAATTCGAAATTCGGCGCAAGCACAGAGGCCGCGAACGCGGCGGCCGTGCCAACGGGCAACGCGCTCGCGGGCGGCGCGCCAACACCCAGATGCACCAGGGGTGCCGCATTTTCCCCCAACAGGCTGGGCGCCACGTAGAGCACGAGTTCATCGACCAGCCCTCGCGCCACGAATGCGCCGGCCAGCCGCGCCCCGCATTCCAGCAACACTTCGTTGATTTCCAGGGCTGCGAGCCGCGCAATCACGGCGTCAAGGTCCAAGCCGCCGGGCGCGCGCGGCACGCGCTCGATCTTGAGATCGCCGCGCGGCGGCGCGGCATCGACCGCCGCGAACGTCAGTGCGCCGCCGTCGCGGAAAATTTGCGCGTCCGGACGGCAGGAAAGCTGCGTATCGAGAACCACGCGCAGCGGCTGACGTACCCAAGGTCCGTAGTTCAGGCGCACATTGAGCTTGGGGTCGTCGCAGCGCACGGTAGCCGATCCAGTCAGCACCGCGGAACTGCGCGCGCGCCAGGTCTGCACATCGGCGCGTGAAGCCTCGCTGCTGATCCACATCTGTCCGCCCGCCGCGGGCGCGGTTCGCGCATCGAGGCTCATGGCCATCTTCAGACGGATATATGGGCGATGGTGTTCGAAGCGCGAGAAGAAGCCCGGATTCAGCGCCCGCGCCTCCTGATCGAACGCGCCGACCGACACTTCGATGCCCGCCGCGCGCAAGTTGGCGATTCCGCCGCCCGCCACTTTGGGATTGGGGTCTTGTGTGCAGCACCATACGCGAGCGACGCCGGCGGCAATCAATGCATCGGCGCAGGGCGGTGTGCGTCCCGTATGGCTGCAGGGCTCCAGCGTGACGTAGACGTGGGCGCC
>Ga0182024_10017405_pt1 | contig 13502 bp, 12 predicted proteins | sample P32metaG_FD_120480 | JGI IMG/M metagenome (GOLD analysis project Ga0182024, IMG submission 120480) | Permafrost microbial communities from Stordalen Mire, Sweden - P3-2 metaG (Illumina Assembly) | ecosystem: Environmental > Terrestrial > Soil > Wetlands > Permafrost | place: Sweden: Stordalen...
GAATGCGGTCTACGAATGCGGGCTGGCGCCGACCGGCGACTCCTGGATCCGGTTTCAAGCCCACTACTATCTCTACGCGATCGTCTTTCTGGTCTTCGACGTCGAGGTGCTGTTCCTCTTGCCGGCGGCGGTGGCGTTCGGCGCCCTGTCTCCCGGGGCGTTGGCGGCGATGCTGATCTTTGTCCTGCTGCTGGCCGAAGGGCTCGTCTGGGCCTGGCACCGCGGGCACCTGGAGTGGAAGTGACATGAGCGATCCGGCGCCCGCTTCCTCCGCTGCCGCCGCCGCGCCCGACCGCGACGAATTGCGCCGGCACGGCATCCTGCTCACCAGTTTGGAAGAGTTGTACAACTGGGGGCGCAGCCACTCCGTGTGGCCGCTGCAGTTCGGGCTGGCCTGCTGCGCGATCGAGATGATCGCCAGCTCGATGGCGCGCTTTGACATCGCCCGCTTCGGCTCGGAGGTGTTCCGGCCCTCGCCGCGCCAGGCGGACCTTTTGATCGTCTCGGGCACCGTGACCAAGAAAATGGCCCCGCAGGTCGTCCGCCTCTGGAATCAAATGCCGGAGCCGAAATACTGCATCGCCATGGGCGCCTGCGCGATTTCCGGGGGGCCCTTCAAGCAGGGTTACAATGTGCTCAAGGGCATCGACCGCTTCATTCCGGTCGACATCTATATTCCCGGGTGCCCGCCCCGGCCCGAAGCGCTCCTCAACGGCCTGATCGCGCTGCAGGAGAAGATCCGCGGCCAGCAGCTCACCGGACCGGAGGCGCCGCCCCATCTGCGCGCGGACGCGCCCGGAGACTATCCGGTGCCCGAATTCGGCGCCCATGACCTGCTGCCGCCGAACAATCCCGCCGTGTGGGCGCCGCCGGCGGCCGCGCGGTCCGAAACCGCCTGAGGGCCGCGCCGGATGGAAACCGCCGAGCAACTCCGGGATCGCCTCCAGGCCCAGTTTCCCGCGGCGGAGATCGCCGTGGTGCCCAATCCCGGGCCGGCCGCCCAGCACAGCCTGCTGCTCGGCGCCGCACACGCCCGCGCGGTGGCTCTTTTCCTGCGCGATGACCCCGCCCTGGCGCTGGACTATTGCTCGAACGTCACGGGCGTTGACTGGCTGCAGGCGGGCTATCTGGAGGCCGTCTACCATCTCTTTTCGATGGCGCGGCCACAGGGCGGTCCGGTGGTGATCCGGCTGCGGACGGGCAATCGCACCGATCAGGTCACGCTGCCGTCGCTGACCCCGGTTTGGCGGTCCTGCGAGTTTCAGGAACGGGAAGCGTTCGACCTCTTCGGGATTCGCTTCGCCGATCATCCGGACCTGCGCCGGATCCTGATGTGGGACGAGTTCGTGGATCATCCGATGCGCAAGGACTACGTCGAGCCCGACGACTACGAATGGGAGCCGACCGCCCATCACGAGGTCTTGGCCAAGGCGAGGCCGCCCGCCCCCGCGCCGCCGAGCGGACCGCCGGAAGGGACGCCGCCATGAGCGCATCCGCCTTTCCCCCGCCGGTCCCCCCGGGGCCCCAGGTCCGGGCCGTGACGGACGAATTTCATGGCGACCTGCTCGAGATCTCAATGGGTCCCCACCATCCCTCCACGCACGGCGTGTTTCGGATGCAGGCGACGCTCGATGGGGAAACGGTGGTCAAATTGAAGCCGGTCTTCGGCTACCTGCACCGCAATCACGAGAAGCTGGGCGAGAACACGAGCTACCTCGGCTCGATGCCCTACACCGACCGGCTCGATTATTTTTGCGCGATGACCAACAACTGGGCCTACGCCCTGTCGGCGGAAAAGCTCGCCGGGCAGGCGGTGCCGGAACGGGCCGAATACTTGCGGGTGATCCTGGCCGAATTGACGCGCCTGCTCAATCACACCTGCCTCGCCGGGTTTTTGCTCCAGGACACCGGGGCCAGCGGCACGCCGCTGATGTACGCGTTTCGGGAGCGGGAGAAGATCCTGGACCTGTTCGAATCGCTCAGCGGCTCGCGCATGATGTGCAACTTTCAGCGCTTCGGGGGCTGCCGCACCGACGCCCCGGCCGACTGGCTGGCGCGTGCCGGTCAACTGGTGGACGGTTACGGCGCCTTTCTGGATGAGTTCGAGGCGCTGATCACCGGCAACGAAATCCTGCTGGCGCGCACGCAGGGGGTGGGGCGGCTGTCCGCCGCCCTGGCGGTCAGCGCCGGGGTGACCGGCCCGATGCTGCGGGCGACCGGCGTCGCCTACGATTTGCGGAAGGTCGACGGCTACGGCATTTATCCCCGCTTCGATTTCCGGGTGCCGCTGGGCGATCACGGGGACACGTACGACCGGTACATGATCCGGGTGCTGGAGATGCGCGAATCGATCAAGATCCTCCACGCCGCGCTGCGGGAGATTCCCGCCGGCCCGGTGATGGACCCGAAGGCCAAGCTCCGCGGCTTCCGGCCGAAGCCCGGGGAGGCCTACGGGCGGATCGAAGGCCCCAAGGGCGAGATCGGATTTTACCTGATCAGCGACGGCGGCGCCAATCCCTACCGCTACCGGGTGCGGCCGCCCTCCTTGGTGAATCTCACCATCCTCGAGGACCTTTGCCTCGGGCACACCCTCGCCGACACGGTGGTGATCCTCGGCAGCATCGACATCGTCCTCGGCGAAGTGGACCGCTAGACGCGACCCCGCTCCCCCCATGCTCGGCTCCGGTTTACTGCAAGGTCTGGCGGTCACGGCGAAGAACTTCGTCGGCAGTTTCCATGATCCGGCCCGGCTGACCACGACCGAGTATCCCGAGGTCCGGACCAAGCTGCCGGAGAACTACCGCAACTTCCCCTTCCTCGTTTCCGAGAATGCCGAGGATCCCATGGGAACCCTGCGCTGCGTGGCCTGCCAAATCTGCGAGAAGGAGTGCCCGCCGCAATGCATCCTGATCGAGAAGAGCAAGGACAAGAAACCGGACGCCGCGGGCAAGCTGCAACTCTATCCGGCGGTGTTCGACATCGATATTTCCGTTTGCATGAGCTGCCAGATCTGCGTCGAGGTCTGCCCGTTCGACGCCATTAAGATGGACCAGGTGTTCGAAATCGCGACCGGCGAGCGTTTCAATGCGCTCCTGCTCGACCGGCATGGGCTGGCGAAACCCAACAGCTATTATCATCAGATCCATCCGGCCGAAGCGGCCGAGGTCGACGCCCGGCTGGCGGCTGAGCGCCAGGCGGCGGAGGAGAAGGCGCGGGCGGCGGCGGCGGCCAAAACGGCCGCGGCGGCGGCGAAAGCGGTGGCGGCCGCGGCCCCGGCTGCTCCGCCCGTTCCGCCGCCGAGCGCAGCCCCGCCCGGACCGCCCAATCCCGGAGGCAGCGCATGAGCTTGTCCTGGGCCGCCGGCGACTCGGTGCTGGAGCGCGCGCCGCTGATCGTGCGCGATGCCCTCACCCGCGCTCTGCCCGAGCCCTGGCGCTGGCTGGCCAACAGCCTCCTCGCCATCCTGGTCATCATCGGCCTGGCCGGCGGCCTGTTCGCCGGGCTGACGCTGGTGGAGCGGAAACTTTTGGGCCGGGTGCAAAACCGCCCCGGCCCCAACCGGGCGGGCCCCGGTGGAATTTTTCAGCCGATCGCCGACGGCATCAAGATGCTCACGAAGGAGGACATCGTGCCGCGCGCGGCCGACCGGGTCCTCCATTTTGCGGCGCCGGTCGTCCTGCTCGCCTTTTCCATCCTGCCCTTCGCGGTGATTCCTTACGGCCGCCGGCTAGTGCCGGTGGAACTCGACGCCGGGGTGCTCTATTTTTTTGCCGCCGGGGCGGCCACCGAGCTGGCGGTGTTCATGGCGGGCTGGGCCGGCCACAACAAGTATTCGCTCCTGGCGGCAATGCGCTCCCTGGCCCAGCTGATCAGCTACGAACTGCCGCTGCTGCTCTCATTTGTCCCGGTAATCCTCTTCGCCGGCACGTTGTCGACGACGGGCATCGTCGCCGCGCAGGCGGGCTGGAAATGGGGCTGGATCCCGCATTGGCATGTGTTTTCCCCCGCCGGATTCGCCGGCTTTGTGATTTTCATGATCGCCGCGCTGGCCGAGTCGAACCGTTCGCCGTTTGACCTGCCCGAGGCGGAGAGCGAACTGATCGCGGGGCATCTGACGGAGTATTCCGGGTTCAAATATGCGCTCTTCTTCATGGCGGAGTATTTCGGCATGATCGCGCTCAGCGCGATGGCGGTGACGCTTTTTCTCGGCGGCTGGCAGGCGCCGCTGCCGTTTTTGGCGGTCATCCCCTCGTACGTTTGGTTCGCGGCCAAATTGGGCGGCCTGCTCCTCGGTTTCCTCTGGATCCGCGCGACGTTTCCGCGGCTGCGCCTCGACCAGCTGATGCGCTTTGCCTGGAAGTTCCTGGTGCCCCTCGCCTTGCTCAATCTCGGCACCGCCGCGTTCTGGGCCGCGACGTTCGAATGGCCCGGTGCCCTCCAGTTGGTCCGGTGGGCCCTCGCCGTTGGGCTCGTCGTGGGCCCGTTCGTCCTCCTGGGCCGCCGGCTGGGCGCCGGCTACGCGCCGCGAACCTACCGCTACGCATGAACCTGGCGCTGGTCCTGATCGCCCTGCTGACCCTCGCCAGCGCCGGCGTGGCGCTCGCCCGGCCCAATTTGATTCACAGCGCGCTGCTGCTGATCGCCAGCTGGATGGGCATTGCTGCGTTCTACCTGTGGGCCGGGGCCGAATTTATCGCTTTTGCCCAGGTGCTGGTCTACGTGGGCGCCGTTTCGATGGTGGTGCTCTTTGCGGTGTTGCTGACCCGCCGGTCCCGCGCCGATCTCGCCGTGGGGCCGGCCTCGGCCGGGCGGGCCGCCGGCGCGCTCCTGGCGGGCGGGGCTGTTCTGGCCGTGCTGGCCCACGCGGTGATCGCGACGCCGCTCACGGCGGCGCCGGGCGGCCCGCGGTCCGTGACCGTGCGGGAGCTCGGCCTGGAGCTATTGGGGCCCCATGCGGCGGCCCTGCTCGCCGTCGGCCTGATCCTGACCCTGGCGCTCCTGGGCGCCGTCCTCCTGGCGGCCGGGGAACGCCGCGAACCGGAGGAGCCGCGGCCATGAATCCACTGACGATCTGCCTGCTCTTTTCCGGGGCGCTCTTTGCCGTCGGCCTCGTCGGCGCCTTGGCCCGCAGCAACGCGATTCTGGTGCTGCTAGGCATCGAGCTGATGCTCAATGCGGCCAATCTCAACCTGATCGCGTTCTGGCGCTTCGGCCCGGCGGCCGCTCCGGCGACCGGCGTCATCTTCGCTATTTTTGGCATCGCCGTGGCCGCCGCCGAGGCAGCGGTCGGCCTCGCGCTGGCGATCGCCATCCATCGCCACCGGGGCAGTCTCCGTCTGGAGGAGGCGACGCGGCTGAAGGGCTGATCCATGCACCTGTCGGTCGCACACCTCTGGCTGATTCCCGCGCTGCCGCTCGCCGCCGCCGGGGTGGGCGCTTTCCTGCCGCGCCGGGCCCGGGCGCTGGCTGCGGGCCTGGCGATCGGCGCCATGGCGCTCGCCTTCGTCCTCGCCTGCGGCGCGCTCGCCGGCGCTTTGGCTCACCCGGCCGAGCATGCCGTCGCCAACTTTGCCTGGTTCGATTTCGGCCCGGCCACCCTCCGACTGGGGTGGCTCCTCGATCCGCTCACCGGATTCATGCTGGTGATGGTGACGCTGGTAGCGCTGCTGATCTTTATCTACAGCACGGGCTACCTGAAGACGGACGCGAACTTTGCCCGGTTCTTTTGCTTTCTCAGCCTGTTTGCGGCCGGCATGCTTGGCCTGCTCGCGGCGAACAGCCTCCTGCTGCTGTTTGTCGGGTGGGAGCTGGTCGGGGTTTCGTCCTACCTGCTCATCGGCTTTTGGTTTCAGCGTCCCGCGGCGGCGGCGGCCGCCAAAAAAGCGTTTATCACGACCCGGATCGGCGACCTGGGCTTCCTGCTCGGTCTTCTTTGGCTCTATGACGCCACCGGCTCCCTGCTATTTTATGATGGCGGCCACGGGGTCCTGGAAGCCTCGGTCTTGGGCTCACTGGCGGCACACGCCACCATGGGCGGGCTGGCGCTGTCGACCGCGATCGGCCTGCTCATTTTTTGCGGCGCCGTGGGCAAATCCGGCCAGTTCCCGCTCCACGTCTGGCTGCCGGATGCGATGGAGGGCCCGACTCCGGTCAGTGCCCTGATCCACGCGGCCACGATGGTCGCCGCGGGGGTCTTTCTCATCGCGCGGATTTACCCCCTGATGGCGGCCGATCTGGCGGTCGCGGGGGCGCCGGTGCACGCCTTGACCGTGGTGGCCGCGATCGGGGCGATCACGGCGCTGCTCGGCGCGCTGGTCGCGACGGCCCAGACCGACCTCAAACGGGTGCTCGCTTATTCCACGGTTTCCCAGCTCGGGTATATGATGCTGGCGCTGGGCGTCGGTTCGTGGACGGCGGCCATCTTCCACTTGCTGACGCATGCCTGCTTCAAAGCGCTGCTCTTCCTCGGCGCCGGCTCGGTGATCCACGCGGCCCATCATGAACAGGATATCCGGCGCCTCGGCGGCCTGGCCGGGCGCCAGCGCGTGACCTTCGCGACCTTCGCCGTGGGCATGATGGCGCTTTCGGGCGTCCCTTTTCTCTTTTCCGGCTTTTGGAGCAAGGAGGGCATCCTGCACGCCGCCGAGGGGTGGGACGTGTCCCGGCTGCCGCTCTACGCCGGATTGGCGGCGGTTGCGCTGACGGCGTTTTACATGACGCGCTTGACGGCGGAGGTGTTCGGCGGGCGGCCGCGGACCGACGCGGCGGCCCACGCCCATGAGAACTCCGCCGTGATGACCGTGCCGTTAGTCATCCTCGCCATCGGGGCCGTGGTGCTCGGATTTTGGGGCACGCCGGCGTGGCCCTGGTTGCAATCCCGCCTGCGGGGCGAGAGCGCGGTGCTGGGCGTTTCGTGGTGGGACGGAGCCGCCCTAATGGCGCTTTCGGTTGGCTTGGTGGCGCTCGGGGGCGTCGCGGGCTGGGCGCTCTATGGCCGGAAGGCGCGGACGGATTGCCGCGCACCCGATCCGGTGGAAGCGGCGGCGCCGCGGGTTTATGCGGCGCTGGCCTCCGGCCTGGGCTGCGACGCGTTTTATGCGGCCACATTTTTGCGCCTGAACCGGTTGGCCGCCGCCGCGGCTGACTTCCTCGAGCGCTGGGTGTGGGGAGGCGCCATCTGGGTTGTCGCCGGCCTCGGCCGATGGGTGGGCCGCGCCGACCGCAGGGCGGATGAGGCGGGACTCAATGCCGGATTCAATGCGGCCAGCGCCGGCCTCCGATCGGCGGGGCGCCGCTATTCCCGGGCGCAGACCGGAGACGCGCACGGCTATCTGCGCGCGATGGCCATCGCATTCGCCGTGCTGGCGCTGCTGGGCATTTTGGGGGGAAGCCATTGAACTCTCTGCCGGTTCTATCCTTAATCGTGTTTACGCCCTGGGTGGGCGCCGGCCTGCTGGCGCTCCCGCGCCGCGGCGGCGGCCATGGTCTTGCGCTGACGTTCAGCTTGTCGACGCTGGGGTTGGGCCTGCTGGCGGCGGCGCGGTTCGAACGGGGGAACCCGGCTTATCAGTTCGTGGAGCAGCACGCCTGGATTGCGGCGCTCAATGTGCACTACCACCTCGGCTTGGACGGGATGAGCCTGTTGCTGGTGCTGCTCACCGGCATCCTGGCTCCGCTGGGCCTGCTGGCCTCATGGCGGCACGCCCGCGAGGCGCGGTTTTTTGGGCTCCTTTTTCTCCTCCTGCAAGGTTCCGCCCTGGGGGTGTTTCTTGCCCTCGACTTCTTCCATTGGTTTGTCTTTTGGGAGCTGAGCTTGGTGCCGGCATTTTTTCTGATCAAACTGTGGGGCGGCCCCGACGCGCCGCGAGCCGCCTATCAGTTCGTCATTTATACCCTGGCGGGGAGCGCCTTTCTACTCCTGGGCTTCGCGGCCATCTTCGTGGCGACCGGGACACTCGACTTTCCCGCGCTCGCGCAGCTGGCCGCGGACGGGTCCCTGGGGCACCGCCTCGGCGAATTGGGCGGGGTGTGGCCACGGGTGGTGTTTCTGGGGATCTTCCTGGGGCTCGCGGTCAAGGTGCCGCTCTTTCCCTTTCACAGCTGGATGCCGCCGGCCTACGCCGAGGCGCCCACGGGGGTGTCGATGTTCCTCACCGGAGTGATGTCGAAGATGGGACTCTACGGCTTCTTCCGGATCCTTTGGCCGCTTTTCCCGGGGCCGCTGCAGGCGGCGGCCGGCGGCTTGGTCTGGCTGGCGCTGGGCGGGGTGGTCCTGGGCGCATTTGCCGCCATGCGACAGACCGACCTGAAACGGATGATCGCCTACTCGTCCCTCAACCACGTGAGCTATTGCCTGTTAGCGCTCTTCGCCGTCGCCGGTCGGAGGCCGCTTCCGGGCGGTGACGCCGCGGCGGCGGCGCTGAGCGGCGCCTTGCTGCAGATGTTCAACCACGGCCTTTCGGCGGCGGCGCTTTTCTTTGGCGTGGGGGTCCTGGAATCGCGCAGCGGCGGGCGCCGCGAGGTGGGGGACTTTGGCGGCGTGCGCTCGGCCGCGCCGATATTTGCCGGTCTTTGCGGCGTGGCGCTGTTTTCCTCGCTCGGGCTCCCCGGGCTCAACGGCTTTGTCGGCGAGTGGCTGATTTTCCGGGGCGTTTTTGGGCTGATCTCCTGGGCGGCGGCGGTGTCCTGCCTCGGGCTCTTTGCGACTGCCTTTTTCCTGCTGTCCTTTTGGCAGCGGGTATTCCACGGGCCGCGCGCAGGCGCCGCAGCCGGCCCGTTCGCCGATCTGTCGGCCCGGGAAGGGCTGACCCTGGGCCCATTGGTCGGGTTGATGTTCGCCTTCGGGATATTTCCGCAGCTGCTGACCGGGCTCATCAACCCGCTGATTCTCTCCTGGATCGGCCGGATCTCGCCGCCATGAGCCTGCTGCCGTGGACCATCGCCTTCTCGCTCATCGGCGCCGGCCTCGCCCTGGCCGGCGGCGCGCGTTCGGCCGCGGCCGCGCGTTGGATCGCCCTGCTGACCGCGGCCGGCGGCGGGGTGCTCACGTTAATGGCGGCGTTCCATTTCGCGCCGGGGCCCGGCCTCCAGACGCTGGTCGATTGGGCCTGGATTCCCGAATTTGGCATTCGTTTTCACCTCGCCGCCGACGGCATCAGCCTCACCCTGCTGGTCCTCACCGGGGTCGCGGCGACCGCCGGCGTCCTGTTTTCGTGGAACATCACCGATCAGGCCGGGGAATATTTCGCGTTCTACCTGGTCTTGATTGCCGGGGTCTACGGCGTGTTTTTGAGCGCCGATGCGTTTGTGCTCTTTGTTTTCTACGAGCTGGCGATCGTCCCGAAATATTTCCTAATCGCGCGCTGGGGCTCCACGAACCGCGAGTACGCGGCGATGAAGCTGGCGCTCTATTCGTTCGCCGGCAGCGCCCTGGTGCTGGCGGGGCTGCTCGGGGCCCACGCCGCCGGCGGGGCCGGCGGATTTGGCATCGGTGAATTGGCCTCCTCCTCCTCCCGCCTGCCGCCCGGGGAGCAGATCGGACTCTTCGCGCTGGTTTTTCTGGGGTTTGCGGTGCTGGCGGGGCTCTTTCCCTTTCACACCTGGGCGCCGACCGGGCACGTGGCCGCCCCCACCGGCGCTTCGATGCTGCTGGCCGGCGTCGTGATGAAGCTCGGCGCCTATGGGTGCCTGCGGGTCGCGATGCCGATGTTTCCGGCCGGCCTGGCCTACTGGCAGCCGGCGATCGCGTGGCTCGCCGTGATCGGAATCCTCTACGCCGGTTTCATTGCGCTCGTGCAGGACGATCTCAAGTTTGTGGTGGGCTATTCGAGCGTGAGCCACATGGGCTTCGTGCTCCTGGGCCTGGCGGCCGCCAACGTCCGGGCGGTGAGCGGGGCCGTCCTGCAGATGTTTTCGCACGGGGTCATCGCCGGTCTGCTCTTCGCCGTGGTGGGCCGGATGCTCTATGAGCGGACTCACACGCGAAGGCTCGCCGACCTGCGGACGATGCCACTGCACCGCCAGCTGCCCTTCGCCGCCGCGGTTTTCGTGCTCGCGGGCCTAGCCTCCATGGGTCTGCCCGGATTCAGCGGTTTTCCGGCCGAATTGAGCATTTTGATCGGCGCTTGGCAGTCGTCGCCGATCTGGGCCGCCGCCGCCGCGTTCGGCGTCCTAGTTGCCGCCGCCTTTACTCTGCGGGCGGTCCAGCTCGCTTTTTTTGGCTTTCGTCCGGAGTCGGCCGCCGCCGCCGCGGCCCAGGCTCACCCGCTCCCGCCGATCACCGCGCCCGAGAAGCTCGGCGCTTTGCTCCTGCTGGGGGCGACCGTGCTGATCGGACTTAAGCCGGATGTGCTGCTCAACTGGATTCTCCCCAGCCTGCAGTCGCCGCTTTTCCAAGCGGTGCTGAAGGGGGGCTCGCGATGACCGGTGACTACCGCGAGCTGCTAGGGGCATTTTCCGCGGAGACGGCCTTGGTGGCCGGCGCCCTGGCGGTGTTAGGGGTCGATCTTTCCCTCGGGCGCTCCCGCCCCCTCGAATCCCGCCGCGCGCTGGCGGGCGCGGTGGGCGGAATCGCCCTGCTTTCCGCGCTGGGCCTGTGCCTGCGCACGGGCGCGCCCGGCCCGCTGTGGGCGGGGGCTGTCATGCTCGACCGCCTTGCCTTGGGCACGCGCATCGGCGTGCTGACCTTGGCGGTTCTCACGCTGGCGATTGCGACGGGCACCTCGCGGACGCGGAGCCCGGCTGAAGCGGTGGCGGTGCTGCTCCTGGCCACTACCGGATTCACATTGATGGCGGCCGCCCAGCAGCTGCTGTTGGGGTTTCTGGCGATCGAACTGGCGAGCTTGTCCCTCTACGTGCTGGCGGGCGGCGATCGGCACCGGCCCGAATCGGCGGAAGCGGCCCTGAAGTATTTTCTCTTCGGCGGCATGGCGGCGGCGTTTCTGCTCTTTGGTTTCAGCCTCCTTTTTGGGCTCACGGGTGCGATCGATCTGCCGCCAGTGGCCGCCGGCCTGCGGCTGGCGGGCCCCACGCCTCTCCTGGGCGTGGCCCTGGTGATGGTGCTGGTGGCACTGGGATTTAAGACCGCGGCCGCGCCCTTCCATTTTTGGGCGCCGGACGTTTACGAAGGGGCCCCGCCCGCGGCCACGGCCCTGATTGCATCGGCCTCGAAGCTGGCCGGATTCACCTTCTTCGCCCGGCTACTTTGGACCGGGCTCGGTCCGGCGGCAGGGAATGGGGCGTCGCTCCGCGGCGCCGCCACCTGGCTTCCTTTGGTGGCGGCCATGTCGGCCGCCTCGCTCCTGATCGGCAACTTCGGGGCGCTGGCCCAGACGAGTCTGCGCCGATTGCTGGCTTATTCGGCCATCGCGCATTCGGGCGCACTCCTGATCGGACTCATGGGGATGGGCGCCTCGGGACCGGGTCCGCTCTTCTACTATGCGGCGACGTACGGACTGGCCACGGCGGGCGCATTCGGAGTGAGTGCAGTGCTGGAGCGGGCCGGGATCGGCGACCGAATCGACGATTTGGCCGGCCTGAACCGGCGCTCCCCGCTGCTGGCGGGGGCGCTGCTGGTCTTCGTGCTCTCGCTGGCGGGAATACCGCCATTGGCCGGTTTTTTCGGAAAATTTGCGGTTTTCAGTTCTGCCTTGAAAGCGAACGGGATGGCCAGTCCGGTCGGTTGGCTGACACTGGCGGCGATTTTCCTCAGCGCGGTTGCCCTGTACTACTACCTTCTGATCTTGAAGTGCGCCCTGGTGACCGCGCCGGCGATCGGGCAGGAAAGCCGGATCGCCGTCCCCGCGCCGGCGGCGGCGGCTCTGTCCGTCGCTGCGCTCTTGCTGATGCTGCTGGGGGTATTCCCTTCGCTGGTGCTACGGCTGTTTGAGTAGCGCCCGGTTGGCGGGTTCGAGTCCCGTTGGCCGCCCCAATTTAACTCCTTCACACCAAGGAGTTAACTTTTGGACGAAGCTAGGTTGCCAGTTGACGTGGCAACCTAAGCATGATCCACGAAAATTCCTTCACCGTCGTCCGGTTCAAAAACCGGAACGGCGCGACCTCCTGGCGAGTGTCCGGCTGGCTGCACGGCGTCCGTTTTCGGAAGAACTTCAAGACGCGCGAGGAAGCGGCGGCAGAAAAGGGGGCGATTGAGCGCGGGGCCGACGAGGCCGCCTCCGGCCTGCATTCGATTGCGACCTGCCTCACGGTCGAGCAGCTGCGCGAGGCGGAAGGCGCGTTCCAGCGGCTAGCCGGCCGGACCCGGTCCCTGGCCTTTTACCTCGACTATGCCCTCGCGAACTACCGTGACCCGTTGCGCGAAAAAACGGTGGCGGATGCCGCCAAGGAATACCTCGCGCTCCGCGAGGCCGACCACAAGCAGGGGAATCTCTCCCACAGGCAATTTACGTCCTTTCGGTGCGAACTGCGGGCGCTGCAAACGCTCTACCCCAAGCAATCGGTGGCCGAAATCACCCCCGCCGCCTTGACCGACTTCTTCAAGCGCGGCCAGGTGTCGAAAAAGTCGTACAACAACCGGCGGGGGCTTGTCGGTGCGTTCTTCAAGCACTGCGTACTCCAGGACTGGCTCGCCGCGAGCCCGATCCACAAGGTTCCCCATTACCGTGGCATCGGTCATCGGCGCGGTTCGGCGCCGACCCTGACGGCTGCCCAATGCGCCGAGATCATGGAATGGGCCGAGACGAATCACGACGGGGCCCTGGTGCCGTTCATCGCCCTCTGCCTCTTTGCCGGCATCCGACCCGACCTCTACCACGGCGAAATCTCCAAGCTCGAACCGAAGGACGTTCGCCTGGATACCGGCGTCATTCTGATCGAGCCGGAGGTCTCGAAGGTTCGGATGAAGCGGGCGATCACGATCCAGCCAAACCTGGCCGCCTGGTTGCGCGCCTACCCCCTTGAGGACTTCCCGATCATGCCCCGCGGCTTCCGCCGGCTGCGCCTCAAATTCCGACATCACTTCAAGCTCTCGCACGACATCCTTCGGCACACATTCATCAGCATGCACGTCGGGAAATTTCGCTCCATGGGCGATGCCGCTCTCCAAGCCGGCAATTCCGAGGCGATCATTCGCAAGCACTACCTCGACCTGAAAAGCGCCGAGGAGGCCGGTAAGTTTTTCTCCATCCTGCCGAAGAAAGCGGGCCAGCCCGCTATGGCGCGCACGGCGAGGTTTCCGGCAATGCCTGCCGTGCTACCGGTCGCGGTTTGAACGATCCAGCCGGCAGGCACAGACTTGCCTGCCGGCTCCATTCGGCTACGGTTCCAATCATGCGCACCACTGAGATTCCCAATTTTGACCAGCTCTCCGACCAGGAACGCGTGGCCTTGGCTGACGAAATCCTCGGTTCCTTGAAGCATCCGGACGCTCTGCCGCCGCCGCTCGCACACCGGGCCGAACTTGACCGCCGCTGGGCCGCCTATCAGGCGAACCCGAACATTGCCCTTTCTCGCGAACAATTCCGAGCCCAAGTCGCTGCGCTGAA
>Ga0182024_10017406_pt1 | contig 13502 bp, 13 predicted proteins | sample P32metaG_FD_120480 | JGI IMG/M metagenome (GOLD analysis project Ga0182024, IMG submission 120480) | Permafrost microbial communities from Stordalen Mire, Sweden - P3-2 metaG (Illumina Assembly) | ecosystem: Environmental > Terrestrial > Soil > Wetlands > Permafrost | place: Sweden: Stordalen...
ATTGTCACGGGCGGGGCTTCTGGTCTGGGTGGGGCAACCGCTCGTCACTTGGCCGCACTGGGGGCCAAGGTAACGATCTTCGACTTGAGCGAAGAATCTGGCCGTGCACACGCCCAAGCGATAGGAGGGCGGTTCGTAAAGGTAGATATTTCTCGAGAGGACAGCGTTATAGCCGCTCTCGACGAGGCGGAGCGCTTTCACGGCGTTGCACGCGTATTCGTTGGCTGTGCCGGCGTGGCGCTTGGCGCAAAAACGGTAGGTCGCGATGCAGCGCCGCACAGTTTGCGTCAGTTCCGAGACACGATAGAGGTGAACCTGATCGATAACTTCATTGTGAGTTCCCGATTCGCGGCACGGCTGAGCGAGATCGAGCCGCTTGCAGAAGAGCGCGGCGTGATCATCAATACAGCGAGCGTCGCTGCTTACGAAGGGCAGATCGGACAGGTCGCATACGCAGCGTCAAAAGGCGGCGTGGTCGCCATGACACTTCCGATGGCTCGAGAACTGGCGTCACTATCAATCCGGGTTGTGACAATTGCGCCGGGATTGTTCTGGACGCCGATGTTGGCTGCTTTGCCTCAAGAAGCTCAAGATTCACTCGGAAGTCAGGTCCCGTTTCCCGCGCGCTTAGGCAAACCGCAGGAGTATGCGCACCTGGTAGAAAGTATCGTGCGCAATCCAATGCTTAACGGCGAAACGATTCGACTCGATGGTGCGATCAGGATGGCGCCGCGATGAACGATTCTTCTACTACTCCAAATCTTGACCGAGGCCGTCGGCTAGCTGAGCGCGTCGAGATCTTCGTCCGCGAACACGTCGTGGCTTTTGAGCGTGATCCTCGCCAGGGCCTGCACGGTCCTAGTGACGACCTCGTACAGCAAATGAGGGACATGGCGCGCTCCGAAGGGCTGCTGACGCCCAATGTACTTCCCGATGGCAGTCATCTGACCCATGGAGAAACCGCTTTGGTTTTGCGTGCGGCGGGTTTATCACCCCTTGGACCGCTCGCGCTCAATGTCGCCGCACCCGACGAAGGGAACATGTACCTCTTGGGAAGAGTGGCGTCGCCCGCGCAAAAGGATCGATTTTTAACGCCGCTCATCGAAGGTCGGGTCCGCTCCGCCTTTTTCATGACCGAGCCGGCCGAAGACAACGGTGCTGGCTCCGATCCGTCAATGATGCTGACTACCGCTCGACGGGATGGCGATTTTTGGGTGATCGACGGTCGCAAAGCATTTATCACGGGAGCTGACGGCGCCGGCGTGGGCATCGTTATGGCTCGCTCCGAGCAGGGCGCGACGATGTTCCTGGTTGCATTGCCGGATCCAGCGATTCGCATCGAGCGTGTTCTCGACACGCTTGACGATTCGATGCCTGGAGGTCACGCCATCGTGCGGATTGACGGTCTTCGTGTCCCGGAGAGCCAGATACTCGGAGCGAGTGGAGAAGGTTTCAAGTATGCCCAGATTCGGCTGGCACCTGCTCGACTCACTCACTGCATGCGTTGGCTTGGTGCGTGCATCCGGGCTCAAGAGATTGCAACGGCGTACGCAGTAAAGCGTCGTGCGTTCGGTCAACTACTCATTGAGCACGAGGGCGTAGGCTTCATGCTCGCGGAGAATCAAATTGACCTGAAGCAGGCCGAGTTGATGATCGACTGGTGCGCAGGGGTGCTGGACAGCGGCGCGAAGGGTATTGGCGAATCTTCCATGACGAAGGTTGCTGTATCCGAAGCACTATTCCGTGTCGCAGACCGTTGCGTTCAGGTAATGGGCGGGACCGGCTTGACGGGCGATACGATAGTTGAAAAAGTTTTCCGGGAGATACGCGCATTTCGAGTGTACGACGGGCCCACAGAAGTGCACAAATGGTCGCTCGCCAACAGGATCAGAAAGGATGCTCTGGATAGGATGGCTCGATGAAAGAAGCTATTTCATTCAATGGGACTTCGGAGGTCCGAAGTGAACACCGCTTCGACATCGCCGGCCTGACGCAATGGATGTCTGAGAACGTTCGAGGATTTCGAGGACCAGTAACGGTCGAACAATTCAGGGGCGGACAGTCGAATCCCACCTACAAGGTGAACACGCCCGACAAGGCGTACGTAGTGCGGCGCAAGCCACCGGGCGATCTTTTGCGAGGCGCGCACGCTGTGGAGCGCGAGGCACGAGTGTTGCAGGCGCTTGAAAGCGTAGATTTCCCTGTCCCTCATCTGCACGGCATGTGCATGGACGATGCGGTGATTGGCACGTGGTTTTACGTGATGGACTTCGTACAGGGGCGGGTCCTCTGGGACGCGACGTTCCCGGATGTTATCCGCGACGAGCGACCGCGCTACTTCTACGCGATCAACGAAACGCTCGCGAAGTTGCACAGCATCGACTACCGGTCGGTGGGCTTGACCGATTTCGGGCGCCCCGGTAACTACTTCGAGCGGCAGATTGCGCGTTGGTCCAAACAATACACAGGTGACGTTGAGGCCGGTCGGGATCCGCATTTCGAGAAGTTGATGGAGTGGCTACCCGCACACATTCCGGCTGGCGATGAAACGACCATCGTGCATGGTGACTTCCGCGTCGACAACATGATATTTCATCCTACGCAGCCCCGCGTTCTGGCCGTTCTCGACTGGGAATTGTCGACGTTAGGCCATCCACTTGCCGACTTTGCGTACAACGTGATGATGTACCGTATGCCACCGCTGATCATCGCGGGCCTTGAAGGCGCAAATCTAAGTGAGCTGAACATCCCAAGCGAAGATGAATACGTGGCTGCCTACTGTGCTCATACGGGACGTGACGGTATTGCGAACCTGAACTTCTACGTCGCCTTCAATATGTTTCGGCTCGCAGCGATCTTTCATGGCATCAAAGCACGTTGGAAGCGTGGCTCGGCGGCTTCGCCCCATGCGAAGCAGTTGGTCGCCGCGCTGCCGTTTGTGGCACAGCGAGCCTGGGAACAGTCGCAAGGAGCACTCTCATGAACCCGTCAGCTACTTTGCTCTTTGAGCGCGATGGGTCCATTGCGAAGTTGACACTGAACCGGCCCGACGTAGGCAATGCAATCGACCTCTCATTGGCGCAGGGGTTGATGAAGGCCGCTATCAATTGCGACGAAGATGATTCGATAGGCTGCGTCGTGCTCACGGGTGCAGGACGCTTCTTTTGTACAGGAGGCGATGTGGGGGGATTCGTGTCTGCCGGCGATGCGGTGCCTTCTTTGTTGAAAGAACTGACTGCCTACTTGCATATGGCCATAGCGCGGCTCGCAAGGATGCAGAAGCCGTTGATTACCGCTATAAACGGTCCGGCGGCTGGAGCTGGGCTCAGCTTGGCGGTTCTCGGAGACATCGCTCTGTCCGCTCGTTCGGCGCACTTTACGCCGGCCTATACGGGCATTGGTCTTTCCCCGGATGGTGGTTCAACGTGGCTCCTTCCTCGTCTTGTCGGCCTGCGCCGGGCTCAAGAAATTATCTTGACGAACAAGCGGCTAGGTGCAGACGATGCGGCCGAGTTAGGTCTGGTTACACGCGCAGTGGATGACGAGCATCTGGCTGATGAGGTTAGGGCGATAGTTGCACAACTCGGGAAATCGACCACCGCCGCAATCGGAAGAACACGGAATCTGCTGCTTTCAAGTCTGGAGTCGAGTTTCGAGACACAGATGGAAGACGAAGCGAGGGCGATCGCTGAACTCAGCCGAACGTCGCAAACTCGTGACCGTATCCAGGCATTTGTTTCCAAGCGCAACGCCAGTCCAAGTCATCGGGAAAGCACGGTATGAACGCATACATTGTCGAGGCGGTCCGGACTGCCGGTGGTCGCCGCGCCGGCAAACTCGCCGATTGGCATCCGGCTGATATGGCAGGAGAAGTGCTGAATGCGCTGGTCGATCGTTGTGGAATTGATCCCGGCGCCATAGAAGACGTCGTCTTTGGCTGCGTGAGCCAGGTTGGTGAGCAGAGCTTCCATATTGGGCGTAACGCCGTCCTTGCATCCAGACTACCCGATAGCGTTCCGGCCGTTTCAATCGACCGGCAGTGCGGCTCATCCCAGCAGGCTCTCCATTTCGCAGCGCAGGCAGTTATGTCGGGCACGCAAGACGTCGTGATTGCGGCTGGCGTCGAGAGCATGAGTCGCGTTCCAATGGGTACGCCGACAAGCCTCGCATTGAAAGCTGGATTAGGTGGCCCCTGGAGTGAACGAATCCGCAGACGCTATGGAGTGGATGGTTTTAGCCAGTTCTCCGGAGCCCAACTCATTGCTGAGAAATACGGGTTTAGTCGTGAACAGCTCGACCTGTACGCATTGAAGAGCCATCAGCGGGCCGCAGCAGCCACCAATGCAGGGGCCTTTCGAGCCGAGATTGTGCCACTTGAGGTGAATGGGGAGTCACACGTTGTCGACGAAGGTATCCGGTTCGATGCGACAGCAGAGTCGATTGGATCGGTAAAGCTATTGCGGGACGGCGGCGTATTAAGTGCAGCAAATGCAAGTCAGATCTGCGACGGTTCCGCAGGCGTTCTGGTGGCCAATGAGCATGGATTGAAGGCGCATGGACTGACGCCCCTTGCCAGGATTCACAATCTTACGGTTACTGCAGGGGACCCGGTTGTCATGCTCGAAGAGCCAATTCCGGCCACCCGAAGAGCACTGAAGCGAGCGGGCCTATCAATCGATCAAATCGACCTCTACGAAGTCAATGAGGCGTTTGCACCGATACCGCTCGCCTGGCTACAGGCCGTTGATGCGGATCCAGATCGCCTCAATGTGAATGGAGGAGGGATTGCCCTAGGGCATCCGCTCGGTGCCTCCGGGGCCAAGCTTACTGCAACGCTAGTGCATGCGCTGCGAGCGCGTGGAAAGCGGTATGGTTTGCAGACGATGTGCGAAGGCGGTGGCATTGCGAATGTCACCATCATCGAAGCCCTCTGATGCACGTTCAAGGCTTGCACCTCAACGCAAGTTGATCTATTATGGGATTAGAATCCCATAACGAAACACGGCGCCTGTCTCAAGGCTGTATGTTGAAGTAGGCAACCAGGCGATCCCTACCAAGTAGCGGACTCCCATTCAAAGGACGTCTCATGCCGTCTGTCACCGATCAGGGCGTTCCGCGAAGCGCATGCGGCAGCTGGTACGCACTTTTGCTGCTACTGTTTTCCTATACCGTGTCTCTCATGGACCGGCAGATCATCGCGTTGATGGTCACCCCACAGCAACGTGACTTGGGATTAGGCGAGGTTCAAGTGGGGTTGCTCGAGGGTTTTGAAACAAGAGACAACCTCTTTAGCTCGTTGGTGAACTTGTGCACTCTACGGGCGCATTTCGGTAAGGCGTAGTTGAGCCGCGGGCTGAGGCTGCAGGCTCGCTGCAGCCTGGAAGGAGACGTCGATGAAAAGCGCAGAAATCTGTTTGCGGTCAGTTGTTGAGAAGTGGTTTGCAGCTGCACCCGTCCGAGTAACCCGATTCAAATGGGGCGGCATGGGTGACAGTCGCTCTGTTCGAGTTGAGGCTCGCTCCTCAAGTAAGGCTTTTTCCATCGTATTTTTCAAACACGAGGATGGTGCATGGCGAGTCTTTCCACCAGACAGGCGGCGTCCTGCCATGCGCTTATATGAATGTTGAATTACCCAAATCATAATCTCATTTGCGCGATTGATGTCGATGATGATCGGGTCTTTAGGTAATTAAAATCAGTTGCACGAGAAGGAGAGGAAACGATGAGGAAGCTGGTGGCCCTCATGGCTTAATGGGGAGCAAGGGTTTCGCTTACGAGAAGACTCTCGCCGCTTTCTTGTCAGGGCACCACTCCCATGTTTGCAGTTGATGAGGCGACCACGCTACGTGTCGCTGACAAAGCCTGAGGGTTCGGGCTGCATCGCTGCGATCCCACCAACGCAATACATCTTACTTAACTGCGGCCTCGAATCTTTGACGAGATCGAACCATGACAGACGATAGCAGTAGATTGCCCCTTGCGGTCATCACCGGCGGTGCCGGTCATATTGGACTCTCCTGCGCGCGGCGGTTTCGCGACCACCGAATTCTAATTTCGGATCTTCGGCCGGATGCGGTCAATTCGACAGTTAGTATGCTCCAAGCCGAAGGAGTGAATGCTGTTGCGATGCCCGCGGACATCACGCGTCAGGCGGATGCGAGTGCCCTGGCGGAGGCCGCAAACGGCATGGGCGGATTTGCGGTACTGATTCATGCCGCTGGCGTCGCGCCACCTACGCCCCCCGAGATCATTTATGCAGTGAATCTATATGGAACTATCAACATACTGGACGCCTTCGAACCCCTGGTAAAACCCGGAGTGGTGGGGGTTTGTGTGGCCTCAGTGGCAGGACATAGAACGCTTGGGCATCGGTTCGATTCCTTATTGTCGGAGCCCACGCAGGGGCCGGCCGACCTGGCACGAGTCATCGAAGCCGAGGCTCCCACAACGCCGAAACATCGCTTGGCCTATGCAACTTCCAAGCGTGGAACAATTCTGCAGGTGCAGCGTCGAGCTTACGCTTGGGGCCAGCGGCAGGGGCGATTGCTTTCAGTGTCTCCTGGCGTACTCGGCGACACAGCGATGGGGGCGCAAAGACAGGCCGGTCTTGATCATCGCGGGAACGATTCACCACTTGGAAGGCTCGGATCGTCGTCAGAGATTGCCGAGGTTGTTCGATTCGTAACTTCTCCGGCCGCTAGTTTGATGACGGGTGTCGATCTATTGGTGGACGGCGGTTACCTTGCAACTGCAGATCACCAGTTCTCGGCCGATCGTCGTGAGAGGTGGCACGCCCTCGAATTTTAGAGGGGGCGGTGCCGTCTGAGGTAACAGTGCGGGTGGTCCTTCGAGAGAAGGGAGGGCCCCCCTGGATAGTACGCTTCGGATTGTCCTTGGCTACACGGCCCTGCACACCAGGCGGAGATATGGACTTGACCACTACAGACATCAGCGAGGTGGCGACGGCGTAAGCGTCGGCTGGAGTGACACCCTAGCAAGGGAGCGACCGTGAAGTCGATGAACTTGGGCGAGTCGGCGGTACAGATTGACCTCCCTTGCTAGGAAGGGGTAACGCGGATTTTTGCGAGGTGGCCGCACCTCCTTCGCAAGGCGGACCACTTTCGCGCTCCTTTACATCTCAGACGGCGATCTAGTCGGCCTCGCAAGTCGTAGCGAGTTACCGGATAGAGTACCAAGGCTTTGCAGCGCGAATGTTGCGGTGGAGAGCCTTGGTGGGGAACATGCGACGCTACACTCGTGTCACTGCGGCAGGCGGACTAGCTCAGTCGGCAAACTGTCAAGGATCTGGTCGCTAACAAAGTAGTCTGCGGTCAATGGTGCGAGTGGATGCCGTGCGTAAGATGAGAAATCTGTAACTCCCTCCTCGCGCAGTACTTGTTCATCCAAAAAGAAGTTGCCCGTCACTTCTGTTGCCTGCTTTGTCAGAATTGCGTATGCCGCATCCGCCATGATCTCGGGATTCCGACTGGAGTTGGCCATATCGCCGAGTTTGTTGCGGACTGCAGCTGTGTCGATTGTGGTCACGGGCCAGAGCGAGTTGACGGCGATGCCTAGTGACCTGAATTCACGTGCCTGCCCTAATGTGCAAAGGCTCATGCCGAATTTCGCAATACTGTAGGCAACATGCGGACCGAACCACTTCGGATCGAGGTCGAGTGGAGGAGCGAGGTTCAATACATGTGGATTCGCTGCGCAGGTTAAATACGGTAGTGCCGTTCGAGTGCAGAGATAAGTGCCTCGGACGTTGATCTGCTGCATCAGGTCGTACCGCTTCATATCCGTCGACGGCGTGTCGGTGAGCGAAAGGGCGCTTGCATTGTTTACCAATATATCGATACCACCAAAACGCTGTACGGCCTCGTCAAATGCGCGGACAACGCTCCCTTCATCACGGACGTCCACGACAAGAGGAAGAGCCTCACCGCCGGCGCGCTCGATTTCTTCCGCGGCGGTATAAATCGTCCCAGGTAGGTTTGGGTGTGACTCGACAGTTTTGGCGGCGATAACGATGTTGGCGCCGTCTCGCGCCGCTCGGAGGGCGATTGCGAGGCCAATACCGCGACTTGCACCAGTGATAAACAGCGTTTTCGATTGTAGGGTCATTGCCATGGCCAAGAAAAGAACGTTGGTTATGAGGCTGTCAGATGTGGCCGGAACGTGGCTCCGTTGTCCGGCGTTCAACATTAAGGATGTACATCTCCTTCATGGTGCGAATTTCCTTTATGGGACTACAGTACCATAAAAGTGCGTAGGTGTCGATTTCATGGCGAGTAGAAACAAATAGCTCGTCAGAGTGCAATGCCGCAAAGGCCTAGCGGTCGGCGGCTGTTGCCGCCCAGGCGCGAACACATCGACGATGACCACCACGAAGCCCGTTCCGGGCTTGACACGTGCTTTTTCTAAATGGTACAACAGTCCCATTATGAAAATTTATCCCTAGGAATGGGTCGGGTCCGGGGGCACGATAAACAGGAGCGAACATGGGTTGTCCAGTGCATGGAAGGTTGAATGATGTTCCGACGGACCGGGTTGTGTCCTTTAACTATCGGACTGGCGAAGCGATGGTCGCCGATCCGTGGACCGTGTTACACGACTTGGGAACCGGTCCGGGCTTTTTCTACTCGCCGGAACTCGGCGGCCATTGGTGTGCCGCGAAGCGTGAGACTGTCATCGACATCCTGCGCAATTGCGAACTTTTCTCCAGCCGAAATATTCGGGTACCTCGTGTTGAACGTACGGTTCCGTCGATTCCGCACCACATGGACCCTCCTGAGCACGGCAAGTATCGGATTAGTGTCGTGGAACTTTTCGGCCATCGGATCCTGGACGAACTCACTCCAGCAATTCGCGCTACTGCCCGCGGGTTGGCGAACGAGTTGGCCACACGCAACGAAGCTGAGTTTGTACGCGACTTCGCCATGCGTATGCCGGTTGAGATTTTCATGCGAATGTGCGGTCTGCCGCTTGAACGACGCGACGAAATGATCGGCTGGGTGCAGAGCTATTTTCATGGCGCGTCGCAACAAGAATCTAACGACGCGCATGAGAAGTCGATTGCCTATCTCAGTGGTTGGCTCGATGAACAATTGGTAGATCCGGAAAAAAGCGGTGGTCACATCATTCCTTCGTTGCTGAGGACGCGAGTCGACGGAAGACCGCTTAGTCGCGAGGAGATGCTGTCGATCCTCATTACGCTTTTCAATGGAGGACTCGACACGGTGGCCGCTCAGATGACGCACATCATGCGTTATCTGGCCGAGCACGAGAATCAGCGTCAGAAGCTACTGAATAACCCAGACAAAATCCCTGACGCCGTCGAGGAGTTGCTCCGCCGTTTCAGCATCATAAGCATCGGTCGTGAAGTCACGCGTGACGCAACGTACGCAGGAGTAGAGCTTCGTAAAGGCGACATGGTGCTTTGCCTTATCTCTGCCGCAGGCTTGGACGAAGAGATATTCCCCCAGGCGCTTGAGGTTGATTTTGATCGCTTAAACCGACGGCAGCATTGCGCGTTTGGTTCCGGACCGCACATGTGCGTTGGCGCTCCTCTTGCCCGGTTGGAGTTGCGCATCATGCTCGAGGAACTGCTCCCCAGATTGCCAGAGCTGCGGGTAAGGCCTGGAGCATCGCTCTCCTACCACACGGGTGTAACGCTCGGTCTGGTTGAGTTGCCGTTGCAATGGGGTGAGTCAGTCAACGTCTCTTGAAGAGAGAACGCCATGTTGGAGACAAGTATCAACTCATTGCAGTCACCTGGCACGGTGATTATTGGTGCAGGCCACGCTGGGGGATCGGTCGCAGCGTTTCTACGCCAGAACGGTTTTGCCGGATCAATCACCTTGATTGGGGAGGAGCCGCTGGAGCCGTATCAGCGACCACCTCTCTCTAAGGCATGGCTCAAAGGCGAAGCAAACGAAGAAGGTCTTCGGTTGAGGCCCGCAGAGTTCTATCTCGAGAACTGCATACAGCTATACCTCAACACGCGTGTCGACGCCATCGACCGTTCGGCTCGGCTAGTATGTATGGCGGATGGCAAAACAGTGAATTACGACAATCTCATCCTGGCCACTGGAGCCCGAGCCCGTACTGCGCCTTTCGAAGGAACATCGCTGCCTGTCGTGCTTGAGCTACGCACTGCGGCCGATGCGGAAAAATTGAAGCTCGCACTTAAACCCGGCGCGCGAGCGGTGATTGTTGGTGGCGGGTATGTGGGTTTGGAGGTAGCTGCGTCGGCGCGTGCTCTCGGCGCCGAAGTCGTGGTAGTTGAGAGGGAGGTGCGTCCTTTGGCTCGGGTTGCTTGCTCGCAACTCTCGAGCTTCTTTCTTCGCTATCACAGTCAACGCGGCGTTACTTTTCGCTTGGGCCGGTCAGTTACATCTGTGCAGATGCTGGATGGAACGGCAAGCGTGTGCTTGGACGACGGTGAGCAATTGCCGGCCGATCTGGTCCTCGTAGGAGTTGGCGCGGTTCCAAACGAGGAATTGGCGCGTCATGCTGGATTGCGATGCGATGACGGCGTGCTTGTCGATCTCTCAGCGCGCACAGACGATCCGAACATCTACGCAATTGGAGATTGCACGCGTAGACCGCTTCCACTGTACAACCGAAAGGTGCGTCTCGAGAGTGTGCCCAACGCGCTTGAACAGGCGAAGCAGGCGGCGGCCTCTATCTGCAACTTGCCGGCGCCAAAACCCGAGACTCCTTGGTTCTGGTCAGATCAGTTCGATGTGAAGTTGCAGATTGCCGGTTTGCCCATGGATGTTGCCGAGATAGTAATTCGGGGCGACCCCGACGAAGACAGGTTTGCGGTCTTTCACGTCAGCGCCGATCAACGCATCCAAGCGGTTGAAGCCGTAAACGCGGTGCCTGAATTCATGATGGGTCGTCAACTCATCGGTGCCAGGACCGAAATCAACATCGAGCGTCTGCGCAATCCAAATATTTCAATGAAGGAGGTCGCGATCTGATCGCGAAGAGTCTATGCCCCAGATCACTTTTATTACGGCTGATGGTACGCATCGAACCGTGGATGCTCGAAATGGTGACAGCGTGATGCAGACCGCCATCAAGAACGGGATACCTGGAATCGATGCGGATTGCGGTGGTGCATGTGCATGCGCAACGTGCCATGTCTATGTTGACGAGTCCTGGAAAGACAGGGTAAACAAGGTGGGCGACATGGAAGCCAGCATGCTGGATTTCGCACAGGTTGTTCTCCCGAATTCCCGGCTTTCTTGCCAATTGCAGGTTGTTGAGGCGCTAGACGGTCTGGTCGTGGCCATTCCTGAGAGCCAACATTGACCAATGGACACAGATAACTCGGTTGAGTTAAATGATCCGACTGGAACGGTCGCGCCACGGGAGGGTGCCGTAGGGGAGGATTGTCGGCACGAAGGTCTTCCCACCCCGCGGCGCTATCTTGCGCTAGCCGGGGTTTGGTTAGCCTTGATTGTCGGCATACTTGACAGCTCAATTGCTAACGTTGCGCTCCCGACGATTGCGCGTGATTTAGGGGCTTCGCCTGCTGATTCGATTGCGATCGTAAGCGCGTTTCAACTGGGTGTCGTGATCTCGCTGTTGCCGATGTCAGCGCTCGGGGAAATCATTACCTATCGTCGAGTCTTTATCGGCGGTCTGTGTATTTTTACGCTAGCCTCCCTGGGTTGCGTAACGTCGCACGATCTCACTGAACTGGTCGTCGCGCGGGCGATTCAGGGAATCGGCGGCGCGGGCATTATGAGTGTGAATGGTGCACTCGCTCGTTTTATGTATCCACCGCGACTCCTCGGTGCGGCGCTCGGTGCGAACGCTTTAATCATCGCCGCGTTTGGCGCATTAGGGCCTACGATTGCCTCGGTCATGCTCGCGGTGGGTCCCTGGCAATGGCTATTCGCTATCAATCTTCCGGTTGGCGCACTGGCCTTAGCCTTGGCTTGGCGAACATTGCCAGAGAGCCCAAAGGCAGATAGGCAGCTGGATGTATTGAGCATTGTTTTGAACATCATCGCTTTTGCGATGCTGTTGAGTGGGGTCGATCTGGTCACGCGAAATCCTTCCGAGTTGCGGGGTGGCGCGGTCTTGATCGGTGGCGTCATTGCGGCGGTAGTGCTGGTGAATCGTTGTTTGTCTCAGAGTCGACCGCTTGTACCGATCGACCTTCTCAGGATACGCTTGGTACGTTTGGCTGCGCTAACGTCAGTGTCCACATTTACCGCACAGACGCTGACCCAGGTCGCTCTTCCTTTCTACCTTCAGGACGGTTTGCATTTCAACCTCGTGCAAATCGGTTTGCTTATGACGCCATGGCCTGCCGGCGTGGCGCTTGCCGCGCCCCTTGCTGGCAGGCTCGCGGATCGAGTGTCGGTCGGGGTGCTGATTGGGTGCGGACTTTTCGTGATGGCAGCTGGGTTGAGCTCACTTCTGTGGCTTTCACCTGGAATGGCGTTGACCGCTATTGCCATTCGCATGGGCGTCTGCGGTATAGGCTTCGGCTTCTTCCAATCGCCGAACAATCGTGCGCTATTGTCTTCCGCTCCAATGCACAGGAGTGGTGCGGCGGCTGGACTAATTGCGATTTCGCGTACCGCGGGTCAGATCGTTGGCGCGATGCTGGTAGCGATATTTTTCCGATTGTTTGGTCACGTAGGCCAAGCCGCCATAGGTGTCTCGGCCATCATGGCAGTGCTAGCTGCTCTACTGAGTTTTGCACACAAGTCCTCGGGGTCACATACAGTCAACTGAAGGGCTTTCGCATCCTTCGATTTGCAGCTGCGCTTCACTTCTGGGCCGAGGCGTAACGGAAGCCGAGGCGCCGGCGTAAGCAAGTTGATGGAACCGTCCCAAGACAGGTGGGCAACCGACTCTACGCCGAGTTACTGCTCCTGCAATACCGCGGTAGAGCGCGACGTTGGCTACATAACGACGGTCTGAGAGGAGCTATCCGAACGCCGGGGCTTGATGCACTCGGTCGAGTATGTTCGCCCCACGAGGTAGCTGTTCGGTCCAGTAAATGGATGCGCCTGAGACAGCCCTCCGTGGGCAGAATACGACGGCAGGTGGCCGGCTGTACATGGCCTTTGAACTGGGCGAGAAGAACTGGAAGCTCTCACTGGGTGATGGCCAGCGCGCGCCCAGCCGCTGTACGGTCGCCGCAGGCGCTACTACGGCGGTTCTCATCGCCATCGCGAACGCGCGGGCACGCTGCCACCTCAGCGCCGACGCACCCGTCTACAGCTGTTATGAGGTGGGCCGCGACGGCTTCTGGCTGCACCGCTGGTTGACTGAACAGCGCATTGCCAATCTCGTGGTGGATTCGGCCAGCATCGAGGTAAACCGCAGGTCCCGTCTCGCGAAGACGAACCGGCTTGACAGCGACAAGCTGTTGTCGATGCTCATGCGCTATCACAGCGGCGAGGGGCGGGTATGGGCGGTGGCGCGCATCCCGGCGCCCGAACAGGAAGATGACCGGAGCATGCACCGCG
>Ga0182024_10017407_pt1 | contig 13501 bp, 9 predicted proteins | sample P32metaG_FD_120480 | JGI IMG/M metagenome (GOLD analysis project Ga0182024, IMG submission 120480) | Permafrost microbial communities from Stordalen Mire, Sweden - P3-2 metaG (Illumina Assembly) | ecosystem: Environmental > Terrestrial > Soil > Wetlands > Permafrost | place: Sweden: Stordalen...
GCCGTAAATCGGCTGTGCTTGACGGCTTCAGCCGCTGAGGTACGCTTTTGCGAAACCCACAGGTTTGCGGTTTCCCTTGAGGTTCTCAGACACCCTCTTAAAGCCCTAATGGATCCGCGTGCCATGTGGCACGGCTGAACCCGTGCCCTTCGTTCATCAGGGCAACTCTAAAACTCACTGCCATTTAGACAGCAGCCGATCAAACAGGGTAACCTGATTTTGCTCGGCCGCACTCTCCCCAAAGCAATCAACAAGTTACATCTAAGTCTCAGCGAACCCCGTTGACGGTATACAGATCGTAGAGGCTCAAAGAGTAGCCATAAAGATAGCTCGCGCCGTCGTAAGTAAGGATAGGACGGTCAGCTTTCACACCGCTGACAACAGGCTGGCCAAGATCGCGCCATGCTCGTCGCGCGCCGCTATGGGGATTCAGCTTATCCACTGGAAGAGCGCCGCGCGCCTCATGGGTGTAAGGTGCGACATAGACCTCGCCATCGCTGCTCCACCCAAGCACACTGTCATCCGGCTTTATGCCCGCGACCTTTACCGGAGGGCCGCCCGCGATGGGCACCAGCACTGGATCGACTACCTTGGGGTAGATAAATCCTGTTCCAGCCAGCAACCATTTTTCATCCGGAGAGATCATCACGCCGGTGGTTCCCTCTTCGGTAATCGGACGCGGATCGCCGCCACTTAAGTCCTGTAGCCAGGTGCGCAACGGGCGGGCGCCGTCCTGCGCAACATAAACAATCCGCTTACCGTCGGAGAAGAATTTTGCTGCTACCCTGGGCGATAGATTTGGAGGGCTGATGCGCCGGGCTTCGCCTGGTCCAACCGGCAGCAGCCACACCTGGTGAGTGGGTTCCGCCAACCTCTCCGCCAGGGCCCAATTGCTGTCCGGCGAGAGCGCCATGCCGTAGCCGTCGCCAATGGGGACAGCCGGCGAGCCGTCCACGTTGCGAACGTAGACCGTGTAGTTTTGCGATTCATTCCCCTCTTCCTCAAAGAGAATCATTTTCCCGTCGCGACTGATCGCACGCGCATAACTAAAGTCCAGCCAGGACAGATCGCGCTCCACTTTTCGATCTTCCGTGGAGACAACAATGCCTCGACGATCGATCCCCTGCGCCACCAAAAGCGCCCCGTTGGGGGCGATGTCGTGCAACTGTAAACGGCCGGGCACTGCTAAGGGAACACGAAGCTTCCCCGATAAGGAGAACGCGTGAATCTCTCCCGACTCCAACGGGGAGGTAATCCACACTTCATCTCCCGCACGGGTCCACACCAAACCTTGCTCACTCTCGAAAATGGGGCTGGTGATGACCTTCTCTCCCGTGCTTCGCAGGATGACGACCGTCCCCCGGTCATCGAACATATTGTCATGCGCGAGGAAGGCAAGGTATTTGCCGTTGGGCGAGAATCGGAGGTCCTCGATGGCGTGCTCGCGGTAGAGAATCCTTCCGATCGGATACTCCACCTGGCACATTCGCTCCGTCGGCAACCAGCGTACGATGGCAAGCGCAGATCCGTCCGGAGTAAAGTCCGCAGCCTGCACATTTGCGATTTCTGGTTTGGGAGCACCATTCTCTGCGAAGGTTCGCGCAAGGTTACCCGGATCGAGAACCGCAGCCAACTTCTGCAGGGAAAGTGCGACGGCCAACTCACCCCGCGAGGACACCGCCAACAGCCGTGCGTTCTTGATGCCGAGGGCGTGTCCGCCAATGGCATTTGTGCCAACCGTGTAGATTTCCGGTTCAGAGCCATCCCATGCGGCCGTATAGATAATGTTCTGGCCGTCAGCCGTAAAGCGAGCATCTTCCAGCGCGCCGCGTCGATAGGTGAGCTGATGGAATTGCGATCCGGTCACCTTACGTTTGGCAATGATGGTTCGCCAACCAACGAATCCGCCGATCGCCAGCAGTCCAGCAGCCGCCAGAGCATACCAGGCGCGCTTTCCTACCTTGAATTTTGACCGTTCGACCCCAGCCGGCGGTGGCAGCACCGGCGTCAACGTGGAAAACGATTCCAGATCAAAGGCCAGATCACGTGCGGACTGAAAGCGCTGCTCCGGGGTTTTCTCCAGGCAGTGGCGCACCGTTCTTTCCAGGGCCGGAGCGATCGGAGAACCGCTCAGCGATAGTTCAGGCGGGTCCTCATGCAGAATGGCGGTCATGGTTTCCGCAGCTGTGTCGCGTTTGAAGGCGCGCATGCCCGTCAGCATCTCGTAAAACACCGCGCCGAAACTGAAGATATCGGTCCGGCAATCGACGGCCGCGCCGCGCACTTGTTCCGGCGACATGTAGCCTACGGTTCCCAGCACCGCTCCGACTTCGGTTGCAGGAGCCAGTCCGGTCATGTCACCCGAAGCGTCGCCCACTCGTGCAGCGGGTTTCTGAACGGTCTTGGCCAGGCCAAAATCCAGAATCTTTACTCGGCCATCGCGGGTGATAAAAACGTTGTCGGGTTTCAGGTCGCGATGCGCGATGTCCTTGCTATGCGCCGCGGCTAAACCATGGGCAATCTGGACCCCATAGTCAATCGCCTTCCGCTGTGAAAGAGGTCCACGAGTGAGCACTTCACGCAGGCTTTCGCCCTGGAGCAACTCCGAGACCATAAAGGGCTGGCGAGCGTGCTGCCCGATATCATGAACGGCCAGGATGTTGGGATGACTCAACGAGGCAACCGCGCGCGCCTCTTGTTCAAAACGCCGCAGCCTTTCCGGGTCAGACGCGAACGACGCCGGCATTACCTTGACGGCGACATCGCGGCCCAGGCGCTGGTCGCGTGCCTTGTATACTTCGCCCATACCGCCTGCGCCGATCAGCTCTAGTACTTCATAAGGGCCTAGTTGGGTTCCGGCAGGGAGACTCATGAGATGAGCCCGATTATAGCGACTTGCACCGCAGCGGTTGAGGGTTAACTTTGCGGCGCCGGTACCACTTTATGGGCCAGCGCTTGAAACCCGGTCGTCCTACGAATGGCATCAATCGTGGGTCAACCGCGATCCATATCAGCTCTGCTTCTCGTGCCTCCACCGCTAATTTCAAGAAAGAGAGTGCGCCTTCACTATCTCCCATAGCCAGCGAGAGCAGGGCCTGCCGGAACCGGCTGATGGGCGCATCCATCGATAAAAGTTTTAGACCACTTGCGATCTGGTTTGCTTCTTCTTTGTCCCCTATCATCGCCAGCACTTCTGCGATGCCGGCCATCATGGGCAACTCGGCCCCGGAAGCGGAACGGATGCTTTCGATCAGTTGCCTGGCTTGCTCGTTCTTGCCCAGGTGTGCCGCCATGAGAGCGCACAGGAACCGGGCTTCCACGGGAATGGACCCATAAATCAATGGCTCCGACAACTGGCGTAACCCCTCTTCAAAGCGCCGCCGGATGTGAAGAAACTTGGTGCGAGCGACCTTCTGCCGGTTGGAAAAGGGATCGATGTGTTGCGCCGCTTCCAGGTGATGGGAAGCTTCCTCGTACCGTCCCAGCGCGGCGAGAAAGAGCCCGTATCGCCGCGAGGCCGGAGCGTGAAACCCCAGTCCCTGACCGCGGAGAAAGCTCTTCTCCGCGCTTTCCCAATCCCACTCCAGAGCCTGCGCGCTTCCCAGGCACGAGTAAGAATCGATCATCTCGGCATCGAGTTCGATCGCGCGCAGGGCAGCTTCCTTCGCAATAGAGACCAGGGGGGAGGAAGGACTAGATCCGCGCAGAGCTATTTCCATGTTGCAGTGGGAAATGCCGCAGTACGATCGCGCATAAGCAGGGGCAAGCTCTCTCGCTTCTTGAAACTTCTGCAGAGAAGCGGGCAGGTCGTAGGCTGACCCTTCATCCAGAAGCGTCTCCGCATGCTGAACGAAGGCGTAGGCCGCCAGCATCAGCGTACTCGGCGTTGCCTTTCGCCGGCGCACAACGGACAGCACCGGGCGCGCCCGGCTGACGATGGCGCTAGCGATTTGCTGCTGCACCTGGTGCAGAACATCGGCAGTGGCCTCGGTGTCAAAGCGGTGCGAGCTCATCTGGAAGCCATCCGAGCCCAACACCCGCGCGGTAATCCGTAAACGGTTGTGGTCCTCTCTCACTGTGCCTTCAATCACTGTGTTCAGCCCAAACTTCTGCGACAGTGACGGGACGTCATAGGGCGCTTCCACGGGCTGCGGTGGAGAGGGTCTCGCGATCAGGCGAATGCCGTCCGCGTGGGCCATGCCATCAATCAGTTCTTCCGTGACGCCCTGGGCACACAACGAAGAAAGAGGACGATTCGAAAGATCGACAAACGGTAGAACCGCGACTGCAACCCCGATTCCCTTGACCAGCAACTCATTCTCAGGTGAGGCCTCATGGGAGGAAGGTCCGGTGAAGGTCTCATTCCTGCGAAACACGGGAACGTAGGTGCCCGGCCGGAAGTAGATGAAGACGGGATTCTGTTTGCCTTCCGACTCGTAGTATTCCTTAAGCTTCGCCCGCAGACGCCGGGCCTCTGTACGCACAATGGAATCCTGGCTGGGATGATAGGGAGGCTTGCGGTCATAAACCTCGGTTCCTATTACGTACTCCTTAAGCAGGTCGGTGTTTCCGGCGAGAGCATTTTCGATGGCGAAGCGGAGAAAGCGCCCCAGCCGCCCGGATTGCAAGAAAGGCGCGCCCTGCAGCAGCCGCTCCAACTCCGCCCGGACTTCCTGCTCGGTGAGATTTTCAGATGTGTGTCGTTCCTGCAACGCTCACTCTTCCTCGCACAATCCCGCGTGATCCCGAGGTCATGATAGCGCGTCGTCCGCATCCTCCCCCGCACATCACTGTTAGATAACCGTTGCTCACTCAATGACTCGCGCAGGTTCTGCCATGCTCATTTTTAGGCAGCATGGAGCCAAACATGACGGACGCGCATCTAGAGGTTGATCAGAAGCCGGTCGTTCGGATGCTTGCGCTGGTCCCGGTAGAAATGCAGGGACAAATACGCCGTCAGCTAGCATCACTCGGTCTGGTCATCGACTTCGTATCCAAGGCGGTAGAAGTGTCTCAACTCGCCCTTAGCCGACGGCCGTATCACGTTGCCCTGCTGCCCGCAGAACTGCCGGATAACGGATGGTGGTCGCTTTGGGGTGAGATCACGCTGCTCAATCCGCGGCCGGAGATCCTGGTCTACGCCCACAAGGCGACGTTCCAGCTGTGGTCCGGGGTGTTGGAAATAGGCGGCTACGACGTAATTGTGGAACCGTTCACAGAAGAAGAATTGCAGGGGGCCGTTACCCGCGCTGCGCGCAGCTTCGAGGAGCGACGGTTCGACAGCAATGATCAGGAACGCGGACAACTATGAACCGGGGGAGCCATGTTTCGAAAAATTGTCGTTGCCTATAACGAATCTCCCGAATCAGAGCGAGCCTTTGTCGCCGCCATGAAACTCGCGAAAAGCCTCAATGCTGAATTGCTGACAGTCACTGCCATGGCCGATTTGCCCGCGTATACCGCCTTCGCACAGGCTGCCGATAGTTCGGTCGTGCGCCTCCTGGAACAGGACCGGCTGAACTTTTATTCAAAACTTCAGGATAAGGCGCGAGCCCAAATGGAGAGTTCCGGCATCGGATTCCACAGTCATTTGGTCGAAGGGCGACAGGTCGAGGCAATTGTCGACTTTTTACGCCAGCAGAAAGCGGATCTCCTGGTGATAGGGCTGCACCAGCGTGATCTCCACATCGCGCGCTTGTGGAGCACCGTCTATGAGCTGGCGCAGGATGCCCCCTGCAGTGTTCTGGGCGTCCATTGAGCCTGTGCGGTTTTACGGCCCCGATGGCAACCTGATTTCCTGGAGTGAGCGGAAGCATGTCTAAACGAGCGATGATCGTTCCGGTAGTGACGTTAGTGGTCGCTGCGGCGCTCTTCTTCACCATCAAGGGTTGCTGGAACTCATGGGAGGGAGGAAACGCTGAGCAGCGTACCGACGATGCCTATCTGCGCGCAGATTTAACCCCTTTGAGCACGCGCATCTCCGGAACTGTTCGCAAACTCGAAGTCGGTGATTATGAAGCCGTCAAGCCTGGTCAGCTTCTGGTCCAACTCGACGATGAAGACTATGCGGCTGTTTTGGCCGAGGCCAAGGCGGGCTTGGCCGGTGCGCAGGCAAATCTAGCGGACAACCAGGCGGCCAAGCGAATTCAGGACGTCAAGATAGAGAATGCGGAAACCGGGATCGCCCAAGCCACAGCGGCGGTGAATGCAGCCAAAGCCGGCATCGCCGGCGTTGAACCGGATGTCGAACGCACAGCGACCGAACGCAAACGCCAGGAGGCACTGCTCACCTCGAAGGCGACCACCCACCAGGAATTGGAAACAGCTGTCGCCAATGCGGATCGCTACGTAGGCATGCTGGCCAGCGAACAGGCGGGTCTCGCCCGGGCCGAGGCACAGCTCTCGAGCAGCCGCGCTGGGCTCGAAGGAGCAAAAAGAGAGCGAGCTGCCCTCGATACCAAAGACGCCGTGTACCGCGCAGATATCCAGGCCAAGGAGGCTGCGATCATTGTTGCTAACGTCAATCTTGGATATACACGGATCCTATCCCCCGCCGCAGGAGCGGTCAGCGAGCGTCACGTGCAGGAGGGGCAACTGGTCGCCCCCGGAATGGAAGTGATCGACCTGGTGAGGGGGGATGTCTGGGTCCAGGCCAATTACAAGGAAACGCAACTTACCAACATCCAGAAAGGCGATCGCGCTGATATTACCGTTGATACTTTTCCTGGGGTCGTGCTGCACGGAAAAGTAGCGGAGATCGCCCCTGCCAGCGGATCGCAGTTCGCGCTTCTGCCTCCCGATAATGCGACCGGAAACTTCACCAAGGTAGTGCAGCGCATCCCGGTCAAGATTGTGCTCGATCCAGATCATCCATTGCAGGGCAGGCTCCGTCCCGGCTTCTCCGCAGTGGTCACGATCCATGCCTCCGGCAAACGCAACGCGCGGGAGGGTTCTCAATCTTGAGCACGCCGCCCTCAAACCCACCCACTCCTGCCGCTTCTGCGCCGCCACCTGTCATCACCACCCACCCGGTGCTTGGAGTGCTCGGTGTTTTGCTCGGCGCTTCGATTGCGACCTGCACCGGCCGGCTGATCAGTGTTGGGCTGCCCGATCTGCGGGGCCATCTTCACCTCGGTTTTGACGAGGCCTCGTGGCTCAGCACATCGTTCAACGCGGCTCTCATGTTTATCGGCCCGTTCTCGGTGTACGTGGGCGGCCTGTTGGGCGCGCGGCGCGTTCTTCTGGGGTGTGCCGTCGCATTTACCGTGATCTGCTTGTTGCTCCCCCTGGCTGCGAACCTTCCCTTGTTCCTGGTACTGCTGGTGCTTGCCGGGCTGACGGCAGGAACGTTTTATCCCCTGACACTTTCCTTTGTCTTGCGCGGTCTTCCAATGCGTTACGTGTTGCTGGGCATCGCGATGTATGCCATGGATATCGTGTTCACCACTAATGTGGCCCACTCGCTCGAAGCCTGGTACATGGACCATCTGTCGTGGCGCTGGATTTTCTGGAACGGCGCTGCGATCACCCCGGTCATGATGGTGCTGATCTATTTCGGCGTCCCCTGGCAACCGTTACCCAAGCCGAAAGAAGGCCAGCCGAAGCCGAACTGGAGAGGCTTCTTGTATGCCAGCCTGGGATTCTCGCTGCTTTATATGGCTCTCGATCAGGGCCAGAGGCTCTACTGGTGGCACTCAGGAACCATCGTCGGGCTGACAGCGTCCGGCTTATTCCTGCTGGCGATGACGGTTGTTCGCCGGATCATTGTTCCCAACCCTTTGGTCAATCTCAAGTTTCTTCTCAGCCGCAACACCCTCTTGCTCGGCGTCGTACTGATCCTGTTTCGCTTCGTTATGTTGGCCACGGTAGTATCCATCCCTAGTTATCTGGGATCCGTCAAAGGTTATCTGCCCCTGCAAACCGGACCCGTCCTGCTTTGGGTTGCCGTGCCGCAGTGTATTTGCGGTCTTGTGGCCATGTACTCGGTGAAATATATCGATGCCCGGCTGGTGCTTACATTCGGCTTTGGCCTGGTTGCCATTGCCTGTCTGATGAACGCCCATCTGACCTCGGCCTGGTCGGGAACGAATTTCATGCTGTCCCAGTTAGTGATGGCGATCGGCTTGGCGTTTGCCTTCAACTCCATGGTGGGCGCCATCATTCTCGAGGTGCTCAATTCCGGAGCTCTCAGCCGTCCGATAGACGTGCTTACCTTTGCCGGCTATTTTCAGACCGTCCGCCTCTTCGGCGGAGAAGCCGGTGCCGCTTTGATGGGGCACTTTATCGCCGTTCGCGAGCAGTTCCACTCCAACATCCTTGGACTCGGCATCCAGCTTGGCGAGCCCTCCACATATCAGAGACTGCTCGGCCTGCGGGCCGGCGTGCAGAGCCAGTCTTCGGGGTTGCCCGCGGCAGGCGGGAGAGCTGCGGAGATCCTCGGCCTGCAAGTCAGACAGCAAGCGTTCACGCTGGCAATTACCGACAGCTTCATGCTGGTTGCGTGGTCTGTGGTGTTGTGTCTCATCGTTATCTCTTGCATGGCACCTGTGCCCAAACAATATCGGCAGGTGGTCAATGCGGCGTAAAACGAAACTGTTTCTGTGCGTATTGGGGTTGCTCGTTGCTGCGAGATGCGCAACGGCTCAAAGCAGTGCGCCGATGCCGCTGACTCTCTCTCAGGCGATCGATCTCGCCCTCAAACAGAATCGAGATCTGAAGCTTGCCCAGCTTGCCGTGGTAGACAGCCAGCACAAGAAGGAGATTGCCCGGTCCGCTTACTTCCCTCAGATTAGCAACGACTCCAAAATGATCCACATCACTGCGCTCGCGGGGGTGGAGATACCTGCAGGCGCTTTCGGCAATCATCCGGATACGGGGCTCATTCCCGGTCAGAACCTGTTTCTTGATCAGGGCGCCGTTACTTCCTACACCAGCGGCACCGGCCTGGAACAACCGCTCACCCAGATGTTCAAGATTCGTGCATCCAATCGCGCGGCGACAGCTGATATCAACATCGCCAAGGAACAGGCGAATCAAACCGAGAACGCCGTCGCGCTCAAGGTGCGTCAACTGTATTACGGCGTACTGATCGCGCAGCTCAAACAGCAGGCTGCTATGGATGAAGTAGCTGCCAGCCAGGTCAAGCTCGACGAAGGAGTGAGCGATGTGCAACGGGGCAATGCCCTGGATGTCGTCGTGCTCCAGAGCCGCGCCTCCGCTCTCGAGGCCAAACAGTCTGCTCTGACCCAACGTCTGCAAATCCATGACCTGACGATTAGCCTCAACGATTTGTTGGGCCTGCCGCTCAACACAGAGCTTGCCCTGGATGCCGATACTTCCTCGACCGCGGTGTCCGTTCCCTCGCGCGAGGAATGTATCCGGATTGCCCAGGAGCACAGTCCCGAAATTCAAGCCGCAAAGCAGAGCGTGCTGAAGGCGAGAGCCGGTTTATCCGCGGCAAAAGATGCGTACATCCCGGATATCACCGGCCTCGCGCGCTACAGCTACCAGAGTGGCATTCCCTTCCTGGTGCATAACTTCGGGACCTTTGGCGTTTCGTTCACTTACGATCTCTTCGATGGGGGCAAGCGCATCGGCGAAATCAAGGATTCCCGAACCTTACTCTCCGAGGCCGAACTCAACCTCGAGAAAGTAGAGGAAGAGGTTGCCGTCCAGGTGGAAACAGCTTACGACAAAGTCGAGCAACTACAGGATCTCTCCGGCGTTGCAGCAGAAGCACTCAAGGCGAGAGAAGAATCCTCCCGGGTAACCGATCGCCAATTCGAACAAAATGCAGCGCTGGCTTCTGCAAAAGCCGAGGCGCACGCCAAAGCGCTGAGCGCGCAGGCCTCCTACCTCGAAGCAACCCTCGGCTTATCGCTGGCCCAGGGTGATCTCAAGCGAACCATCGGAGAGCTACCCCGTTAACCGTTGGGAGTATTTATGCCGGAACACACACCAGTCGTCATCATTGTGGGTGGGGGGTTTGGCGGGCTCGCAGCGGCCCGAGCCCTGAAGAAAGCGCCGGTCAAGGTCATCTTGATCGATCGCTCCAACCACCACTTGTTTCAGCCTCTGCTCTACCAGGTGGCCACTTCGGTGTTAGGCCCGGGGCAGATTGCCTCGTCGATTCGCGGCATCCTCAAGAACAACGAAAACACCACCGTCCTTCTTGGCGAAGTGACCGGCGTCGATGTCAATGCACGCTCGATCATCGCGAACTCAGCGGATCGAACGGATGTCCCTCTCCCGTATGACTACCTTATTCTCGCGACCGGGGTGCAGCAGAGTTATTTCGGCCACCCCGAATATGAGCAGCATGCTCCCGGCCTGAAGTGCCTCGCAGATGCGGTCGCGCTACGCAACAGGATCCTGCGCGCATTCGAATTGGCAGAAGCAGAGGAAGACCCGGCTCTGCACCAGAATCTGCTGACATTCGTCCTGGTGGGTGGCGGCCCCACTGGGGTGGAAATGGCAAGCGCCATCGCCGTGCTGATACGTATCACCTTGAAGAAGGAGTTCCGGCGGATTGATCCCGCTTCCGCGCGCATTGTGCTGGTCGATCACGGAACCAGGCCCCTCGCCACATTTGCCCCTGAGTTATCCGATGCCGCCAAGCGGCACATGGAAAGGCTCGGGATAGAGGTCCGTCTCGGCCAGAGAGTGGATTGCATCGACGAACATGGAGTCGTGGTTGCCGGCGAACGCATCGATGCTAAGACGGTCATCTGGACGGCCGGTGTCGCCGCCTCTCCCGCGGCGAAATGGCTCAATGCCGAGACCGATCATGCAGGCCGCGTGCGCATCCAGCCTGACCTTTCGATCCCGGCTCACCCCGAAGTTTTTGTGGTCGGCGACACCGCGTCCTTGGAGCAGGACGGTAAACCCTTACCGGGAGTCGCGCAGGTCGCGATCCAGCAGGGACGTTACGCGGCAGATCTCATTCGCCGCAAGGTCACGGGCAAACCGGCGCCAGCCCCCTTCCGTTATTTCGATAAAGGAAACCTGGCCGTTGTCGGCAAGAACTTTGCCGTGCTCGAAAGCCATAAGATCAAGCTAAGCGGCTTCCCGGCCTGGCTTGTGTGGGCCGGAGTGCATCTTCAATTCCTCGGTCAATCCAGCTTGCGGTTAAGTGTGCTGGTGCAGTGGGCATGGACGTATGTCACTGGGCAAAGAGGCTCACCCTTGATCGTGAACCATCACGCGGATTGACGCCCTTCCACGAAAAATTCTACCCCCAAACAAAAGCGCAGCGGAGAGATCTGCGGCTTCTTTTCCTTGAACAGCTCTGCCCTACTTCAGGCCATTCACCAGGTATATCTCCGACAGCAGGCGGGTGTAGCCGTACACGTATGCTTTACCATTCGGGCTGAAGAGAATATTCGTCAGGTCGCAAAGCCCAGTCTCGTCTGACGGGTTAAGCTCCTTGAACAACTCCCTTTGTCCATTCTCAATGTTCAAGCGATAGATCTTTACCGGCGCCACTTTCCCCACCGAGGCGTACACGTAGTGCGGGTCGGTTGTCCAGGAGACGCCCTCCCCAGGGAGTAAGCCGACAATCGTCCGCGCCGGCCCACCATCCAATGGATACAGTTTGATGGACGAATCCAGAGGGTTCGTTGCGGTAATCAACTGGCCATCGGGAGAAACCTGGCATCCACTCACTCCTTCCGGAGTCAGCGGCCGCGGCTTACCGCCGTCAACGTTCTGAATAAAACAACGCGCCAGGTGCCCAGCCTCGTTTCCTGAAAAGACGATCTGCTTCCCGTCCGGCATCCAATGAAGCGAATGCCGATATTGTTCAATGTTGCCGCGATCGAGTTTCTTGATCGTGCCCGCCCCGGTCGGCAACAGCTCCAGCTGGGTATAGGAAACAGTGGTGATGGCCCATTTCCCATCCGGAGAAAAGTCACCCGCCACACCTTCGCCAAGTGGGATCGGCGGCGACCCACGCAGGTCACGCTCGGCGACCGTATAGGTCGGCCCGCCCTCCTCGCCCTGTTCGTCAAAGAGCAAAGTGTTGCCGTCGCGAGAAAGATCCACCGGCAGCGACCAGTCCAGCCAGGAAACATCCCGCTCCCGGGTCGCCCCGTCGGCCATCGCCATAATTCCGGCGCGTTGCTCATCCCGGGTTAGCAGAACGCGGCCGTCGGAAGAGATATCCTGCAGCGTCACCCCGCCGGGACTCCGGAAGGCCGGTCGCAGGTGCCCCTCCAGATCCACGGCGTAGATCCGTCGCTGCAGTCCTGCTTGCGTTGCTGAGAACCACACCTCCGAGCCGTTCGGTGACCAGGCAAGTCCTTCCTCACTTTCCCACCCGGTCGAAAGAACCTTCTTCTTCCCCGCCATGTCGACCACGGAGACAACGCCCCGGTCGTCATCATGGGTGGTGTGGTCGAGAAACGCGATCTCGTTCCCTTTGGGTGAAACCCGCATGTGGCTGATCCAGGCATCGGTTTCGTACAAAATGTGCCCTACCGGATATTCGAGCCGCTGCTTGCCGCCCACATCGCGAACGATAGCCAGCATTTTCCCATCCGGAGACCAGTCAGCCCCTTCCACATCCTCAGCTATCTGGCGCGGAGAGCCGCCGGTCAGAGGCACCTGGCCCAGCGTGCCGCGGAAAGTAAACATGAAAGGCAAATGGAGCGCTTGCAGGACTGCCATTTCGCCCGTGGATGAAACGGCAAGCAGATGGCTCGCAGGTATACCGATGCTGCGGGCTCCGGGAATCTTAAGGTCGTTCGAAAATATCTCAATCGGTGCGCCGTCCCATGAGGCGCTATAGATCACGTTGTGTCCATCCGGCGCAAACCTGGCGGAAAACACGGTGCCGTGCCGAACCGTCAGCCGCTGAAAGTCCAGAGCCCGCGAGGGAGCCGTACGGCGTCCCAACCACGCTCCCAATCCCAGCAAAATCGCACCCACGAGGAGAACCAGCAAAGCGGCCAGCGCCAGCTTGCGCCCCCGGGGCGGAACCTCGGCAGGCGGGACGACAATCTCCGCCGGGGGAGGCGGCGGCGCCTCGACCTGGGTGCGCTCGAGCCGGGCAACAAAGCGATAGCCACGGCGGGGCACCGTCTCTATAAAGGATGGATTGTCAGCGGAATCGCCAAGCGCCGTGCGCAGCTTCCCGACGGCAACATTCACTGCGTGGTCGAAGTCTCCGTAGGTCTCCTCCGGCCAGATCCGCGTCTGCAACTCTTCGCGGCTGACCAGATCGCCTGGGCGCTCCAATAAAATCTGCAGCACCTTGAACGGCTGGTCCTGCAGCTTGACCCGGTTACCCGATTTACGTACCTCTCCCGAATGGAGATCAGCCTCAAATGCTCCAAACCGCACCGTCCGGGACCCGTTGCGCGGAGGTGGTTCCCCGTTTATGGATGTGTTCAGCATTGTTACCCCGCCTCCTGTTGATGCCACACGCCACTCACAGTTGCAACTAGTTTACTAGGAGATCAGTGTATCCGGTGCATCTCCTACCTGTCTCCTGGGGCGTAAC
>Ga0182024_10017408_pt1 | contig 13501 bp, 9 predicted proteins | sample P32metaG_FD_120480 | JGI IMG/M metagenome (GOLD analysis project Ga0182024, IMG submission 120480) | Permafrost microbial communities from Stordalen Mire, Sweden - P3-2 metaG (Illumina Assembly) | ecosystem: Environmental > Terrestrial > Soil > Wetlands > Permafrost | place: Sweden: Stordalen...
GCGCTGGTACTGTTGGGGCAAGTGTTGGAGTTGCATGCGCGCCGGCGGACGAGTGGCGCAATCCGACAGTTGCTATCGCTCGCTCCGCTCACCGCCCGAGTCGTGCGAGGTGGCCAGGAGCAGGAAGTGTCGCTCGATGCCGTGCGGCCAGGCGAAACGCTGCGCGTGCGGCCCGGTGAAAAAATTCCCGTCGATGGCCACATCGTCGACGGACAAAGTGTGGTCGATGAATCGATGCTGACCGGCGAACCGGTGCCGGTGGAAAAACATGTCGGAGATGCCGTGATCAGCGGCACGGTCAATCAAACCGGTTCCTTTTCATTGATTGCCGACCGGGTTGGTTCGGAAACCGTCCTGGCCCGGATCGTCGAACTGGTCGGCCAAGCGCAGCGCAGCCGGGCGCCGATCCAGCGGCTGGCGGATCAGGTGGCCAGCTATTTCGTGCCCGCCGTTTTGGCCATCGCGGTCCTGACGTTACTCGCCTGGATGATTGCCAAACCCGGCGAGCCCGCACTGGCGCTGGTCAATGCCGTTGCGGTGTTGATCATCGCTTGTCCCTGTGCGTTGGGGCTGGCCACGCCAATGTCGATCATGGTCGGCATCGGCCGGGGCGCGCGTGAAGGAGTGCTCGTCAAGGATGCCGCCGCGCTGGAAACGCTCGAGAAAATCGACACGTTGGTGCTCGACAAAACCGGCACGCTCACGGCGGGCAAGCCGACTTTGACCGCCTGCCGGCCGACCGACGGTTTTTCGGCCGACGAACTCCTCCGTTTGGCTGCCAGCGTCGAACAATACAGCGAACATCCGTTGGCCCGGGCCATCGTCGCCGCGGCCAGCGAGCGCGGGCTGCCGCTAGCGCCAGTCGAAGATTTTCAATCGGTCACCGGTGGAGGCGTGGTGGGCCGGGTCGAAGGCAAGCACGTGGCCGTCGGCCAGCGTGCGCTACTGGCCGAGCGTGGACTCGACGATTTCGCGGCGCTCGATCCCGCGGTCAGCGAGCTTGCACGCGAAGGACAGACGGTCATGTACGTCGGGGTCGAGCGTCAAACGGCTGGTCTGCTGGCCGTTTCCGACCCGCTCAAACCGACCACGCCCGAAGCGCTCGCGGCGCTGCATGCCTTGGGACTCGCGATCGTCATGCTGACGGGAGACAATGAGCAGACCGCTCGAGCCGTGGCCGACAAATTGGGAATCGAGCAATTCACGGCCGGCGTTCGTCCGGAAGAGAAGCATCGCCGCATCGAGGCGCTGCGAGCCTCGGGACGGCGGGTGGCGATGGCCGGCGACGGCATCAACGACGCACCGGCGCTGGCGGCGGCCGACGTGGGGATCGCGATGGGAACCGGAACCGACGTGGCGATGGAGTCTTCCGGAGTGACGCTCGTAAAAGGAGATTTGCGCGGAATCGTCAAGGCAATCCAGTTGAGCCGCGGCACCATGCGCAATATCCGGCAAAACCTGTTCTTCGCCTTCGTCTACAACGCCTTGGGCATTCCGATCGCGGCGGGCGTGCTCTATCCCGTCTCCGAACATCTCCTGCTCAGTCCGATGATCGCCGCCGCCGCGATGAGCCTGAGCTCGGTTTCGGTCGTGGCCAACGCGCTACGGCTGAGGAATCTGCGTCTCGACTGAATGCCTACTGAAACGACAGTATCGTCGCGGTGAAAACCCTTGCGGTGAAAAAGAAAGCCGCGCTCGCAGGCCGGCCGCGCACCCGAGCGGACGCTCAACGTTCGTCGCGGCGGGCGTCGAGCGTCGAGGGGGTTTTCTGATTGGAGTACCAACGTTTCCAGGCCGGCACGTCGTACTCGAAGTTGACGCTCGCCAGGCTCACTAGCGCCCGCAGCACGTCCGGATTCTGTTGCTCGCGTTTGATCTCTTGCGCCGGCGCCTGACCAAAAGTGAAGCCGCCGCCGCCCGTGCCGCCAGGCCCAGAGCTAAAGGTGGGCGAAATCTGTCCGGGCTGACCGGCTGGCTGCAGGACGTATTTGTGGGTCGTTACTAAAGCTTCGATCAACGGTCGCGTGGCCATTGGGTCCTTCATGTAAGAAAGGCCCACGCCGGCTAGATTGACCATCGCGTTGTCTTTGTGTTTCAACATGGCGATGTAGCGGTTGACGGCCGGCTTATATTCCGCCGCCTGCAGCTTTTCCATACAAGCGATTCGCACCTCTTCGTCGGAATCATCCAGCGAGGCCGTCACCAACGGATCGAGCGCCGCGCCACCGATGCGCGCCAGGGCGGCGATCCAGAGCATTTTGAGGTCCCGGGTATCCTCGTGATCGAGATAGAAAGTCAGTGCCTTGACCGCCAGGGGATCGTTGATGTCGCCAATATAGGCCCGCGCCATCTCAGACTTGCCAGTGCTGAACCAGCCGCGCCACTGTTTGAGTTTGCGGAACCATTCTTTCTGCGCCAGGTCTTCCTTGTGAGCGCGCTCCATCAACTCGATTTCTTGCGGCAGCCGCCAGGCACCCTTATAGCGCTTGCGCCCTTGGGCGTCCATTCCCTCTTCCACCGTGATCCATTGTCCTTTGATCCGCGAATAACCGAGCGCTCGACGGGCTTCGGCATGATCGGGATCGAGCGCCACGATTCGCTCGAGATGTTTCTTCCGCTGGCCAATGAGATTGTGTTCGCGGCAGAATTCCGCGACCTCCCATTGTCCCTTGACGGTATCGGCGGCAGCGGCCGCATGGCGGTCGTATTCGATCTCTTTGGCCGACTGCTTTTCGACTTTTTCGACCTGATCCGCCGGCAGGCTGACCTTGCCTCCCTGGGCGGTTTGGATCACATAGTGGCTGCGCGGCGACTCGCCCGGATTGAGAACCTCGCCACGCACATCGCCGCCGTTGGCGAGATGAAACACCTCGGCGCGCACGGCCGGCGCTAGCGACCAGACCACTGCGACACTCAATCCCCAGGTGCGCCAATCCAACACGGCCGGCTCCCCGCGAGACCCCAACCAGACAAGTGACCGCCGGAAATCTCGCGCGCGCGAGCATCCGCGGCCCCCCTCTTTCGGTAAGATATCTCGACACCCCTAGTATAGTTGGGCGTTGATGCGTCGGGCAACGCTGGGCCGCCTCCCGGGCCCCTGACAAATTGGTAAGCAAACACCATCCCCACGCCCGGGCGGGCCGCTCGCTGGCGGACTCGTTTTCCGCCAACGCGCAGGCAAGAAAACCGAAATCGACGGTTGCTCGGGAACGTCAGCGCCGATTCTGCTGAAAATGACGATGAAACCGCCACTCGGGCAGACCGCGTCGCTCGCGCTCCAGCCCGTTTGGTTCCCGACGAAGAAGGCGATGCCAATGAGCCAGACTGTCGACGAGCATCGGGCGACCAGTCCCGCGCGTGTGCGGCTGGCCGTCGTCACGGTAAGCGATACACGCACGCCGCAAACCGACGTGGCCGGTCGGACCATCGCCGAGTTGCTCACGGCCGCCGGCCACGATGTGGCGATGCGAGAAATCGTTGCCGACGAGCCGATCGAGATCGAGCGGCTGCTCCGCTGCTTGGCGGCACGTGACGATCTGGACGCCATCTTGTTGACCGGCGGCACCGGCCTGGCCAGCCGCGACTCGACGGTCGAGGTGGTCGGCCGGTTATTGACCAAAACACTGCCCGGCTACGGCGAGCTGTTTCGCATGCTGAGCTTTCGCGAGATTGGACCGGCGGCAATGTTGAGTCGGGCCGTGGGCGGGGTGATCGGTCCGAAGGTCGTGCTGACGATGCCCGGCTCGCCCGCGGCCGTGTGCCTGGCAATGGAGCGATTGATCTTGCCGGAACTGGGTCACCTGGTGCGCGAGGCTCGGCGCTGAAACGCGACGGGCGACGGTTTGCTACGCCACTTGCACCCAAGGACGCGCGCCCGAAAATCTGGCCGGCTCGCCCACCCGGTCCCGATGGAGCAAATGGGCCAAGATTTCCAAGCTGTCGACCAACCGGACACCGGGCCGATTGAAGTAAGCATTGCCATCGACCGCAAAAACTCGGCCGGCTCGGACCGCGCTCAGTTCCTGCCAGCCGGGGAGCACCGTCAAAACCTTCCAGCACGCGAGAGTTCGCGCAAGGTCGAAACCGCAGGGGACCACCACGATCGCTTGCGGATCGTAGGCCAATAGTTCTTCCCACTCGACATAGGGGCTGTGCCGGCCAGCGGTCGTCAGATCGTGCCGGCCCCCTGCCAAAACGACGATCTCGGGAACCCAATTCCCGGACAACATCAGCGGCTCCAGCCATTCGATCATCGCCACGCGCGGGCGGGCAGTCGCGTCCAGATTGGCCGTCGCCCGTTCGACCGCGGCGATACGCGCTTGCCACGCGGTTTGCAGCCGCTGGGCCGTGGTGACGGTGGCGGTGGCCTGCCCCAAGCGCTCGAGGTCGCCGACGATATCGCCGAGCGATTGCGGATTGAGCGCTAACACCTCCGTCCGCGCGAGCGACGGTCGACTCGCCACGGCCGCCAGCACATCGGCATAGCGGACCGCGCAGACGTCGCACTGCGCCTGCGTGACGATCAAGTCGGGCTGACAGGCAGCCAGCCGCTCCGTGTCGATTTCATACAGCGGCGCTCCGCTGGACAGCAGGCTGCGCACTTGCTCATCGATCTCCACGCTCGATGCCATTGCGGCGATGCGCGAACGCGTGATCCGCGGCAGCGCAGCCACCGACGGCGGAAAATCACATTCGTGGCTGATGGCCACGAGCGACGACTCCAGTCCCAGGGCACACAACATTTCCGTGCCGCTCGATAGCAACGAGGCGATCTTCATGCCGCTCCAAATCCTGATCGCGATGAAAGAGAGCGTCGTGCGCGAATCTTCCTGGGCCGGCAGCCCCCCGGGGCTCGAAGTTGAATATGATACACTACTCGCGCGGGAGGGAGGAGGAAGCGCGCCGCGACGCCGCTTGCCGAAACCAATGCGAATGAACCCGGGGTTTCTGCCATGAAAATGTTTGTTGCCGGCCAGTGGGTCGATCGCGCCCAGCGAAGCGAAGTCCGCAATCCCTACGACGGCACCGTGATCGACACGGTTCCCAAGGCCACGCCGGCCGACGTCGAGCAAGCCTTGGCCGGCGCGGTGGAAGGGGCCAGGCTCATGCGGCGCATGGCCGGTTATGAGCGGTACAAAATCTTGAATCGGGCCAGCCGATTGATGGCCGAGCGCCAGGAAAAGCTCGGCCGGCTGATTAGTACCGAAGAAGGAAAGATTCTGAGCGATGGGCTGTTCGAAGCCCGCCGCGCCGCCGAAACCATGGAACTCTCGGCCGAAGAAGCCAAACGCCTGGGAGGCGAAGTCTTGCCGCTCGACGGTGCCTCGGCCGGCGCCGGCAACTTGGGCTTCACGCTGCGAATCCCCTGCGGTGTGGTCGTGGCCATTACGCCCTTCAACTTCCCCTTGAATCTGGTGACGCACAAAGTCGGGCCGGCACTGGCCGCCGGCAACGCCGTGATACTGAAGCCGGCCAGCGACACTCCGTTGTCGGCGTTGGCCTTGATCGAAATCCTGCTGGAGTCTGGCCTGCCTCCTCTGGCCATTTCGTGCCTGACCGGTTCGGGTGGCCTGATCGGCGACGCGCTGGCGGCTGATGCGCGCGTGCGCAAGATCAGCTTTACCGGCAGTCGCGACGTCGGCGTGCAGATTTGTCAGCGGGCCGGACTGAAGCGCGTGACGATGGAACTCGGCTCCAACGCCCCGCTGATCGTCATGCCCGACGCCGATCTGAATCAAGTGGCCGAGGCGACCGCAGTCACCGGTTATGTCAACGCCGGCCAGGTTTGCATTTCCACCCAGCGAGTGATTGCCCTGGACGGCATCTATGGCGACCTGCTCGACGTTCTCAAACCGAAAGTCGAGGCCATCCACGTCGGCAACCAGTTGGATGAAAAGACGCAAATGGGCCCCATGATCCGCCAGTCCGATGCCGAGCGCGTGGAGCGCTGGATCGGCGAAGCGGTCGACCAAGGAGCCCGGCTGGTCGTCGGCGGCGGACGCCAGGGAACGCTGCACGAGGCCACCCTGCTGGCCGACGTCGTTCCCAGCATGCGAGTCTCCTACGACGAGCTGTTCGGCCCGGCCGTGGCCGTCCTGCGTGCCGGCGACATCGACGAAGCCATTCGACTGGCCAACGACAGCCGCTACGGCCTGGCAGCCGGCATTTTCACGCGCGATCTGGCCTGGGCCATGCGTTTCGCCCGCGAAGTCGAGAGTGGCAACCTGCACATCAACTGGGGACCCGGGTGGCGAGCCGACCTGATGCCCTACGGCGGACTGAAGGAGAGTGGGCTGGGACGCGAAGGGCCAAAATATGCTGTTCAGGAAATGACCGAAATGAAAACGGTCATCATCCACGGCGTATGAATAGTCGCCGTTTGAAATCCGCACCGCTGCGACCCGCGCAACCGCGTGCTGGTGAGGCTAGCCGTCCACCCTCGGCCGAAACTCGGCATGGCCAGCATCCCAAGCAATAAACAGACATAGCCAACCGGTCTCATGAAGACACCTCAATCATGACATTCAAGAAGTAAATGCAACAACATATTTGCCGCTATCGGCCACATGAGCAATCACGCGACCGGATCGGCCGACAGTCGCTGCTCTGCCCGGAGTTTGCGCTTCGGCGCTCACCGTCCGATGATCCCACACGTACTCATTCGCAGAACACTGACCATCGCATGAATAGGGATCGGAATGCTGCACTGTACCAGCGAGTGCTGGCAAATAGTTGAGTAGTTAACGTCAGGCTTGATTTTGCGGTTTACCGCATCATGAGCGCGCTGATGATATGCAAGCACAGGAGCGCGAGTGATTCGCTCGATCATTCGGCGTGATCACTCGCGTCGCACACAAACAAAAATAGTCCGTCCGATGCGGAACCACGGTTCTGCCTCTGACGAAACCGGACTTTACGGGACACACCGCAAAATGGATTGGGTGTCACTTTTTTGATTGATCTGCTGGCAACCCCTGATACACTGCAGCGATCTTATCGCAAGCAACTCGATGATGCAGACAAATCGGGCTGAATCAAGTGATGCTCACCATGGCTTGCAGCAAGGCAGGATCCGCAGAGTCCGAGTCGCCTTGCAACGCTGGGTCCGTCGAGTCATTCTCGTCACATCCGAACACGAGCTGAACGGTTCGTGGTCTATCTGTTACTGCTTCAAGTGCGCTTGGAACCGCAGTTCTCGGAAACTCACAACGACGCCTGCCGGGTATCTTAAGCCATGGCCGCAAATAAAATTGTCGTTCCAATCCACGGTGTCTCCGCTCCCCCGAGTGCCGCGGCTAAGCATTTGACTTACGGTGGCGGCCCTTTGCTGGCCTCGGTTCAGGTATACACCATCTTCTGGGGAGCCGCTTGGCAGCAGCCTCCACAAAGCGCACAAATCCTGCACGTGAATCAGTTCTTCGATTCAATCTTGACGAGCACATTACTGGATCTGCTCGCCGAATACAGCGTCAATGGTCAAACAATTAGTCACGGCCAACGCATCGGATCGACCACGATCACCGACAGCGTGCCGGGCGGCGGCAGCGGGCAAATCACCGACGCCCAAATCCAACAGGCCATCCTGGCGTGGATCGCGAATGGAACGATTCCTCCGGCAAACCGTGATACACTCTATTTTGTCTACTTGCCTCCAAATGTGGCGGCAGCCGACCCACAGGGAGGCGCCTCGTGCACACAGATGTGCGGCTATCATTGGTACATCTCGGGCACAACTCCCGAGGTCTACTACGCGGTCATGCCTTTTCCATGCCCTTCAGGCTGCGTTGGTCCGCTTAATCAGACTGATGCGCTCACATCCATTAGCTCTCACGAACTATGCGAGGCGATTACGGATCCGCATCCTTGGAATGGCTGGAACGACAGCATCAATGGTGAGATTGGCGACATTTGCGCCTGGCAGACCGATACGGTCAACGGATTCATCGTACAAAAGGAATGGTCGAATGCACGCGGTACATGCGTTGTTGCTCCTTAAACGAACCTCGAAAAGTGGCATGCACTGGATTGGCAGGCACTCTGCATCGCTTGCTCGCACATCATTGTTGAGCCTGAATATTCCACGGCTGTTATTCAAAGATCACGCACTGTGGCACCTGGCGATCGCTGTCATGGTTTCGGCCTTCCTGGCGCGCGATGTGCCCGCGGCACCACCCAAGGCAGCGCGGCTCAAAGCGCTGGCTGGCCAGACGCACCTTGAGACTGCCAGAAAAAGTCGCGCCACTTTCAGCAATCCCATCGAGCATCGCGAACACTTCTTAGAGCTCTGTCTCACGACTGGGCATTTCACCGATCCCAACGGCCCCGAGGTTTCGGCACCCTCTGAGTTTCGACTACTGTGTTACAACAAGCTGCGTTGTGGGCCGACCATTCGCGTGCGCCGCGGAACCATCCTTAAGATCCGGCTGAAAAATGAGTTGAAGGCAGTGGCCCCCGCGCCGGTGGGCGCGCCGAAGGACCAACAGCCAAGCGATGTCGCCGAAGCGCCGCATAAACTTTCTTGGACGAACCTGCATACCCATGGCCTCCACGTAAGTCCTGCAGATCCGGCCGATAATATCTTCCTCTGCATCGGGCCGAGCGAGGACGTCGACTTTGAATTTACGATTCCCTTACACCACCCGGCCGGCACGTTTTGGTATCACCCACACCATCACGGCTCGGTAGCCTATCAGCTTTCCAACGGTGTGGCCGGCGCACTCATCGTCGAGGGCTCGCCCAACGACAGCATCGACGATCTGGAGGATATCCCCGAGATTGCAGCCGCCGAGGAGAAAATACTTCTCTTGCAACTGTATAACCTGCGTGTGCAGACCGATGCGAACCAAAATCCGCTGCCCGGCAAAACGGCTTGGATCGATGCCGATTCGATCTACAACGTTCAGGAAGACACCCGATGTTCCGACGCGATCGCGTTAGATGCCGACGACTTCGATAATTCCAAAACGACTGCCTTCCAGGCGACGGCGATCAACGGCACGATCAATCCGACCATGACCATTCGTCCGGGAGAGATCCAGCGGTGGCGGATGATTCATGCCGCGTGGGATCTCGACCGGCACCTCACCATCGTCGACGACAACGGGAATCCCACGGATGAGTTCACGGTCCATGAGATTGCCCTGGACGGCCTCGCCACGGGCCGCCTCACGAAAAAGACCTATGTGGAAGTTGCGCCTGGCCAGCGAAGCGATGTGCTGGTTCAAGCTCCCATGCTTCCACCGGGTGTTCACGAGCGAGTTTACCATCTCAAACAGAACGCGGTTGATGGCGCAAATGCACCGCATAGCACGTCTCAGTCCGTTCTCTGGTTGGCCAAGATCAAAGTCACTGGCCCTCCCCACCCGATGCACCCCCCCACTTCGGCCTCGGTTGCGAAGTGTCGGCCGTTCGCAGACATCAACGATGCCGACATTACAGGCAAGCAGCAGTTTGCATTCGCAGCGGACGACGGCAGCAGCACAAGCGCCGCATATTATACGATTGGCGGCAAGGCGTTCAGCAAACAGAACCCACTCGAGCTTCCGGTCGAGACCGCCCAGGAGTGGACGCTTACCGCGAGCAAAGACAACCATCCATTCCACATCCATGTAAACCCATTTCAAATCATTGAATACACCGATGCCCAGAAGCATGTCACCCCCATGAATTCTTGGCGCGACACGCTGTATATCAAGCAAGACGAAACCTATAAAATTCGCACCTGGTTCCGCGATTTTGCCGGCAACTCAGTCTTTCATTGTCATATCCTGGATCATGAAGATCAGGGAATGATGATGCCCTTGAAGTTTGTCAAAAACGGCGCGCCACCGCCAGCTCAGAAGATCTGTGTTGACGACCAGCCACAGCAATTGCGCATTGGGACACGTCCCGCCCCCGAAATGAAACTGTTCGACACGCGCAACATCGCGCGCGATTTGGGCGACTTCCGCAAGAGCAACGTCGTGCTCGTGTTCTTCCGTGGTGTCGAGTGCTTCCACTGCGCCGGCCAACTCCGCCGCTTGATACGTGATGTGGCCGCAGCCAAGGAACTTGACGCCGAGGTCGTCGCGGTGAGCGGGCTCGCAATCGTGGATGGCAATGAGGCGATGAAAGCACTTGGCGCCTCAGGATTCGAACGGTTTCACTTGCTCGTCGACGCCGATCATCACGCGTTCCGTGACTTTGGATGCTATGCCAATGGTCCATTGCACGGGATTTTCTTACTCGACCGTGATGATCTCATTCGCGCTAGCTATGTTGGGGAATCGCCATTCAACGACACCAACGAGGTCATAAACCGGATTCGCACATTCGCCAACCCGCCCGTGACAACTGGGTCCCCTTGAAAATACTAATCGGCTCGCGCCGTTTGGGCCGAAATGACAAAGAATGTACGCAACGACCCGAGATCAGAAACTGTGAACACATCGGGCAAACCGGAGGTCTTTGCGCTAGAGCGAGGGCCGCTATGGGACAGGTTTTGACTGTGGGACACTCTGTGGAGGCAAAAGGAATTGAACCCGCGTCGCGATGCGCCGCAGTTGGGGGCGGCGTTCTAGCCGCTAACCCGCTGTTGAAAAATGGGACTGGCTCCGAGCGGCACCGCGCGAACCCCAGAAGAAACGGCAGTCGTGAGGTACCTGTCCCAATTTTTCAACACGCTGCAAGCCCGCGCCACTTAATGATCGTCGGGTGACCAGTGACCCAGTTTTTCGCGCTTGGTCGCAATGTAGCGAGCATTGTGCTCGTTGACCGGCGGCACGATCGGAACCTGGTCGACCACTTCCAGATCGAAGCCGCTGAAGGCGTGGATCTTTTTGGGATTGTTGGTGAGCAGCCGGATTTGCGTCAGTCCCAAATCCTTGAGCAGTTGGATGCCGACGCCGTAATCGCGGATGTCGGCTTGATAGCCGAGCGCCAGATTGGCTTCGACGGTGTCGAGCCCCTCGTCCTGCAGGGCGTAGGCCTTGATCTTATCGATCAGCCCAATCCCGCGCCCTTCCTGAGGCAAATAAACCAAGACACCGGCGCCTGCCTGACCGATCATTTCCAAGGCCATCGTCAACTGGTCGCCACAGTCACAACGCAGCGAGCCAAGCACGTCGCCGGTGAAGCAGGCCGAATGGACCCGGACCAGTGGCACGGGCACTTTGGACAGGTCTCCCAAGACCATCACGAACGGGTTTTGCGGTTCGTACTTCACGCCGTAGAAGATCAGTTGAAACAAGCCATACCGGGTGGGGAGTTTGGATTCGGCAACGCGATAGACCAACTTTTCGCGGACCCGGCGATAACGAATCAAATCGTCGATCGAGATGATCGTCAGTTCGTACTCTTGGGCCAGCTCGAACAGGCCGGCCCGGGTGGCCCGGTCGCCCGTCGGACCAAGAATTTCGCACAGCACGCCGGCCGGAGTCAGGCCGGCCAGACGGGCCAGATCGACCGCGCTCTCGGTATGCCCGGCACGACGCAGCACCCCTCCCTCTTTCGCCACCAAGGGAAACAAGTGTCCAGGACGGACAAAGTCGGTCGCCTTGCTCGTCGGATCGACGATGGCCTGGATCGTTTGGGCTCGTTCCTGGGCCGTGATGCCGGTCTTCGAGTGACGATGATCGACCGGCACGGTGAAGCTGGTCCCCAAGGGGGCCGTGTTCGACTCGACCATGGGATGCAGCTTGAGCCGCTCGCACACCTCGGGCAGAATCGGCATGCAAAGTTGCCCGCGGCCGTGGGTGATCATGAAATTGACGATTTCAGGGGTCACCTTTTCTGCGGCACAGATAAAGTCCCCCTCGTTTTCGCGATCCTCGGCGTCAACGACAATGACCACCTCGCCTCGAGCGATCGCTTCAATTGCGGCGTCGACTTTCGAAAACGAATCCGTCACGGAGAAAGGCTCCCGGTTATTTCCAAGGAATATTTGGTGCGGCACTGTGGGCAAATGCCGTACGATTTGGCTGGTTTCGCCTCTTCAGGCAACTTGACGGGTGTTGCTAGCGCTCGCTCGCCTCTCTCTTGGTGTCTGGCGGGCGGGCTGCTCGTCAATCAAGCCCCACGTGATATTATAGGTGGGCGGCCACGGATCGCTAGTTGGACCGGCGGGGCCGCGGGGGGTAGCGGCGGTGCGCGGCGTGCCGCCGATGGTTCATCGTACCAGCAAGTGCGTGGAAGAGAGCGGGATTGTATCGGTCATGAATTCCTCGATGACAGTCAACCGGCCGGTGAAATACCCCGCGCCGAGCCAGTGGGGAGGGTTTACCCGGCCCCGGCCAGCACAGCCTGCGGCGAAGTGGCTGCCCACCTTGGCGCGACGAATCGGCGTCTTCGTCATGCTCGGGGTGTTGGCAATCGGACGGCTGGCCGCGGCCGAAAACACGTTTATCGAACAGCGCGACGTAACTTATGCCCAGCAAGGAGACGAATCGCTGCGCTGCGATCTGTACGTCCCAGCCGGCGATGGCCCCTTTCCTGGCGTGCTGGTGGTGCATGGCGGAGCCTGGATGTCGGGCAACAAGGGTCAAATGGCGCGGACCGCCGCGTCCTTGGCCGAGCATGGCTATACGGCTTGTTCGATCGATTATCGGCTGGCTCCCAAGTATCTCTTTCCGGCCCAGATCGACGATTGCAAGGCGGCGGTGCGCTGGCTGCGCTCCCATGCCAAAGATTATAAAATCGACCCCGAGCGCCTGGGTGGGTACGGCTATTCGGCCGGTGGCCAACTGGTGGCCCTGTTAGGGGTGACCGATCGAAAGGACGGTTTGGAAGGTCTCGACACCGCGGCCGAGAGTCCCAGCACGCGGCTACAGTGCATCGTGGCGGGGGGTGCCCCGTGCGATTTTCGCTCGCTGCCGGCCGACAGTGGCCGCCTGGCCTATTGGCTTGGCGGAAATCGAGCCGAGAAGCCGCTGCTGTATCAACAGGCTTCGGCACTCCATTTCGTTTCGGCGGATGATCCGCCCAGTTTCTTTTTCCATGGCGAAGAGGATCGCCTGGTGCCGCTGGCCAGCCCGCGCATCATGGTCGAGCAGCTCACGGCCAGTCGCGTTCCGGCAACCTTGCACGCCATCCCCAATGCCGGCCACATCGAGACGTTCTTCAACGTCGACGCGCGGACGGCGGCCATCGCGTTTCTTGACAAGTATTTGCAGCCTTCCAAAACCGGCGCCACGAGCAACCAGTGATGCTGGACCGCGAAGAATACATCGAGCAGGCCCATTTCTTTCGCACTCTCAAGGCGCGGATTAGTGAAGGACTTTCGACACAAGACTTGCTCTCGAGCGTGAAAGAAGAAATCCTGGCCACCACCAAGTTGCCGATGGCGATCGACTTCATGGCCGGCGAACTGAAGCTGCAGGGCGTCTTCGGCACCGCCATGACCAAATTGCCCCATTATTTCACCCCCTTTCAAAGCTTCGTGGTCGGAGAGGCGGAAAGCGATCAGGGCCACTTCGACTTGCCGCTGGCACTCGAAGTCCTGGCCCGCGAAGCCAACTATCGTGCC
>Ga0182024_10017409_pt1 | contig 13500 bp, 14 predicted proteins | sample P32metaG_FD_120480 | JGI IMG/M metagenome (GOLD analysis project Ga0182024, IMG submission 120480) | Permafrost microbial communities from Stordalen Mire, Sweden - P3-2 metaG (Illumina Assembly) | ecosystem: Environmental > Terrestrial > Soil > Wetlands > Permafrost | place: Sweden: Stordalen...
AGGCCTTCATCACCCACGCGGCGTCGCTGCGTCAGAGTTTCCTCCATTGCGCAATATTCCTGACTGCTGCATCCCGTAGGACTCTGGGCCGTGTCTCAGTCCCAGTGTGGCTGACCATCCTCTTAGACCAGCTACCCGTCTTCGCCTTGGTGAGCCGTTACCTCGCCAACTAGCTGATAGGCCGCGGACCGCTCTAGAAGTGATAGCTTGCAGGAGCAGAGGCCACCTTTTACCTCAGGAAGCGAACTTCCCGTGGTCTTATCCGGTATTAGTCCGTCTTTCGACGGGTTATCCCGGGCTTCAAGGCACGTTATCCACGTGTTACTCACCCGTACGCCGGTTTACTAATCGTATTGCTACGACATTCTCCCACGACTTGCATGTCTCAGGCACGCCGCCAGCGTTCGTTCTGAGCCAGGATCAAACTCTCCAATAAAGCTCAGTGTATTCCATCGGTCCGCGCGGCTAAGGCGCTTAAAAAACCGAATGGATTGACCGCTAACTAAATACTCAAATTCACGAAAAATCGGACCGGCTTGGATCAATTCTTATCCCCCGCCGCCCGATTAAAGGCATGCACTACTATTCAGTTTTCAAAGACCAACCCGATTTTGAGGCGAAACTTAATGCTACCGCTCGCCCGCGACCATGTCAATTGCCAAATCGATATCGCTACCGAAATGGCGTTCCGTCGTATCCGTGTGGTCGCATCGGGCGGGCGGAATTTAATGCGCCGGGAACTCGATGTTCCTCGGCGCAGGTGAGAATCTAGTCCCCATCACCCCTCCGCGCAAGTAGCGATCGCGAAAAAAATTGAAACTTCTTCCACAGCCCGCAGAAGGAGATCATTGCCGAGGGTCACGGCTGAGCGTCAAGTTGCCAATGCGGCTGAACCGAGATCCATGGCTCCGAGGGAATCTGTGATGCCGGACGCAAAAGTCATTCAGCGTCCGTAGCCGAATCGCGTGTAACACCTGACTTGACGAATGTAACGCATCGTGTTACTGTGGGCCGATGTGATCAGAAGCGTGATCCACAAGGGGCTTAAGGAGTTATTCCTGACTAACAAAACCGCGCTGATTGCCCCGGCGCTTCAACCGAGATGCAAGCGTCGTCTCGATGCCCTCCATGCGGCCACCGATCTGATGCAGCTCAACCTCGCAGGCTTCAGCCTGCATCAGCTCAGGGGAAAACCCGTCAGATTCAGCATGCACGTGAACGGCCCGTGGACCATTACTTTTGAATGGGAGGCGCCAAACGCATCCCGCGTGGATTTCGAACAATATCACTGAGTGACAAGGCCGATGCCTAAAGAATACATCATCGATTCTCGAAAAATCACCGCTCAGCCTACCCACCCCGGGGTGCTATTCGGTCAGGACGTGTTGCCCGAACTCGACGGTGGCCGACGCACGATTGGAGAGATCGCAACGCTGCTGGGCGTTACGCGCCAGACCCTGCACCGAGTGATGGCCGGTCAGACCGCGGTTACCCCGGATATGGCCGTGCGGCTGGGAAAGCTTTGCGGGAATGGGCCCGAATTGTGGCTCAACATGCAAGCGCGCTATGACGCGTGGGAGGCGACCCGGCGATTAGGCAAGACCCTCGAAAAAATACCGACCCTCGGATAGCGGCGCCGGCGATTCGAAATTGCGAAAACAAACCCACTTCGAAGAGGCGATTAGATGCGAGCGAACATCGAGAATTACCAAACGAAGCCAAATAACCCTTGAAAACGCTTAAGTTCTCATTTTTCAAAGCCACCGAAAGCCAACTTTCGAGGATCTTTTCACGCCTCCCGCGCCGCGAGCAGATGTAGAAGCCAGCGATTTTTGTGGCGGGACGATAGCGGTCCCGCGATGATAAATCGCTAAAACAAAGCCACTAGTTCTGAGCGAACAGATGGCGAAAATATTCTGCCAGCCAATATGACGAATAATTCTACAATTTGTCGCTGAACGCCGAGGCCGGCTACTTCCGCCCCGTGGCGCGATTCCAGTAGAAGATGGCACTCGCGTCGGCGCGCTTTCGTAGCAGCTCGAGATCCGCGATCGCCTCCTCGATTCGAGCGCGCGAGGCTAGGCCGAATTCGCTAAGCGCGCCGGCGGCGCCACGGAGGTTGCCGATCTGATTCTCGATCCACGCCTCGAAGCCTGGTGAGCCGGCCCAATGCACCTCGGGCTGGATGCTCAATTCGACGTCGCGAAACCCCGCGCTGCGCAGCAACCGGAACAACTTGCTGCCGATGAGGCCGTCGCCACCGATGCGCCGCTGCAGTTCGGCGAATGCGCTCCAGACTTCGTCAAATGCCAACGACGGAGGATCGTAGCGCATCGCGCTGATGTCGTTTTCGACGACGAAGATTCTGCCGCCCTCGCAAATGACGCGACGCATCTCATTCAGCACCGCGCCAGGATCGCCGACGTGTTCGAGCACGTACCGGCAGTACGCGACATCGAAACTCTCCGATGGGAACGGCAACTGATGCGCATCGCCGCGGACGAATCGTACTCGCGAGGATGAGTTTGCACGCGCGAGTTGCTCGGATGATTGTTCGAGGCCAATCACGATGGCTTCCGGAGCGGCTTCGGCGACGCGCGCGGCCAGAATCCCCAATCCGCTGCCGACCTCGAGAATGTGCCGCGCACCTCGTGCGTCAAGGAATCCTACAAATTGTTCATTGGTGAGATGATTGAGCGCCGCGAGGCGATCCTGCTCGCTCGCGCTGGTGCCGTGGATATACCCCGCGCGAGGCTCAGTGCTTTTTCGCGCCGCCACTGCGCTCCTCCACCAGCGCAACAGGCGCCTTCCCCTCCAACTTCACGGGCCCGCTCGGCGCGATACCTCCCTCGGATGGCTCCATCGTGATCGCGAGCGAGACCGGCGTGGAACCTGGCGGCGGCGGATCGAGGTACTCGCTCGCGCTCCCGTCGACGCCGCGAAACTCGGCGGCCTTGGCGGGCGGCGCGTCCTTCAGCATCCACCATGCGTCGTACACCTGCCCTTCCGGCGGCGAAGCGAGGCCGTGCGCGCTCAGCACCGCGCCGCCCATCTTCGCACTGATAGTCACCGTCGCGGCGGCAGCGTCGCCCGGTTTGGATGCGCCGAGTTTGATCGTCTTGCGATCGGGCGCGATGAGGATCGCCTTCATGCGATCCTTCGACTGTAGCAGCTTGCGCTCTTTGATTTCCTGGCGCGCGTCGGCCAGCCGCTTCTCATCCGACGCGGTCTCGCGCTTCAGGCGGTCAACGCTCTTGTTGAGCGAGGCGATTCGCGATCGATAGTGCGAGATGCGGCTGACCAACTCGTTCGAGAGTTCGGCGACGACGATACCAGCCGCGATCGCCAGCGCGAGCGCCATTCCAGCCATCGCGCGCCATAGCCCAGAGCGCCGGCTTACCGGTTGCGGGTCTGAATCCGAAGGAGTTGCGACGGCCCTTTGTGGATGCGTTTGATCCATCGACGTTGCGACGTTGCGGACTCGCAAGACTAGGCCGGGTACTCAGTCACCCGCAAGATTCGCAGCAGGCACGGCGCGCCCGCAACGCCATTTCTCATCGGGCGGCTTTCCGATAAGAATAGGAGCCTTAGACTGATGCGGAAAATACAGGATATTCACGTCCTCTCGATCGATGCGCTGATCGCGCCGAAGCATCTCAAGGATCAGCTGCCCGTCGATGAAGCGATCGTCGCGACCGTGGTCGAAGCGCGCGAGACGATTCGCAGGATCATCAAGGGCGCCGATCGCCGCTTGTTGTGCATCGTTGGTCCCTGCTCGATTCATGATCCCGCGAGCGCACTCGACTTCGCCGAGCGCCTGCGCAAGCTCAAGGATACGGTCGCCGATCAGCTCTACATCGTGATGCGGGTGTACTTCGAGAAGCCGCGCACCACGGTCGGATGGAAGGGGCTCATCAACGATCCGCACATGGACGACAGTTGCGATATCACCACGGGATTGCGCATCGCCCGCACGCTCCTCATCCAGATAAACCGGATGGGGCTCGCGGCGGCGACCGAGACGCTCGATCCGATCACGCCACAATACATCGCGGACCTGATCGCATGGTCGGCTATCGGAGCGCGCACGACCGAGTCGCAGACCCATCGCGAAATGGCGAGCGGTCTGTCGATGCCGGTCGGCTTCAAGAATTCCACCGAAGGAAATCTGCAAGTCGCGATCAACGCGATTCAATCGGCGCGCCGGCCGCATTCGTTCCTCGGTATCACGCAAGAAGGGATGAACGGCATCGTGCGCACCACTGGAAACCCCGACACGCATATCGTGCTGCGCGGCGGAAAGAAGCCCAACTTCGACGCCGCCAGTATCGCGGAATGCGTGCAGATGCTGTCGAAGGCCGGCCTCGAACCGCGCGTGATGGTCGACTGCTCGCATGCGCAGACTAACAAGGACTACACCAAACAGCCCGAGGTTTTCGCGGCGCTGATCGAGCAGGCCCGCGACGGCAGCAATGCGATCCTCGGCGCGATGCTGGAGAGCAACCTAGAGGCGGGCAATCAGCCGCTGGCGGAAAATCGCGCGGCGCTGAAGTACGGCGTCTCGATCACCGACCCGTGCATCGATTGGGCGACGACGGAGCGCTGCCTGACTGAGGCCGCCGCCACGCTGGCCTCGCGCAAGTAACAGGGTGTGGCACAGGTTTCAGCCTGTGTGAGGAACTTCGATGAGCATTGAAGACCTGGTGATGACCGATGTATTCGGCAAGCCCGAGACCTGGGAGAACCCTTATCCCGCGTACCAGGAGTTCCGCGATCGTTCGCCGATAGCGGCGCAGTGGCCAATCGTGTTCCTCGACGGGACCGAGTTTCAGGCCCAAACCTTGATGCTGCTCAAGTACGATCAGGTCAGCGCGGCGCTGCGCGATCCGGCCACCTTTTCGTCGCAAAATCCTGCACCCGGTAGCGTCGCGCCCAAGCTGGTGATGATTCAAGATGATCCGCCTCGTCACACGCGCTTTCGCCGCCTGGTCAACAAGGCCTTCACAGCGAGAAGGATTGCCGAGCTGGAGCCGTGGATCAAAACCGTCTCGGAGCAGTTGCTCGATCGAATTGTCGCCGGCAACACGGTCGATGCGGTTGACGCCTTCACCATGCCGCTGCCCGTTCAGGTCATCGCGCGGATGCTCGGCATCCCGGGCGACGACCAGCCGGCCTTCAAGCTATGGAGCGATTCTATGATCGCGTTTAACGGCGGCGACTTCACGCCTGACGAGCGCGTCAAGAACGGAACAGACATGATGGAGTACTTCGGCAAGATCGCCGCGAGGCGCCGCGAAGAAAACGGCAGCGATCTCATCAGCGCGTTGGTCGAAGCCGATATCGAAGGCGAACGCCTCGAAGAATGGGAAATCCTCGGATTCTGCATCCTGCTGCTGGTCGCGGGCAACGAGACCACCACCAACCTCATGAGCAACATGCTCAACATTATGGTCGAGCGGCCCGATGTGTGGCGCCGGATGCGTGAAGATCGCTCATTGGTCGAAGGCGCGATCGAAGAAACGCTGCGCTACGAGAGTCCGGTGCAACTGCTGATCCGAATCGTCACGCGCGATACCGAAATCGCGGGGCGACAAATTTTTCAGGGCCAGCCGGTCGCGGTCGGCTTCGGCGCGGCCAATCGGGATCCTGCGTCCTTTACCGATCCCGAAACCTTTTCGCTCGATCGCGACTTCAGCAAACACCTCGGCTTCGGCGCAGGCATCCACTACTGTCTCGGCGCTCCGCTGGCGCGGGTCGAGTCGCAGGTCATGCTCAATGGGATGCTCGATCGTTTCTCCTCGATCGCGCGCGCCAATGAGCCGTCGCAGCGACAGCGCGCCACCAATCTCCTGCTCGGCTTCAGGAAGCTGCCGCTGAAGTTCCTTGCCTAATCGCGAGGGCGTGGGCGGTTGAACCTGCTTTCTCAACTGCCCGACAGGTCGCGGCGTCCGCTTGGCGCTGCGGCCGCAATCCTCATATACCTCGCCGCCGCGTATATCGTGGTCGGACGCGGATTGCTCGGCAATTTCACCGGACGCTTCGTCAGCGCCGGCACCGGACACGATCCCTCTGTGATGATCTGGTGCCTGGCGTGGTTCCCGCACGCGATCGCCAACCATCTCGATCCGTTTTTCTCGCGCGCGGTATGGTGGCCGGTCGGGATCAACCTCGCGTGGATCACCTCGATTCCGGGCGCGGCAATTCTCGCATGGCCAGTCACGCGCGCGTGGGGACCGGTCGCCAGTTTCAATGCGCTGAGCTTCCTAGCGTTGCCGGCCGCGGCCTTCGCGGCATTTCTACTCTGCCGTCATCTGACCGGACGCAACCGTGCATCGATCGTCGGTGGCTATGTGTTCGGCTTCTCCCCGTATTTCCTTGGTCATCTGCAAAATCATCTGATCCTGATACTCGCATTTCCGATCCCGCTCGCAGTCCTGCTGACGGTTCGATTGCTGGAAGGAAGCCTCCGGCCGCGCGTCTTCGCTCCTTTGATGGCGCTTGTGTTGGCGCTTCAGATCGGATTTTCGCTCGAAATGTTCGCGACGATCACCGCGGTCGGAATCGTCGCGCTGGTGTTGGGCTTCGTGATCGGCCCCGAGCATTGGCGCATCGCGGTTCGACGCGTCATCGCGCCGCTCGCCGCGAGTTACGCGATAGCCGCGGTGCTCGTCGCTCCCTACTGGTACTATCTGTTCGCGTTCGGGATGCCGAAAGGTTCGATCATTTCGCCGGCCGGCGTTTCGATCGATGCGCTCAATTTCCTGATTCCCACTGAAGCGAATCTGCTCGGTGCGAACGCCCTTTTCACGAAGCTCTCATCGCGATTTCCTTTTCGTTCTGAAGCCGGCGCATGGGTTTCGTGGCCGCTGCTCGCGATCGTCGCGCTCTATCTCCGATCGAAATGGCGCACGCCGGTTGGCAAGGTCCTCATCGTTATGTTGACCCTCCTCGCGATCGCGACGCTCGGTCCGCGTCTGCATGTCGGCGGTCACGCGCTGATCGGGCTGCCATGGAAGATGGTCGAGCACATCCCCTTCATGAAAAGTGCGTTGCCGGCCCGGCTGACGATCTACGGTTTTCTGATTCTCGGTGTGATGACGGCAGCCGTGCTCGCTTCGGCCGAGCTGCAGAGACCCGCGAAGTATGCGCTCGCGATCGCCATCGCCGTTTTCATGATGCCGAATCTCGACTATCGATTCTGGACTGCGCCGGTCGACCTGCCGTCGTTTTTCGCGGAAGGAAAATTTCCATATTTTTTGCGCAACGACGAGACGGTGGTAATTCTTCCATACGGGAATCGCGGCAACAGCATGCTCTGGCAGGCCGATGCGGATTTCTATTTCAAGATGGCGGGAGGCTACACCGGTCCCGCCATCATCGACGAGTTTCAGAAGTGGCCGGCCGTCAACGCGCTGTACTGGGGCAGTGAGATTGCCGATGCCGCCGCGCAGCTCGGCGCTTTTTTCGCGGCTCACGATGTCCGCGAGGTGCTCGTGCAACAAAGTCGCGTGCCGGAGTACCAACCCGTCCTTGCGGCGCTGAAGGATCTCTGCCTGGCACCAAATCGATTCGGAGAGGTGATCGTCTACCCGGTCGCGACCGACAAGATCGCGCAGTATCGCGACCTCAAGCCACTCGAACTCGAGCAGCACTACGATCGCGACCGCTTCGATCGCCTGGTCGTCGCGGCGGACAAATATTTTTCCTCAGGTGGAGATCCGCGCGCGCTCACGCCGTCGCGCGCGGCGACGCTGGCTCTGATACCACGAAGCTGGGGCGTCGATGACGATGTCTATACGCGCGACGGCCTCATCCTTGGGCCATGGAAAGATGATCGGATACAGGTCGGCGTCGTAGGATCATATGAAGCGCTGACGCCGCTCATCGCCGACTATCGCGCCGATGCCGCCGAAGTGTACTTCCCGTTCCCGCGCCCATTGATGGGACCGCCCAGGGGCAACACTTTCATGCGGAAGTTGGTCCTGGTGTTCGACCGCGCGGGACTCGCGCATGCCGCGAAGCGGGCGTCATCTGAATTGCCGCGTGAATTGCCGGGTGAATTGCCGGGGACATAGATGTGTCACGAGATGTATCTCCAAAGTTCCGCTCGGCATCAACGTGTGTCCGATCGGGACACATTCGCGCATCGAGACCGTCACAGTGGTCGCAAGCTCTCTGCGAATAAAGGCTTATCTGCGAAATTTTCCCATCTTCAAACGTCCCAACGGGCTGGCACGCTCGCTGCAATGTCTCCCTCGCGTAACGAACGGAGGCCGCGATGCTCGCAACCACAACTCCTTGGCCAAAATCGAATCCGCATGCGACGGCATTCGTTCCTCGCTCGGCGGTCTCAGCGACCAATCGCCTCGAGCGGCAGGTTTTCTCGCGCGATGCGCGACTGCTCGACGCCTCGATCGCGGGAGTCGTTCTCAGCTTCAATCCTCGCGACGACGAGATGCGCGAAAAGGCCGAGCGAGCATGGGAAACTATCCGCACGCTACTCGCCGACCATCTCTTCAGCGAGGAAGTTGCGGCGCTGCCTTGGCATGGATATGCATCGCTCGGCTCGCCTACGGCACATGACATTCTCAAGAAACGCTATTTCGAACTCCGTTCGCTCGCGCGCACGATTGGTTCGGTATCATTTGAAGACGGCTCGGATGCCGAGATTTCCAACGCGGGCAAGGCGTTATGCCGGCTCGCGGTAAAGCTCGACGATTTGATGGAAGGAACCGAACGTCGCTTCGTAAACAAGCTTCGTCAGTACGTGCTCTCTTCGGGGGAGGAGACACGGTTGTTCGCTTGAACGGCTGCCTCGCGGATCGAAATCGGTTGGAGGAACGGGTTAGTGACGGCTACCGGGGGGGTAGCCAAATGGAGTGAGGTAGCTTCGGGGAGTAGCTACCTCACTCATCGTAAGTTGGCCAGCGGGGGATATCGGCGAATGCGGCTCTTGTCGTTCGAGGCAAGAGCCGCATCGCATTTGAGATCATCTTGTCTCGGCGCGCACGAACCACTACATTCGGTTATAAATCCCGTCTATCTGTGGAGGTAAGCGGATGTTGAATGCAACAAGTTTTGTGCGGCGGATCCTCGGGTTCGTTTTTCTGGCATTCGGCCTCAATGGATTTGTGAAATTCATCCCCCAGACGCAGATGCCGAATCACGCGCTGGAGTTTTTCATCGGGCTCGCGGCGACCGGCTACATGCTGCCGCTTCTGTACATCACCCAGGCCTTCGCCGGGGCGCTTCTGCTGGCAGGAATGTTCGTGCCCTTGGCGCTGGCGCTCCTCGCGCCGATCATAGTCAACATTTTGCTGTTCCATTTGTTTCTCGCGCCCGAGGGAATCCCCCTCGCGCTGATGCTGGTCGCTTTTGAGGCTTCGCTCGCGTGGGCGTACCGCGATGCATTCGCATCGATGTTGCAGGCGAAAGTGGACCCGGTTGAGATCGAGCGCGCCGAGGCCGCGCGTCAGCCAGTGACCGCCTGATCGAACTTCTTGATCGAATTGGGCGTTCGAGCTTTTTCCCCGCCAGCGATATAGTCGTCGCCGCTGGAGGAAGCTGCCTTGGACGCGAAACCAATCCGCGCTGTTGTTGTCGATCCCGCCGTCGAGGGTCGCCTGGTCATCAAAGAAGTTCCAGCACCGTCGCCGACGCAAAACGATGCGATAGTCCGCGTCAAAGCGATCTCGCTGAACCTCGGCGAGACGCGCAACGCATTGACGGAGGCTCCCGCCGGGTGGCGTCCCGGATGGGACTTCGCGGGCGTCGTCGAAAAGGCTGCGGCCGATGGCTCCGGCCCAAAAGCCGGCACCCGCGTGGTCGGTATGATGTTTCAAGGGTCGTGGGCCGAGCTCCTCGCAGTGCCGGAAAGTTTCCTCGCCGAACTTCCTGACTCGGTTTCGTTTTCACAAGCGGCGACGCTGCCGGTCGCCGGTCTCACCGCGCTCTACGGACTCGAGCGCAATGGCCCGATTCGCGGGCGCAAGGTCCTAATCACCGGCGCCAGCGGCGGCGTCGGGCTTTTCGGATGCCAGATCGCGCGCGACGCGGGTGCGCATGTCGTCGCGCTGGTGCGCCGTGCCGAACGCGAGAAGCATGCGCGCGAGGCCGGTGCGCATGATGTCGTCATCGGCGATGACGCGACGCCCGCGGCGAAGCTCGGCCCCTACCACACCATCCTCGAATCTGTCGGCGGCACCGTCGTCGCGCAGGCGCTCACGATGCTCGCACCCGAGGGGATGTGCGTCAGCGTAGGAGTATCGTCCTCGCATGAGAGCACCGTCGATGTGCGCGCGCTGATGCGCGCTGGCGGCGTGAGCTGGTACGGCTTTTATCTCGGCTACGAGTTCAAGGGCGAAAGCGCATCGCGAGGACTGACGCGCCTGACGCGTATGATGGCGGAGGGCCGATTGAAAGCGCCCATCGACCTCGAAGCGCCATGGGAGCAAATCGCCCAAGTCGCCGCGAGGCTCTATCGCGATCGCGCGATCGCGGGCAAAGCGGTGCTCACGTTCTGAGAGACCGCCGGGCTTCTTGTCATAAATCGCGCATGTAGTAATCTCCGCGATCACCAAGTCGCAGGAGCATTTTCATGGCGCTATGGAAACCCGATCCGACCTTCTATCCCTCCGCTCGAATGGCGATGGCTGCGCCGCCCGAGACCCTCGCCTATGTCGTGACATTCGATCCGAAGAAGAGCAAACCCGACGCGCTGTGCGCGGTCGATCTCGATCCCAAACAAAGCAGCTATGGAAAAGTTGTGGGCCGCGTCGAGATGCCGAAAGTCGGCGACGAGCTGCATCATTTCGGATGGAACGCGTGCAGCGCCGCTCTATGCCCCTACGCGCCGCATCCGCACGTCGAGCGGCGCTACCTGATCGTGCCGGGGCTGCGCTCCTCGCGCATCTACATCATCGATACCAAACCGTACGCGCGAAACCCGCGCATCGTTCGCATCATCGAGCCCGAGGAGATCGCGTCGAAGACCGGCTACAGCCGCCCGCATACGATCCATTGCGGCCCCGATGCGATTTATGTCAGTGCGCTCGGCGCTCCCAACGGCGACGGCCCGGGCGGAATTTTTCTCCTCGATCACGAAAGCTTCGATGTACTCGGGCGATGGGAAGTCGATCGCGGCCCACAGCAGCTCGCATACGATTTCTGGTGGCATCTCGGATGGGACGTCGCGGTGACCAGCGAATGGGGCACGCCCAACATGATCGAGAACGGCATCAATCCCGATCTTCTTTTGGGCGGAAAATATGGACATGCGGTACACATCTGGGATTTGCGCAAGCGGCGTCATCTGCACACCCTCGACCTCGGTGCCGAGAATCAGATGGCGCTCGAACTACGGCCCGCGCACGACCCGACCAAGCAGTATGGCTTCTGCGGCGTCGTCATCTCGACCAAGGATCTCTCGGCGTCGGTATGGCTATGGCATCGCGCCGGGAACAACGGCAATTGGGCGATTCAGAAAGTCCTCGAGGTTCCCGCTGAGCCCGCCGATCCCGACCTGTTGCCGCCCGCGCTGAAGCCGTTTAAGGCGGTGCCGCCGCTCATCACGGACATCAATCTCAGCCTCGATGACAAATTTCTCTACACTTCGTGCTACGGCACCGGCGACCTGCGCCAGTACGACGTGAGCGATCCATTTCATCCGAAGCTCACCGGGACGGTGCGCCTCGGCGGCATCACCTCGCACGCGCAGCATCCGAAGTCGGGACCGCTCAATGGCGGCGCGCAGATGCTCGAGCTGAGCCGCGACGGCAAGCGCGTCTACATGAGCAATTCGCTTTACGGCGCGTGGGACGAGCAGTTTTACCCCGAGGGTCTGCGCGGATGGGTCGCGAAGCTCGATGCGAATCCGGCGGGCGGGCTCGCGCTCGATCCGAAATTCTTCCTGACCTTCGAGGGCGAGCGGCCGCATCAGATTCGCCTCGAAGGCGGAGACGCATCGTCCGATTCGTATTGCTATCCGTGAGCGGATCCGGCGGCGCCTGGCCGTGGGTCGCCGTCGCGATGCTCGGTGCGTATCACGGCGTCGATCCCTCGATGGGATGGCTGTTCGCGGTCGCGCTGGGGTTGCAGGACAAAAGCCGCGCGCGCGTATTGTGGGCGCTGCTCCCGATCGCCATCGGTCATCTGATCTCTATCGCGGTCGTCGTCGCGCTGGTCGGCGGCTTGCGAATGGCCTCTTTCAACGCCGACTACATTCGCTATGGCGGTGCCGCGGTCCTGATCGCATTCGGGACGTTCCGCATCATCTGGCCGCGTGCGCATCCGCGGTGGGTTGCGATGCGCGTCAACGCGGCCGAACTCGGGCTGTGGTCATTCCTGATGGCGTCGGCGCATGGTGCGGGCCTGATGCTGTTTCCGGTTCTGATGAACGTGATGCCGATGGGCCATTCGATGATGCATCACCATCACGCGATGCCGAATCTCGGCACAACTTTCATGACCGGCGCGCTGGTCACGATCGTCCATACCTCCGCGATGCTGCTGGTGATGGGCACGATTGCGATCGTGATTTACGAGAAGGTGGGCCTCGCGATTTTGCGCAGCGCATGGATCAATCTCGACCTGATATGGGCGGGCGCACTGATCGCGGCCGGCCTCCTGTCGCTGTTCATCTGAAGTGGCGCGCATCTGACATCCGCCTCTCGCTAGTATTACTATTCGCCGCGATGAAGGTGCGGGACATCACCAAAGTGATCGAGGCTGATGGCTGGTTCTTGGTTAGAACAACCGGCGATCATCGCCAGTTTCACCACGCGACAAAGCGCGGTACGGTGACAATAGCGGGTGCTCCGGGACGCGACGTTCCGCCTGGAACCCTCAAGTCTATCTTGAAGCAAGCGCAGTTGGAGATGCCATGAAATACGCCGTGATAATTGAAAAAGCGGAGAACGGATTCGGCGCTTACATCCCTGACTTACCTGGCTGCGTGGCTCTCGGAAAGACGCGAACGGAAGTTGAACGACTCATAAAGGAAGCGGTGGCGCTGCACATCGCGGATCTCCGCGAACAAGGCCTCGGGATCCCGAAGCCGACCAGCGATTGCGAGTACATCGAAGTCGACGCTGGATGAAGCCCTAGAACGTCAAGCGCCCGGTGATGATCCACGAGTTGTGATACATCGCGTAGTGCGTCGCCGCTTCCTGGTAGACGGCGCCGATATTCACCTTCACTCGTTCCCAAATCGTGAAGCGTCCGAGGATCATCCCAGGGGTCAGGTACACCTGGCTCTTGCCCTTGTGCTCGCCGTTCGGAAACCAGGTGTAGTTCACCTCGAACTCGGGCCAAAAATATTCGAGCACGTGATACTGGAAGGCGGTGTTGAATGCGACCGGCATCCCGATCCGCGACACGCCGCCGTCGGGCAGCGTCACACCGACGGTGCTCTGGACATCGAAGTCGCCGAATCCTTTCCCGGCCGCGATCGTCGGCAGGTACTCCATATGACCTTGGGTATTGCCGCTGGTGCCGGTCGGC
>Ga0182024_10017410_pt1 | contig 13499 bp, 10 predicted proteins | sample P32metaG_FD_120480 | JGI IMG/M metagenome (GOLD analysis project Ga0182024, IMG submission 120480) | Permafrost microbial communities from Stordalen Mire, Sweden - P3-2 metaG (Illumina Assembly) | ecosystem: Environmental > Terrestrial > Soil > Wetlands > Permafrost | place: Sweden: Stordalen...
CGACGGGACATCGCAGGCGGCGCGTCAGTCCTTCGACCTGATGGTAAAGCTTGGCCAGGCGGAAGGCTCGCCGCATTTGGCGGAGCTGCGTTTGATTCTCGAGCCGGGGATTGCTGCGCTGGCCGCGGCGCGTGTTCAGGAGCCGGAAATCATAGCGCTGCGCGAAGCGGTTGCTGTCATGGACGGTGCGCAGAGGGATCCCGAGGCTTACATCGAAGCCGACCTGGACTTTCATCTCGCGCTGGCGGAGGCGGCGGCGAATCCTCTGATTCTTTCCTTGATCGATTCCATCGTTGGATTACTGCGCGAACAGCGCATGAGAATTTTCAACGTGGAAGGCGGACCGCAGCGCGGACAAATACATCACAAGCGCATTCTTGAGGCGATCGAGCGGCACGATCCTGAGATGGCCCGGAGCGCGATGCGCTCCCACCTGGAACAAGTACGCGAAGATTCAAAGGCGCCGGCCGGCATCCCTGTTCGCCACGGGGAAAGCAAGCGCCAGTAGTTTCAAAAGTCAGTTCCTAAAGCGCGCACCAGGTTCGAATACAGTTTGGATTGAGCACGGAGGTTCGAGGCGGATGGCGAAACTTGGATTTATCGGTTTAGGAGTGATGGGCAGCCAGATGGTGAATCGTCTGCTCAGCAAGGGTCATACGGTGACCGGTTACAACCGCACGCGCGCCAAGGCGCAGTGGCTGGTTGAAAAGGGGATGCAGTGGGCTGACTCGCCGCGGGCAGTTGCCACGGCGTCCGATTTCACTTTCGCCATGGTGACCAATGCGGCCGCCATCGCTGCTATCACCGAAGGCCCCGACGGAATGCTGGCGGGCCTCGCCGCGGGGAAGATATTCATCGACATGAGCACGGTTAGTCCAACGGTCAGCCGTGCCTTGGCCGCGAAGGTTCGGGAAAAAGGCGCGGACATGGTCGACTCGCCAGTCTCCGGCAGCGTGATTACCTTACAGGAAGGGAAGTTGTCGGTGATGGTTGGCGGCCGCCGCGAAACCTTTGAAAAAATAAAACCCCTACTGCTCGACATTGGTCCCAAAGTCACCTACGTTGGCGACAACGGCCTGGCGCTTTCCATGAAGATTGCGGTGAACCTTAGTCTGGCCGTCCAGATGCTGGCGTTCTCCGAAGGCGTGTTGCTGGCCGAGAAAAGCGGCATCGCGCGCGAAACGGCGGTCGAGGTGCTGACGCACAGCGCGGTTGCATCGCCCATGATTCAGTATCGCGGACCGTTCGTCCTCGAGCAGCCGGAAGAAGCCTGGTTCGACGTCAACATGATGCAGAAGGATATGGTGCTCGCCATGGACTTAGGCCGTCAGCTCGACGTTCCCCTTCCCAGCACCGCAGTGAGTAATGAGATTCTGACGGCAGCTCGCGGCATGGGTTGGACAAAGTACGACTTCGCCTGCATGTTCGATGTGCTGGCCGCCATGTCGGGAGTATCGACGCCGGTCACCAAAGGAGGTAAGAAAATATGACGACTGCTACCTCCAAGAACAATCTTAGCCACGAAACTGCGACTGAAAAAGAAAAATGGCTCCGCGCCTACCGCCAGATGGCGAGCATCCGCTTGTTTGAAGAGCAGGTGAATGAGGTTTATACGCGCGCTCTCATGCCGGGGCTCGCCCATTTGTATAGCGGCGAAGAAGCCGTTGCCGTGGGGATCTGCGAGGCGCTGCGAATCGACGACTACATCACCAGCACGCACCGCGGCCATGGACATTGCCTGGCCAAGGGTGCATCACCCGACCGCATGTTCGCCGAATTGTTGGGAAAAGAAGCGGGCTATTGTCGAGGCAAAGGTGGATCGATGCACATCGCCGATCCTGCGACCGGCAATCTCGGCGCGAACGCTATCGTCGGCGGCAGCGTGGGCATTGCCACGGGAGCAGCTTTTGCCGCTAAGACTCTCGGCACCGATCGCGTTGCAGTCTGCTTCTTCGGCGAAGGCGCTCTCGGCCAGGGATCGCTTTACGAAGTGATGAACCTGGCGCAGTTGTGGAAGCTGCCGGTAGTCTATGTTTGCGAAAATAATATGTACAACGAGTACACGCATTACCAGGAGACCACGGCCGGTACCATCCTCGGCCGTGCTACTGCCTTCGGTATCGAGGCCGCAAGCGTTGATGGTCAGGACGTGCGCGCTGTGAATGAAGTCGCGACGCGGCTGGTAAAGCGTGCTCGTTCCGGCGACGGGCCTGCGTTCCTGCAATGCGATACCTACCGCTACAGCGGACATCACGTCGGCGATATCAATCGCGAATACTACCGTTCCAAGCAGGAAGAGCATCAATGGAAGACCGATCGCGATCCCATTGTCGTCCTGGCGAAGTGGTTGATCGATCGAGGCTATGCTGACTCCGCCGCCCTTGATCGAATCACGGCTGAAGTTCGCGTCACCATGGAGTCAGCTGTGAAGTTCGCCATCGCCGCGCCTTATCCCAACGTCGATGAAGTGGAGAAGCACGTCTATGCCTGAACGCGAACTCACATTTGCTCAAGCAGTGCGCGAGGCGCTGGCGGAGGAAATGCGCCGCGACTCGCGCGTCTGCATCATCGGAGAAGATGTGGCCGAGGCCGGCACGCCATTCAAAGTCCTCTCCGGCCTCTTGGAAGAATTCGGCGCCCAGCGCGTCGTGGACACTCCGATCTCAGAAGCAGGCTTTACCGGCGTCGCGGTCGGCGCAGCCATGACCGGCCTGCGTCCGGTCGTCGATATAATGTTCGGGGATTTCATCACTCTGACCATGGATCAGATGGTTAACCAGGCTGCCAAAGTTCACTACATGTCCGGCGGCCACTGGAGAGTCCCCATGGTGATGCGCACCACGCTGGGCGCAACCCGGCGCTCTGCCGCGCAGCACTCGCAGTCGCTGCATGCCTGGTTCAGTCACGTGCCCGGACTGAAAGTAGTTCTGCCGTCGACGCCCTATGACGCGAAGGGCCTCCTGAAATCGGCAATCCGCGACGAGAATCCAGTCGTCTTCTTCGAAGACAAAATGATGTACAAGCTGAAAGGCCCGGTTCCGGAAGACGACTACACCATCCCGCTGGGCGTCGCCGATGTGAAACGCGCCGGCGACGATATCACTCTGGTCGCCACCAGCAGCATGGTGCAAGTCGCGCTGGGAGCAGCGATCATGCTGGAGAAAGAAGGCATCAGCGCCGAGGTCGTTGATCCGCGCACCACGTGGCCGCTGGATGAAAAAATTTTGATCGACTCGGCGAAGAAAACCTCGCGAGTGATTGTTCTCGACGAAGGCTACGGCCGCTACGGCGTCACTGCGGAGCTTGCCGCCGTAATCGCCGAAGGCGCATTCTACGATCTGGACGCACCGGTGAAGCGAATGGGGGCGATGCACGTTCCCATCCCGTTTTCCCCGCCGTTAGAAGACGCCACGGTGCCTACGGAGCAAACAGTATTCGATGCAGCCAGGCTGATGTGCAAGCCGGCCTGACTTTAATAACATTGAAAGCTAGCAGCTAGAGGCTAGGAGCTGAATCTATGGCATTAAAAACTCACGGAACCATGGCAGTCGATTGGGAACAGCGGATCGATTTCGACCGCCTACGCCGCGAGCGTCTGGCGAAAGCCAAGGCCTTGCTGGCCAAATCCGAGATGGGCGCGCTTCTGTGTTTCGACATGAACAACGTGCGCTACCTGACCTCCACGCACATCGGCACATGGGCCCAGGATAAGGCGAATCGCTTCACTTTGCTGCCGCAGAACGACGAACCCATCCTGTGGGACTTCGGTTCCGCCGCCAAGCATCATCAACTAAATTGTCCGTGGCTCGACGGCCGCTCGCACTCCGGAATCTCCATGCTACGGGGCGCGATGACTCCTCAGATGGGCCGCGCCGAAGACGTGGCAAAAAAGATCCGCATCGAACTCGAAAAGCGCGGCCTGCATAAAGAACCAGTAGGCATCGACATTGTCGAACTGCCCGTTCTCTTCGCGCTCCAGCGCGAGGGCATCACCGTAGTCGACGGCCAGGCGCTCATGTCAGAAGCGCGCGTCATCAAGACGCAAGATGAAATTTCTTTGCTAAACACTTCCGCCATGATGGTCGACGCCGCCTACGACGAACTCTACCGCGCCATGAAGCCCGGTCTCCGCGAGAACGAAGCGGTCGGACTGGTCAGCAAAGTTCTGTACGATCTAGGGTCGGAATACGTCGAAGCCGTGAATGCAATTTCCGGCGAGCGCTGCAATCCTCATCCCCATGTGTTTTCCGATCGCGTGCTGCGCCCGGGCGATCCCGTCTACTACGACATTCTCCACTCCTACATGGGATATCGCACCTGCTACTACCGCTGCTTCACGGTTGGCTACGCCTCGCACGCGATGGTTGACGCCTACAAGCGCTGCCGCGATTATCTCGACGCGGCCATTGAACTGGTACGTCCCGGACGCACCACCGCGGAGATTGCCGCCGTCTGGCCGAAAGCGCAGGATTTTGGTTTTAAAAATGAAGAAGATGCCTTCGCTCTGCAGTATGGCCACGGCATCGGACTCGCCATCTGGGAGAAGCCGGTGATCAGCCGCCTGGTTTCGTTCGAGCATCCAGTCACGATCGAACCTGGAATGGTTTTTGCGTTGGAAACTTTCTGGCCCTCAACCGATGGTTGGAGCGCGGCGCGCATCGAAGAAGAAATCGTCGTCACGCCCACGGGGCACGAAGTCATCACTCGCTTCCCGGCGGAACAACTTCTGGTGGCGGGAGCGCACTATTTCACGGTCGACGGACCGCTGCCGACAACTCGCGAAACTGAATCCGCGCCCAGCGCTCGCGTGCTCGACATGATCGAAGCCAGCGCCAAAACCGAGCGTGTAGGAGTTTCGGACTGAAGGCCAAAATGGAGCCCTTCCCGAATAAAACATCATGGCCTTCAGCGTAGTCATGCCCGCCCTCGAGATGGCGCAGGAAACCGGCAAGCTCATTGCCTGGCGGAAACAGGATGGTGACCGCGTCACCAAGGGGGAGCCGCTTCTCGAAATCGAAACCGATAAGGCGGTAATGGAAGTCGAAGCGCCCGCGGACGGAATCCTTGCCGGAATTACAGGGATCGTCGGCGCCGATATTCCCGTGGGCCAAACAATCGCCTGGATCGTGGCTCCTGGCGAAAAGCCGCCGACGGAAAAAGAATCTGCAACGGCCGCACCCACAGCGCGCGCTGGTTCACAGGGAAAGACGGAAACACATGCTGCGCCGGTCGCAGCCGCCACGTCTGGATCTTCTCCCGCCCAGAACGCGAGAATCTCTCCGAAGGCTCGTCGTCTTGCGAAAGAATTGGGCGTGGATCTTGCCACCCTGCATGGCTCAGGGCCCGGCGGGGAAATTCTCGCGTCGGACGTGCAATCGGCTGGCACGCCAGCCGCGTCGGTCGCCGTTCCCCAGAAATCAGCCAGCCTCGAAGTACCCAGCACCCTCGGCCGCCTCATGGCCGAACGCACCACACAGAGCTGGACCACCGTTCCTCACTTCTTCGTCACCCGTGAAGTCGATGCCACCGCGCTGAATGAATATAGGGATAAGCTGGTCTCCGAGATCGAACGTACTCACAACATTCGCGTCACCCATACGGATCTGCTGGTCGCAATCACTTCGCGGGTTCTGCTCAAACACCCGCGTTTGAATTCAAGCTTCACCGGGGAAGGCATTCGCATCCACGACCACGTGAACATGGGTGTCGCTATTGCAGTGAATGACGGAGTCGCGGCAGCGGTGATCCCCAACGCGCACATTGCAACGCTCGCCGAAATTGCGCAGCAGCGCCGCGACGTGACCGAGCGAGCCCGGGCAGGGAAGCTCCGTCCCGCCGACATCGCTGATGCCACGTTCACCATCAGCAACCTCGGCATGTATCATGTCGACCAGTTCACCGCGATTATCACTCCGCCGCAAGCCGCAATTCTCGCCGTCGGAAGCATCGTCGACCGAGTCGTCGCCGTTGATGGCAAGCCCGCAGTGCGCCCAATGATCACCCTCACTCTTTCTAGCGATCACCGCGCCGCCGATGGCGCCCGCGCCGCGATGTTCCTCAATGATCTGGCCGAGGCTATCAGCAAGCCTTCCAAATCATTGGCGTGACCTCGCCGCTCCTCCCTACAACCTAAGCAGTATTGAGATTACCGAAAAAGAAGCGGTATCCTGCAAGTGATAGCTGCGATTATCTCGCTCACGCTAATTGGCCAAAGCCTTGAAAGCCGCAATCCTACGCACGGCAAAAGATCCTCTTCAGATCGAGGAAACGATCAAACCCACGCCTGCAGCCAACGAAGTGCTCCTGCGCGTTCGTGCCTGCGGCGTCTGCCGTACCGATCTGCACATCGTCGAAGGGGACTTACCGCCGCGCAAGGAAGCGCTAATCCCCGGCCACCAAATCGTAGGCGACGTCGTTGATGGAGCCACCGCCGAGTTGCCGGCAGGAACGCGCGTAGGTGTCTCGTGGATCGGCGCTGTCGATGGAGATTGTCCCTACTGCCGCCGCGGCCTGGAAAATCTCTGTGATTCGCCGATTTTCACCGGATACACCGTCAATGGCGGCTATGCGGAGTATGCTGTGGCGCGCCGCGATTTTGTCTATGCGCTCCCGCCACAACTCGATGACCTGCACGCCGCGCCTCTCTTGTGCGCCGGCATCATCGGCTTTCGCAGCCTGCGAGTGGCCGGCGTGCAGCCGGGCGACCGGGTTGGACTGTTCGGCTTTGGCGCGTCGGCTCATCTCGCAATTGCGGTGCTACATTCCTGGAACTGCGAGGTATACGTTTCCACGCGCGGCGCTTCCCACCGCCAATTGGCTGCCTCGCTAGGAGCGAAGTGGGTGGGCAGTGAAACCGACAAGCCTCCCCTCGAACTCGATCGCGCGGTAACTTTCGCGCCTAGCGGCGACGTAGTGATCTCCGCCCTTGCCAGCCTGCGAAAAGGAGGGATCGTCGCGATCAATGCGATTCATCTGGACCGCATCCCTGAGTTCGACTATGACCGCTTACTCTGGGGCGAACGCCAGATCCGCAGCGTTGCCAACATGACTCGATCCGACGCTCGCGATTTTCTAAGGATCGCGGCCGACATCCGCCTCCAGCCCAAGGTAACTGTTTATTCCCTGGATCAGGCCAACGAGGCGCTCGCCGCGGTCAAGAACGATGCCATCGATGGAGCCGCAGTCATCGTTCCTTAGCGCTTGAAGTAAACTCCTGGGATGAAAAATTTCTGTGGAGTCGTCCGCTGCCAGCCTGCGCGATCTACCCTGCCCCCTGCCTTCCTTCTTGCCGTCACCTTCCTTTGGATATTTTGCGGGACCGGCCTTGCTCAGAAACTCGCCGTCACCTTCGATGATCTGCCACTGAACGGATTACTCCCGCCCGGAGTGACTCGTGTCGACACTGCTAAGAATGTTTTGGAGATCCTGAAGAAAAGGCACGTGCCTCCGGTCTATGGATTCATCAACGCGAAGAAGTTGGAAGGAAACGCTGACGGCGCGGAAGCCCTGAAAGTCTGGGCAGCCGCAGAACCCGTCGGAAATCATACCTACGCACACATGGATCTGGAGCAGAACCCTCCCGAGGCCTTCGAACGCGAGATCGACGAGGACGAACCCGCACTGGAGTTGCTGAAGTTGGAGCCGCTAAATGCAGAGGCGAAAGATACCTGGCACTGGTTTCGCTATCCGTTTCTTCATGAGGGAGACACGGTCGAGAAGCGCCGTGCAGTGCGTGCCTATTTGCAGACGCATGGCTACAGAATCGCGCAGGTGACCCTCGACTGGGAAGACTACTTGTGGAACACGGCGTATGCCCGCTGCGTCGCGAAGGGCGATAAGAAGTCGATTGAGTGGCTGCGGTCGAGTTACTTGAACACGGCGGCGGAATTTCTCGATCTCGGCCGGGAGCAAGCCAAGCTGATCTACGGACGCGAGATCAACTACGTTTTGCTGATGCATTTGGGAGCCTACAGCAGCACGATTCTTCCCGATGCCCTGGACCTGCTCAAGCAGAAAGGATTCAAGCTGGTGACCCTGGAAGAAGCTCAGACCGATGCGGCATATCAGAGTGACCCGGATGTGGGCCTGCATGACGCCGGCACGTTACTTGACCAGATGATGCAGGTGAAGGGGATCAAGTATCCCGAGCATGCCGAGAAGCCTTACAAGGAGATTGAAGCCGTTTGTCAATAATGTACGCAGACCGGAAATCCTGAGTGCAAAAAATTGCGCATCCGCTCTCTGGCAAAAAAAAGACTGCAGGAGCCTTTTATCTCATTGTCATTCTTCGGCTAAGCCATTAGCATGTCGGGACCTTTGGGGAAGGTAATTCAGCATTGCTGCCCCTCGTAGCGCAGCGAGCCACGCGCTGAATTCTGGCAGTGAGTTACGACAATAAGTTGCCACTTCCAATGGTAGATAGCGCGGGCGCAGGCCATCGCTGATGGTCAAAACCGCTGGTAAGGTCCCACACACGTGATGTTTTCCCAGGAGGAAGCAATGTACGAGGATGCAGCAGCGTTGTACTCCTCAGCCCACTTCGACCGAACGCGGACGATGGTGCTGAGTTTAGTTGTGCTGACCCTAACTCTAACCCTATGCTCGGCTCTCCCGGCCAATGCGGCTGTCGGACAGTTCGTTGCCCATAACACTCCCGGCTACGCTGCGACGGCGAAGAATCTCGGAACGGTAGATCCGTCGAAGACCATCGAAGTAAGTATCTGGCTGAACCCGCACAACCGTGGGGAGATGGATGAGGTAGCGCGCGACTTGTACGATCGCACTTCACCCAACTACCGTCACTGGCTCACCCGATCGCAAATTGCGTCGCGGTTTGCACCGACGGCCGAAGAAGCCAAAGCCGTTCAGGAGTTTTTTGAATCGCACAACCTGAAGGTCGTAAAGGTTGGCAACGACAATTTTTTTGTGAGGGCGAGTGGCACGGTCGGAGACGTGGAGAAGGCGTTCCACGTTCAACTCAACAACTACCAGGTCGGAAACAAGATCATTCGAGCCAACGCAAGCGATCCCTATGTAGATGGAGTCGCGGGTCCGCTGGTGAAATCGGTTTCAGGACTGGACTCCGGAGAATATGAGCACCCGGCGATGCAACGGCCAACGCTTCCGGCCGGCAAGTCGGGGTTCACAAGGACGGCCGCTGCGACCACGGATTCGAGTTTCTATACTTCAAACTGCTTCGACGGTGTAGTGTCGCAACAGTTTTCAACCAACAACGTTGGTGAGCTTCCCATCGGGACCTACACCGGCAATCACTTAAATCTGCAGACCCTGACCAGCGCTGGTTGCGGCTACACGCCACTACCCATTCAGACTGCTTACAATCTCACGGGACTCTACGCCGAGGGGTTCACCGGGTCCGGACAGACCATCGTCATTCTTGACTGGTGCGGCTCGCCAACCATTAGAAGCGACGCGAATGCGTTTTCGGCGAAGTTTGGATTGCCCTTGCTGACTTCGTCGAACTTCAGCATCATCTACACACCGACAGTAAGCGCCTGCGAGGCTTCCGACGCGGAAATCAACATCGATGTGGAGTGGTCGCATGCCATCGCTCCCGGTGCCAACATCGACCTGGTAGTTCCGCCTTCGGCCAGCTTTCAGGATGTGAACGAGGCCGAGTACTACGCCGTTAACTACCAGCTGGGCAACTCAGTTTCGGGCAGCTACGGTTCGCCCGAATCCGAAACTCCAGCTTCCGAGCTCGACAACGAAAACCTGATTTCCGAAATCGCCGCAATCTCGGGAATCTCCACCAACTTCTCTTCGGCAGATGACGGCGACTTTACGATTTTGGGAATTCCAGCCACAGTGAGCGCTCCAGCGGATTCGCCATGGGCAACCGCAGTCGGTGGAGTAAGCCTCGCATTGAACGCGGATAACTCCATCGCCTGGCAGTCAGGATGGGGAAACAACGAAGTTGAACTGGCCAGCGCCGGATTCATATTCGATCCTCCATTGGACTTCGGCTTCTACGCCGGTGCAGGTGGCGGACCGAGCAACTGCGCTGTGCAGGATAGCAAAGGAAACTGTCTCGGCGGTTTCCCGAAACCTGCATTCCAGAAAAATTTGCCCGGAAAGTATCGGCAAGTGCCCGATATTGCCTGGTTGGCGGATCCGTTCACCGGAGTGGTGATTGCCATTTCCGTTCCGGGGCAGGTTCCGGAACAGGTTTGGCAGGTATATGGCGGCACCAGCGTTGCTTGCCCAATGTTCTCCGGGCTCTGGGCAATTGCCAATCAAGAGGCAGGCACGCCTCTTGGCCAAGCCGCTCAGTGGGTCTATACGTTGCCAGCGGGAGCCGTCACCGACATAGTTCCCGTTACCTCCAAAACCAACGTGAAGGCCTCAATTCTCGAATCCACCGGAACCAATAACTACACTCCGAGCCAGGTTTTGGGCGGCCCAACTCCCGCCACACCACCGAAGTTTGTCAGCGCCCTGTGGGACTATCCTTACATAGGGGACACCGCGCTGGTGGTTTCTTTCGGAATGGACTGCTCGGCCCTGCCCAGCACCGACTTTGACGGAACCTCGTGCAACAGTGCGTCGGCGCTGCACACCAAAATCGGCTGGGACAACGTAACCGGGATGGGCACGCCAAATGGACAGGCGTTCGCCGATGCCTTCAAACCCGCAGCAGCTGGCGTGAAGTAACAGCTGGAGCGGATCAAACCCTGGCCTCCGCCGCCCGCGAGGGTGGCGGAGGCTTTCTTTTTTTGCATGTTCGCACGGTCACGTTCGAGCTGGTCGCCTCAGTCTTCTATAATTGCAATGTCCAGTATGACTGCATTTCTTGATCACATCGTGGCGACAACCCGGCGGAAAGTGGTTGAGACAAAACGCATGGCAGATCTGCGAGAGTTGGAGCGGCGCGCGGAACAGCATGTGCCGCGCGGGTTTCGGCGGGTGCTGCAGGAAAAGAACCGGTCTGGCATAGCCGTGATTGCGGAGCTGAAGAAGGCATCGCCCTCGAAGGGATTAATCCGCGCCCAGTTTCTTGTCGAGGAATTGGCGAAGGAGCTGGAATCCGCGGGAGCGGCTGCGCTTTCAGTCCTGACGGATGAGGAATTCTTCCAGGGTTCGCTGGAAAATTTACAAAAAGCGTCTGCGACGGTTAAGCTGCCGTGCTTGCGCAAGGATTTTATAGTGGACGAATTTCAGCTGCTGGAGGCGCGAGCGAACTCGGCGGATGCCGTGTTGCTGATCGTGGCTGCCTTGTCGCAGACGGAATTGATGGCTCTGGCGCACGAAGCTTACTCTCGGACGCTGGACGTTTTATGCGAAGTGCATGATGAGGAAGAGTTGCGGCGGGCTTTGGATGCTGGCTGCAATTTGGTTGGAATAAACACGCGCGATCTACGGACCTTCGAGGTGAATGCGGAGACCGCCTTCCGGCTTGCCGAGAAGCTTCCGAAAGATGTGGTGCGGGTGGCGGAGAGCGGGATTCGCTCGGCAGAAGATATTGCGCGCCTCCGCGCTGCGGGTTATCAGGCATTTTTGATCGGAGAGTCGCTGATGCGTGCGGAGCGTCCCGGCGAAGCTCTCCGGGAGCTAATGGCGACCGGGGAGCGAGTACCCTCTGTCCGCGACTGACTTTCATGACTTGGATTTCATGACGTGATCTTTTATTACCTGATCTTTCATGACCTGGATAAAGATTTGCGGAATGACGAATCTGGAGGATGCGCTGACCGCGGTCGAGGCCGGGGCGGATGCGGTGGGGTTTGTGTTTTATACGAAGAGTCCGCGGAACATTACGGTTGAGGCGGCGCGAGAGATCGTCGAGAAATTGCCGGAGGAAGTGGAAAAGATTGGGGTTTTTGTCCATGGAAGTAAACTTGACCCCATGAGTGTTCTTCTGGAGGTGGGATTGACCGGGACGCAGGCGTATGTTTCGCGAGAAAATGGTGAAAGGCGCAGTGCAGGCAGTGCACTGGCAGTATCACTCCTTCCCAAGCGCGCGCGGTTTCTGATGGCGCTGCCCATGAACTTGTTTGGCGGAGAAGAGCAGACTCGAAAGACGGAGTTTAACTTCGCCGCCTTGGGGAAGCTTCTTCCAGATGGAATTTCATTTCCAAAAGGATTGATGGACACATTCGTGCTGGATTCCGGTGACTTGCGGACGCCGGGCGGAACAGGAAAACCGTTTGATTGGAAGAAGGCCTTGCCGATCGCAGAGAGGATGCGGCAAGGTGGCGTAAAGCTGGTTGTAGCAGGTGGGCTGACGCCGCAAAATGTGGATGAAGCGATTGGAATTTTGAAGCCTTGGGGAGTCGATGTGGTTTCTGGAGTTGAGGCGAGACCAGGGAAGAAAGACCCAGACAAAGTGCGCGCGTTTGTGAAGGCGGTTCGGGAAATCGATAGGAAGACGGGTTAAAGATGGCGACGGTTCCTAAAACAAGAATGAACGTCAAAATCCCCATGCCTCCCGCAAAAGACGCGGTAAGTATGCGGCCCCGTGGTGCTCCTATGCTCGCGAGCGAACCGGGGCGGTTCGGTATTTACGGCGGGCGCTATGTGCCGGAGACTTTGATGGCCGCGCTCGACGAGTTGGAGCGCGAGTATGAGAAGGCAAAGCGCGACCCGAAATTTCAGAAGCGGCTGGAAGAATTGCTGCGGACTTATGCCGGGCGTCCCACCGCTCTGACCTTCGCACGGCGCCTTACCGAGAAGTTGGGCGGAGCCAAAATTTATTTGAAGCGCGAAGATCTGCTACACACCGGTGCGCACAAGATCAATAACTGTCTGGGCCAGGCGCTGCTAGTAGAGCGCATGGGCAAGCGTCGGGTAATCGCGGAGACCGGCGCGGGGCAGCACGGGGTCGCTACCGCGACGGTGTGCGCGCTCCTGGGATTTGAGTGCGTCGTCTACATGGGGACCGAGGACATGCGGCGCCAGGAGCTGAACGTGTTTCGCATGCGGTTGCTGGGAGCGGAAGTGCGCGGAGTCGAATCCGGGTCGCGGACCTTGAAGGACGCAATCAATGAGGCGATGCGAGACTGGGTCACAAATGTGCGGACCACACATTATTTATTAGGCAGCGTTCTGGGGGCGCACCCTTATCCCACGATGGTGCGGGATTTCCATCGTGTGATCGGGCGGGAGGCGCGCGCGCAAGTTCTAAAAGCCGAAGGAAAACTTCCAACCGCGGTGATTGCTTGTGTGGGCGGAGGATCAAACGCCATCGGAATTTTCTACGAGTTTATAAAGGATAAGAAAGTCAGGCTGATCGGAGTAGAGGCGGGAGGCCGCGGCGAGGCCCTCGGCGAACACGCGGCGCGCTTCCGTGGAGGTTCTCCTGGCGTGTTGCAGGGCACCTATTCCTACGTGTTGCAGGATGCGGCGGGACAGATTGCGAATACCCACTCAGTTTCGGCGGGCCTGGATTATCCCTCGATTGGGCCGGAGCACGCCGCCCTGAGGGATGCGGGACGGGCCGAGTATGTGCCTGCGTCCGATGCGGAAGCATTGAACGCGAC
>Ga0182024_10017411_pt1 | contig 13498 bp, 11 predicted proteins | sample P32metaG_FD_120480 | JGI IMG/M metagenome (GOLD analysis project Ga0182024, IMG submission 120480) | Permafrost microbial communities from Stordalen Mire, Sweden - P3-2 metaG (Illumina Assembly) | ecosystem: Environmental > Terrestrial > Soil > Wetlands > Permafrost | place: Sweden: Stordalen...
CCGCGCCCGATGAGCCGCACAGCCACCGGACCCGGATCGTGCTGGCGGAAAAAGGCGTCGAGATCGACATCATCGATGTGGTGCCGGGCCGCTATCCCGAGGATCTGCTCGATCTCAATCCCTATCACAGCCTGCCGACGCTGGTGGATCGCGACCTGGTGCTGTACGACTCGCGCGTGATCATCGAGTATCTGGACGAGCGCTTCCCGCATCCGCCGCTGATGCCGGTCGATCCAATTCTGCGCGCGCAATTCCGCCTGGCGCTGTATCGCATCGAGCGCGACTGGTATGCCCTGGCGCAGCAGATCGATGAAGACCACGACAAGAAGCACGCTGCGCGCAACCGCAAGGTGCTGCGCGATGGCATTCTGCAGAGTGCCGATGTGTTCAAGGTCAAGCCGTTCTTTTTGAGTGATGAATTTTCCCTGGTCGATGCCAGCATCGGTCCGATACTCTGGCGGCTGCGACGCTACGAGATCGATCTGCCGCCGCAGGCGCAGGCGCTCGCCAAATACGCCAGCACGCTGTTCGCCCGGCCGTCGTTCCGCAGCAGCCTGTCGGATGCGGAGATCGAGATGAGGGCGGGCTGATGTCCACTCGCAAGCTCAGCGATGGCGGTGCCGTGTCGCGACGGCCGTATCTGTTGCGCGCCATGCACGAGTGGATCAGCGACAGCGGCCACACGCCGCACGTGATCGTCGATGCGCTGCGTGCCGGGGTGGAAGTCCCCTCGGCCTACATAAAGGACGGCAAGATCGTTCTCAACCTGTCGATGACGGCAACCCAGCGATTGCAGCTCAAGAATGACGGCATCGAGTTCGATGCGCGTTTTGCCGGCGTCGCGCACCATGTGCGTGTGCCGATGACGGCGGTGCTCGGGGTGTACGCGCGCGAGACTGGCGAGGGCATGATCTTCTCCGAGGCGGAGAGCGAGCCGACGCCGCCGGGGCCGTCGCAGCCGGAAGGTCCGCAGGCGACTCCACACGAGGCACGGCGCGCAAAGCTCACGGTGGTCAAGTAGGGTCGCGGCCGCTAGCCGGCTTCGAAGGCCGACTCGATCCATTCAATCGTGCCGTCCGGGGCACTCAGCAGCAGCACATCGAAGCGCACCGCCAGGGCCGCCAGCGCCGGCTGGCAACGCAGCAGATAGCGCGTGGCGCGCACGATGCGCGCGCGCTTGGCGGGCGTGATGCTGCCGGCGGCGCCGCCGAACTCGGCGCGCGCTCGCAGGCGGACCTCGGCGATCACCAGCAGCTGCTCACGCCGGGCGATGAGGTCGAGCTCGCCGGCGCGGCAGCGGAAGTTACGCGCCAGCAGCGTGAATCCGGCACGCTGCAGCAGCTCCGCGGCGCGGCGTTCGGCAGCCTGTCCCAACCGCTGGCGATCCGGTCTGCACACCAGCGGCATGCTGGCCGCGCAGCCGGCGCAGGTCAGTCACGTCAAACAAACCTGTCCATAGCAATATCCGCAGCTGCTGCCGCTGCAGGGGTCAGTTCGGGGCGGGCTCGTTGAGTCGTCGCGGCTCGCCATTGCGCACCTGCACCCAGATCAGATCGCGCTGTATGCGCCGATCGGGGTCGAAATGCAGGCTGCCGGTGAGTCCCGCGACCTGCGCGTCGGCGGGGTTGCGGCCCTTGACCGACATCGCCACCATCAGCTGACAGGCGTCGTAACCGAAGGCGAACAGCCGGCTGCGCCAGGCGGCGCGGTTTTCCCAGGCCTGCGAGATATTGTTGCGGATCTCATCGATGCTGCCGTCGCCGCTGACCATCCACGGCATGTCCGGGAACATCAGGCCGTCGATGTCCTGATTCGATGCGGTCGAATCGGGCTCGTAGGCATTGGAGAGCGAGTAGCTCGGCACATCGCCGGCGTAGAAGAACTTGAGCTGCGGTTCGAGCAGGCGCGCGGTGGCGGCACTTGGCGCGGCGACGAACACGAACTCCAGATCGGCGCGGCGCCGCGGCTCGAAATTGAGTTTGCCGCCGATGATGATCTGCAGCCGCTGGTGGCGCGCCACGCTGTCGTCGATATGCAGCACGCTTTGCAGCTCGCTGCCGTAATCGTGCTCCGTCGGGTCATAGGTCGCGGTGGCGATCAGGCTGCCTCCGCCCGCGATCAGCTCGCGCGTGAACGCGTCGGCGACGCGCGTGCCCCAATCACCGCGCGGGATCAGCGCGATGCCGCGATGGTGGCCGTCGGCGAGCATCCGATGAGCCACGATCCGCGCCTCCTCCTCGGGCGAGAGTGCGAACTGATAGAAACCATTGGGAGCCGCGCGGTCGGGCGGCAGGAAATTGAGCGCCAGCACCGGCACCGCCTGTTGACCGGTGCTGGCGACCGCCGCCACGTCCTCGCGCGTCAGCGGTCCGACCACGAAGCTGCTGCCGGCCGCACGTGCCTGCGAGAGGGCCTCGGGTCCGGGCAATGCGCCGGTGTCATACAGACGCAGATCTGGCCGGTTGGCGGCCGGTAACTGGTAGTAGGCGCTCAGGAAGCCGTCGCGCACGGTCGAAGCCTGTGCCGCCGCGGGGCCGGTCAGCGGCAGCAGCAGCGCCACCCGCGCCCCGAGCGAGGTGGTCGGCAGTTGAGTCGGGAAGGCCTGCGACAGCACCTCCTGCGCCGGATGATTTGGATAACGCTCACGCCAGTGCGCCGCATCCGCATCGGCGGTTAGCGAGCCGCCGCGCGACTGCGTGGCGATGGCACCGAGCTCCAGCCAGCCACGCACGATCGGATCCTGGCTGGCCTGCGGCTCGAGCTTCACCCCATGGTCGCGCGCGTCGCGCAGCCCCGCCAACAGTTGCGAGCGCAGTCGGGTGCGTTCGGCGGGGCTGGCGAGAAGCTCGCCAGCCATCTCCGCCGTCACGGCATCGACCGGATGCCCTGCGGCCAACGCAGCGCGCATCGAGCTTTCAGCGTTGAGGACCCCGTCGGACTGCACCGGTACCGCTTCCGCCGGCTGCGCGGGTCGATATGGCGGGTAGCTGTTACAGGCCGCAAGCGCCAATACGGCCAGCAGAAGTCCCGCCTTATTAAGTTGCGTTGGCGCCATCATGCCCTGCAAGCTTGAGTTAAGCCGCGGCGCCCGGCAGGTCCGCGGAGGTTCATCGGAGTACATAATTATAGAGGTTCCATCGCAGCAGCTCTCGTCCGCCGGCAGGCTTGAGGTCGTTGCAACGCCCATCGGCAACCTCGGCGATCTCACGCCGCGGGCGCGTGCGGCGCTGGCCGGCGCGGATTTGATCGCGGCGGAGGATACACGGCGGACCGCGGCGCTGCTGTCGGCAATCGGCGTATCCGGCACGCTGATCTCGCTTCACGAACACAATGAAGGCGGCCGGATCGAAGGCCTGCTGCGTGAGCTCAGGGCCGGCAAGGTGGTGGTACTGGTCAGCGATGCCGGCACGCCGCTGCTGTCGGATCCGGGTTACGCGCTGGTGCGGGCGGCCGCCGCGGCCGGCATCGAAATCCGCGCCATTCCCGGTCCATCGGCCCTGACCGCGGCTCTCAGTATTGCCGGTCTGCCCACGGATCGATTCGTGTTCGAAGGGTTTCTGCCCGCGCGTGCCGGCGAGCGTCGCAGCGCGCTGGCGCGGCTGGCGGCCGAGCCGCGCACGCTGCTGCTGTTCGAGGCGCCCCATCGGATTGCAGCGACCCTGCAGGAGCTGGTGCAGCTGTTCGGTCCGCAGCGACAGGCTGCGGTGGCGCGTGAACTGACCAAACTACATGAGGCGGTCTATCGCGGCACGCTCGAGCAGCTCGCCGCTGCGGCGTTGAGCGATCCGAATTTCACTCGCGGTGAGATCACCCTGATGATCGAGGGGCTGCCGGCCGCGGCCGATACCGGCGGCGATCGGGCACTGCTGACGCGCGCGCTGAAACTGCTGTTGAGCGAGCTGCCACCGGCCCGCGCGGCTGCGGTCGCGGCCCAGATTGCCGGAGTCCGGCGCAGCGAGGCCTACGCGCTGGCGCAGCAGCTGCGGGCGCTCACCGCGGTTGAGGGCGACCCCTGAAGCCAGTAAGGTGCGCCGGCGGAGAGCCGGCTGGGCAGCCGCTGTGCCGCTTCACCGCGGCATGGAGGAAAGTCCGGGCTCAGCGGGCAGGGTGCCAGGTAACGCCTGGGGAGCGCGAGCTCACGGAAAGTGCAACAGAAAGTAAACCGCCGAAGCGCCGGTAACGGTGCTGGTAAGGGTGAAACGGTGCGGTAAGAGCGCACCGCGTCGATGGCAACACCGACGGCATGGCAAACCCCACCTGGAGCAAGGCCAAATAGGGAAGTCGCAGCCCCGCAAGGGACTGCAGCGCGCGCCCGCGCGTGCTTCCGGGTAGGCCGCTTGAGGCCGATGGCGACATCGGTCCCAGAGGAATGGCTGCTCTCGACAGAACCCGGCTTACAGGTCGGCTCTCCGCCTCGTTCAGCAGGGATTGAACGGCCGTTCAGCCGCTGCGTAAAATCGAAAAAATAACAACTTTCACTCTCAAGTGACTGATCCGTCTGAAGTCCAGGTCTCGGTTCCCTGCGGACATGCTAGTCCCAGGCCTCAACCAATGCGTAAGTACCTACTGCGCTTCATAAATTTCCCATCCAAATCGTTGACATGCCGCTCCCGGCATTCCATAGTGGCGGCGAGTGGGAAAAAGTGGGGAGAGATGGGCGGAATTCGCCTACAACGCCGATGTTCCGCGGTGCAGCAAAGGTCACGCTGGATGACAAGGGGCGCATGGTCCTCCCCACGCGCTATCGCGAGAGGCTGCTCGACCGTTCGGGGGGCCAGCTGATCGTGACCGTCGACCGGGATGGGCAATGCCTGTTGCTGTACCCGCTGACTGACTGGGAGCCGGTCGAAAAGCAGCTGATGGCGCTGCCGACCCTCGATCCCCAGTCGCGCCGCCTGCAACGGCTGATGGTCGGCCATGCCACCGACCTGCCGCTGGATGGCCATGGCCGCATCCTGCTGACGCAGGAGTTGCGTGAATTTGCAGGCTTGCAGCGGCATGCGATGTTGATCGGGCAAGGCAATCGTTGCGAACTTTGGGACGAGACTCGTTGGATGGAACGGCGCGATGGCTGGCTCAAGGATGAAGCAGCCGCGAACGAACTGCCAGCGCACCTCGATTCGCTGTCGCTGTAAGCGGCAGCTGGGCTCTTTTGGGGACAGGGAGTTGGATGAGCACACGCCGGTGCTTATCGACGAGGTGCTTGCGGCCCTGGCGGTACGCCCGGCCGGCCTCTACGTCGACGCAACTTTCGGCCGCGGTGGCCACAGCGCGCGCATCCTCGAAGCGCTCGGGCCGCACGGACGCCTTATCGGGATCGACCGCGACCCCGCCGCCATCGGTGCCGGCCAGGTGCGCTATGGCCAGGACCCGCGAGTGCGTCTCGTGCGTGGGGAATCCGCGCAGATTGCGGCGTTGGTGCGCGCGCAGGGGTTTGGCGCGCAGTGCGATGGCATCCTGTTCGATTTCGGCGTCTCCTCGCCGCAACTGGACGATGCAGCGCGCGGCTTCAGCTTCCTCAAGGACGGTCCGCTCGATATGCGCATGGACCCGTCGAGCGGCCAACCAGTTTCCGCATGGCTTGCGCGGGCGAACGGCGATGAGATGCGCCACGTGATCGCCAGCTTCGGGCAGGAACGCTTCGCCGCCGCCATTGCGCGCGAGATCGTGCGCACGCGCGCTTCGCAGCCGCTGCAACGCACCCACGAGCTGGCGGGGCTGGTGGCGCGGGTGGTGCGCACACGCGAACCCGGCAAGCACCCCGCGACCCGCACCTTCCAGGCGCTGCGCATCTTCATCAACGACGAACTCGGCCAGATCGAACGTGCGCTGCCGCAGGCGCTTGAACTGCTGGCGCCGCACGGTCGGCTGGTTGCCATCAGTTTTCATTCGCTCGAGGACCGGCTGGTCAAGGCCTTTATCCGCCGGCACTCCGAGCCCGATCCGGCACTGGCCGCCCTGCCTGTGCTGCCGCCGATGGCGCAGCTGCCGTTGCACCGGGTTGGCCGCAAGCAGCGCGCCTCGGCCGATGAAATTCGCGCCAATCCACGCGCCCGCAGCGCCTTGCTGCGCACCGCTGAAAAGAACCCGCTATGACGCTCTCGAAGAGCCTGCTGGCGCTGGCGGCGGCGCTATTGTGGTGGGCAGTGCTCGCTTCGGCCGCGGCCACCGTCTACACCAAATACCGTGCGCGCGAACTGTTTGTCGAGCTCGAACGGCTCAGCAGCAGCCGTGATGAGCTCGACGCGGAATGGGGTCGGCTGCAGCTGGAGGCCAGCGCCTGGTCGACCTACGCGTTCGTCGAACGCGTTGCCAGCGAGCGGCTGCACATGAGCATTCCCGACTCGCGCGATATCGAGATCGTGCCGCCATGAAGCTCTGGCCGGTACTGAAACAGCGCCTGCGCCGCAGCCCGCGTACCGGCCAGACGCGCGCCCGGGCGCGGCGCGAGCGCGCCGCGGCCAGCTGCAGCTTCAGCCGCGGCAGCGAAACGCCGGCGCGCTATTCATTTGCGCTGCGGCTGCGGCTGCTGTTCGGGGCGTTGCTGCTGGCGGCGGTGGGGCTGATTGGCCGGGCGGTGGACCTGCAGCTGGTGGATCATCCGTTTCTGGCGCAACAGGGGGATGCGCGCTTCTCGCGGGTGGCCGCGATCGTGGCTCATCGCGGCATCATCACCGATCGCAATGGCGAGCCGCTGGCGGTGAGCACGCCGGTGGACTCGGTCTGGGTCAACCCGCAGGAGCTCGCCGGCAATCTCGAGCAGTTGCCGCGGCTCGCGAACGTGCTTGGCGGGGATCGCCAGGCGCTGCTGCGGCATGTCAGCAGCAACATGGATCGCGAGTTCCTGTACGTTGCGCGCGGCCTGCAGCCGAGCGACGCCAGCCGCGTCAAGGCGCTGAACGTGCCGGGCGTCAATCTCACCCGCGAATACCGCCGCTACTACCCGGCGAGCGAAGTGACCGGACACCTGCTCGGGTTCACCAGCATCGACGATGTCGGCCAGGAAGGCGTCGAGCTGGCGTTCGACAACTGGCTCGCCGGCGAAGACGGCGCCAAGCGCGTGATCCAGGACAGCCGCGGCCGCAAGGTCGAGGACATCGAGAGCATCCGGCCGGTCCGCCCCGGCCGCGACCTGGTGCTGAGTCTCGATCTGCGCATCCAGTACCTGGCCTATCGCGAGCTCAAGAGCGCCATCCTGGAAAACCGCGCGCACGCCGGCTCAGTGGTGGTGATCGACATCGATACCGGCGAGGTGCTGGCGATGGTGAATCAGCCGGCCTACAACCCCAACGATCGCTCCCAGCTGATGGCGGCCACCTATCGCAATCGCGCGGTCACGGATCTGTTCGAGCCGGGCTCGAGCATCAAGCCGTTCGTGGTCGCGGCCGCGCTCGCTTCCGGCAAATTCACCATCAACAGCATCATCGATACGAATCCCGGATTCATCCAGGTGGGCGCCACCACCTTTCCGGACGAGCACAATCTCGGCGCCATACCGCTGGCCACCGTGCTGGCGAAATCCTCCAACGTCGGCATGGCCAAGCTGGCGCTGCAGCTCGAGCCGAAACAGATCTGGGAGACGCTCAACCGCTTTGGCTTCGGGCAGGTCACCAGCAGTGGCTTTCCGGGCGAGTCGGCCGGTGTGTTCAGCGATTACTCGCACTGGCGCGCGATCAGCATCGCGACGCTGTCGCACGGCTACGGTATTTCGGTGACGCCGCTGCAGCTGGCGCAAGGCTACGCCGCGATCGGCGCCCATGGGATTCGCCGCCCGGTGTCGCTGCTGCGTCTGGACGCTGCACCGGCCGGCGAGCGGGTACTCGATGCCGCGGTCTGCCGCGACATGCTGAGCCTGCTGGAATCGGTCACGACCCAGGAAGGCGCCACCGGCGTGCGCGCCAGGATTCCGGGCTACCGCGTCGCCGGCAAGACCGGCACGGCGTGGAAGTCGAGCAACGGCACCTACTCGAAGGATCGCTACACCTCGGTGTTCGCCGGGGTCGCGCCGGCCTCCAGTCCGCGCCTGGCGACGGTGGTGGTGATCGATGAACCCACGGCCGGCAAGTACATGGGCGGGGATGTCTCGGCGCCGGTGTTCTCGGCGGTGGTCGGCGGTGCACTGCGATTGCTGGCGGTGGCACCCGACGAGCTCAGCTCGCCCGGCGAGACGCTCACACATGGGCAGAAGGTGGCGAGTCGATGAACGCGCTCGGCACCCAGAACTGGCGGCCGCTCAAGGCGGTGCTCGGCGGGCTGGTCGATGTGCCCGAGTCGGTCGAAGTCTCCGACCTGACGCTCGACAGTCGCAGCGTGACGCCCGGCGCTGCGTTCTTCGCCTGTCGCGGTACGGCGCATCACGGCCTGGAATTTGCCGCCGCCGCGGCCGCCGCGGGTGCACGCGCGATCCTGTGGGAGCCGGCACCGGGAGTGCAGGCCCCGCTGCTGGATGCGTCGATCGTGGTGCGCGCCATACCGAATCTGCGCGCACAGCTCGGTTACATGGCCGACCGCTTCTTCGATGCGCCGTCGGCGAGCCTGACCGTGGCAGGCATCACCGGCACCAATGGCAAGACCACCTGCGCATGGCTGCTGGCACAGGCGCTTGGGCTCAGCGGCCGTCGCGCGGCCTACATCGGCACACTCGGCAGCGGATCCATTCACGGACTGGACCAATCCAACAGCACCACGCCCGATGCCGTGACGCTGCACCGGCAGCTGGCACGCATGCGTGCGCAGGGCTTCGAGGCCGTGGCCATGGAAGTGTCATCGCACGGACTTGATCAGGAGCGCTGCGCGGGCGTGCGTTTCCACACCGCCGTGTTCACCAATCTGACGCGCGATCACCTCGACTATCACGGCGACATGGCGGCCTACGCGGCTGCCAAGGCGCGCCTGTTCGAGTGGCCGACCCTGAAAGTGCGCGTCATCAATGTCGATGATCCGTTCGGGCTCGAGCTGGCAGGCAGCGCGCGTCGCGGCGGCGACTCGGCGCAGTTGTTCCTGACTTCGCAGCGCCCCTCGGAATGGCTGAGCAGCGGCGCCGACTATGTCTGCGCACGCGCGGTGCACGCGCACGATGCCGGCCTTGAGCTGGAGATCGAGAGCAGCCGCGGCAACGCGCAGCTGACCAGTGTGCTGCTGGGCGAGTTCAACGTGGATAACCTGCTGACGGTACTGGCCGTGCTGCTGGCGTGGGAGCTGCCGCTGGCGGCGGCCTGCGAGGCCTTGTCGCGCTGCTGCGCGCCGCCGGGGCGGCTGCAGCCCGAGGGCGGCGCCGGCAGGCCGCTGGTGCTGATCGACTATGCGCACACGCCCGACGCGCTCGCCAAGGCGCTGCAGGCCGCGCGGGCCCACTGCCGCGGCCGACTGTATTGCGTATTCGGCGCAGGCGGCGATCGCGATCCGGGCAAACGCGCCGACATGGGCCGCCTCGCCGCGCAGCTCGCCGACCTGCTGATCGTCACCGACGACAATCCGCGCGGCGAAGATCCGGCGAACATCACCGCTGACATCCTGCAGGGCATTGCGGCGGCTGGCGCGGTCGCGCGCAGCCGTGTCATTCACGACCGCGCGCTCGCGATCGGCAGTGCGCTCGCGGCCGCGGTGCCGGAGGACGTGGTGCTGGTGGCCGGCAAAGGCCACGAGGACTACCAGCTGATTGGCGCCGAGCGCCGCGCCTTCAGCGATACCGAGGTAGTGCGCGCGGCATTGCATAGCTGGAGGCGGGCATGATCCGCACGCTGTCGCAGTTCGCTGCCGCCTGTCATGGCCGACTGATCGGCACGGACCGCGAGTTTCGTGAGCTGGTCATCGACTCACGCAAGCTTGGCGCCGGGGATCTGTTCGCGGCGCTGCGTGGCGAGCATGCCGACGGTCACAGCTTCGTCGCGGCAGCCGCGGCCGCCGGCGCGGCCGGCGCGCTGGTGCGGAAGCGGCTCGATGCGACGCTGCCGCAGATCGTCGTGCCAAACGTCGAACTCGCGCTCGCCAGCGCTGCGCGCGCCGCACGCGCCCAGTTCACCGGCCCGGTGATCGGTGTCGCCGGCAGCAATGGCAAAACCACCGTCAAGGAAATGCTGGCCGGAATTCTCGCGCAGCTCGGGCCGTGCCTGGCGACTCGCGGCAACCTGAACAACCACCTCGGCGTGCCGATGACGCTGTTGCGCCTCGATTCGAGCCACCGCAGCGCCGTCATTGAAATGGGCGCCAACCGGCGCGGCGACGTTGAACAGCTGGTGCAGATCGCGCGCCCCGGCATCGGACTGATCACCAATGCCGGCGCCGAGCATCTGGAAGGATTCGGCTCGCTGGAAGGCGCCGCGCGTGCCGAAGGCGAGATGGTCTCCGGTCTGTCGGCGAGCGGTACCGCGGTGATCAACGGCGATGACGCCTATGCGTCGCTGTGGCGTGCCAGCACCGCGGCGCGCGTCTGCAGCTTCGGCCTGCGGCACGAGGCCGACTTTCGTGCCGAGGAGCTGCATTTCGAAGTCGGTATGCAGGGCTTCTGCACGCGCTTCCGCTTGCGCAGCGAGGCAGGCAGCGTGCCGGTGACGCTGGCGCTGGCGGGGCGCCATAACGTGCTCAATGCGCTGGCGGCGGCGGCCGCCGCCGTCAATGCCGGCGCCGATCTCGCCCAGGTCGCGAGCGGTTTGGGACAGATGCAGCCGGTGCGCGGCCGCCTGCAGCTCAAGCGCACCCGCCACGGTGCCTGGCTCATCGATGATTCGTACAACGCCAATCCGAGCTCGGCGCGCGCCGGACTCGAGGTATTGAGCGATCTGGCCGGGCAGCGCTGGCTGGTGCTCGGTGACATGGCCGAACTCGGCGAGCTGGCCGCCGACAGTCATCGCGAGATCGGTGAGCTGGCGCGCTCGCTCGGCATCGAGCGGCTGTACGCCTTCGGATCGCTGGCGGCGCTGGCGGCCGACGCGTTCGGCGCGGGCGCCGAGCGTTTCAGCGATGCCGCCGAACTGTCGCGGGCACTCGACGCCGCCTTGAGCGCCGAGGTGCGCGTGCTGATCAAGGGCTCGCGCGTCAACCGGCTCGAGCGCGTGGTCGAGGCGTTGCTGGCGCCCGACGCGGCACGCAAGGCGGGCTGAGCGATGCTGTACTGGATCGCAAAACTGCTGGCGGTGCACTACTCCGGTTTCCACGTGTTCTCCTATCTGACGTTGCGGGCGATTCTCGCGGTGATGTCGGCACTGAGCATGGCGTTGCTGGTCGGGCCGAAGATGATCGCGCGCCTGTCGCGCTACCAGATCGGGCAGATCGTGCGCGACGACGGTCCGGCATCGCATCTGCCGAAGGCCGGGACGCCGACCATGGGCGGCGCGCTGATCATCGTGGCGGTCGCGGTCAGCACGCTGCTGTGGGCGGATCTGCGCAATCGTTTCGTGTGGATCACGCTCGGCGTAACCATCGGTTTCGGCGTGATCGGCTTCTGGGACGACTATCTCAAGCTGGTGGTGGGTAATTCACGCGGTTTGATCCCGCGCTGGAAATACCTGTGGCAGTCGGTATTCGGACTGGCGGCGGCGTTCCTCCTCTACCATACCGCGCAGGTGCCGGCGCAGACCGATTTCTTCGTGCCGTTCGTCAAGAGCGTGAACGTGCCGCTCGGCGCCGTGGGATTCATATCGCTGAGCTATTTCATGATCGTCGGCATGAGCAACGCGGTGAATCTGACCGACGGTCTCGATGGACTGGCGATCATGCCGACCGCGATGGTGGCCGGCGCGCTCGGCATCTTCGCCTACGCCAGCGGCAATTCGATCTTCGCCAACTACCTGGCCATTCCGGCCATTCCACAGGCCGGCGAGCTGTTGGTGTTCTGCGGCGCGCTTGGCGGCGCCGGGCTCGGATTCCTTTGGTTCAACTCCTATCCGGCGCAGGTCTTCATGGGCGATATCGGCGCGCTGGCGCTCGGCGCCGCCCTCGGCGTGGTGGCCATCATCGTCCGGCAGGAAATCGTGGCGCTGGTGATGGGCGGCATCTTCGTGCTCGAGACCGCCTCGGTTATCCTGCAGGTAGCATCCTTCAAGCTGACCGGTCGGCGCATCTTTCGCATGGCGCCGATTCACCATCACTTCGAACTCAAGGGCTGGGCCGAGCCGAAGGTGATCGTGCGCTTCTGGATCATCAGTTTCCTGCTGGTGCTGGCGGGCCTGTCGACTCTGAAACTGCGATGAACGCCGCCTTCAACACCGCAACCAGCAATGCCGGCACCCGTGCCGTGGTCGTGGGACTCGGCAAGAGCGGCTTCTCCGCGACGCGCTACCTGCTGGCGCACGGCTTCGAGGTCGCGGTCACCGACAGTCGCAGTGAGCCGCCCGAGTGGCCGCGGCTCAAGGCCCTGGGGCATGAGCTCGGCCGCGACATCGTCGTGCGTCGCGGCGGCTTCGATGCCTCGCTGCTCGAGGGAGCCGAGCTGCTGGTGGTCTCGCCCGGGATCGCACCGAGCGGCGCGTTCTTCGAGGCCGCACGGGCCCGCGGGCTGGAAGTGGTCGGCGACATCGAGCTGTTCGCGCGCGCGGTACGCGCGCCGGTGGCGGGTGTCACCGGCACCAACGGCAAGAGTACGGTCACCACGTTGCTGGCGCAGATGGCGACCCGCGCCGGACTGCGCACGCGCAGCGGTGGCAATCTCGGCGAGCCAGCACTGGACCTGCTGGATGAATCGACCCAGCTGTATGTGCTCGAGCTCTCCAGCTATCAGCTCGAGACCACCGACTCGCTGTCGCTGGCGGCCGCGGCGGTGCTCAATGTGACGCCCGATCACCTCGACCGCTATGCGGATACCGAGGCCTATTCGGCCGCCAAGGCGCGCATCTACGCGCGCTGCGAAGTCGCGGTAGTCAATCTCGACGATGCGCGCGTTGCGGCCATGATTGGCGCGGCGCGGCGCTCGCTGAGCTTCTCGCTGCGCGCCGATTCCGGAGCGGACTACAGCTTGCTGCGGCATGGCGATGACCATGACCATGACGGGGGCGCCGGTGGCGAGCTCTGGCTGGCCCGCCACGGACAGCCGCTGTTGCCGCTGCAGGCGATGAAGCTGCGCGGTGAGCACAATGCTGCCAATGCACTGGCGGCACTGGCGCTCGGCGAGGCGCTGGCGTTGCCGCTGCCGGCAATGCTCGATGAACTGCGCAGCTTCGGCGGCCTGCCGCACCGCTCGCAGTGGATCGCGCAGGTGCGCGGTGTGCATTACGTCGATGATTCCAAGGGCACCAATGTCGGCGCGACGCTGGCAGCGGTCGCGGGCATGGCAGGACCGTTGCTGCTGATCCTCGGCGGTGACGGCAAAGGACAGGATTTCCGTCCGCTGCGGGCCGCCTTTGCCGGCAAGGTGCGGGTGGCGCTGCTGATCGGCCGCGATGCCGGCGCTCTGGCGCAGGCGCTCAGCGGCGCCTGCGAGTGCCGGTTCGCGCAGAGTCTCGAGTCCGCGGTTGAATTGGCCGCGACGCTGGCCCGCGGCGGCGATACCGTGCTGCTGTCGCCG
>Ga0182024_10017412_pt1 | contig 13498 bp, 15 predicted proteins | sample P32metaG_FD_120480 | JGI IMG/M metagenome (GOLD analysis project Ga0182024, IMG submission 120480) | Permafrost microbial communities from Stordalen Mire, Sweden - P3-2 metaG (Illumina Assembly) | ecosystem: Environmental > Terrestrial > Soil > Wetlands > Permafrost | place: Sweden: Stordalen...
CACGACTGAAGTCGTGCCCTTCCCTACCCCTCACGACTGAAGTCGTGCCCTTCCCGGTTCGCTGTGGGATGGCTTTGAGCCCCCAGATTCTTCGCGCAACGAACGGGTTCGGAATGACAAACGCAAGGTACGCGTTGGCGTCAGCGAGTACACAGGTCCTTCGCTTCGCTCACGATGACAACTCAACGGTGTGGGACATTGTTAAGCGTTTCGGCTGCGGCGGCTTGGGGTGTTTGGGCTGGTAGATGCCTAGCCTGGCGCCGCTGGGGAGGGTCAGGGTGGCTAGGCTTCCCCAGCACTGTTCGTTCGCCTCGGAGACTGAGACGTTTTTTGCGTGGAGATCGCGGAGGGTTGTGGCGAGGTCGTCGCACATCAGGAAAAGTTCGTGGCGCACGGGCGGATTCGATTTTTCTGGACTGGCATCTGTGTGCCGGGTAATCGCGGGCGAGGGCGCCCGCGCCACATTTGCATCTTTGTTCTATGTCATGAAAGGCAGCTTCGGCGGGGAGGCAGAGCGAAGATGAGCCAACCGTGCCCGGCATCTACAGACGGAAACTTGAGAATGTCGCGAAAGAAGGCGCGGTCGGCTTCTGCGTCGGTGGTGTAGAGAACAATGTGGGCGCCATTAATCATAGCGGCCTCCGATTCCAGGAACATGGTCGCGTTCTGCGGTGGAGTTCGCAAGGTTCACGCCTACGGCTGGCATTCGCGTTCGTGGAATCGCATTTTCACAAGGAACGTAAGGAAGTAACGCCTGACAACGGTTAGCTTGGCCGCCGACGAAAGGTGCGTTCAGCGCTCTTTTTCGTTCGAAACCAGGTCGAGGAATGCGCGGTGAATGCGAGTGTCGTCCGAGAGTTCGGGATGGAAAGTAGCGGCCATGGCAATTCCCTGCCGGACAGCTACCGGATCGGCTGCGTCACCCTCAGTAGCGATGACTTCGACGCCGGGACCGACACGCTCGATTTTCGGGGCGCGGATGAAAACCATTTCCAGCGGCGAATTCGCCAGCTCTGGCTGAATGAACCGGCCCTGGCGGATGGAGCTGTCGATCTGACGTCCGTAGGCGTTGCGGCGGATACGAATGTCTAGAGCGCCCAGCCCGGCTTGTTTCGGATTCTCGACTTCAGTGGCTAAAAGAATCGCGCCGGCGCAGGTGCCGAAGGTGGGCTTCACACGAACAAACTGTTTGAGCTTTTCGAATCCGGCGTCGCCCAGAAGCTTGAGGAATGTGCCGGATTCGCCGCCGGGAATAATCAGGCCGTCGATGGCGTCGAGTTGCTTGGGATTCTTGACGAGCACAACCTCGGCGCCGAGTTCCTGGAGCCGTCGGCGATGGGCATCGAAATCGCCTTGCAAAGCCAGAACCCCGATTCGCAGGGGGACGTTCGCTTCGGAATTGCGAATTGGATCTGCCTGGTTCAATGTTCGGTCTTGACTGGAGCGTAAATTACCCGCCCTCACGACTACTGATATTACCGGATATTTCTCGTGGCTCGCGGTCTGATAAACCTATTCCTAGGAAACGGAGATTCACACATGCCAAGCGCGAAGCAAAGAACGGCGGCGAAACGAAACATTAAGAAGGCGGCAGCGGTTGCGAAGAAAAAGAAGACGATCTCTCACCTTTCCAAGGCGACACGCACCGCTTTAGGCAAACAAGGGGCTAAAGTCGCAAGGCAGAAGCGAGCAGCGTAGAGGGCTCGGGCGCCGGCAATAGTTGTTAACTTAACTAGTGTCATGAACGTGGCTGGTATCGCAAATCATGTTATCGCTCAGCAATCGCAAATATGAAAACAGCTTCTCTCACAGTCGGTTCTTTGGCGTTCAGTGGAAACGATTCTGCGGTCTCATACGATGCCCGCCGCGCGGAAGCGGGCGGCAATTGGGCTGTCACGAGCAAGGTTCCGCAAGTGGCGCTGGCCTTTTGGATCATCAAAATCGCGGCTACCACCTTGGGTGAGACGGCCGGCGACGCGCTCTCGATGACGATGAACCTTGGCTACGCGGTGAGCACGCTGATTTTTCTCGTGTTCTTCTTGGGCGCGGTCGCGGCACAGATCAAAGCGAAATCGTTTCACCGGTTGTTGTACTGGACGGTGATTGTCGCGACCACGACCCTGGGCACGACGATGGCGGATTTTGCGGATCGCTCGCTCGGTATAGGATACGCGGGAGGTTCGCTGATCCTGTTCACGGCGCTGCTGATGATTTTGGGATTGTGGCGAGTGTCCGCGGGATCGATTTCGTTTCGCGATATCGTCTCGCCGAAAGTTGAAATGTTTTATTGGACCACGATTCTGTTCTCGAACACTCTGGGAACGGCGCTGGGAGATTGGCTCGCCGACACTCAAGGCGTGGGCTTTGAACGCGGGGCACTGGTATTTGCGGGAGCGTTGGCGGTGGTGGCCGCGGCTTATTTTTTTACCAGCATTTCGCGCACGCTTTTATTTTGGACGGCCTTCATCTTGACACGGCCGCTGGGCGCGACACTGGGCGATCTGCTCACCAAGCCTCGCGCGGATGGCGGGCTAAATCTCAGCCGCATCATTTCGTCTTTGGTTATTGCGGCGTTCATGGTCCTGTGTATTTTGTTGACGTCGCAAAACGCGGGGAAACATCCGGGCGAGGATGAAAAACGTCGCGCGTAGGCTGGGTTTCTGTGCGCCCACACAGAAATTTAGCGTCGGATCTCGGCGTTGGATTTCAAACGCTGGATCTCAGCGTTGAATCTCGACCAGTAGAACCCAGGCGCCGAAAATGCCTGCGCCAAACGACAGCAGGATACCCGGGACGATCCAATAGACGCCACTGGAGCGGCCAGCGATCAGCATCCCTCCGGAGATTACAAAGGGAAGCGGAGGAATCTGATTCACCAGAAGCCGAGGCACGAATCCAACATACTGACGATCGAATTTTCGGGAGCGAATTAGTGCGATTGTATGCTCCGTCCAAATGAGCAGACCGGTCGCCCCGACCTCGATGCCGTACGCGATGGAGGATTGCCGCGGAATCAACGTGAAGGTGGTGACGACGAGCACAGACAGAAGCCCGAGCAGGGCCTCCGCCGCCCGCGAGGGTAAGTGCGGAAACTGCAGAATGCGCGCCAGATTGATGGAAACTGCCACGAACAGGAGACCGGCCAGCGCGGCGGCAGCGCCTAGCTCGGCAACAAAAAAGTTGCCCCAGCCCTGCATGATATCGGTGGTCATGGAATTTCGGTCCGGCTGGATTGTAAAGGATTACCTTCCCTTCAAGAACACGGCGGCATCAGATCGAAACACTTTCAGAGTGCGGGCTTCCGCAGGGCCGCTCCCAGGACTTTGCCGGGGCCTGACTCTTGCACCAGAGCGACGAGACGAATGTTCTTTGGATCTGTACCAGGCTTGAGTTTGAGCTGTACTTCTTGTGCGAAGCTTTTTCCCTTCGGCAGCTTTCCTACTTTTGAAAGTTCCTGCACGACGGCGACATGGATTAAATGTTTGCCGCCATTTTCTCCGCGCAAGACTTGCGACTCCACGTGGTCGAGGGCGACAGCGACGTAAACGTCGGCATTGCGTTTTTCGGAATTGGAATCGGTTTCAATGTGTGCCCGCAACACGGTTGGGTTTGCGGGATCCACGATCACGTCGCCGATTCGCACGGAAATGGTAGGGATGGATGCGGCTTTCTGTAGGGTCTCCAATAAGTGCTTCGCATCGCCCACCCGCACCTGCTGGGTTCCATCCACGATCATTTGGGGAGTGAAGACGGTCTTCTCGCCAAGAAGACTTTCGTAGGAGTTCTGCCGGTCGGTCAGCGAGGGCGAGGAGTTGGGATCTTTCCAGCCATCATGATCCCAATAGGTGACGTGCTCGCTCAGGACAATTAGCTGCGCGCCGGGTATGGGCTGGGAAGCGTCCAAGTTTTTGAGAAGAACATCCGCGGGAGGACAGCTCGAGCAGCCCTCAGAAGTGAAGAGCTCGATGAGAACTGGATTTGAGTTCGTGGGATTGCTCGTCGCCGTTTTGTTATCGGATTGCGGAGCGCGTCCGTGGGCGACGACTGCCGGCTGCGGTAATAGGCAGAAGAATAAGAATGCTGCAGCGCAAGACCGCATTGAATCGCCTCGTGACCTCGATTTAATTTTACCAGCCTTCCGGCAGTGCCGACGGGACCGACACGCAAGATCCCTTCGGCTTCGCTCGGGGCGGTTCTCTCTGCGCCTGAAAATGTCAGGTCAGAAAACTCCCGCTAGGGAACGGAGTTTTCGAACCTCTCAAAATGCCTGAATAGGATCCTAATCTTCTGTCTTCCCCTTGTATCTTACCTCGTGTATGATGTAAGCATGGTACGACAGATTACTTCAGTAAGCACCAAAGGACAATTCGTTATCCCTTCCGAGATGCGGGCTTCGCTGGGCATAAAACCGGGGACACGCATCGCGGTCACGCAAGAGGGATCGCGCATTGTTCTGGAACCGGTTTCCGAGGAACTGGTCGACAGGACGCGCGGACTTTTCTCGGGGAACCCTTCCCTTTCAGAAGAACTCAAGCGCGAGCGGCGGCGAAAAGATAAATGGTAACGTACGTCCTCGATTCGAGCGCGATTTTGCGCTATCTCGACAACGACGCGGGCGCGGAGCGGGTTGCGGAGATCATCAAGTCGCATCTGGCCGGGAGATGTGCGGCAATGATTTCGGCGCTGCATTGGGGTGAGATCGCCGGGATCACCTGCAAGGGGCACGGAAAGGGTGCGATGGAGTTGGTCCTTTCACGGTTAAGCGCGTTTGGATTTGAGGTTATCCCGGCGGATGCGGAGCGGGCAGTTGGGGCGTCGTTGATCAAACTCAAAAGACAGATTTCCTATGTGGACGCGTTTGGAGTGGAGCTCGCAGCGGAGGCGCGCGACCGCGTTTTTGTGACCGCGGACTTCGACTTCAAGCCTGCGAGTCGCGACGCGAAGATCGAATTTCTGCCGGCGAAGTAAGAACGTGCTCCGCCGCCGGGGATATTACAGTGGGAGAGCGCTCGGAAAGAGCGCTTGGAAATCCAGTAGCCCGACCCATTCGGGCGTGATGGTCACGCGCACCATGAATGAAATCATCTTTCCCAGGTTTGCCACCCAAGCTTGTCCCTGCTCGCGTCCGAAGTAGCGCTCGGCGGCGATGGCGTATTCGCGCACGGTATAACTCCGATTGTCGGCATGAGCTTTCAAGGTGGGATAGCGCGTGCAGCGCCGTCGGCCAAAGTTAGTACGCAATGGTAGTATCTGGGCGAACTTCGCAGCAGTCGAAACGCGACTGGGAGGTGCATGTGGCAGGCGCATCGATTCCGATTAGGAGAGCGGAAGACAGGCGGTTGGCGCGCATCGCAATGGTTGAGCGGCACGTGCAACTGGAAAACGAGCATGACCTTGAAGGCGTTCTCGGCACTTTTGGCCCTGCCGCTCAGTATGAGGATGAAGCGTGGGGCGAGCACTACAAGGGCGGGAACGGAGTGCGCCAGTTTTATGAGCAGCTGATGAAGGCGCTGCCGGACTTGCAAATCGAGGTACAGCGACGGCATGCCACGGACGACGCGGTTGTGCTCGAGGTCATGATTCGCGGCACGCAGCTCGGAGAGTGGCGTGGCCTTCCCGCGACCGGGCGACGAGTCGAGATTCCGCTTTGCGGCGTGTACACGTTTGACGCCGATGACCGGCTGGCCGGGGAAAGAATCTATTACGATCGCGCGACGGTGTTGCGGCAACTCGGTGTTTTCCACGAGCCGCAGAGGTTGTTAGGACGAATGTGCACTCTTGCGACTCATCCGGTCACGATTGCACGGGCGGTGGCGAGGAAGATGCTGGGCAGGTAAAAGCTTCGGTCCATCATGACGCGAATCGGGCGCGGGTTACAAAGATGTCGAGTCGCTTGCGCCGTGGACGACGCGGAAACCAGCACCTGCCCTTCCTCGAAACGATAGAGCAGGAGAGCGTTGGGAAAGCTACGCCAACAGCGAACTCCAACAGGTGTAGGGTCGCGAATGCCCACCCTTGCAAAGAGGCTGGGATGGGCCACCCAGAGCAACAGGTGTCAGCCTTTGACCAAGGGGATCGACCACTTCTTCGAAGAATACTCCTTGTAGTGTTGCGGTAGTTCCATCTCTAGTGCCGAACGAGTAAGTCCGACGTGCGTAAAGAACACCCCATCACCGACGCGTTCTAGTCGGGTTAGAGAGTTAGGATTCTTTCGCTCCTCCGCCACACGAGCAGCATCCTTCGAGAGCACCGAGTCGCGCCATTTCGAGATCATCTGTCGAACAGCACCCGGCGTTGCCACACCCAGGGCATTCAGGTCCGTCAGAAGGTCCGCATAGTCTTCACCGTTCTGATCTTTGTTGCCGCTGGGCCAGCTCGAATCCAGCACCTGCTGGAGCGTTTCGACATTTAAAGGCTCTTCGGGGAGGGTAGTCTGCGCCACCTCAGCCTTATAGCTGTCTCGATCCGAAAGGACGCGCTCGAATTCCAGATCCACGGTCTCCAGCAACGCCGAGACGCGGTAAATTGAACGTTTCAGTTCCTGCGGAACCGCCCTTTCGTTCTTGTACTGTAGCGTCTGGGACGCTTCAGCCCAAATGTGTTGCGCCGTCGTTCGTACTTGGATCTCAGCTCTTAGATCGGCGAGCCCGGCCATTGTTGGAACTGCTAGCCACTCAGCCGGCAACTCAACTACGAAGTGGACAGAGGAATACCAAATTGATCCTCTCTCAGCCGTGTAATCGTGTCGTATCGATTGACGAGCTTGAATGTTCTTTCAATCAGCGAACAGACCCGTTCCACGTCGCGCCTGAACTGCAGGACGATCCGAAAACCTACTAGGTCCTGCAGATCTCTCAAATCCTTCATGGATAGCCGGACTCGCTGCAGTTTCGCTGCGATGGAGGACCAGTCCTTGACCCGATGTTGAACCGGGAAAGCCAGTGCAACACTTCTATGAAGGAGCTGGGCAAGCTGGTGGTCTATTTCCTTCTCGAGCTGGGCCAGTACGGGCCGTAGCGAGTTATATTCCGCGTCTAATTGGACGACGTCATAGCTACGTTTCGCGCGCGTGTTTCGCTTTGCCATTAAGCGTAGGCCTCTCGATGCGAGCCTTGCTCACGATCTGGTCAAGTCAGAAGACTGCGATCCCCGACCTACCATCCTCGGGTCTGCAACATCTGAGCCTCATCCATCCCCGAAACGGCCAAGCCTTTCATCGCCCCAACGAGGTCTTCACTTACTTCGAGTAGTACTTTAGGGTCGTTGAAGTGGGTGGCGGCTTTGACGATGGCTATCGCGCGCTTCTCGGCTTCTTCGGGATCGGCGAAAGTCGTGCTGTCTTTCATGAAGATGCCGCTGCCGACGAAGACGGCTTCGGCGCCTAGCTGCATTACGAGCGACGCGTCGGCGGGAGTGGCGATGCCTCCAGCGCTGAAATTCGGGACGGGAAGCTTCCCTGCTTTGGCGACCATCTTGATCAGCTCGTAGGGCGCGCCGTGCTCTTTGGCTTTGGCGTAGAGTTCTTCTTCGCCGAGGACGGTGAGGATTTTCATCTCCTGAACGATCTGGCGGATGTGTTTGACGGCGTGGACTACGTCGCCGGTGCCGGCTTCGCCTTTGGTGCGGATCATGGCTGCGCCTTCGGCGATGCGGCGCAGGGCTTCACCGAGATTGCGCGCGCCGCAGACGAAGGGGACTTTGAAGGCGTGCTTGTCGACATGGTGAGCTTCGTCGGCGGGGGTGAGCACTTCCGATTCGTCGATGTAGTCGACGCCGAGTTCTTGGAGAATTTGGGCTTCGGCGAAGTGCCCGATGCGGCACTTGGCCATGACGGGGATGGAGACGGCGGCCATGATCTCGCGAATCTTTTTGGGCGAAGCCATGCGGGCTACGCCGCCCTCGGCGCGGATCTGCGCGGGAACGCGTTCGAGCGCCATAACGGCGACTGCACCGGCCCTTTCGGCGATGGTGGCCTGCTCGGCGTTGGTGACGTCCATGATGACGCCGCCCTTGAGCATCTCGGCGAGCCCGGTCTTGAGGCGGAGGCTGGTGGAATTACCGTTGTTGTTTGACATGGGTGGACTCTTTTCTGGAGCAGCTATCAGCTGTCAGCTATCAGCTATCAGTGAGGCTCTAACTATTTTACAGTGCGTTGAGGATTCGCGGTACCCCCGGAGGAGATTGCTCTCAACACTCAGCTGTCAGCCGTCAGCTATCAGCAAAAAGCGGCCGGGCTGTGCACATTTTTGTTTGGGCTGAGAGCTGATAGCTGACAGCTGAGTTTCAACGCTCGACGAACTTGGCGAACATTTTTTCTGGGTCGATGGCGATGAAAGTGCCTTTGCTTCGCGCCAACACTTCGTTTTTGTCGTTCAAGATTTCGGCGGCGTTGATGTGGATGCGGCCCTGGACGCTGACTTCCCTGCCCTCGACGTGCAGCGGCTGGTGCAGCGGCACGGGCTTGAGGTATTCGACGGTCATTTCTTTGGTGAGTGCGACGACGTGGTGCAACTTGTTGACCTTGCCCATGGCGTCGTCGAGGATGGAGGCGATGATGCCGCCGTGGCTGTGGCCGGGCGGTCCGGTGTAGCGCTTGCTCAAGCGGAATTTGCAGACGAAGGTCTGGCGAGCTTCGTCGAGCGTGAATTTGAGGCGCATGCCGTCGGGATTGTTCATGCCGCAGACGAAGCAGTAGTTCTTTTGCATTTTTGTGTAGCGTGTATCGTGGCCGTGGATTTCGGGCTTTCGGGGCATGGAAGATTCTAACCTGAGCGCAGGACCGAAGACCGATGATCACGTCGCACTTCTAAGTTGACAGCAAATCCTGTATACATATCGCTTTTGCAAATCTTTTCACCGCCGAGAACGCGGAGAGCGCCGAGTTATCCATGTGCGATCTGTGCGTACCCGGCCGGATTGGAGCGTCGCTTGAAATTGCGTCTCAGCATTCTTCTGATTGCGTTTTCGTTCTTCCACGTTTCGATCGCGGCACAAACTGCGGCGCCGGTTTCTACGGACAAGGACGCGGACAAGAAAAATCCGTCGGTGGCGAAAACTCCGAAGAAGGATCAGAAGAAGCAGGAGCAAAAAGAGGAGCCGAAAAAAGAAGAGAAAAAAGGCGGGATGACTGCTGAAACTTTCGCGGGGCTCAAGTTTCGGCTGATTGGGCCGGCGGTGGCTTCGGGGCGGGTGATGTCGATCGCAGTGAATCCGAAGAATAAGTTCGAGTACTACGTGGGCGTGGCGTCGGGCGGAGTCTGGAAGACGGTGAATGATGGAACGACGTGGACTCCGGTGTTCGATGGCGAGGGATCGTATTCGATTGGCTGGGTGACGCTCGATCCGAATGATTCTTCGGTGGTGTGGGTGGGATCGGGCGAGAGCAACTCGCAACGCAGCGTCAGTTACGGCGATGGAATCTATCGGTCGGAGGATGGCGGAAAGAGCTGGCAGAATCTGGGGCTGAAAAAATCGGAGCACGTTGGGCGAGTGGTGATCGATCCGCGAGATTCGAAAGTTGTTTATGTGGCGGCCGAGGGACCGTTGTGGGGCCCCGGCGGGGATCGCGGGCTTTATAAATCGGCGGACGGAGGCCAGACCTGGAAGGCGGTGCTGACCATCAGCGAGAACACGGGCGTGGTCGATGTGCAACTCGATCCGGCGAATCCGGACATTATGTATGCGGCGGCTTATCAGCGGCGGCGGCATGTGTTCACGCTGATTGATGGCGGCCCGGAAAGCGCGATTTATAAATCGATCGACGCGGGAGCGACATGGAAGAAGTTGAAGTCAGGATTGCCCACGGTGGACATGGGGCGGATTGGATTGGCGGTTTCACCGGCTGATTCGAATGTGGTTTACGCCACGATTGAGGCCGCGGACGGGAAGGGCGGAATTTTTCGCTCGAGCGATAAGGGCGCGACCTGGGAGCGGCGCAACGAAGTTGATCAGGGAGCGATGTATTACTCGCGGGTAGTAGCCGATCCAAAAAATGCGGACCGCATTTTTGTGATGAACGTTCAGCTGCGCGAGTCGCTCGATAGCGGCAAGACGCTGCGCAAGGTGAATGAAGTGAATCATCACGGGGACAATCACGCGATCTGGATCGATCCCGACGACACGAAGCATTGGCTGCTGGGATCGGACGGCGGGATGTATGAGACTTGGGACGACGCGAAGAGCTGGCAGTTCAAGGCGAATTTGCCGACAGTGCAGTTTTATGACGTCGCGGTGGACAATGCGACGCCCTTTTACCACGTGTGCGGAGGAACGCAAGATAATTTTTCGTGGTGCGGGCCGGCGCGGACGCGCAATGTCAACGGGATTGTGAATTCCGATTGGTATGTGACGACCGGGGGTGATGGCTTCCATTCGCAGGTGGACCCGGTCGATGCGAATACCGTTTATTCCGAATCGCAGTATGGCGTGCTCGTGCGGTATGACAAAGCAACCGGACAGGAACTGGTGTTGCAGCCGCTGGAGGGCAAGGGCGAGGCGCCGCTGCGCTGGAACTGGGATTCGCCGATCATCATCAGCCCGCATGAACACACGCGGCTTTATTTTGCGGCGAACAAATTATTTCGCAGCGACGATCGCGGGGGATACGTGGAAGGCGATCAGCGGCGACCTGACGCGGCAGATCGATCGCAACAAGCTGCCGGTGATGGGCAAAGTGTGGGGGCCGGATGCGGTCGCGAAAAATCAGTCGACTTCGTTTTACGGGAACATTGTGGCGCTGGCGGAATCTCCGAAAAAGGAAGGCTTGATTTATGTCGGCACTGACGACGGGTTGATTCAAGTCACCAGCGACGGCGGCGCGACGTGGACGAAGTATGAAAAGTTTGCGGGCGTGCCAGAGATGACGTATGTGAGCCGGCTGGCGGCTTCGAATCATGATGTGAATACGGTCTATGCGGCATTCGACAATCACAAGAATGAGGACTTCAAGCCTTATCTGCTGAAATCGAGTGATGCGGGAAAAACCTGGATTTCGATTGCGAGCGATTTGCCGGAGAATGGGCCAGTTCTGGCATTTGCGGAAGATACGGTGAATCCGAATCTGTTGTTTGCGGGAACCGAGTTTGGCGCGTTCTTTACGATCGATGGCGGCCATCATTGGGTGCGGCTGAAAGGCGGATTGCCGACGATTGCGGTGCGCGACATGGTGATTCAGGCGCACGAAGGTGATCTGGTGATCGCTGCCTTTGGGCGTGGATTTTATGTGTTGGATGACATCACTCCGCTGCGGCAGATGAAGGCGGAATCGACCGAGCAGGCTGCGGCGGTGTTTCCGGTGAAGGACGCGTTGCTTTATGTACAGCCGCATCCGTTGGGAGGAAGGAATAAAGGATTTCAGGGCGACGCATTTTATGCGGCGGAGAATCCGCCGTACGGCGCGGTATTTACGGCTTACATGAAGGAGAAGATTAAGACGAAAAAAGAAAAGCGGCAGGAAGCGGAAAAAGATGCGGCCAAGGAAAATCAGACGCTTCCCTATCCGACGAATGACGAATTGCGCGCTGAGGCAGAGGAGGCGAAGCCCGAACTTTATTTTCTGGTCTACGACGAGAGTAGGGCGCCCATTCGTCGGGTAGACGCGAACGTCGATGCTGGTTTTCAGCGGGTTGCATGGGATTTGCGGTATCCGGCAGCGCAGTTGAAGAGACATTCGGATAACGAGGAAGAAGATTTTCCGCGGGTGGGAGATCAGGGGCCGTTGGTGCTTTCCGGAAGCTACTCTGTGCGGATGTTTAAGAAGGTCGATGGCGTGGTGACGGAACTCGCGGGACCGGAATCGTTCAAGGTAGTGACCGAAGGTTCGGCTGGCATGAGCGCGGCTGACCGCGCGGCGCAGGAGGAATTCCTGCGCAAGGTGACGCGTTTGTATCGGGCGGTTTCAGGATCGCTGCGAACTTCCGACGAGGTGGAGTCGAGAGTGAAGGCGATTCGTGAAGCGTTGCGGCAAACGCCGGCGGTCGAGAAACAGTTGGAGGCTGTCGCCGATAAAATCGAGCAGCGGAATCGCGAGATCCTGCGAATCCTCCGCGGAGATGAGGAGATTGCGAAGCGGAGCGAGATTGTGCCTTTATCCATCACTGACCGGGTGAACTCGATCATGGATGGCGAGCGGTTTTCCCTGGCGAAACCAACGCAGTCACATCTTGATTCCTACAACATTGCGGCGGCGGAGTTTGCGGAGCAGTTGGGCAAACTGCACACGCTAGTGGAAGTTGATTTGACGAAGCTTGAAAAAGATATGGAAGCGGCGGGAGCGCCTTGGACTCCGGGGCGGGTACCGGAGTGGTCGGAGAAATAGGAATGGCCACGGAGTTCTGCGGATTGACAGGGATTAAAGCCGGGGCTTTCGGGTAGGGATCCTTCGACTGCATTGTCGTTGCTTCGTCGCCGACAACTTCGTTCAGGGAGACCACTTGAGAATCGGTATTAACGCGCGACTTTTTCTTTCCTGAAGAGTCCCAGTTCTTTTCTAAACACTCCCTTGATATTTCCACGTGAGCCTGTGGTACACTCGCCGCCGACTGTTGCTTGCGGTGTGGGCTGCGGCGACGGTCGTGGGGAAATCCTTTCGTATCGTCCTTTGTCCTTTGGGTTCAGGCTTTGGGTTCAGGAGGGCTGTGGAATGGGCCTCGCGTTATTGTTGTTGATCTGGCTGATCACTCTGGCCAGTACATATTTCTTCGTCGCCAAAACCTGGTGGCTGCCAGCGGGCGCCTCTGCCGCTGCAGGCTGGATCGATCATCAATTCGCGCTCACCTTCGTGATTATGGGGATTGTCTTCCTCGCGGCCCAACTTTTGCTGGGATATATCGTCTGGCGATATCGCGAAAGTCCTTCCTCTCCTCCAGTGGAGTATTCGCACGGAAACACGACGCTGGAAATTGTCTGGACGGTGCTGACCGCGGTGATGTTTATCGGACTGAATCTGATGGGCAGCAATGTGTGGGCGAGCCAGCGCTTCGATGCCGCCGAGCCGGGCGCGGTGCAGGTGGAAGTGACTGGGATGCAGTTTGCATGGTATTTCCGCTACCCGGGACCGGACGGGAAATATGGTGCGACGAGTCCGAAGCTGATGGATCCGTCGGCGGGCGGCGAAGCTGCGGTGGGTCTGAATACTTCCGACCCGGCGGCCAAGGACGATGTGGTGACGGGAACGATGTATCTGCCGGTTGACCGCGAAGTCGATGTGAGCCTTCGTGCCGTGGACGTGATTCACAGCTTCTTTGTGCCCTCGCTGCGCTTCAAGCAGGATACGGTTCCAGGGCTGAATATTCACATGCACTTCAAACCAACGGTGATTGGCGAGTATGAAATTGCCTGCGCCGAACTTTGCGGGCTTGGGCATTACAAGATGCACGGCATGGTCCACGTCGTCAGCCAGGAGGATTTCGACAAGTGGCTGGCGGCACGGGAGGCGGAGAAACAATAAAATGGCGACCCCGGCTTCGGTTCACGCGCACGCTCCTCAGGGTTTCATCCG
>Ga0182024_10017413_pt1 | contig 13497 bp, 17 predicted proteins | sample P32metaG_FD_120480 | JGI IMG/M metagenome (GOLD analysis project Ga0182024, IMG submission 120480) | Permafrost microbial communities from Stordalen Mire, Sweden - P3-2 metaG (Illumina Assembly) | ecosystem: Environmental > Terrestrial > Soil > Wetlands > Permafrost | place: Sweden: Stordalen...
CGACAAGTCGGCCGCCGAGAAAACCTACCGCGAGACCGTCTCCGCGCTCGACAAGGCGATTCAGAAGGGTACGCTGCACGGGAATACGGCAGCCCGCTATAAGTCGCGACTGGGCAAGCGCGTTACCGCGATGAAGTAAGCTTTCCGTCGCACTCGCACAATTCTCGCGAATCCGGTTCAGCTCTTGATCTGCTATGGCAGGTCTTTCAGATCGCTGGCGCGGCCCAAAGCTCTCTTGTTGATCGCTAGGTGGTCCCGCGAGATGAAATGTACAGGGACGCCAAAAAAAGTGCTCGCTACTCTCTGCGCCCACGCTTGAGGAAACTCGACTCCGGTGATTGCGCTGAGAATGTCGATGCGCACGGGAGCAACACCGATCTGATAAACCACCTGCTTCCCAGCGAATGTTGCTGCGGCGATCCCATCGTGATCGAGAGGCGCGCCGAACTCCCGGAGTGCCTCGACCACTCGCACGGAATTCTCCGGCGAATTGTTTACCCACACATCAAGGTCTTTCGTATAGCGGGGCTCGCCATACTTCATGACGGCAAATCCGCCGACAATCAGGAATTCAGTGTGAAATTTGTTTAAGAGTAGTAACAGTTCTCTGTAATGCGGGTTTTCTGCCATTTCTGACTTCCTCGGCCAGTTCTACCATCTCCCATGCCGCTGAAAAAATCGCCTCGTCTCCCTGCTCTTGCCAAAACTCGATGTCAAAGGAACGATCCGGAAACCCGCCCTCGACCAGCCGCGTTTTCCAGTTCAGATTGTGAGGAGTGCTCATTCGTTCCCTTTGGCAGTCTCGAATCAGGATATCAGGTTTGGCGGGCGTAACGACTTCACTCGCGATCGGGAGATTCTCTTCAGTAATGCTGCCCTAGTCCAGACTGGAACTGGAAAACGGCAGACTGGCTGAAGGTTTGCCTTAGAATTAAATTCGCAGGTATTTCTTGTGCAGGGCTAAAATAACTCCATGACGACGGAAGTTTCTGAACTGCTAAAAAAAGCGCTCTCCCTTCCGCCTGAGACTCGCGCCGCGCTCGCCGGTTTATTGCATAAAAACCTTGACGATACCGTTGACGCCTCGGCGGAGCAGGAATGGAGTGAAGAGATCGCGCGGCGGATTCAAGAACTGGATTCCGGCAAGGTAAAGCCCATCCCGTGGGCCGAAGCGCGACGTCAAGCCTCCGCCATCCTCGATGGCCGCTAAGGCGATTTCAGCATCAATATCAGCAAGCCTGAAATTAAAATCCCGCCGGTGATGCGGATTGTGCGGTCATACCATTTCATCGGCTTTTTCGGCTTGATTCCAGTCCAGAAGCAATAACCCGCGTACCACATGAATAGCGGCGCTGTATACGAAACTCGCATGTCTGGAAAAGATCCGTCGGCTCACCATTAGTACGTTATTCACACGGGTAACTGTTCCTGCATCCATCCAGGCGTTTCCAACTTCGGTTCGGTGGTCAGATCCATCACCAGACGTTCCAGCACCATGCGTTTGCTTACGGGATTTGAACGCAGGGCGAGATCGGCCTTCGCCACCAGGCGGATCGCACGCGTTAGATCGCGGCGCGACTTGTAGCGGCGCGCCTGCTTGATAATGTCGTCGGCGGCGAATGGAGGCACGCGGAAGCCCTGCCATAGCGCGGCCCAGAGCATGCGCTGGTCGCGCACGTTGCGTTCGAGAATCACCAGCATCTGGCGAAAAGTTTTGGCCAGCATGTAGATGTGTCCGATTGCGGCTTCCTCGCCATCGCCCGACGACAGAATCGCATCCAGCACTTCCAGGGTCCGCACGCGGTCTTTGGCAGAGATAGCATCGGTCAGCTCGTACAGCGAGCGCTGCTTCGCGGCCAGCACCATCGTTTCAACATCGCCCAGCGTGATGCGGTTGCGCGCGCCCACGTACAGCATCAGCTTTTCGAGTTCGTTCGAGATCATCATCATGTCGCCGCCGAGGGCGTCGACCAGTTCGCGGGCGCCGTCGGGATCGATTTTCACTGGCACATCGCGGCTGGTGCAGTAATCAGAAATCCAGCGCACGGCTTCGCCTTCCTCCACGCGCGCCAGTTCGACGATGCCGCAGTACTGGCCCATGGTTTCGCGGATGCGCTGGTAGCGTTCTTTATCCTGCATCTCCATGCGGCGCACGTCGGCGGGGATGCTGATGTGGTCGGCGACGAAAACAATCAGAGCATCGGGATTCGGATTCTTGCAGTAGCCTTCGATAGCGGCGAGCTTTTCATCATTCGAGCCGCGGCCGAAAAGAGTTTTCACTCCGCGCACAAAAAATACCTGGAAGGGCGCCATCAGCGAGGGAGTGCGGGCGCGATCGAGAACTTCCGCGAGATCGTTTTCCGCGAGGTCGAATTCGAATAGGCTGAAGTCGCGCAGATCGACGGGAACCAGGTGCTCGAGAATCGCGTCGCGAAAGCGCTTGCGAAAGAAAGCCTCGTCGCCAACAAACACATAGGCGGGACGCAGCTTCCGCGACTCCAGTTCGCTGACAAACCGCTCGACCTGGGCGAAAGCCCGCATCAAAACCCTTCCATCGTCGAAAGAATCCCAGTCACAACTCTAGCATCCGGGAACCTGGGTTGGAAGTAGCATCGTCAAGGCCATTTTCTGGCGCAGATGCCTAAGTCTCATGTTTTCAACGGCGGCAGATGGGCGACAGAGCGCAGTCATCGGGCTAAGTTGTTGCACGCGAAAGCCTTACCAGCTGCGGGACACAAAACTTAGCTTTAAGGAAATACCGATTTAAAGACGATTTAAGCCCTCCCGATTTCCGGGATGACCTTTCGGGCTGCCTCCGAGGGCCGAACTCGCTGTACGGGATTCCTAAGCGCGGCAAATGACATCGTACGCGCGACTCGAAATGGAAACGCCGTCAGTTGCGGCTCATTGCGCGTCGAATAGAATCAATAACTTACGGCTAACTATCTGATTCGAGGCAGGTTGCGTTAGAGAAAACTCGACTCATGTTATCAATAGCTTAGAGGTACGTCATTGATAACAAATAGAATCGTGGAGCGGCGGACGCCTCGTCCGCCAGTCGTTGCCCGAAGAGTCCTTTCGAAGCGCCCCCGACGAGGCGTCCGGGGTTCCCTATTTGCCAATTCTAGAAGCCTTCAAGAATATTCGAGACCAGCGTACGCGCAAAATCCTGCGAAAGCCTGCGGAAGGCCGGCGAGTCTTCCTCGAAGAAGCTGGTTAAATCCTGCGACACTTCGTATTGCTCGCGAAACACGTACGCAGGATTCTGATAGAGCACCTTGCCCTGCTGATCGGTCAGCGAGACTCTCATGCTCACCACCACCAAAACGCTGGCGGCTTGTCCAGTGGAAGAGTTGTAGGTGAGCGGTGTCGAAGAAGCTGAGATGACTGTGCCGTGCAGCGTGGCATCGGCAGCTTCGCCGGGAGTGTTGAGAATGTGATAGTGCGTGCGCGTCGTGAACTCGCGTACTACCGACGAGGTCAGCATCTGCTCAATGCGGTACGTGCTGGTTTCGTTTATGAACGCCGGAACGGCGATGGTCTTGACGTTCTCTGGAAGATGTCCGGAGTGGCCGGCCGTGTGATAGTTACATCCGCTGACGAGAGTGGACAAAAGAGATAAAGAGATGACGACAAACGGCAACATCACTCTAAACTTTGCCGGGTCGGGTTTTGCCCGGCTTGGTCTTTCCCCCGCCTTCCTCATTGGATCTTTCCTATCGGGCGAGTGGCGATCATGCTTTCCGCGCACTCGACGGCGGTCATGGCAGCGATGCGCAGATTGTCTGCGGCTGCCCACAGCCAGATTCCGTTGGGACGTGCGGCATCGCTCTTCAGCGAAACCAGAATGTTAGCCTGGCCGGCGGTGCTCACGTTCGTCGGATGCGAATCATCTTCCGCGGTCACCACAGTCACGTGATCTCCTGCGAGCGCCTGCGATAATTCTTCTTGATCAACCGTCTGCGCCATCTCCAGGAAGATCGCCAGCGCGTGCCCGTGAAACACCGGAGGCTGAAGCGGCATCAGCGCTGGCTGCGGTACGTCAGTTCCAGCAATCGCTTGATAGTGGCGACGCACGCGCGCTTCGAGCGACACCAGCGACAGCCGCGAATTCCGCCCGTAGCGCGCGATCATGTTGAACGCGACCTGCTCGTCGAACAAATCTTTGGGCAGCGTCTGAAACGAGAGCAGGTTCACGGTTTGCTGGTGCAACTCGTCCATGCCCTTCTGTCCCTGCTCTGACGCGGGCTCGAACATTGTCGCGACCGCGCTGCGAATAGCGCCAGCTTTGGCCGCGCGCACCAGCAAGAGAGCCAGAGTGACGGCCGCCGGATGCGCCACCACGCATGGACCCGGTTGCAACTCCGGTTGCCACATTGCTGCGCGCTCGCGCTCCAGCCAGAGCGAGCGAATCTGCGCGCCGGGTTCTTCATCGAGAGCGCCGGATAAATCAACGATCGCGCTGCCGGCATCGCGCGCCCGTTTCCAGTTGTTGCGCGTAGATTCGGCATCCGCGGCGAAAAAAGTGAAGTCCACGTTAGTGAATTGCTCTGTGCGCACACTTTGAATGAAGTTGATTTCGTCGCCCGCCGCTTCGAGCTGTCCGATCGACTCATCATCGTCGAGCAAACGAATATCCACCGCGGGAAAGTTTCGCTCATTGAGCATTTCAATGACTTCTTTCCCCTTGAGCGTGGCCGCACCCACAACAGCCGCGCGATAGAGTTGCCCGCGGGCCGTAGAAGAAAGCGAAGGCGACACGATTTTCGGCGGCGTGCTCATGAAGTCTGCGAAGCCTCCTTGTAGGGCGGCGGAGGCCGGTTCTTGCGCCGGAAGATCCATTGCAGACGCCAGAACACTCCGGAAAACATGTAAAGCAGAGCGATCCCAAACAGCACCGGGCCTGAGAATGCTGCGACACCGGCTATCAGCGCGGCCAACACGAGAATAAGGCGGAAGGGATGGCGCGAGCGGAAGTCAATGTCCTTGAAGCTGTAGAAGCGCCACGTGCTGACCATGAGGTAGCCGACCGCGCCGACCATCGTCAACCAGATCAGCGCCGTATACCAGGAGCGAATCGGATCGCCTTCCTGAAAATGCACCACGGCCGCGATCATGCCAGCCCCGGCAGGTATCGGCATGCCGACGAAATACTTTTTGCCGGGACGCCCCGGGTTCGAGGGCTGCGGATTGTGTGTGATATTGAATCGAGCGAGGCGGCTGGCGCCGGCCATCAAGAATAGAAAACAGGCGATGCCGCCGAGCTGCGTAAGCTTAATGTGCCATTCAGTAAGCGAGACAGGTGGGACGCCGTGAAAACCCCAAGCCCATGCCAGCATGGCGGGCGCCATGCCAAAGGTAATGACATCCGCGAGTGAATCGAGTTCTTTGCCAAACTCGCTGCTGGTTCCAGTCATGCGAGCGATGCGGCCATCGAGACCGTCGAACAGCACGGCAAAGCCAATCGCAATCGCGGCGTGGTCCAGATGCCAGTACTCGCTGGTGATCGCGTAATGCAAAACCTGCACAATGGCGTAGAAACCAGCGGCCATATTTCCACTGGTGAATAGCGACGGGAGAATGTACATGCCCTTGCGCATCTGGCGCGGGGGCCGCTCACCCTGACCTGGTTTTTGAGTGGGAATATCCATCAGCGCGCCCCTTCACGGGCAGAAGACCGCCCAGCACTCGCCAGTTCACCTTTCGGCTGCAGGAAAGCCAGAACGCTGGCGCCGCCACGAACCCGGTCACCAACTTTCACTTGTAGAACGGCGGCGGCATCGAACAAAACGTCCACGCGCGAACCGAACTTGATCAGGCCTACGCGCTGGCCGCGCTCCAACCGGTCACCAACTTTCGGAGTGAAGACAATTCTTCGCGCCAGCAATCCGGCGATCTGTTTGAAGACCACCACTTGTCCATCGCCTTCCACGCGGACAATATTCTGCTCGTTCTGCTCCGCGGACGCTTGATTCATGGCGTTCAAATATTTCCCGCGCTGGTAGCGCACATCGCGAATGACTCCTGCGATCGGCGAGCGATTCACGTGCACGTCGAAAACACTCAAGAAGATGCTGATGCGGGTCTGCTTCGCTCCATCCACGGTGACGAGTGAAACGTCTGTAACTTTCCCGTCTCCCGGCGAGACGAGAGCGCCTGTAGCATCCGGGATGACCCGCTCTGGATCGCGAAAGAACCAAAGAAAGAAAAGCGCCAACAACAGCGGCAGCACAGCCCAAGCTGGCTGAGCGAACCAGCCCACCAGAACTGCGGCCGCAATGAAAGCCAGCCCGTAATAATAGCCGTCACGAACCATGGGAACAGAGTGCCATTATAGAGCAGAGGCAAGCGGCTCTGGCTCACGATCAGATAAAAGTACGCAAGTCAAATCGCAAGTGTAAACAAAGAAAGGCGCTGATGAGCGCCCGTGGGTAGATACAAGAATACCTGCAGCGGCGAAGGCCGCCTACAAATGGCCAAAAATTACGCTACGTGAAATTGCTGCCGATACTGCCGCTCAATCGTTTGCATCTGGTCTTTGAGCCGCAGTTTCAGCTTCTTGAGGCGGACTTCCTCGAGTTTTTCGTCTTCGCTGAGATAACGTTTTTGGGTGAGAGAATCAAGGCGAGTGGAATATTGCATATGCTCCTGAGCCAGCTTGCGGAACTCATCATGGTTGCTCAGAGCGTCATTCGAAGTCAGCATCCAGGCAGACCTCCAAGAGGGGAATAACTAGCCCAAACTTACCACAGCCTCAAAAAGGGTTCAATGCCAAATTCTGGTGCAGTCTCGTTATGAGATGGGGCCGCGGTTTGCGCCGGCGCTTCCTGTAATTCTCTTAATCCTCTGTATCTGTAAGATAATGAAGACGCCTCCACCCTATCATTCCTGCTGCAGCCGAATTAGAATAGTAGGTTCTCTCCCGTTTTTCCGCGCATCCCGCGATTCTTACTGAGAAGGATTTAAGACATGGCCACCACTACTGCGGTTCCAAACACCAGAATTTCCGGCGGCAGCTTTCTGCTGGAAGAGCGCCGTCCGGATGAAATCTTCACGCCCGAAGATTTTACGGAGCAGCAACAACTGATCGGGCAGACGGCGGAAGAATTCACCGTCAACGAGATCCTGCCGAACATCGAGAAGATGGAGCACAAGGATTTCTCCATCTCGCGCGATCTGGTGAAGAAAGCCGGCGACCTGGGACTGGCTGGGGTTGAAGTTCCGGAAGCCTACGGCGGCCTCGAAATGGATAAAGTGACCGCGGCCGTGATTGCCGACCACATCGCGCAATACGCTGGCTTTGCCACCACTTGGGGCGCGCACAGCGGCATTGGCTTGCTGCCGCTGGTTTACTTTGGCACGGAGGATCAGAAGCAGAAATATCTGCCGCGCCTGGCTGCTGGTGACATTGTTGGCGCATATGCGTTGTCGGAGGCGTCGTCCGGTTCTGACGCGTTGAACTGTCGCGCCCGCGCGCAACTCTCGGCCGATGGCAAGCATTACATTCTTAACGGCGAAAAGATGTGGATTACCAACGCCGGCTTCGCTGACCTGTTCACCGTTTTCGCGAAGATCGACGGCGAAAAGTTTACTGCGTTCCTGGTCGAGCGGGATTTTCCTGGATTCTCCATCGGCGCGGAAGAGCACAAGCTCGGCATTCGCGGATCTTCAACCTGTCCTATTATTTTGAACGACTGCAAGGTGCCTGCGGAAAACTTGCTGGGTGATATTGGCAAAGGCCACATCATCGCCTTCAACATTTTGAACATCGGCCGCTTCAAGCTGGGCGCGATGTGCGTTGGCGGAGGCCGCGTTTCGCTCGCACATGCCATTGCCTACGCCAAGCAGCGCAAGGCCTTTAGCAAAGTGATCGCCGACTTTGGATTGGTGCGCGAAAAAATCGCCAACATGGCCACGCTGATCTATGTGGGCGAATCGCTCGTCTACCGCACGGTTGGCATGATGGATGGCGCGCTCGGCGAGATTGATAAATCCAGCCCGGACGCGATGAAGGAAACTCGCAAAGCCATCGAGGAATATGCGGTGGAGTGTTCCATCATCAAAGTCTGGGCCTCAGAGATGGTCGATTACGTGGTCGATGAGACGATGCAGATCTTTGGCGGCTACGGTTTTGTCGAGGAATATCCGGCCGAGCGCGCTTATCGCGACGCCCGCATCAACCGCATCTTCGAAGGCACCAACGAAATCAATCGCCTCATCATTACGGGATTTTTGCTGAAGCGCGCCATGAGCGGGCAATTGCCGCTGATGCCCGCCATCAAGAAACTGATGGATGAAGTGCTCTCAGGACCGTCGATGGGCGAGGAACTTGAGGGTCCGCTTGCCGAAGAGCGCAAACTTGTCGGACAGGCGAAGAAACTAGGACTGTTTGCCGCCGGAGCCGCGACTCAGAAATATATGCAGGCCATTCAGGATCAGCAGGAGATCATGGGCGCCATCGCCGACATGACCATTGAAACTTATGCAATGGAATCGGCAGTGCTGCGCGCGCAGAAGATCGCAGAGACGAAAGGCGAAGCTGCCGCTGCTCTGCCGATCGCAATGGCCCGCGTCTATCTCACACAGGCGATGGAGAAGGTCGAGTCAGCAGCGAAGAAGGTGATCGCTGCCGTCGCCGACGGCGATATGCTTCGCACTCAGCTCGCGATTCTGCGACGGCTGGCGAAGTACGAGCCGTTCAACACGATTGAATTGAGGCAGCAGATCGCGCAGAAGATGATTGAGCGTGGAAAGTACACGCTGGCGTAGGGGTTGCGAATTTTATCAAGGGGTCTTTCAATGCCCACGCGATAAGGGCTGTCGACATGGCGAAGGAAGCGGGAATAGATCCGAAGAGATTCCGACAGGCTTTGCGGGATGAACGCTTTTCTTGGCACGAGCACAACGAGCGATGGGATGTCGAAGCAGGAAGCGATCAGCACAAAGCGATGGAGTCAGTTTTGCGCACGATTTCGAAGTGAGGAGTTCGAAATGCCGATTGGCACATTCACAGCAGTCTTGCACAAGGAAGGCGATCTCTACGTGGCCGACTGTCCAGAGGTTGGGACAGTCAGTCAGGGCAAAAGCATAGAGGAAGCCATCGCCAACCTCAAGGAAGCGACTGAACTTTACCTGGAAGAATTTCCACCTGCGAACTCAGGCCGCCCTCTTGTAACGGTCTTTGAGGCACGCTTTGCCTAGACTGCCCCGCATCTCAGGGGCAGAAGCGATTCGTGCTCTCGAGCGGCTAGGATTCCGCCAGGTCAGGCAGCGTGGCAGTCACATTGTGTTAAAACGGGATACCAGCGATGGGGTTACTGGTTGCGTCGTTCCACTGCACCGGGAACTTGCAACAGGGACGCTGCGTGGAATCTTGAAGCAAGCCGGCGTTGCTATTGAAGAGTTTACAGGTAGGCTCTGAACGGGCGTAGTCCACGAACATTAGTCACGAATTCTTCTTCAGTTCTTCCATCACGCTCTGAATTAATTCTTTCGCGTCGGTCAAGCTCTTCATGATGATCTGGATGTCCATCACAGGCTTGCCCGGCCAGCGCTGGCTTTGGCAATAGACGCCGTGCTGGCCGACTAGCGCCATGGCATCGGTAATGGTGTCCATGGTCACGGCGAGGCGGCCGCGCGGAACGCCCATCATGGTCTCGTAATGTTCCAGTTCTTCCTGCTTTTCGTCGAATACCGGCATCGGAAGATTGTAACTGTCGCGGCCGATGGAGCATAATTACGCGTCTGCTGACATATTTTTTTCTGACGCGTCTAATGTTATTCGACCGCTGCGAAGCACTCAATAAGGAGAATCCATGCAAAAACGAATTGCCCTTCCCGCGCTCTTTGTCCTGCTCACCACTGCCGCGTTCGCCCAGATGAGTGGAAACAAACCCAGCCCGCCCGCTTCAACCACGTGCGATCTCGGGGGCGGCAAGACCATCAAGACCGACTACTCCAGCCCACGCATGAAAGGCCGCAAAATTTTTGGAGGGCTCGTGCCCTTCGGCGAGGTCTGGCGCACTGGTGCCAATGAAGCCACAACTTTCGTTTCTAGTTCCGACGTCGAAGTTGGCGGCAAGACCGTCCCCGCGGGCAGTTACACGATCTTTACCGTCCCGAATGCCGACAAGTGGACTCTGATTGTGAATAAGAAGACTGGTGAGTGGGGCATTCCTTACAAATACGAGAGCGACGAACTCACGCGTGTGGACATGAAGGTTTCTAAACTGCCCGCGGCCCTCGAGAACTTCACCATCACCTACGACAAGTCGGCGGGCGGTTGCACGATGAAGATCGACTGGGAGACGACGCGCGCGACGGTGAATATTTCGGCGAAGTGATGTGTGGGTTTTGTGGCGTAGCGCCGGCGTCTCGCCGGCTGTCGTGGGAGCGTCCCGCTCCCACGCTCGCGCTGCGAATTTACACTGGAGGCTTCCACCGCAGCACTGGCTTTCGCGCCGCCGCGGTTTCATCCAGCCGCGAAACCCGCGTGGAATGCGGCGCATCGAGCACCATCTGCGCATCTTCTTCTACTTCTTCCGCAATCGACTTCATCGCATCGACGAACAAATCCATTTCTTCTTTCGACTCACTCTCAGTCGGCTCGATCATCAAAGCGCCGGGCGCGATCAGCGGAAACGCCGTCGTATACGGATGGAAGCCGTAGTCGATAAGCCGCTTGGCAATGTCCATGGTGCGCACGCCTTTTTTCGCCTGCAGCTTGTCGCTGAAAACAACTTCGTGCATGGTCGGCGTGGAATACGGCAGGTCGTAGGTGCCCTCAAGCCCTTTGCGAATGTAGTTGGCGTTCAGTACCGCGTCTTCTGTCGTTTGCCGCAGACCGTCCGGTCCATTCGCCTGGATGTAAGCCAGCGCGCGGACGAACATTCCAAAGTTGCCGTAGAACGCGCGCACCCGCCCCACCGATTGCGGGCGATTGTACTCAAAACCCAGCGTGCCATCGGGCTTCCCAACCAACACAGGCGTGGGCAGAAACGGCTCAAGAATTTTCTTGATCGCTACCGGCCCCGATCCCGGCCCACCGCCGCCATGCGGAGTAGAAAATGTCTTGTGCAAGTTCAGGTGCATTACGTCGACGCCGAAATCGCCGGGGCGCACCTTGCCCACCAGCGCGTTCATGTTCGCGCCGTCCATATAGAGCAGGCCGCCCTTGGCGTGCAGAATGTCGGCAATCTTGTGAATCTGCTGCTCGAACACTCCCAGCGTGTTGGGATTTGTGAGCATCAGCGCGGCGACATCTTCATTCATCTGCGCTTCCAGCGCGGCGATATCGACCATGCCGCGCGAGTCCGACTTCAGATTTTCGACCGCGTAGTCGACCATCGCTGCGGTCGCCGGATTCGTTCCGTGCGCTGAGTCTGGAATTAAGATTTTTTTTCGCGGACGTCCCTGCGCGTGGTGATAGGCCCGCACCATCAGCAGCCCAGTCATCTCCCCGTGCGCGCCTGCGGCGGGCTGCATCGTAATCGCATCCATGCCCGTGATATCGATAAGGCATTCGCTCAGCGTTTTCAGAATCTGCAGCGCGCCTTGCGAAATCTTTTCCGGCTGGTAAGGATGTCCGTTCGCGATTCCCTCTACTCGCGCGACAGCTTCATTCACGCGCGGGTTGTACTTCATCGTGCACGAGCCCAGCGGATACATGCCAAGATCGATCGCATAGTTCCAGGTAGAAAGCCGCGTGAAGTGGCGAATGATTTCGATCTCGCTCACTTCGGGCATGTTGCCCAGGTCTTTTCTCTCGGATGAACCGAGAAGTTTCGAGACATCCACTTCGGGAACGTCGAGCGGAGGCAGCTTCCACGCAGCCTTACCGGGGGAAGACTTTTCAAAGATCAGCCCCTCGTTCTGATTGACGTGGCGCGTGGCTTTGCGAATCCTGTCCTTCATCGTGCCACCTCCACAACGCCAGCTTCTTCTTTCGCGGGCGAAGATGGCCGCGACCGCTTACTCTCGGCCACCAACCCAACAGCCGCATCAATCGCGCCGCGCGTAGTCAATTCGGTGCAGCACCACAGCGCCGCGTTCCCCAACTCCGGATAAAACTTCTTCAGCGGCAAGCCTCCAACCACTTTGTGTTCGAGCAGCCGGCTGTTGATGGCACGAGGATCTTCGTCGGTCTGCAACACAAACTCGTTAAACCGGGAAGAGCCGGCAAACAAAACCTTCCCATGCTTCGCGAACTGCGCCGCCGCGTATGCCGTCTTCGCCAGATTCTGCTTGGCCAGTTCCTTCAATCCAACTTTGCCGTAAACGTTCATGAAAATGTTGACCATCAATGCGACCAGCGCCTGGTTGGTGCAAATATTCGATGTCGCCTTCTCGCGCCGGATGTGCTGCTCGCGCGTGGCCAGCGTGAGAACGAATCCACGCCTGCCCTGTTTGTCGACGGTTTGGCCGACTAACCGGCCCGGCATCTGCCGCACAAATTTTTCTCGCGTGGCGATCACTCCACAATAAGGACCGCCAAAGCCAAGCGGCACGCCAAACGATTGCGCTTCCATCGCAATGACGTCAGCCTCACGCGGCGGCTCGACGATTCCCAGCGACACCGCTTCGGCAATCGAGACCACCAGCATCGCGCCGTGCTTGTGCGCGATCTCAGCGATCGCGGACACATCTTCGATCGTGCCAAAGAAATTTGGCGACTGAATCAGCACGCACGCTGTCTCTTGCGTGATCGACTTCTCCAGTTCGCTGAGATTCACCCGCCCGTCGTCGCCAAAACCCGCGACCGCGAGCGGCATTCCCTGATGCGTCGCGTAGGTCGCGAGCACTTCGCGATACTCGGGATGCAAACTCCGCGCCACAACTACCGACCGCCGGCCCGTCAGCCGCACTGCCATCATTACTGCCTCAGCCGCGGCCGTTGAACCGTCATACATGGAAGCGTTCGCCACTTCCATACCCGTGAGCTCGCAAATCATCGTCTGAAATTCGAAAATCGATTGCAACGTGCCCTGCGAAATCTCGGCCTGGTAAGGCGTATAGGCGGTGAGAAATTCGCCGCGCGAGATCAGCGAATCAATAATGATGGGCCGGTAATGAGCGTACGCGCCCGCGCCCAGAAAGCTGGTATAGCCCTCGCCGTTTTCGCGCGAACGCTCGCGGAAGTAGTCCACGATTTCCGATTCCGCCATTTGGCGCGGTACTTTGAGGTCGCGGCTCAGGCGATATTCCGCGGGAATGGGGGCAAATAATTCGTCGACCGAGCGCAAGCCAATGGCCTTCAGCATGGCTTCGCGGTCGGCGGGAGATTTCGGTAAATAGCGCATAGGAAGTTGATTAGATGTAACTCGGGGTCGATTGGATTGTGAGGCCGCGCGCCAGTTCGCCGTGTCTACAAAACCGTTCAGTGGCCGGCTTCTTCCGCCACAAACTTCTCATAATCAGCGGCGGAAAGCAGCGCATCCAATTCGCCCGGATTCTTCAGCGTGATCTTCATCATCCACGAACCGTGCGGATCCTTATTCA
>Ga0182024_10017414_pt1 | contig 13495 bp, 14 predicted proteins | sample P32metaG_FD_120480 | JGI IMG/M metagenome (GOLD analysis project Ga0182024, IMG submission 120480) | Permafrost microbial communities from Stordalen Mire, Sweden - P3-2 metaG (Illumina Assembly) | ecosystem: Environmental > Terrestrial > Soil > Wetlands > Permafrost | place: Sweden: Stordalen...
CCGATCGTGGTAATCTGCTCCATGGACGGTCCCCTTTGATGAGTTCGCAATCAACGACCTCATCCTGGCACGCTGATGCCGCTGCGGGGCCGTCCACCCCATCAGTTTCAAGTTGGATGATCGTTGTGCGTCCTTCGAGGCGGCCGCTTTGCGGCCTCCTCAGGATGAGGCTTTTTCTCATTGCCATCGAAAACCTACCTCATCCTGAGGAGTGCCCAACGGGCACGTCTCGAAGGACGCACGACGCATCTGCCGTGAGAAACCGGGACGTCACCGACGGCGCGGTTGCCTTGATCGCGATGATGGTCTCTGATGGAGACAGCAGGTTTCATCGAGCATCGAGGGAGGAGCGAATGGCGCTCAACGCATTGCACCATGTCACGGTGAAGACCAACGATCTGGAAGCCACGCGCGATTTCTACCGCGATGTCCTCGGCCTCCGGGAAGGCTTCCGCCCGGACCTCGCCTTTCCGGGCTACTGGCTCTATTGCGGCGAGGTGCCGGTCGTGCATCTGGTGCCGCGCGCCAATGCGATCGGCGGCGGCCCGTCGGACGACACCGGCCCCTTCGACCATTTCGCCTTCCTCGCGACCGACTTCCCCGCGGTCAAGGCGACCCTCGAGAAAAAGGGCGTCAAGTACCGCGAGAACCACATCGCCAGCCCGGCGATCGACCAGCTGTTCTTCCCCGACAACAACAATGTGATGGTCGAGCTGAACTTCCCGCGCTAGGTCCTGCCGACGACCCTGCGATAGAGGTGCCAGGTCGCGTGCCCGAGCACCGGCATCACGACGATGAGGCCGATAAAGAACGGGATCGAGCCGATCGCCAGCCCAGCCGCGACAATGAGGCCCCACGCCGCCATCGGGCCCGGGTTGGCCGCCACCGCGCGCAGCGATGTCCTGATCGCCACGCCGAGCCCGACGTCGCGGTCGAGCAGCAGCGGGACCGAGACGACGCTGATCGCCAGCACGATGACGGCGAACAGGAAGCCGACGCCGATCCCGACACCGATCAGCACCCAGCCCATATCGGTCGCGAACAGGTCGTGGATGAAGGCGCCGGTCGAGGCGGGCTGATCGGGTCCGAGGGTCAGGTCGTAAATCGCGATCGCGGCGTTGAGCCAGGCCACGAAGGTCGCCATCAGTAGGAGGCCGAATAAGAGGATCGCGCCGAAGCCGGGCGCGTGAAACACCCCGAACGCATCCGCCCAGCTGACCTCGATCCCGGCTTCGCGACGCCGACTCATCTCGTAAAGCCCGACCGCCGCCACCGGGCCGATCAGCGCGAAACCGGATGCGAGCGGGAACAAGAGGGGCAGAAGCTCATAACCGAAGACGAGGCGGGCCAACACCAGGCCAACGAGCGGGTAGATCACGCACACGAACGCCACATCGCTGCGGAACGCGGCGAAATCGTCGAGACCGCGGGAAAGCGCGTCGCGCAAATCCGCCAGCGTGATATGGCGGACGGTCGGGGCCGCCTCGATCGGGTGCTCGGCCCGGCCCATCCATTCGATCGCCGTGCCGGCAGACCTGATCTGGTCGACGCCCCATTCGACGGGATTTCGGATATGCATGGTTACCTCCGAACCGTGGGTTCGAGGGACCACAGCCGCCGCACAGCTCGCCGCAGGTCGTGACTGCGACCCTTCGTCGCACCCCATAGGTTGGTCGGCGGCTTTGGCCGCGCAAGGGTCCGGTGGGCATTTCCTTGCCTGCGGCGCGGCGTTCGTAGAAGAGTCGCGCCGGAAACCAGAGGAGCGCCCAGCCGTGCAGCTCAGCAAGGACCGGATCCTCACCACCCATGTCGGCAGCCTGCCGCGCCCGCCCGATCTGCTGGCCTTTCTGGAGGCGCGCGAGCGCGGCGCGGAATTCGATCAGGCGGCGTTCGAGGCGCGGCTCGCCGGGGCGGTGCGGGAGGTCGTCGCGCGGCAGGTCGCCGCCGGGATCGACAGCGTCTGCGACGGCGAGCAGAGCAAGATCTCCTACACATTCTATGTCCGCCACCGGCTCTCCGGGATCGGCGCGGCGCCCGGCGGCGCGATCGACAAGCCGCCGCAGACCGGGGCGCACCGCGACATCGCCGACCACCCCGATTTTGCCGCTCGGCTGCACGCCTCGCGCGGCGGCACCTCGTGGTTCGCCGCCGCCGCGGTGCCGTGCTGCATCGGCCCTGTCGCCTATGGCGACCGGCGGCCGCTCGAACTCGACCTGAAGAATCTTGCCGCGGCTTGCACGGCAGAGCGGCCCGGAGAAGCCTTCATGAACGCCGCCTCGCCCGGAGTCCTCACCAAATTCGTCCCCGACCGCTACTACCAGGACGAAGACGCCTATGTGGCCGCCCTGGCCGACGCGCTGAAGGAAGAATACGAGGCGATCCACCGGGCCGGGTTCATTCTGCAGATCGACGCGCCGGATCTCGGGTCGGCGCGGCATAACCAATACCAGCATCTCTCGGACGCCGAGTTCCTGCGCATCGCCGAGCGCAACATCGCCGCGCTCAACCACGCCACCCAAAACATCCCGCCCGAGGCGATGCGGATGCACATCTGCTGGGGCAATTACGAGGGGCCGCACACCCACGACGTCCCGCTCGCCACGATGCTCGATACCTGCATGCGGGCGCGGCCCCAGGCGCTCCTCTTCGAGGCGGCCAATCCGCGCCACGCCCACGAGTGGGAGGATTTGAAGGCGGCCCGGATCCCCGACGACAAGATCCTGGTGCCCGGCCTCATCGACTCGACGACCAATTTCGTCGAGCACCCGCGCCTCGTCGCGCAGCGGATCTGCCTGTATGCCGACATCGTCGGGCGCGAACGCGTGATCGCCGGCACCGATTGCGGGTTTGCGACCTTCGCGGCGCAGCAGAACGCGGTCGTGCCCTCGATCGCCTGGGCCAAGCTTGGCGCGCTGACGGAAGGCGCGCGGATCGCCTCCGACCGGCTGTGGGGTTCACATTAAATTGCCATCCCGGCGAAGGCGGGATGGCAACTAACGTCGCTGCGCCAACCGGCACAGCGCCAGCACCGCCCAGCCCGCCGCCGCGCCGATAGCGGAACGGAGCCGGCGGCGCAGTCTCAACTCCGGACCAGCGTCAGCGGGCGGCGGGCGGTTCGCAGGTGACGGTGCCGATTTCGCCCGGGGTCGACACTTCGAGGATCTCGAAATCGTCCGAGGTGCGCAGCTCGTTGTGCTTGAGGCCGCCCGGGATGTAGACCGTGTCGCCGGCCTCGCAGCGCAGCATTTCGCCGCCTTCGAATTCAAGCTCGACCCAGCCGTTCAGGACATAGACGAACTGGTTTTCGCAGACATGGTAGTGCCAGCCGGTCGGCTGGGTCATGCCCCTCTTGGCCTTGGTCAGCTGGGCGCGCATCTGGCCGCCGCTGGCGTCTTTGACGGCGAGATCGCGATAGGTGAAGAAATCGCGGCGGCCTTCGACCATCACCGGCTTTTTCGCGGTGGAATGGCCGAGCTTCGTTCCGGTCTTTTGGCTCAGGGTGCCGACGTCGTTAGGCATGGGGACCTCCTCCAGGTGAGTCCAGTCGGCGCATCGTAGGGCCGGGTCCGGCCCGGAGCAAGGTCAGGCGGTGGCCTCGCCGCGCACCAGCTCGTAGAGCGCGATCGCCGCGGCGTTCGAGACGTTGAGGCTGGAGAGGGCCGGCCGCGTCGGGAGGCGGGCGAGGTAGTCGCAGCGCTCGCGCACGAGGCGGCGCAACCCGCCGCCCTCTGACCCGAGAACGAGCGCCACGCGCGGACCGAGATCGAGCGCGGCGAGCGATGCGGGCGCGCTCTCGTCAAGCCCGCAGCACCAGTATCCGGCCTCCTTCAGCCGGTCGAGCGCACGCGCCAGATTGACGGTCCGCACCAGCGGCACGCAGTCGAGCGCGCCCGAGGCCGCCTTGGCGAGCACCCCGCCGACCGGCGGCGCGCCGTGCTCGGCGATGATCACCGCGGCGGCGCCGAACGCGGCGGCCGAGCGTAAGACGGCGCCGACATTGTGCGGGTCGGTGACCTGGTCGAGCACCACGACGATCGAGCGCCCGGATCCGGGCTCGGCGGCGCGCAGCACATCGTCGAGATCGGGCGGGACGAGCGGCTCGACCGCGAGCGCCCAGCCCTGATGCACCGCGCCGTCGGGCAACAAGAGGTTGAACGCCGACCGGTCGAGCACCCGGACCGCCTCCTCCGCCGGCGCCGCTCTCGGGCCGCGCCGCTCGGCGCGCGCAGCGGCGACCAGCGCGGCAGCCTCGCCTTCCTGGCCGGCCATGACGACGAGCCGGCGCCAGCGGCGCTGCGGGTTGGCCAGCGCCGCGGCGACCGCATGACGCCCGTAGAGCAAGCTTTCGCCGCGCTCGCGGACGGGTCGTGCCGGGGTCGCGGCGCGGCCCTCGCGCGTCGCTTGGGGCCGATGCGGCGCGCCTTTTGCCGGATGCCGGCGGAGGTTCCTGGGCGGCGGATTTGGGGTGCGCAAATGGGGCCTCGGCGTGTTGACAAACCAGGGTGAAGCTCTTATGACCCGCGATCCGCGGCCCCCCGGTGGTGCGAGATCGGCGGCCTGCTAATCGCGGAGGGGTGGCCGAGTGGTTAAAGGCAGCAGACTGTAAATCTGCCGGCGAATGCCTACGTAGGTTCGAATCCTACCCCCTCCACCAGCGCCGGAAGCGGTGTCGTCTCGCCGGGCAGCGGAGCGAGGGGGCGGGTCGGCAAGCGGCAGATAACAGGCGGGTGTAGCTCAATGGTAGAGCACCAGCCTTCCAAGCTGGCTACATGGGTTCGATTCCCATCACCCGCTCCAACGGAATGATGTCCCTCTCTCTAACAGGAAGCCGCAGCGATGGGTAAGGCGAGATTTGCGCGGACGAAGCCGCATTGCAACGTCGGGACGATCGGCCACATCGATCATGGCAAGACGACGCTGACGGCGGCGATCACGAAGGTTCTGGCGGAAACGGGCGGGGCGACGTTTGTGCCGTTCGACCAGATCGACAAGGCGCCGGAGGAACGGGCGCGCGGGATCACGATCGCGACGGCGCATGTCGAATACGAGACGGCGAACCGGCATTACGCGCATGTCGATTGCCCGGGGCACGCCGACTACATCAAGAACATGATCACCGGTGCGGCGCAGATGGATGGCGCGATCCTGGTGGTGTCGGCGGCGGACGGCCCGATGCCGCAGACCAGGGAGCACATCTTGCTGGCGCGCCAGGTCGGGGTGCCGAGCCTGGTTGTGTACATGAACAAGGTCGACATGGTGGACGACCCGGAGCTCCTCGAGCTGGTCGAACTGGAGATGCGGGAACTCCTGTCGTCCTACGGGTTTCCGGGGGACGACATCCCGGTGGTGCAGGGGTCGGCTCTGGCGGCGTTGGAGGGTCGCGACCCGGAGGTCGGTCACGACACGATCATGAAGCTGATGGAGGCGGTGGACAGCTATATCCCGCAGCCGGAGCGGGCGAAGGACCGGCCGTTTTTGATGCCGATCGAGGATGTGTTCACGATCTCGGGCCGGGGCACGGTGGTGACCGGCCGGGTCGAGCGCGGCATCGTGAAGGTCGGGGACGAGGTTGAGATCGTCGGCCTGCGGCCGACCGCGAAGACAATCGCGACCGGTGTCGAGATGTTCAGGAAGCTCCTCGACCAGGGCGAGGCGGGGGACAATATCGGGGTGTTGTTGCGCGGCACCAAGCGCGAGGAAGTCGAGCGCGGGCAGGTGCTGGCGAAGCCCGGGTCGATCACGCCGCACACGCATTTTCAGTGCGAAGCCTATGTCCTGACCAAGGAGGAAGGCGGGCGGCACACGCCGTTTTTCGGGAATTATCGCCCGCAGTTTTATTTCCGGACGACCGATGTGACGGGGACGGTGACGCTCCCGGAAGGCACCGAGATGGTGATGCCGGGGGACAACATCACGATGGAAGTGGAGCTGCTCGTCCCCATTGCGATGGACGAGGGGCTGCGCTTTGCGATCCGCGAAGGCGGCCGCACCGTCGGCGCCGGCGTCGTCGCCAAGATCTTGAAGTAGGGCTGGGGCGGTTTGGGTGCAGCTTTGCGCGGCGGGGATGATTCGACGGGATGGTCCCCGCACCTCGGCGTCTGAAGGCGTTTCCCGACGCCGAGCGGATGAGACCGAAATCGGGCCGTCATCGTTGGTTTGATGAAGGGACCGGGTATACTTACGAATGGGATTATCAGCATGGCCGGATTGAAAGGTACGACAGGAGAGGTCGCCATCTCGGCGAGTTCGATGCCGACACCGGCGCCATGACGAAACCCGCCAATCCTGGGCAGACGATCGAAATATGAACGGACTCATACACAGCCTGGTCGGGTACGACCGTATCAGCGAGCGCGTCGCCGAGGAATTTGACGTGCCGGATGCCGTCCTGCCCCGGGCGAAGGAGCTTGCCGGCGTACCGGCCGACGATCCTGACGCAATCATGTGCTATCCCCTCGATGCGTCGCGGGCTCGCGATCTGGCCGACCTCATCAAGGCGCGGATCGACACAGAACACCGTGACTATTTTCTCGAGGGCGCCGCGGGTGACGCGTAGGAGTGTAGCTCAACTGGTAGAGCACCGGTCTCCAAAACCGGGGGTTGGGGGTTCGAGCCCCTCCACTCCTGCCACGCTTAAGTACGCTGTAGCCCGCTAAACCAGCATAAATCAACGAGATAAACGGATGATCGCCCCGGCGGCGCTTACGCCGCCGTACGCTCTGCTACGCCCTATTTCGCTATTGAACCGTTGCTGAGGCGTTGCTAGAATGCGCCAGCAACGGCGATCACCGCGGGGTGGTGACGATCTGATTTTTCACTCCGAGAGACGAATAGTGCCAATAGGGGGAAACCACTGTCCGCCGTCCGCTGTAGTCCGCCGTTTCTACTATCACTTTGAAACATCTGAGATTTTGTCCGAGAGTGCTCGCCGTCGGCACTGTCCGCAGGGGAAAAAATGAAGGCAAGGCTGACCAGCTCCGCGGTTGAGGCGATCGAGCCATGGCCGGGCGCTGGCCTGGGATACCGAAATCCCCGGCTTCGGGCTGAAGGTCACGCCGCGCGGCGCGCGTGTCTGCTGCGCTCGCGCGGGATCGTCGTCGAACTTTATAAGCAGGGGCGCGCCAAGACGCGAAGGATCGCGCTGCTGCGCAGGAGCGAAGGGTCATGAAAACGAGACTGACGAAGCGCTCGGTCGAGGCAATCGAGCCGGGTGCGCGCGACGTCCTGGTGTGGGATGCCGACATTCCGGGGTTCGGGGTCAAGGTGACGCCCAGCGGCGCGCGGATCTACGTGCTCCAGTACAGCCGGCGCGATAAAACCCGCCGCGTCACGATCGGGCGGCACGGCGACGGCGGGCTGACGGCGGAACAGGCGCGCGGCAAGGCTGAAAAGCTGCGCGGCCTCATCCGCGATGGCGGCGACCCGGCGGGCGAGCGGGCCCGCGAACGCGCGATCCCTACCCTGGCCGTCCTGGCTGAGGAATACACGGCATCGCCCCGCTTCCTGAAGCTCAAGGCGCGCACTCAGGAAGGGTATCGACGGCTGATCGATTGCCACATTCTCCCGTTGCTCGGCGAGCGCAGGGTGTCGGAGATCACCCGGTCGGACGTCGACCGCCTGATGCACGATGTGGCGAACGGCAAGACGCGGCTCGACGAGAAGACCGGCAAGCAGGGTCGGCGCATCGTGCGCGGCGGCAAGGGCGCGGCGAACCGTTGCCTGTCGCCGCTCAGCAAGATGCTCGCCCTGGCCGAGGCCGAGACCCGGGAGCGAAAACCCTGGCGTCCCGCCGGAAGCAACCCCTGCCGCGGCGGCGTCGAGCATTTCGACGAATCCTCCGGGCGGGAGCGCGCACGGTTCCTCAGTGACGCGCAGCTCGCCCGGCTGGGCGACGCGCTGGCGGCAGCCGAAGCTGCGGACGAGCGCGCCAAGGTGCCGGCCAATATCATCCGATTGCTGCTGTTGACCGGTGCCCGCAAGGGTGAGATCGAGGGCCTGCGCCGCGAATACCTCGATCTCGGCCGCGGCCTGGCGCGACTGCCCGACAGCAAGACGGGGGCCAAGCCCATCATCTTGTCGGCGCCGGCGCGCCAGCTCCTCGCCGAGTTGATCGGCGACGCCGAAGCCGGCTACCTGTTCCCCGGGCCGCGCCCGGCGCGCGGCGTCGCCCCGAAGCCCTATGGCGGCCTTAAAGGGTTCTGGGCGCAGGTGCGGCGGGAAGCCAAGCTCGGCGATACCCGCATCCATGATCTGCGGCACAGCTATGCCGCTGTGGGCGCGTCGGGCGGGTCGAGCCTCCTGGTCATCGGCAAGCTGCTCGGCCATAGCCAGGCATCAACCACCGAGCGCTATGCCCACCTGGCCGATGACCCCGTGCGCCAGGCGGCCGATACCATCGGCAACCGCATCGCCGCGGCGCTCGGCGGCAAGGCGGCCGAAGGCCATGCAACGGAAAATAGTTCCGTTGCATCGTTCGGAGCGGATGTCGCCTGCTGCCGCTCGCCCTAATGCGCCAGCACAGACATGGCGCGCCTGCGAGTCGAAGTTGCGAATTGACCGTGTTCCGCGGGTGTGCGCGCTCTCGTGTTCGCGGCCTGGCGTGGACGACAAATCGCACCGTTGCCAAAGGTTTCGCTCTCGGCCATCGCCACATACCAGTCCCTGAGCCGGTTATTGCTGCAGCGAGGGTGTTCCGCCATTTTTATGCGACCGCGCGGGCGCGGTGAGCGCGAGGTTGTGCTTGATCCCGCCCGGCTCACGGGACTGACGATCGCCGACCTCTAAGGTGCTATAATCCCGAACGGCGCGGCTAGGTTTGGCCGCCGACAAGCCAGTCCCACACTGGCCCCGCCGCGCCGCCTCTCTCCTCCTTGTGTGGGAAGTCCCCGGGTGGGAGGGGCTATGGCAACCATTCATGACCCGCTGACGCTGCCGCGTCGTATCCCGGTCGCCGACCGCGCGGAGGGGGAACCGGACCAGGAGGGCTATTTCCTCCAAGCCGTTCTTGAGCGTGTGTCGCCGCCCGAGATGGCCGCGGAATATCGCGCGAAGCTGCTCGACGTGCCCCGCCTAGCCGAAAAGGAACGGCGGGACCATAGAGCGGCGGGTGTACCTATGCTCCCCGCCGGCTTCTTTAAGAGCGGGGGCGAGGAGGAAATAATAACCGAAACCTTGCGCGCACCGATGAAGTCGTATGTCTTCGAGCGATGGCGTGAGGGCAGAGTTTTGGTTTTTGGCTTTTGTCATGAGACTAACCGGCGCGAGAAAATAAGTGCGAGTTCACGTGAATACCTAAACTTCGATGGGGCGAACGCGGATAACACCAAAAAACATTATGAAGATGTTCTGTTCTATTTGGTTGACGATGAGCCGGCATCCCAATCCGCTGAGATCGTCGCTGCGCCTCGAGCCGCATCTGCGACAAAGTCGCAGATAGCCGAAAAGCCGCCGATGGCGGTCTCGGTCGATGACCTCGCCGCCGAATCCAGCCGTGGGACGAAGGCAGCGGACCCTCGAAACCGCTCGGCGGCGATGCATTGTGGGCTCCAAAAGGCCCTCACCGCCGGCTTGATTGAAAAGGGCAAGCGGGTATCGCTGACCGCAGCCTACAAGGCTATGCTCGACGCTCTTGGGCACAAGGGCGAGGCGCCGCGCGGGATGGGCGCGGATGCCTTCGCCAAACACTGCAGAGCGTGGCTTACCCAAAACGGGATCTATTAAAATCCCGACGTTCCGATGATCCGATCATCGGATCATCGGGTTCCCGCGAGGCGGTTTTCGGGCGCAATCGTAGGCCCTCGTAATCCAACGCGAGGGTTTCCACATTGGCCCATCATATTGCAACCGCCGATGCCGCGCTTGATCTCGGCGTGGCAGCCACCATAGCCGATCCCGAGCCGGCCGGGCGCCCGATCCCGCGCGATCCTGACGCTCTGCTGTTCGCCGCCGAAATGGCCTATCTACTCGGCCTCTCGGTGAGGACGCTCGAAAGTCTGCGGCTTCGCGGCGGCGGCCCGGCCTACATCAAGCTGGGCCGGGCCGTGCGCTACAACCGGCTCCGCGGTCTGGAATGGGCCGAGCGGCAGATCCGGCGCTCGACCAGCGACCCCGGCAGCAGCGCAGGTGCGCGATGACCCGCTCAGGCACGGTGCCGCTGCGCGTCGAAATGACGGCGCGCGTGCTGCGGGCCTACGCCGACGCAGTGTGGGGCTGGACCGGCGAACCCGAAAACGGTTGGGTCGAACTCGGCGCCCTAGACGTGCCGACTTTTCGCACAGCGGCCGAGGAAACGGCCGCGTCGGCCGCGGTTCTCTCGGATTATTTGCTTAACCCTCTGGAAGGGGACGGCGCCGCGGATCGCCTGCGCAGTCTGCTGGGCGAATTTACCCAACGGCATAAGCATTTCGGGCGCGAGCTGCGCGCCGCGGTGCGAGCCGCCGCGAGGGCGGGCGAATGACGGATCGCATAGTAAGGTTCCCGGGACGCCGCGTGCCGATGCCTGCGCCGCCGGCGCTTGACATCAACGATGTCGTCGCCGCCGCGGTGCTGTCCCTCGCGGACGAACTGCGCAACTGGAATGCGACCAGCGTGGGCGAGACGGCTCTCATAGCCGAGGCGGCCGGCCGCTTGGCCAACGCGCTGTGCAGCTACTGCGATTCCTTGGGTGATGAAGCGCCGCCGCTTGGAAAAGCTCTTCTTGAACTGGCCGATGCCCACCGCGAATTCGCGGTCGAGCTGCGATCCGCCGTGCGCCGGCGCTCGATATGAGCGAGCCCGTCTCTCGGATCGATTTCGACCAGGTGAACCGGCTCGCGCTGGCGGCGCTCCCGCAACTGCTCCGCCGCTGGCTGCCCGATGGGCGCCAGCTCGGCAACGAGTGGGTTGCGCGCAATCCGCGCCGCGCCGATCGCCGCCCCGGCAGCTTCAAGGTCAACCTGCGCACCGGTAAATGGGGAGATTTCGCCACCGACGATAAGGGCGGCGACCCGGTGAGCCTCGCGGCCTTCCTCGCCGGCATCGGCCAGGTAGAGGCCGCGCGCGAGCTGGCCCGCGCGCTCGGCGTCGAAACATGACGGACGGAATGTTCGACCCGCTGCCAAATGGCAGTAAGGCGCCCTCTCCCCCTGCGCCGCCGGCGCCATGGCAGGTGATCATGCCGGTGCCGGAAGCTGCGCCCGCGCCGCCGACAGAACACCCGAAGCTCGGCAAGCCCACGAAGGAATGGCCCTACCGCGATGCGGGCGGCCGGCTGCTCGGGATCGTGAGCCGATTCGAACCGAAGGGCGGAAAGGAAATCCGCTCGCTGGTTTTTGCCGAGCACAGGAAATTCGGGCGACAATGGCGCTGGCTGGGCTTTCCACGCCCGCGTCCGCTCTATGGGCTCGACCGTCTCGCCGCGCGGCCCGCCGCGCCGGTCATCATCGTCGAGGGCGAGAAGGCCGCCGATGCCGCGGCGCTGCTGCTCCCGGATCACGTCACGATCACTTCGCCAGGCGGCTCCAAGGCCGCCAAGGCGGCCGACTGGTCGGTGCTGGCCGGCCGACTGGTGACGATTTGGCCCGATGCCGACGAGCCGGGCCAGTCCTACGCACATACGATTGTCGAGATGCTCGCGGCGCTGTCGCCGCCGCCGTCGGTTGCGATCGCCGCGCCGCCGGGGGCCGTCGCCGCTGGCTGGGATGCCGCCGATGCCGCCGGCGATGGCTGGACCCCGACGCGCGCCGCCGAGCTCGTCGCCGCGGCGCAACCGGCACCGGCCGCCAGCGCGGGAGGGTCGAAACGCTCTGCCCGAGATGGGCTCCTCGCGCTGCTCGATGACGCCGAGCTTTGGCACGATTCGCAACGCACGACCTACGCGACGGTGACCGTCGACAGTCACCGGGAGAACCATGAAATCGCAAGCCGCGGCTTCAAGGGCTGGCTCGCCTGGCGCGCCTACGAAACCGCCGGGATCTCGCCGAGCGGCCAGGTGATCGACGACGCCTGCCGCATCATCGAGGCGCTCGCTCTCAACCGCGGCCCCTGCCATCCGACCTGGCGGCGCGTCGCCGAGCATGACGGGCGGATCTATCTCGATTTGGGGTGTCGTCGGCGCCGCGCGGTCGCTCTCGGCGCCGATGGCTGGGATATCGTCGATGCCGTGCCCGTGAAGTTTCTACGATCGCGCGGGATGGAACCGCTGCCGGAGCCGGAACGGGGCGAGCTCATCGAGACCTTGCGCGAATTTTGCAACGTCGAGAGCGAGGCGGATTTTCGGCTGCTGCTCGCCTGGCTGGCTGCGACACTGCGGCCTGTGGGTCCGTTCCCTATTTTGGTTCTTGTCGGGCAGCAAGGAACGTCGAAATCGACGATCGCGCGGATTTGCCGGCTCTTGGTCGATCCGAATGCCTCGCCGATCCGCTCCCTCCCAGCCGACGAGCGCGACCTTCTCGTCGCTGCGTTCAATGCCTGGCAGCTCGTTTACGACAATCTGTCGAACATCCCGCCGTGGCTTTCCGACGCCTTCTGCAGGCTGTCGACCGGTGGGGGCTTTGCGACCCGCCAGCTTCACAGCGACCACGACGAGATGATCTTCTCGGCGCGCCGGCCGATCCTGGTCAACGGTATCGGCGACCTCGCGGCGCGGCCCGATCTCGCCGACCGTGCGATCTCGCTCCTCCTGCCGCCATTGCCCGAAGACCGGCGCCGTGCCGAGCGCGAATTTTGGGCAGCGTTCGAGGCGAAGCGTCCCGCGATCCTCGGGGCCTTGCTCGATGCGGTCGTCGCCGGTTTGCGGCGGTTGCCCGAAATCCGCATCGAATGCCCGCCGCGCATGGCCGATTTCGCCGAATGGGGCGAAGCCTGTTCAGCCGGCTTTGGTTGGGAGCCCGGTGAGTTTCTGGCCGCCTACACCGAGAATATGCGCGATGTCGTCGCTGGGGCCGCCGACGCGAGTCCATTGGTTCCGATCATCGAGGTTTTGCTCGGCCTTGGCGGCTTCGGGATCGAAGGCTTCGACGGAACCGCGGCAGAGCTGCTCGCCAAGCTGCGCGCCCAAGCGAGCGAGACAACCCAGCGGGCGAAGTGGTTTCCGCAAAACCCCGCACAGATGGGCACCCGGTTGCGCCGCGACACGCCGCTGCTGGAGTCGCGCGGGATCCTCGTAGAGCATTACAAACAGGGGCGTAGAAAAGATCGCAAGATCGTCATCCGCTGTCTCTCGGAACGGGTGCTCGACGAGCTGCGCGCGCGGCTTCGCGGCGAGCGCGATGGCGCCGGCGAGCCGCCACCGCCCGACGGCGGCGGCGAGTGATGGCGGCGACGATCTCGCGCCAAGTCGACGAGCCGGCGCGCCGCGCTTTGCGCGATCTGATCGGCCGGGCGCGCGCTGGCGATCTGGCCGCCCTCGACGTGCTGGTCTCCTGCTTGCCGCCCGAGTTACCGCCGGCGATCAGGCGCGCCCAGCGCGACGTCGAGATACGCACCCTCGCCGCTGATATCGCCGAACTGATGCCCG
>Ga0182024_10017415_pt1 | contig 13494 bp, 10 predicted proteins | sample P32metaG_FD_120480 | JGI IMG/M metagenome (GOLD analysis project Ga0182024, IMG submission 120480) | Permafrost microbial communities from Stordalen Mire, Sweden - P3-2 metaG (Illumina Assembly) | ecosystem: Environmental > Terrestrial > Soil > Wetlands > Permafrost | place: Sweden: Stordalen...
AAACAAGCGTGCTTAATCTCCACGGTGCCTCGGCCAATGCGGTCGAATGCAAAGCTGCCAGTGCCGTTCCAGGCTTCCAAATAGAATGCACGCGATCCCTCCTGGCCTTGTCTGTCGAGATTGCGCAGCAGGCCCACCAGTTCGTCCCGATAAACCTCCAGGCCTTTAGGGTTTTCGTTGAGCAGCACGCCTAACATCTCGACCGTGCTGTCGTTGACGACATATCTCCGGCGCACAGGATCGTCCGGTTGCGAATCCAACCACTGGCTAACCACAGCGTTGGCGTCGCCACCGTTCTTGATTGCTGCGGCGATGGCCTTGTCCCGCTCTTTTTCGTGGGCCTTGGCGACCAGTTGTCGAACGCCGTGGTCGCGGACCGCCTTGTCGTACTCCTGCCTCGCTTGCTCTTCGAGTTTCTTGATCATCTTCATTGGTTCATCGAGCGCCGGCGTCTTCAGCAAGCCGGGGCCAGCCACCACCGCGCCCCAAAGATTGGGCACGACGAGCCAACTGTCGTTTCGCTTGGGATGGATGCCGATCCGCCGGCCCACGTTCGCGGCCATCATCACCACCGCGGCCACCGCCGGAAAGTCGATCGGGCACTGCATCCGCTCGGCGATGTCGGCCACCCAGGGGCGCAGAGTGTTGGGCAGGAGTTCGACATCGAATGGCTCAACCGGCGGCAGCTCCGGCAGTGGTTGCGGCTCCTCCCATTCGATCTGGTGAGAACCGGACTCGTTTGGCCACTCGTAACACAACGGCGGCCCGGCTAACACCCTGGCGATGGTCTCTTCGCCATAGGTTTTGCCGTTGGTTTGGCGCACCTCCTCCCACTTTGGCCGCATTAGGCCAGACTGCCGAAACAGCCGATCAATCACCGGTGCCTGCCGACCGCACCAGAACGCCAAGATCGCACACAGCGCGAAATCCGCCTCGCTCTGGCTGGGGTAAGCGGACCATTCGCCTGCCCACAATTTCTCAAACTTGTCCGCGTGGATATTCGATCTAATCTTTTCCAGGATTTTGCCATCGTCCGGCAAAACAATATTCCGCAAGTTGGTCCGGCCAATCCGTCCTCGTCTAGTCGAAGGGCGGAGCAGCAAGTCCAGCTCCCGTTGTCGATCTTGCGGCTCAGTCGGCCCTGGTAGTTTCTGGCCAGTTACGGGGAAAAAGCTCATATCATCGTGGATTTCGACAGCCGGCGGCTTGAGACCAACTTCTCGAGCATCGTTCATCGTCCATCGGTTCGGGGCGTCTTCGGGGAGCGTGCCACGGAGTAGCATGTGCACTGCAGTTTCCGATGGCAACAGCTCCGTATATGTCGCAAATTGACAGATCATTAGCTCGGCCCAAGGCTCAATCCAAGGCTCATTCTCGAACCCGACCTCTTGGCATCCAACCAAATGGATTCCGACGATGCCGGTCTCGCGCGTAAGGACGAAACCGATCCCGTCGAAGTTGTTGTCGAGCGCTGACACGGCCACGTCGAATGACACCCACATCTCAGGATTGTTAATCTGCGCAGGCCGACCATCGGGATGGTACGGCTGCCCGGACCATCTGTTGCCGCGGGGCTCCAGGCGCCACATGAGCCACTGCGGAAGTTCGCGCAGTGCCTTGGGGACGCCGTCAGGATTGACCGGCAAGACGGTAGGAGCATCATCGAACTCATTCTCCGTAAAGTGCAAGTCAGAACTCATTGGGATCCTCTCTAAACAAAAAAGGCTGAGGGCATACACTAACAAACATGACGATTGCGAGATGAAGCCTGTGTCGGGCTGTCACAGCCCAGCCTCGTCCAATTCGGCGTCGGCCTGGGCGATTGCGCGTTCACGCTGCTTCGCCGTTCGCTGCTGGGCCGGCGGCGCGGTGCCGGCGGCTTCGGTCAGCGCGGCAAGAACCGCGCCAGCGCCTCACGGCTGGTACATCGTGTGCCGCCGATCTGGATGGACTCCAAAATCACGCCGCGGCAGCCCGAGGTGGTCCAGCGGTAGACACCGGACACATGCGGTCGTTTGCCGGCACGTCGGACGGGGAGGGATTTGGCGGCAGTCGTCAGAGCAACGACGTCTTCGGTTAACGGGTCGATCATCGAAGTCCTCGTGTCAAGGGGCATTGCAAGCCACCACACAAGGATCCTACGCGCGGCCACAGACACCGTCACTGGGTACGAAAGCATCCGTTCCAAAATGCTGAGTACGGATGAAATCGTACACCGCTCGTACCGGCAGACGGTGTCTGGAAATCACGACCCGCGCAGCCTATGATCGCAAATCCACTCCTGAGAGACGTATTTGTTGTTGCGATTTATGCAATTGATCGGATGCAGCTCGTAGCACTCGCGATCTGTGCCTGACTGAGCGGCCCCACTCACGCTGCCCCAGAGTTCGCAGCGATTGACGAGGCAGTTACGAGCGTTCAGTCAATTCGGCGATGATCTGCGATACCGCCGTATAAAGGCTCGCGGTGGCGTGCTGCTTCGCGCGACCGTACGCTCGTTTCACTGCCGTCTGAGTTAGTTTCTTTCCATTCTGTGCCGCGGACCATTCCGGGTTTTCCCTAATACGTCGTGCGATCTCCCCAAACGGTAGTTCTTCTTCGTCACGAAGACTGACGATCATCGCGTCGCGGTCGGCAAACCTTGGCTTTACTTTGGTGTTGAGAAACTGCTCGCCTAAAAAGACGAAGGCGCTTTTTTGTTTGGCCTCCAAGTCAAGGAATCCCTGCTTTCCTTTAGTTGCCATTTCGGCCAACGTTGTGCACGCATCACGAAACATCTGCGATAAGTATTCATACCGTTGGCGCATCCAGAGTGCTTTTGTTCCAATGTCGCCAATAGGGTTGTTCTCGTCGGCGAATGCTAGGCGGGCAAATTCTCCTTGCTCATCCGCAGTGAGCAGCTTGAATTGCTCGAAGAGTTTTTTAGCGTTTGACACAGTTCACCTACTTTCTGACGCCATGCCGGCCGGCCTGGTCGCGCGGAAGTAGGCAACCCCATCGCACCAGCCGGCCGCTCGCGATGATCGGTCGCTACCCGGCAAGACCAAAAATATCCTAACCGATTTTCGCCATCACGTTAGCAGCCAGCCCGTAGTCGCGTTCGGCGTAAATCTGGCTCACGTCGGCGCTGGCATGGCCAAGGGTCACCTGGGCCGCCTCCAAGCCGAACTGCTGGCGGATCAGCGTCGCCGCACTGTGCCGCAGTCGGTTGGGGTGCCACTGGTGGGCTTTACGCCAAGCCTTGAGCTGCTCGGCGTCCAAGTCCTCGGGCGCCGGGAAGGCCAATCCGCACGCTCGGTGGATCGCCCGCCGATAGCTGTTGGCCGTGTAGTGCTCACCCGGCGGACGCTTGCGGTTTCGCGTCGGTCGGCGGCGAGATTGCGACGGGGTCATAGGCGACCGCCGGCCAGCCCGCTTCTCCGCATTCCGTTTTCGTTCGGCTTCAACCGGCACAAAACAAAATGCCGACTTATCCCGCAGCAGATAGGGCCGCAGGATGTCCTGGGCCTTGGGGCCGATGAAGATCACCCGCTCGCGGCCGTGATGCTCGGTCTTGTGCGATTCGGGCACGTAGCGCCAGACGTCGGACGTGGTGTCCACGTCACACGGGCGGAGAATGCAAACCTCGCCAGGCCGGCAGCCGGTGAGCTGCTGGAGTCGCACCATGTCAGCCACGATTGGGGGCAAGTGCGGTAAGGTGCTTTCTACCGTGGCGCCATCAACCGGGCGTACCGGATCCGATTCGCGGGCTTCCGTGCGGCCGCGGCGCAAGCCTGGCACAGTCGTCAATGCTTGATGTACCGCTGGGCTCAGTAGCTCTCGCGAGACAGCCCACTTGAAGATCCGGCGAACGCGGTCAATGTTCCCATTTACGTACGACCGACTTTGGCCCGCCTCGATCATTCGTAATCGCAGGGCCGCAAGGGAGAGAGGTCCAAAATCTGCGGCGCGAGTAGAGCCGTAATGCTCGCGTAAGAACCGAATCGTAACACGGATGGAAAAAATCCCTCCGGTCGGACGACCGTCCTTCACGTAATACGCTTCAGCAAACTTGCGGTACAGATTGACCAGCTCTGTGACGGTCAGATCACTCTGAGCTGTTGGTAATCGGCGGCCGTTAGCCAGCCATTCGCCGATCAGGCGGTCGTATTCAAACTTGCTGGCCTTGGATCGCCAGGGGCCCAGATAGTGGTCGACTCCCGCGAGCGTGACGACCGCTTGGCCCGAGGGTTTGTGGTGACGGTACTTAGGAGAAGAGTGGAACAGCTTGGGCATGATGCGGACCTCCTGAAAGCGAGCGCAAAACGGTAATTACCGTTTTGACTCGGTTCAAACAGGCCGCACTGCCGACCGCCGGCAGGTAATCTAACTCGCGATTTCGGCAGGATTTATCAGTCAATCGGGGCGACAGGATTTGAACCTGCGACCTCTTGCACCCCAAGCAAGCGCGCTAATCCAGGCTGCGCCACGCCCCGTTCTTCTAGCTTCGCATGAGTGGCCGCTCAAAAAACACGACCACCCGACGCGCTCAAACTCTCCGCGCTGCCGAAAAGGCCCGCGGTTCACACAAAATGGTCCAGAAAATCGCGCCGGTGGGGATTTCGGCCACTCTCGCCGGCCGGCATGAGCTCATCGACCTCCATCGAACACGTTACTATCCCAAATCAGCCCGCGCATTTCAACGCCTACTCGTTCGGCTCGAATACCGCTAAATTCACCGTTATGCCAACCCACACCGAACCTCCCACGCCTTTTGCCGACCGATTGGCTCGCGCCGTCGCCGATCGCCGCACCCCCGTCCTGGTCGGACTCGATCCACGCTACGAGAAATTGCCCGCCGGAATGGAATCCTTGGGCGCCGGCAGCGGAGAGCGCGCCGATTGGGTCGGCAAGGCTGTCGCCTACCGGCGGTTTTGCGAGGCGGTGATCGATGTCGTCGCGCCGCTAGTGGCCGTGGTCAAGCCGCAAGCGGCCTTCTTCGAGGAACTCGGCCCCCCTGGCATGACGGCTTTGAAGGATGTGATCGACTACGCCCGGGCCAAGGGATTGCTGGTCATCGTCGACGGCAAACGAAACGACATCGGCACGACCGCCGCCGCCTATGCCACCGGCTATCTCGGCTCGCCGGCCCTTAGCGCCTGGGCGGCCGACGCACTGACGGTCAGCCCGTATCTCGGTGCCGACAGTTTGGATCCCTTTATCGACGTGGCCACACGGCGGGGCGCCGGCATCTTTGTGCTGGTCAAAACGTCGAATCCGGGCGGCGGAATGTTTCAGGACCTGCTCATCGACGGCGAACCGCTCTATCTTCACGTTGCCAAGGCCGTCGATACCTGGTCGCGCCAGACGCAATCGTCGTGCGGCTATGGCGCGGTCGGAGCCGTCGTCGGCGCCACCTATCCCGATGAATTGGTCCGCCTGCGGGCCGCCATGCCGCACACCTGGCTATTGGTTCCCGGCTATGGCAGCCAGGGGGCCAGCGCTCGCGACGTCCGCGGCGCGTTCGACGAGCATGGGCAGGGAGCGATCATCAACAATTCCCGCTCAATCATCTTTGCCCATTCCTGCAAGGAGTATTCGCAGCGGTTCGGCGCCGCTCGCTGGCAAGAGGCGGTCGAAGCGGCCACGCGCGACATGATCGAACAGCTCCGGGCCGAAACGCCGGCCGGCAAGCTCTAATTCACCGCCTGGGGCTAATGACGCCCTCAAACCGGCGCGGCCTCGCTCGCCGATGATGGTCCGCTGTCGCCGCTTCCAGCGCGGTTGGGCGGACTGCGCGTCTTTCGCAGTGCCGACCAATGATAGCCACCGACAAGGGCGCCCAAGATGGTGGCACACCAACAAAAGTTAAAGCTGTTGTGAAACGTGCTGGCATCACCGGGGACGCAGAGAATGCACCGCGAGGCCACCTGGAACAGTTCGTAGCTAACGCCTTCCAGTGCGACGTCGACGATGACCAATCCGTGCAGAACGGCGTCGCTACGATCGACAAAGTAACCACGTCGCGCGGCCAGCACCATTCCGACCGACATCGCGATTACCGCTACGATTCCGACCACAAGGAATGCGGCGCGATCGGGAAAAATCCTCCAAAGCTGGAAGGTAATCAGATATCCAACGAACAGTGCGAGGCTGAACCACCACGATTTCACGGCGTCGCAACCAAACCTTTCTCACCTGTTTGACGTCACCCCCGCCCCCGCGCATCGCCCCAAACCATGCGCGGACTGGTCGTTATTCTAACAACGCCTCGCCCGCCGAGCGCATTGAGATTACCGATAGAGCCCTGATTTTCGCCGATTCAGGCGCGTGCGTCCACTCGGCCGAGCGACCGCCGATCACGAGCCGTTACTGCGTCGAACTCGCCTCGGGCAGCGTTTCGAGCGGGGGACGCGGAGCGACGATCAAACTGCTGGCCGAGCGAACGTCGAGCCGCTGCGGAGCGGTCGGGTCTTCCAGCGAGCCACCATGCTGGGCGGCGTACGACCTGAGCCGCTCGATCTTTTGGGCCGCCTTGGCTTCGGTGCCGGTTTCGGCGCCAGGCGGGCGCCCCCAATCGACCCGCGTCCGCTCTCGCGTGTACAGCTCATAGGTATCCGATTCCGCGCCGTTGGCATCGACCTGCCGCGCTGCCGACACGATCTGATAAAGCTTCAACGTCTCCCAATCGGCGAGCAAGGCGGCGGCAATCTGGGCCCCACCCGTGACGTGAGTGTCGCCCCAACGCGTTCCGACCGGCCCCTGCGGCGACGTCGTGATCTCGGCGATCCGCAGATAGCGCAGAGCTTCGGTTGGCGAAAAGTCAGCGGTCGGCAACAGCACCCCTTCTCCATCGACTGGCAACAGTGACGGCCCAGGAACTTCGACCATGGCGACCGGCCGGCGGTAGACCAGCTCGACCGTCACACCCGCCGGCGAACGCTTGCTCACTCGCTGGACCTTGGCCACCCAAGGATGGAGCGCAAACGCGTGAGCGACGCGCACCGTCAGCTCCGGGTCCAACAGCGACAGCGGTCCATCGAGGCTGGCATCCCGCAACACTTCCGCCTTCAGATCGGTATGAATCCAAGCCGGCAACGGCGTCGTTTCGATCTGTTCCGGATCGATCCGATTGTCGGCCGCGCTGATCACCTGCTCGCGCACTGCCTCCCACAGCGTTTTCCAGCCAAATACGGATACGCCAACGAACACGCCGATAAACACGATCCAGCGGGCGTTTCCCCGCACCAATCCCCACAAGCCGCCGGATCTGGCGGGAGCCTCGGCCACCGAGGTGTCGCTTTTTTTTGCGCTCATCGCACTCCTCCCGCGGCGCTCGAGGCATAAGCCGGCCGCAACCAGTCTTGCCCACGCCCGGCGGCTTCGGCATCGAGACATTCCATCAGCAATCGCTCGCAAAATTGTGGCATTTCCCAGCCAGCGTGCCGGGCCGCCAACGGAGCAAGGCTGGCCGGCGTCAGGCCCGGAATGGCGTTGAGCTCCAGCACCCAGGGGCGGCCCACGGTGTCGAGCCGCAGATCGACGCGCACCAGGCCGGTGGTGTCGAGCGCCGCGGCCGCGGCGAGCGCGGCGCTGCCGATCGCACTGGCCTGGTCCTCCGGCAAATCATCGACAACGCGAAAATGCGGCGCGCCGGCAGCGTATTTGGCCTCATACGAAAACAGCGGTCCGCTGGCCAGCACTTCGACCAAGGGAAGCACCTGGCGGCCGACGATCGCCACGGTAAATTCACGCCCCGCGACAAACGGCTCGATCAAACCGCGATCGCCATAGCGCAAGACCTCTTTCCGGCAGTCGGCAATATCGCCGGCGTGGCGAGCCAGCCCGACGCCCAGGCTGGAACCCTGCCCGTTCGGCTTGACGACGACCGGAAAGCCGAGCGCCGCGGCCCGGTCGCACAGAACGGCCAGGGGCGTATCGGCGTCGAATGCCGCGTCAGCCGGCGTCGGCACGCCCGCGGCGCGTAGAGCGGCTTTGGTCGCCTGTTTGCTCATGGCCAGCGCGGCACTGACCGAGCCCGGACCGGTAAACGGAATCCGCCGGTCTTCGAAGAATCGCTGCACGCGGCCATCTTCGCCCGCTCCGCCATGCAAGGCGAGAAAGCAGGCATCGACCGCCGTCCAGTCGACGTCGCAAAGTCGAGCGGCCAGAAAGCGGCACGAGTTTGAATCGATGGCCGGCAGATTCACCGCGATACGGCCCCGATCGATCGCGGCGCTATCGTCTGGCTCGCAATCGACGAGTTCGCAGTCGACCGGGTCGATGCCAACCACCCAGTGACCGGCGCGGGCGAGCGACTCGGCAACATGCTGCCCGCTCGCCAGGCTTACGGCGCGCTCGGCCGATTGGCCGCCGGCCAGCACAGCGATGCGCAGACGCGTGAGAAAAGGGGCACGAAACATGGGGCCATCCTCCTTGACGGCTGTTTTTTGCTTTTCTTGAATGCGGCTTGCCGGCCGCGGCACGCTTCGCGAGCGGTTACCAAATCTCGATTTCGCGTTCCAGTTCGATACCCAGCCGCTCGGCCACCCGCTCGCGCACCAGGTCGATCAGTTTCACCACGTCGTCGCTGGTCGCCTGTGCGTTGGCCACGATGAAGTTGCCGTGACGGTCACTCACTTCGGCCTGTCCGACACGCGTTCCTTTGAGCCCCGCCTGGTCGATCAGCATGCCGGCACTCATGCCGCGTGGATTTTTGAAGATGCAGCCCGCGCTCTGATGGCTGAGCGGCTGGCTCGACTTCTTGATGATCCATTGCTTTTGCATCCGCTTGGTCAGGTCTTCCGGGTCGTCCGACTCGAGGCGGATTTGCGCGTCGAGAATCACGAGCTCGTCGAGCGAGCTTTGCCGATAAGCGAACACCAATTCCTCGCGCTTACGAACGACTGTTTCGCCGCTGCGCGTCATGACCGTGGCCTGGCTGGTCCATTGACCAATGTCGCCGCCATGCCCACCGGCGTTGCCGTGCAGGGCCCCGCCGAGCGTTCCCGGAATTCCGACCAAAGTTTCCAGCCCGCCCAGTCCCTCGCGGACGGCGGTCGAGATCACGTGACCCAGCTTGGCTCCGCCGCCGGCGGTGATGGTTTGTCCCTCGACTTTGATTTCGCTGAAGACTGGATTCGACAAGTGCAGCACGACGCCCGGCACGCCGCTGTCGCGGACCAGGATATTCGATCCGCCGCCGAGCAGCCGGATGGTGATATTTTCCGCTCGGCAGCGTTTCACCAGCGCAGCCAGCTCTTCCACGCTGCCGGGCTCCGCGAAATATTCGGCCGGTCCACCCAAATGAAACCAGGTGTGTGGCGCAAGCGGTTCACCGGGGCGTATGATCTTTTCAAATCCCTTGAGCGATGCCATGCGCGAGGTTTCCGATGTCTCCAGCCCCCAGCGTGACGACCACGTCGCCCGCCTGTAAGGCACGATCCAATGTGGCTCTGATTTCGTCGACCGTGTGGGCGTCGACCACCGCGGCCCCGAGGCCGGCGGCCCGCTGGGCCAGGTCGGCCGCTCGAACTTCGCCCGGCCTGGCGGCCTTTTCGCGAGCCCGAAAGATTTCGGCCACGACAAGTTTATCAGCATTTTGCAGACTTGTGGCCAACTCGTCCAGCAGATGTGCCGTGCGCGAGGCCTGATGCGGTTGAAAGATACACCACACCCGGCGGCCCGGATACATCTGGCGCACGGTGGCCAAAGAGGCCGCGACCTCGGTCGGCAGGTGCGCATAGTCGTCGATCACGGCCAGGTGCCGCCGGTCGACAACCGTCTCCAGTCGCCGGCGCAGTCCACCAAACCCGGCCAATCCGTGGCGTATTGCCCGCCACGAGGCGCCGACGTGATGCGCCGCGGCAATCGCCGCCAAAGCATTGACAACATTGTGCCGCCCCGGCACGGCCAGCTCGATTCTGCCCAGCACCCGGCCCCCGCGGCGAACGGCAAACCGATGGCGGCCGGCCGTCACCCGCTCGACCTCGGCTTGCCAATCGGCCTCGCCGCTGGTTCCCAGGCCAAACGATTCGCTGGCACAACCGGCGGCGCGGGCCACTCGGCGAGCCCTGGCGCAATCGGCCGCGAAGAGCAGCCGGCCCCCGCGCGGCAGCGTCGCGAGCAGCCGCGTAAAGGCCCCTTCCAACTGCGCCCAGGAGTGATAGTAGTCAAAGTGATCGGCCTCGATCCCAAGCAGCACCGCCATTTCGGGGCGCAGATGTCGGAAATTTTCGCGGTATTCGCACGCTTCGGCAATCATCCACTCGCCCTGCCCACGGCGGCCGCCGGGCGTCGCATCTTGATATTCCGCGCCGAAGATAAAGCTCGGATCGGCGCCGGCGGACTCGAGAATCCGGGCCAGCATCGCGGCAGTCGTCGATTTGCCATGTGTGCCGGCCACGGCCAATCCCCGCCGGGCAGCCAACAGCCGGCCCAACGCCACCGGATAGCTCATCGTAGGGACGTCGAGTGCCGTCGCTTCGGCACGCTGGCGGTCGTCGGCCGGCACCGCGTCGCTGTGAATCACCAGGTCGATCGACCGGTCGATGCCGGCGCTGGGCGCCACCCGCCCGCTCCACGCACTGGCACGACCGGCGGCCGCGTCTGAACCGGTCAGCCGCCAACCGTCGCCACCGAGCACTTCGGCCAGCGACCGCATGCCCGCGCCCCCCGCACCAATCAGGTGCGCCCGGCGACCGGAATCGCTCGCAGCCGCGGGAAGCTCAACACCGCATTGGCGGGCAACACAGATCACGCCACACCTCAAAATTCAAAATAACCCCAGTGCCGGCGGGATGATAAGGGCGATCGTCGGCCGCTGTCAAACTGAATCCGCCCGACTGGGTAATTGGGCACGATGCAAAACGTTGCGGCAAATTGGGGGCAGCGACAAGCTGGCGTCCCCCCCCACCGATCATAGGACTGCTCCGCCAGTCATGAACTCCCTACAATGGTTGTAGAAATCCGCATTGCAGCGCCCTTCGAGGTTTTCGATCCATGGCCGACTCAGGCATCCTGACGCTCCATTTTCCCGACCCTGACATCGCGGTCCTCACGTTCGACGATCCCCGCAAGGGAGCCAATGTGCTATCAAGCACCGTGCTGGCGGAACTGGAGCGGCATCTCGATGAACTGGAAAAACGGGTCGGACTGCGCGGATTGATCCTCCGTAGCGGCAAACCGGGCTCGTTCATCGCCGGTGCCGACCTGCGCGAGTTCGCCGCCTCGTTCGACGCGCCACGAGAACAAATCCTCGCCATGTGTCATCGCGGGCGAAAACTCTTCGCCCGGCTTTCGCAATTTTCGGCCGTCACCATCGCCGCGATCGACGGCATTTGCGTCGGCGGAGGGGCCGAACTGGCCATCTGGTGCGATCGCCGGATCCTGACCGTCGACGCGAAAACGCAATTCGGCTTTCCCGAGGTCAAACTGGGACTCTTTCCCGGCTGGGGCGGAACGGCCCGAGCCTCGCGCATCGTCGGATTGGGCAATGCGGTAGAAATGGTCACCAGCGGCGAATCGATCGATGCCAAGATGGCCGCCGCCATGGGCCTGGCCAACGACACCGTTTCGGCCGACGACGCCCCGGTCGACGCCAAGGCTTCGCCCGGCAGCAAAGCGCCCACGGCTGCTGGCCCCACATTGGCCGACCGCCTGTTGGAAGCCGCCGTCCGTATGGTCCAGGCCGAGGCCGCTTCCAGCGATTATCTGGCCGACCGCAAGCGCTGGGCCGGGCCGATCGTCGAGAGCGAAACCGAACTCGGCTTTTTGGGGGCAACCGCGTCGGGATACATCCAAAGCCAGACCGGTGGGCATTATCCGGCTCCGCTGGCCGCCCTGGAGGTGATGCTCGGTGCCGCCGGACTGCCGCTCGACGCCGCCTGCGATCAAGAGGCCGAAGGAATGGCCGGCCTGTTCGGCACGCCGGTCAATCGCGCCCTGATCAATGTCTTTTTCCTCACCGACCACAACAAAAAAGATCAGGGGGTCGACCGCCCCGGAGTCGTGCCGCGCCCGGTCAAATCGGTCAGTGTGATCGGCGCCGGCATTATGGGGGCCGGCATCGCCAGCGCCAATCTGCGCCGCCAGGTGCCGGTGGCCGTTACCGATGCCTCCGAGCCGGCACTGGCCGAAGGCGTCCGCCACGTGCTGGAAGAGGTCTCGTACAACAAGCAGACAAAAGGCCCCGACGCCGAACGAGCCATCCGCTTCGCGCCTCTGTTGAATGCCACAGTCTCCGACACCGAGATCGCCCGGGCCGATCTGGTCATCGAGGCGGTGGTCGAAAACCTGGACGTGAAAAAGAAACTGTACGCCCGGCTGGAACCACTGCTCGGAGCCGATGCCGTCCTGGCTTCGAACACTTCAACAATCCAAATCACCAAGTTGGCCCAAGGGTTGAAACATCCCGACCGTTTTATCGGCATCCACTTTTTCAACCCCGTCCGCAAAATGCTGCTGGTCGAAGTGATCCGCGGCCGCGAGACGAGCGACGAAACCGTGGCCACGGCCGTCGCCTATGCCAAGAGCATCGGCAAATCGCCGATCGTCGTTCACGACGGGCCCGGCTTTCTCGTCAACCGCCTGCTGTTTCCCTACCTCAACGAATCGCTCGAACTGCTCACTGAAGGGGCGTCGATCAAAGCGATCGAACGCGCGGCCACCGACTTCGGCATGCCGATGGGCCCGTTGGCGCTGTACGACATGGTCGGGCTCGACACCTCGGTCTACGCCGGCCGCGTCATGTGGGAAGCCTTTCCCGACCGCACTGGCGCCTCGCCGATCTTGCCGGCCATGGTCAAGGCGGGCCGCCTCGGTCAGAAAAGCGGTCGCGGATTCTTCCTCTATCGCGACAAAAAAGGGCGCTGCGAGCCCGATCCGGCGCTAGCCGATTGGCTGGCGACCTATCGCCGCGGCGAGCGCAAAATCAGTTCCGACGAAATTACCACCCGGCTGTTGTTGCCGATGGTTCTCGAAGCGACTCGAATCCTGGAAGCCAAACTCGTCCGCGACGTGCGCGACGTCGACTTGGGCGTCATCTTCGGCCTCGGCTTTCCGCCGTTCCGTGGCGGCTTGTTGTATTGGGCCGATACGTTGGGGGCGGCCAAGATCGTCGAGCGGCTCAAACCGTTCGAGGCGCTCGGCCCGCGGCTGCAACCCACCCCGCTGCTGTTGGAAATGGCCGCCAGCGGAAAGAAATTCTACGACCAGATCAAGACGAAACCACGCTAGGAGCGATCGACGCCGCGGACGGTACGTCAAACTCCGCCGCGTCGGTCCCCCGGCATCTCGATGAAGGAATGCGTGCCGCCGTGTCAAAACATGCCGTAATTGTCGATTGTCTGCGAACTCCCATCGGTCGCGCCCACAAAGAAAAGGGCGTCTTTCGCGACGTCCGCAGTGACGACCTGGCCGTCGCCGTCGTGCGCGGGCTGATCGATCGCTCGGGCATCGACCCGGCCGAAATCGAAGACGTCGTCCTGGGCAATACGCAGCAGCAGCGCGAGCAGG
>Ga0182024_10017416_pt1 | contig 13493 bp, 11 predicted proteins | sample P32metaG_FD_120480 | JGI IMG/M metagenome (GOLD analysis project Ga0182024, IMG submission 120480) | Permafrost microbial communities from Stordalen Mire, Sweden - P3-2 metaG (Illumina Assembly) | ecosystem: Environmental > Terrestrial > Soil > Wetlands > Permafrost | place: Sweden: Stordalen...
CGTTGCTGCTGTCCTCGATGGCCAACGCCGTTTCTAAGAAACCGATTGCGAAAGGAGCCGCGGTCGCGTAGTCTATGAGGGGTCAAGAGTCGCTGACTTTCAACGACGTTCCGGGCAATCTCCTGAAATGCGACTCGCAGTAAATTTGTAACTGACAAGCGGGAAAGTCGAAAGGGTGAACCATGCATGGCACAAAGATCCAGCCGGCGGCAATTCAGGTTGTTTTAGCAAGTACGCGCGTTGACGACCACGAGACTCTGGGTTATCTTCTCTCAGGCAGCCCTTGGGAATTGGTCGGCGCCGCGAGCCTCGAGGACGCTGTCGCAATCCTTCATCGCGTGGCGGTTCCGATCGTGTTTTGCGACTTGATCAAGGCACGCCGGAGAGCCTTCATCACCATCCTGGCGAACGCAGGAGCGCTGGGGCTCTGCGCGGAAGTGGCTCGGCGAGGCGGTTTCGATCTTCTCGCGCGACCGTTCGAGAGAGAACAAGTATTCGCGACGCTGATGTGCGCCTAAGCACAATGCAGGATGGGTTGGCCTGTCATCACGGCCAGACGGAGCTTTCCGATGGCTTCTGCGTCGAGGGAGTCTTGAAACACGGGCGCTCTACTGTTGTTCAGCGCTTGGAAATACCGGGAACCGGTGCTGTCGATCTTCAAATTTAATAATGTTGGAATTTGGTGGCGGGGCGGCCGGTGCATCGGCGCTGGTTCAGGTTCGGTCGTCTTTTGGGGAAAGGGCCGCTGGACGTTAACCCCGCCGTATTCCATCAACCGATCGTTTTCAGGCGGCGTGAAGGAGCGAACGGCTTCCTTCGGGCCGGCCGTGATGATCTGCCATCTCCTGACACCCCAAACACAGAGCCGCCCACGGCACCGCGTTCAACCTTTTTGGGGAGATGAGCCCGCCACACTCGACACACTCACCATAGGAACCATTCTCGGTTCGCTCGAATGCTTGGGCTACTTGCGATAGCAGATCAGCCTGCCGGTTCAGGTTCTCGACCAGCAAATCACGTTCATTTGCGAAGACAATCTCGTCCATCGCGTCGGCGACCCGTTCGATCGAAAGGCCCTCTGGACGGTGTTGAGTCGCGATCAACTCCGCGTGTTTGGCATCCAGCATTTTCCGGTACTGTAAAATTTCATTCCTGTTCATCACTCTATCCTTCAAACCAAATTTAACGTATGAATCCTATCTTGACCATCGCGGAATGTTGGTAATGTGGAGGGGAAAACGACGGTATTTTCGATGGCGATGCGAAGTATCCGATCTACCTGACAAGGCAAGCTCCGAATACTGACTTTTGGGTATTTGTACGCAGGGTGGTCTCCGGTATCCTCGGAGTGAGCCACATCTGAGTGGCCGATTTTCAGCCATGTGGTACGCAATGCACTCGCTTTTTGCAGCCGTTTCAGGTTTCGCCTGGAAACGGAGGTCTGCGCGAACGACTCCCTCTGATGAAAAGCCTGGTGGTCCAACGCTGAGGATGGTTGCGGTCCTCGCTTCAGAACACGACCGATCCGTGGTTTCCAACCTGTGTTGGCGTTACCAATGGGAGGTATTCTTCGCAAACACCTGCGAACAAGCGCGGCTGGTGTCGGACGAGCTAAATCCGCAGATCGTGCTGATGGACCGGGACGTGGCCGGTTCGGGCTGGAGAAAGGCCATGTTTTCACTCACCTCCTCATCGTCCGAGGCATGCATTGTGCTGGTGTCGAGAGTTGTCGATGACTACCTCTGGAACGAAGTTGTCTACCACGGCGGATACGAGGTTGTAGGGAAACCGATTCGAGAAGATGAGGTCGCCAAAGCGGTCAGGCTGGCGTGGTGTTACTGGAGGAGTGCGGCGAAATACCTGGCAGCCGCTAAGAAATGACTCGTTTTCGCACCGCGTAAAGAACCAGTTCGGGAAAGCTGTGGAGGTTCAGCTTATCTTGCAGATTTCTGCGGTGTGTTTCGACCGTGTAGAGGCTCAGATTCAGCGACCCGGCGATCTCCTTATTCGATTTCCCTTCGGCCAACAGTTGAAGAATCTCGCGCTCGCGCGACGTCAGCAGTTCGTAGCTGTCCTCGATTCCTCTGTTCCGGATCTCCCGCACGTAATCCTCGACCAGCATTTTGCTGATTTCCGGGCTGAAGAAAGTCTTGCCCTGATCCACGGCCTTGATGGCTTCAATGAGATCCCCTTCGACTGAGTCCTTCAGCAGATAACCTTTCGCGCCGGCTTTGAGGGCGCGAAGAACATAGCCTTCGTCCGAGTGCATGCTCAGCACCACAATGGATGTTCCGGGCGAAGCGGCGGCGATCCTCTGGGCGGCCTCGATGCCGCTCAGATTCGGCATCGCGATATCCAGAACCGCGACGTCGGGATGAGTGGCTTCCGCCTGCTCGACGGCCTGCCGGCCATCGGAGGCCTCTCCCACCACGGTGAACCCAGGCTGGCTTTCAAGCAGCAGCCGGAGACCTCGGCGCATCACGTTGTGATCATCGGCTAACAGAATGCGAATCGGTTTCACGTGGTTCCTCGTTAGAACGTCCGTCATTATTGTCGAACGGCCCACTGAACGGCAGCTCAACAGAAAGAATCGTTCCACTTCCAGGTGCGGAGTGGACCATGCATTTTCCACCCAATCGCGCGACGCGCTCCTGGATTCCCAGCAACCCCAGCCCTTTCACATGCCGGCTATCGAAGCCGTGCCCATCGTCCTGGATGGTGAGAGTAAGCCGCTTCGGCTCCTGTTGAACGCGGATGCGAACGCTCGAGGCATGCGCGTGATCCGAGCAATTATGAAGCGCCTCTTGAACCACGCGGTAAATGCAGGTCTTGTACTGATCGGGCAGATCGTCGGAGGCAAGCTCGGCCGCGACGCTCACGTCCATCGAGGTGCGCTTGGAAACCTCGCGCGCCTGCCATTTGAGCGCCGGAACCAGACCAAGGTCGTCGAGCATCGACGGCCGCAGCAGCAGCGCCATGCTGCGAACCACGCGAATGGTGCCTTCGACCAGACCTTTTATGGTTTCGACATGTTCACGCAAGGTTTCTTCGGACTTGTTCGCCATCCCGGTCGAGAGATTGCGCAGCTCGATCAAAACCGCGGAGAGCGATTGCCCCACCTCGTCGTGCAACTCGCGGGAGAGCGCCCGCCGCTCGCTTTCCTGAGCCTGGACCAGCCGGGCCGACAGATCCTTTAGCTCGCTCCGCGCCTCGACGGCTTCCTGATATCGCGAATGGACCTGCATTTCCAATTTCAGAATTCTTCGGATGCTCAGAGCGGCCATTCCCAAGCCGAGCGCAAGCGCGGCGACCAGAGTAATCAGCAGACGGGCTTGAAACTTCAGCAACAGGCCGACCACCTGGGCATTGCCGGCGCTCAACTGCTGCTCATTGATATCGCCGATGCGATCGGCAATCGCAAGCATGTTCTGCCGCCGTGGATAAACCTCATCGCGCAAAAAAGTATAGCCAATACGGCGGCGTTCGGCCGAATTCCATTGGAAAATCGGACCGAGGATCTGCCAATACTGCGACAGCTCGCCCTCTAACGCCGTGTAATGCTGCGCCTGTTCGGGCGCAAGCTGCCGGCGGTAGGACTGAAGGGCCGCGTCCATTTGTTTCCGCAATTGTTCGAGGCTGGTGCGATAGGTCTCCGCACGCTCGGTCTCAGGTTCGAGCAGATAATCCCGGACGTAGGTGCCCGACAGATAGACCTCCGACTTGATTTCATTCAGGACGCGATTCTGAGACAGGAATTCACGCCGGATTCGATCATCGTTCGACCGGAAATCGCGCAGCACGCGCAGGGCATCCACTCCGGCAAGAGCCATGATCAGGAGCAGACTGCCGAACCCGACCGCCAGTGCGAGGCGGCTGTCGAGGAGCAGGCGATCCGAGTTTCGCCGGTCTGAATCCGTCCGATCGCTGGTGTTCGACGGCGTGGCCATGGGAGGAGCTCTATCGACAGACTAACCGATCTCCGTCGCAGCGAGGCGCGTCTACCTGAAAATTTGCCCGAAAATACCAACTTGCCGGTATGGGTCCATCGCCCCGCGAACACGTATCGTTGTGATTTGAGAGAACCTTCAACGTGAATTGAGAGAACCTTCAACCGGCTGGCGCCTGCGAATATCCGGCTCACGCGAATCGAAAAAATGTCCTATCCTGCAAGCAGATGACCTATAGAACGGGCGTTTCTAAAGCCGACTTCGAAGCATTGCAGGGCATGGACACGTGCACCGTGTCCAACGCCATCGAAAGACTCAACGTCAGATTGCGGAACGAGGGGTTTATTGCAGGCGCGCTCCGCTGCCGGTTCCAGAACTTCCCTCCGATGCTCGGTTACGCAGTGACAGGACGAATCCGCAGCTCGAGTCCGCCGATGGCGGGCCGGTGCTACTACGACCGCATGGATTTTTGGGAGTATCTGGCGACGGTTCCCGCGCCGCGAGTGATGGTGCTGCAAGACGCCGATCCGCGGCCCGGGTTTGGAGCGTTCGTGGGCGAAATTCACGCCACCATCGGTCTGGCTCTCGACTGCATCGGCTGCGTCACCAATGGTGCGGTGCGCGATCTGCCTTCGGTGAAGGCCCTGGGATTTCATCTGTTTTCAGGGAACGTCGCGGTGTCCCACGCTTACGCGCATCTGATCGAGTTCGGTGCGCCGGTCGAGATCGGCGGATTGAAAATCGCGCCGGGAGACTTGATTCACGGCGATTGTCATGGCGTGCAGACCATTCCTACCGAGATCATTTCCGAAATCCCAGCGGAGGCTGCCAGAATCCTGTGTTCGGAGGATAAATTGAAGAAGTATTGCCAGTCGCGGCAGTTTTCCCTCGAAGGCCTTTCGGAGCGACTGAGAAAGGCCGCCACGGAATGCCTGTGACGTCACGAATCGCAAGTGCATTCCTGATCGTCGCGGTGGCGTTGTCGGCGGCTCTGCTGGTTTCATGCGGCGAGAGCGAAAGAGCCAAGGCGAGTTCCGGCAATGTTGTTCCGGAAGGGATCCCGGTGGGTGTGGCGAAGGTGGGTAGAACCACGCTCGGCCGCCAACTGACGCAGTCCTCGGAGTTGGTTCCGTTTCAGGAGACCGACGTCTACGCCAAGGAATCGGGCTACGTCAAGCAATTGAATGTCGATTTCGGAACGCGCGTCAAGGAAGGTCAGGTGATGGCGGTGCTCGAGATACCCGAGCTCCAACTCCAGGTGACGCAGGACGACGCGGCGATCAAGAGCGCGCAAGACATGGTGACGCAGGCGCAGCATGAGGTTGAGCGCCGGGTGGCGGCCGCCAAACCGCTGCACGCCGAATATGACCGGCTGAACAGCGTCTCGACCAAGAAGCCGGGCCTGGTGGCGCAGCAGGAAGTCGACGACGCGCAGGGCAGGGATCTCGCCGCCGAGGCGCAAGTGGAAGCTTTCAGATCCAGCGTGCAATCGGCGCAAGGCCAGCTTCAGCAGGCCGAGGCCAAGCGGGCGCGGGATCAGGTGATGTTCGACTACGCCAAGATCACGGCGCCGTTTGATGGCGTGGTCACCCAACGCTACGCGAATCAGGGCGCCCTCATGCAAGCGGGAACCAGTTCGAGCACCCAGGCCATGCCGCTGGTGAAGCTCTCCGAGGACGACAAATTCCGCCTGGTGATTCCGGTGCCTGAATCATACGTTCGCTACATTCATATCGGCGATCCGGTGCAGGTGAGTGTTCCCGCCTTGAGCAAGAACTTCCCCGGAAGGGTGGCGCGGTTTGCAGTGGACGTCAAAGAGGACACGCGCACGATGCACACGGAGGTGGATGTGCTGAACCCCAACCGGGAGCTGCTCCCGGGCCTCTATGCGGACGCGACGATCACGCTCGATAAGAAGCAAAACGCGCTTGCCGTGCCGCTACAGGCGGTGGATCACAAAGGCGACACGATCACGGTGGACGTGGTGGATGCGGAGAACAAGATTCAGATTCGCACTGTGGTGTTGGGAATCCAGACCGCGAACGAAGCGGAAGTGATTTCCGGGGTGGAGGAAGGCGACATGGTAGTGGTGAGTGATCGCAGCAGTCTGAAGGCGGGCCAGTTGGTTCGTCCCAAGACGATCGAGGTGCTGCAATATCACGGTCAGGAAGATCAGCATTAGCTCGCTTTCTTAAACTGCATGCCACGTTTTTCGATCCGCAATCCGTACTTCATCGTGGTCTGTTGCCTGGCGCTCGCGGTGATCGGGATCAACGCGATCACGCGCATGCCGGTGGATCTGTTTCCTCCCATCAATCTTCCCGTAATCGTGGTGGCGACGTTCTACAACGGGATGCCGCCGGTGGATATCGAAACCGATATCACCAATCCCCTGGAGCGCTGGTTTACGCAGGCGAGCGGTCTCGACCACATGGAATCGCGGTCGCTGCTCGGAGTCAGCATCATCAAAGCGCATTTCCAAGGGGGAACCAATGCCGACGCCGACCTGACGCAACTGTCGAATCTCGCGATGGCGGATTTGAAGCGCCTGCCGCCGGGCACGCTGCCTCCGGTGGTATTGAAATTCGACGCTTCGAGCCTTCCCGTGGCGCTGGTCACGGTCAAAGGCGAGGGATTGAACGAGACCCAGCTTCACGATCTCGCCCAATTCCAGATCCGCAATCAGCTTGCCGTGATCAATGGAGCTGAGATTCCGGCGGTGTTCGGCGGCAAGTACCGCCAGGCGATGATCTACGTCGATCCGTACAAGCTGTTTTCGCGCCAGTTGAGCGTCATGGACGTGGTGAACGCGGTCAATAAGAGCAATCTGATTCTGCCGGCCGGCGACGTGAAAATCGGCTCCAATGATTACTATGTTTACTCGAACAGCCTGGTCCAGAACGTTTCGGATCTGAACAGCCTGCCCATCAAGACCGAGGGATCCAGTTGGGTTTCCGTCGGCGATATCGGAGAGGCCAAAGACGCGAATCAACTGCAATACAACATCGTCCGTATCGACGGCCAGAAGTCCGCCTACATTCCGGTTATGAAATCGGGCGGCGACAGCAACACCATCCAGGTGGTGGACAGTTTGCGGGACTTGGTCAAGAAGCTGTTCGACCTTCCGCCGCAACTGGTCACAAGCATTGTCTTCGACCAATCGGTGTTCGTGAGACAGGCGCTCAACACCGTGATGCACGAAGGCCTCATCGGCCTGGGGCTGACCGGGCTCATGATTTTGCTGTTCCTGGGGAGCGTGCGGGCCACGGGCGCGGTCTTGCTATCCATCCCGATTTCGATACTTGCGACGGTGGTGTGCCTCTTCTTATTCGGGAGCACGATCAACACCATGATCCTGGGCGGCCTCGCGCTTGCGTTGTCGCGGGTCATCGACAACTCCGTAATTTCGCTCGAAAACATTTACCGGCATCTGGAGATGGGTTCCTCGCCGGCCGTGGCCGCCGAGCAGGGCGGGGCCGAGGTCAACCTGGCCGTTCTCGCCGCAACGCTGGTCGACGTGGTGGACTTCTTCCCGGTGACGCTGCTGTTCGGAGTGAGCAAGTTCCTGTTCTCGGCGCTGGCGCTCGCGTTCTGTCTGGCGCTGCTCGCGTCGTTTGTGGTGGCCATGACGGTGATCCCGCTGTTCTGCTCAAAGTATCTGCACGCCGTGCCGGGCGTACACGGAGATCATGGCGGGCATGGAGAACAGGGGCTCGCCGAACACCGTAATCTCTCTTGGGGGGCTCGTTTCAACGCGTGGTTTAACCGCGGCTTTAATCGCCTGCTGGACATTTACGAATCGAGCGTGCGCCGCGCGTTGCGATACCCGTGGGTTACGCTGTTTGTCCTGGTGGGGGTGTTCGTCGCGAGTCTGGGAATCTATCCGCTGCTGGGCCGGTCGTTCTTTCCCCGAACGGATGCCGGGCAATTCACGATCAACGTAAAGGTCGCGACCGGAACGCGGATTGAGGTGACCAATGACTACGTCTCCAAAATCGAGGACGTTATCCGTAAGATCGTCGCGCCGACGGACTTGAAGTTGATTCTTTCCAATATCGGCGTGGTTAACGACATCTCTTCGCTGTATACCACCAACGCGGGTATGTACACGGCGACCATCCAGGTAGCTTTGAACGAGGGACACGTGGGCGGCAGCTTCGAGTACATGGATCGCGTGAGAGAAGCATTGGCGGCCAAGTATCCGGAAGTCCGCACGTTTTTTCAGAGCGGCTCGCTTCAGGACGCGATTCTGAATCAGGGCCAGCCCGCGCCCATCGACGTCCAGGTCAATTCGCGCGATCTCGCTGCGACCTATAACACCGCGCAGGACCTCGCGCGCCGAATCCGCGCCCTGCCCGACGTCGGCGAAATCTACATCCCGCAGGACATGAATTATCCATCCATCCGCCTGAATATCGATCGGGTGCACGCGGGGGAATTGGGCCTATCTCAGAATGACGTGGTCGATAACGTGATCACCGCTCTGAACTCCAACATTATGATCGCGCCCAACTATTGGGTGGATTATCAGACGGGTAACGATTACTTCCTGAGCGTGCAATACGCGGAGCATGGACCGGGAGCCATTCACAGCCTGATCGATTTGAAGCAAATCCCGATCCGCGCGCCTAACCTCACCAAGCCGACCACGCTCGACTCGGTCGTGAAACTCGAGAATCTCCAGTCTCCGACCGAAGTGGATCACTATCAGATCCAGCGCGTAGTGGATGTCTATGTTACTCCCAAGGGCGAGGATCTGGCGCGGCTGCGGAGCGGTATTCTCCGGACCATCGGCGATGCCAAGCTGCCACCGAACATCCGCTGGACGTTGCGCGGCATGGTGAACGGCATGGATGAATCCTTCAAGAGTTTTGGAATCGGCTTCGGGATTTCATTCATACTGCTGTTCCTGATCCTGGTGGCGCAATTCCGTTCCTGGATCGATCCGTTTCTAATCATGCTGGCGATTCCGATGGGCTTCGTGGGTGTGCTCATCATTTTGCCGCTGACCCACACGACGCTGAACGTGATGTCGCTGATGGGCGTGCTGATGCTGATCGGGATCGCGGATTCGAACAGCATTCTGATCGTGGATTTCGCGCACAAACTCGAAGAGCAGGGGCTTTCCGTGGCGGATGCAGTGGTCACGGCGTGCCGCGTGCGTCTGCGTCCGATTCTGATGACCTCGTTTGCCACCATCATCGGAATGATTCCGATGGCGATGAAGTTGGGCGAGGGCGGTGAGCAGTATACGCCCATGGCCCGCGCCATTATCGGCGGCTTATTTTCGTCGGTATTGCTGACGATTTTCATCGTTCCGGCCGCCTACCTGCTGGTTTACCGGAGGAGAAGGCCGAATGATGTTATCACCACTGAATAAGACTGTTGCCTGGATCGCGGCGATGGCCGGTTTTGCCGGCGCCCAGGCTCCGCCCCGGCTGACGCTTCAGGAGGCGGAGGCGATGGCGATCAGGAATCATCCGCAGATTCAGGCCGCGCAGAACGAGCTGGGCTTCGCTCAACAACAAATCACGATCAATCGCGCGGCGTATTATCCTTCCGTGAGCGGCGAAATCACGGGCTCGCAAGGCAACGATCTGGCGCGGATCGGCGCGGGCGAATTGACGGCGTCGCGTCTATTCACGCGCTTCTCGCCAGGCATCGTGGTCAATCAACTGATCACGGATTCGGGGCGGACTTCGAACCTGGTGTCGAGTGCGCGATTTCAGGCCAAATCGACCGAGCAGACCGTTACGGCCACCCGCTACGACGTGGTGCTTCAAGTGAATCGAACTTACTACAATGTGTTGGGCGCGCAAGCGCTGGTGAAAGTAGCGCAGCAGACGGTGGATGCGCGGCAGCTCCTCGACGATCAGGTGAACGAGCTTGCCAGGAACGGTCTCAAATCGCAGGTTGACGCGAGCTTCGCGGATGTCAATGTGTCGGAAGCGAAGCTGCTTCTGATCCGTGCGCGGGAAGGCGTGGAAGAGGCGCTCGCGGAATTGGGCCGCGCGCTCGGGTCCGATCAGCCGGCGAATTATCAGCTGGTCGAAGAACAAAATCCGCCGGGGCCGCCGGGCAGTGTGGGTGACCTGGTGACGCAGGCCATCAATAACCGGCCGGAGCTCGCGAGTCTGCGATTTACGCGGGAATCCGCTTATAAATTCTTCGAAGCGGAAAAGGATCTTTCCCGCCCGACGGTCAACGGCGTTGCGGTTGCCGGATTCATTCCCTACATCAACACGCCCTCGAACACGCCGGTGCCGGCCGAGTACGAAGGCATCGGCGCCAACGTGAGCATCCCGATATTCAACGGCCATCTTTTTTCGGCGCGCCGTGAAGCGGCCCGCCAGCACGCGATGGAATCGGATCAACGGCTGAGAGATCAGGAGGAACGCATTTCTCGCGACGTGCGCGTCGCGTACTCGGGAGCGATCACGGCGTTTCAACGTATCGACGTTGCCGCACAATTTGTCGTGCAGGCCGGGCTTGCGCTCGAGCTGGCGCAGGGGCGATACAACCTGGGCCTGTCTTCGATCGTCGAGCTAACCCAGGCCCAGTTGAATTTGACGCAGGCGGACATCGAAAGTCTCAGCGCGAAGTACGATTATCAAACCCAATACTCCGTACTCCAATACGCTATCGGCGCGCTGCGCTAGTGTCCTTGAGTCAGAAGTTCGCAGGATTACATGCCGGGGTATCATGGCCCTCCGATCCCCAAGTCATTCCGAGCGCAGCGAGGAGTCTGCTTTTCGTTCGGCTGTTATCAACGTTTTAGAAGCAGATCCCCTTGCTGCGCTCGGGATGACGGGCGTCGTAAGCAGGACTACGTAGGGGCAGAAAGTATTCAACGAACTTATGACTCAGGACACTAGTCAGGAGACGTTGCGCCAGGGTGGCGATTCCAATCTTTATAGATCAGATACTTCGCCGGTGTCTTGCCGAGCGCACCGAACCACTGCGGGCAATACGGCGCCATCCAGATGAAATCACCGGCGGCCACCGGATACCAACACTCGCCGAGACGATAGATGCCGGCGCCTTCAAGCATCAGCAGGCCGTGCTCCATGACGTGGATCTCGACCATCGGAAGCGAAGCACCGGGCTGATAGACCATGGTGTTCACGGCGAAGTCGAACGGCGGCGCGTCGGGCAGAAGCGCGCGCACTTCCAGCGCCGGATCGTCCGCGAGGAACTGGACGGCGGCATCGCGCTCGCTGCCGGTGAAGCGCGCGGGCGGAGCGACGTTGGCGACCCGATGGTAAGGTTTCTCGATGACCACGGCGCGCCCGGAGCTGGTTGCACGGATCTCTGGAGCATCGCCGGGCGGCAGATAGGCGAACTCGCCGGCGGCGAGGTTGCGGTCGCCAACCGCGATTTGCCCGTCGAGGACATACAGAAATCGCTGGACGCGGCAGGGAGCGAGGACGCCATCCGCGGCGAATTCGACCGTGTATTGTGTGAATCGCGCGCCCGCGGCGGGGGCGATGTGGACGATGACCGTCGCGCCGTGCATTCCGGGAAGCGGCGTGCGCACGAAGGTGTCGGGCGTTTGCAGAAGATGATCGCGGCCGAGCGCGCTGCGGGTGTGTCCCAAATGTTGCACGTCTTTCTACCCTAGCGTGCTTTCAGGCTTAGCCGGGCGGACGAACCTGCCGTTGGTCTGAGCCGTGATGGAGCCCTCCGCGAAGATGGTTTCGCCGCGCCGGATGGTACGGCGAACTACGCCGCGAAGACGTGTCCCCAAGTACGGGCTGATGGGATGCCGCTGGAGCAGATCCCCTGCGGTCAAGGCGCGCGGTTCCATCGCGTCCTTGGAAACCACATCGGCGGAATCCAGATCGACGACCGTCAGATCGGCGTCGGCTCCGGGCGCAAGGCGGCCTTTGCGTGCGATTTGAAACCGCCGCGCGGGCGCGTCCGCGATCAGTCGCGCAATATCCTCGAGCCGCAAGCCGCGGCGGTGATAACCGGCGTCGACGAGAACGGCGAGGGTCGATTGAACGCCGGCGATCCCTCCCCAGGCCTCAAAAAAAGCGCCCGATTTCATTTCCGGCGGCGCGGGCGAATGATCCGACGCGACCATATCGACGGCGCCGTGAAGCAGTTGATCCCACAGCCGCTGCTGTTCGGGCGCGTCGCGAAGGGGAGGCGCGCATTTGGCCAATGCGCCGATGCGTTCGAGATCATCGCCGGTGAAATAAAGATAGTGTGGGCAGGTCTCGATGGTGACGTCGGCTCCCGCCGCGCGCGCCGCGGCTGCGAGCGCTACTCCGCGGCCGGAGCTGACGTGGACGATATGCAGCTTCGCTCCGGTTTCCGCCGCGAACAGCGTGGCGAGCGCAATCGCTGCGAGCTCGGCGGCGACCGGACGCGACGCGAGAAAATCGCGAGTGCCAGTCCGGCCTTGGGCGAGCATGCGTTGCGTCAACCGGGAAGTCAGTTCCTGGCTTTCGGCGTGGACCGCGACCGGCAGTCCCAGACGCGCGGCCTCGCGCATGCCTTCGTAGAGCGTCAAATCGTCGGCTCTCTGGAATTCCGGAAGGCCGGAATCGCACAGAAACGCTTTGAATCCGACCACCCCCCGTGCGGCCAGCTCCGCCATCTCGCCGAGATTCCCCGGCACCAGGCCGCCCCACAAACCGAAATCGGCGATGGAGGCTTGTTCGAGGGCCGCGCGCTTGCGGTCGAATTCGCGGCCATTGACCAGGCACGGCGTGGAGTTCAACGGCATATCGAAGAACAGCGTTCCGCCACCCGCCGCGAGCGCGCGGCTGCCCGATGCCGCTCCTTCCCAATCGGTGCGGCCGGGCTCGTTGAAATGCACGTGCACGTCGATCAGACCGGGAAGAACCACCAACCCGCGGGCGTCCACTTCGGATTTCGCGGAAGACAAGTCGGTTCCGATCTCTTCGATCGCGCCGTCTCGGATGCCGATGTCCGCGATTTCTACGCCCTCCGGCGTGACCACCGATCCGCCGCGGACGATCGAGTCAAACACCGCGCTCTCCCAGAATTTCAAGAAATCGACCGCCGGCGATCAGCGCGGCGGCGATGTCCTCAACGCGAACGGTTTCCTCGGGATGGTGGCTGATGCCGCCGGGGCTGCGCAGAAACAGCATGGCCGAGGGGACGCGGCGCGCGAGGATCATCGCGTCGTGGCCGGCGCCGCTGAACATGCGATGCGTCTTGAAGCCGGAATCGCGGACGGCGTCGTCGAGCATGCGCTTCAGGCTTTCGCTCATCAGGACGGTGTCATGGGCCGACCGCAACTGGTGAGACATCGACAGTCCGCGGCGCGATCCTACCTGCGCGGCGCAAGCGAGGAGCCGGCCCACCGCACCGCCGCGTACGGCGTCATCCGGATGCCTCACGTCGAGGCTCGCCGATGCCGAGCCGGCGATCACGTTGCCGGCGCCCGGCCGAACCTCGATCTGGCCCACCGTGGCAGTCAGCCCGGGACATCCGGCAGCTTCGCGCTCGACCGCGAGGATCCATTCGGCCGCGCCCGCCAGCGCGTCGCGCCGAAGATTCATCGGAGTGGTC
>Ga0182024_10017417_pt1 | contig 13492 bp, 13 predicted proteins | sample P32metaG_FD_120480 | JGI IMG/M metagenome (GOLD analysis project Ga0182024, IMG submission 120480) | Permafrost microbial communities from Stordalen Mire, Sweden - P3-2 metaG (Illumina Assembly) | ecosystem: Environmental > Terrestrial > Soil > Wetlands > Permafrost | place: Sweden: Stordalen...
CGAGCCCGATCGACTCAAGGTCGCTGCGGATTCCCTCTGTGTGGCGGGCGCTTTCGCGCGCGGCGCGCTCGTACTCCGCCGGGGTGAGCGTCAGCGGTCCCGCTCGCCGCCGTGAGCGCCGCAGGCCGATACCTGCTCGCGCGGGCTGCCAGGGCGCGACCACGAAGTAGCGCAGCTCGAGCGCCGCGAGCGCCTTGCTCTGAGCGCGGATCGACTGTTCCTGTGCGAGTCCCAGTCGCTCGACGGCGACGGCCAGCTGCTCGGAGCTCCGGGAGCGGGCGACGTCGGCCGCGGAGTGGCAGTCCTCTCGCTCCGCGGCGAGGATCGCCTCGACGGGCAGCGGCGTCGCTTGGGCGATCAGCTGCAGGCTCTGGCGGTCGTCGGGCAGTCGCGCGGCGATCGAGGTGAAGGCGCGTGAGATGCCCTCGGCCCCCTCGGTGTCATGGATCAGGGGGTTGACCGGAGACACCTCGATCCAGCGCACGAGCGCGCCCGAGTGAAGGACGCCCACTCCATCCGCGCTCAGGGCCTCCAGCGGCAGCAGGTCGCCGCTCGACGGGCACACGCGAGCCCTGGTGCGGCGAGGGGGCCGCGATCGTTTTCTGCGAGCGGGTGGCGCAGCGACCATGAAGCCTCTGGCCCGGACGTGCTCGACAGCGCGCGACGGTGCCAGCTCGCGCGGGGCGAGCAGCCAGCGCGCGTGGTCGAGGAGCATCCTTCCGAAGCTCACGGTGGCGCCGCTCGTGAAGTAGCTCACCGCGACCGGCGCCGTCAACAGAACGGTCCCGAGCCACAGCGCGATCGGCGTCGGAGGATGCAAGAGGTCGATGACCGCGAGCGCGAGCGCCGCGCAGCTGACGATCAGCAGCCATTGCCGCCACGTCAGCCCCAGGTAGGGAACCGGCGTATCGACGTGCCGGTAGGTGCGATGACTCACCCCTTCCTCCCCTTCCTCGGTCGATTTCCAGCCGGAGAGCGACGGGAGGGACGATTCCTCCGCGGCGGGACCGGCACCCGTGAGGAGCGCGCGTGCGATGGCGCGGGTCGGGGCGGCCGCTTAGAAGCGGGTCGAGGAGCAGCCGAGCGGGAGTCGCTCACCCGTGCGCCACCGCCGCGCGGTTGGGCCGTAGAACTGACCTGCGCGCGAGCAGATTTGGCTCCTCCGGGGTCGGCGTTTCCGCTGGCTGGGACTAGGGCCGCCGGGGCCTGCCTGCGATGGGAAGGGGCTTGAGGCACGAGGGGCGCGCGTCTTGAGTCACGCGAGCTCGTGGGCCCGGGGGTCCCAGATCCGGGCGAGCCGCCCTGTGCGGCGCGAGGTTGACCACCGCCGCTCGGCCCGTTTGGCGAGCGCCCGCCTGCCCGTCTGCCCCTCTTGCGCCGCCCCGGTCGGGCTTGCGCTCCCGAGGCGCGCCCTTGGGTGGGCGACTCGCCGGCGGCCCGCCACGCCGCATGCATCCGGCTCGGGGTGCCGCGGAGGGCATCCCCCGCCTGCGCGATGCGGCCAGGAGCGGCGGTCGGGCGACGTCGGGCTCGAGGCGTCCCGGCGGCAATCGCACCGGTCGCGGCGGCACCCGCAAGATGTGGTCGTGCTCCTCGCGCCGCCAGACCAGCCAATCCGCCACGCGGCGCCCCGAGCGCTCCTGCGGCGAGCCCGACGCCTCGGCCCCCGGCGAGCATGGCCGCCTGGAGCCCCGTGCGGGCGCGCTGAGCCTTGGCGGCGAGCGCGCCATCGCTCACGACGCTCCCGCCACCGGATGGCGCGCCCGATCGTACGCCGAGGCCGCCAAGGCTGTTGCGGACGTGCCCGAGCACCATCAGCGGCCACTTGAGGGCGATGTAGAAGGTGGCGAGCGCCGCGAAGGCTCCCACCACCCGGCTGCCGATGTGCGCACCACCGCCGAGGCTGGTCACGTCGAGGCTGATCGCGCCGGCCGTCGCAAAGATGATGCACCAGCCAACGGGAATCAGGCAGATGCCGACCAGCGCGAGTAGCCAACCCCGCGCGAGATAGCCGACCGTCGGCAGCGGGGTGAGCGCGATCAGCAACGGCCCGGCGACGAACAGCACCGCCAGCACCATCAACAGCAGCACCTTCAGCGCAAACAGACAGACCGCGAAGACGAGGGCGACGAGCCCAAGCAGCGCCAGGAAAGCGCCGCCCACACCGAGGATGACCGAGCCGCCGAACATCACGAGGACCGTGCGGTGGAGCCCCTGCGCGACGATCGACCATGACAGCATCGTGTGGGTCAGGACGTTGACGAACGCGACCGCATTCGCGACGGCGAAGCGATAGAGGATGAGCCAGAACACGGCGCCGAGGACCCGCAGGAGCGCGTTCCCCGGGTGCGCGCGGAAGCTGAGACTGAGCGCGGTGTCGCGGGTCGTCGCGATGATCAGCGTCGTCGGAAGGATCGCTCCCGCGACCCAGACCATGTTCGCCTCGAGGCGACCGACCGTCGGCCAGATCGCCGTGTCCGCGACGTTGGGGAGGGCGATGAGCCATTCCAGCGTGTGAATGTCCGCGTGCTTGAGAAAGCTCGGCGTCAGAGCCGACAGGAGCGCGCCAAACACGCCATTCACCACGCCGTTGAGCAGTTCGCCGATCGAGGGCAGCGGGTTCAGGTTTGGACCGACGGTCGGCCCGATGCCGGTTCCGAGGACGCCCTTGGCCTGCGCCCCCGGCGCGCCGAGCAGCAGCGCAGCCCCCACGCCCAGCGCGACTACGAGTACCAGGCAGATGCGACGGCGCGACATGCCGGCTACGCCACCAAGGTCGGAATTGCGGCGAAGATCGCGACGCCGACGCCGACGTTGAACAGCATGTCGTTCGCGCGTGAATGGCCGGCGAGCTTCGCCGCGCCTACCGCGATGCCCGCGACCGTGAATCCGGCGAGCACGATCGAGAGCAGATAGCCCTTGATGTTGTCGAGAAATTCGGTCACGCCGGCGATTGACTGAGCGCCGGAGAAGATCGGCATTCGATGGAGCAGGTCGAGGTGGCCTGCCACAGCCGTGATGAAAGCGACGGACACTCCGAGCCCCAGGAGGGGCGCAACCCCGAGCAGCCGTCGGGCGACGCTCGGCCCAGGCGGGGTGGGGCACCTCTCGCGCGCGGTGAACCTCCGCATCCGTGTCTTGAGAATCGAGAACATCGGTGTCTCCTTCATGTCGTGTGTTGGCGGTTCTCGTTCGAGGTTTCTGTCACTGCCCGAGGTACGCGAACTGAGCGCTGGCTGACGGCGCCGCGACGGTCGCTGGCGGGGCGCTCGCCTCGGACTGATGCGCGGGACGAGCTGCAACGAGGGCAACCGGCGTCGCGTTTGGCTTGCGCGCCCGAGCGCCGTTGCGCATCCGGGAGCGGCCGGCGCGTGGCGCGGACGATGTGTGAAGGCGCCGGCGGGGGAAGACGTTGGCCGGCCTTCGCGCTGGCACGTAGGCATCGGTGCTGCGTGCCAGCGCGCGAGGGTGCGTCGATTGCGCGCGGCGGTCACTTGAGGCAAAGAGCCGCGTACCGAGCAGCGCCAGGAGCAACACTCCGGCGAAGAGTGCGCTGGCGCGTCGCCACTGCAATCCCGCGAGCGACGGCGCAAGCGCGCACACGCTCGACGCCAGGGCGGGCCATGCACTCGCTCGCTCCCGCGCCCGCTGCAAGAGCGGGACTGTGCGTGGCAGTTCCCTCGGCCCAGCGGATGGTGCGGGCGGCGGATCGAAGAACCGCTCACGAGCTGGCGGCGTCGGACGGCGATGCTTGCGATGACGTCTGTCGTACGTTGCACCCGCAGGGGCATCGGGCCTGCTGGGCGCCAACGCCTGAAACCACTCCTCGGTGTCGTCCGGGCCGGCAGTTCGCGCCGCCTGCTCGGAGGCAAGCCCTCCTTCGTCCTCCGTCGCGAGCTGTGCTGAGTCAAGTGGTGGTGTAGCGAGCCGCAGGGTGATGATCCCCTCGCGCTCCAGCCGTTCACCCGCCGGGGGCTCCTGCTCGATGACGATGCCCTCCGCGAGCTCGCTGGCGACCGACTCGATGGCCGCTATGAACCCGCCCGCCCGGACGATCGCCACGGCCTCGGCGCCACCGATAGCCGTCACGTCGGGTGCTATCCGCTCGCTACGCGCTACTGTCGCGACGGACACGCCGACGTCCGGGAAGGTCGCCTCCGGCGCTGCGAGCTGATCGAGAACACGGGCGGCCGATGAGGAGCTCATGCCTCCTAAGCCATGCTGCGTTCGAGCCCGACAACGGACTTAGACCCAATGCCTTTTACTTGACCGCCCGTTGGGCCCGTGGCAACGTTTGGTAACACCCGCCCGCGGCAGTCCGTGCTCCCAGCTAGCCTCGGGTGCGATGAGCGAGCACGCCCCGCGCGACAACCACACCCTCACCGCTGGCTACCTGCGGCGTTGGGGCGACGAGCGCAACGAGATTGATCGCCACGACCTTCGCGGCGGCGTCGAACGCAAGGGGCCTCGTGCGTTCGGCTACCAGCGCGACTACTGGGGCACCGATCCAGACCTCGCGCGCGAGATGGAGGAGAAGTTTCAACGCGCGGAGAAGCTCGCACTCGACGTGCTCGCAGACTTGCCGTCGCGCTGGCCGCTGAAGGGCGACGATCGCGGGCTGCTGACCGAGTTGCTCGCAATCCACATCGTGCGGATGCCGGCCTTCGGTGGCTACGCCCGACAGCTGGGCGAGCAGGCCAACAGAGAGACGATGGCCGAGGGCGCGCCCAAGCATGGCCTAGACGAGGCGCAGGCCGCTGTCTACGCGGAGTTACTCAGGAGCGATCGCGTACACGCCGATAGCCTGCTGCGGCAGATCCCGCGCGTCGGCAGCGCGCTCGGGAGCATGCACTGGACGCTCGTGGAGTTCCCGGTGGATTGGCTCATCACGTCCGACGAGCCCGTGGTCATGCTCGGTCCACCCCCGCACGCGGTGTCACCGGCGTCGGCGATCGGGCCGTATCCGTTCAACGCGGTCGAGGCGCGCTTCACATTGGATGCGCGCCGCGTCCTGCTGCTCACCTGGCTTGATGGCGCTGACGAGCCGTGGCTGACCGGCCAGCGCGAGCACGCGTGCAGCGTGAACTGCGCTCTCAAGGCGCAGGCGCTGGAGGAATGGTTCTCGAAGCCCGGCACCACTCCGCCGTTCATCGCGGGCCCGACGCTCGCACCAGAGATATTCCTCGTCTCGACCGGCCTGCTCGGTGGGTACTCCGTTCAGCACGCGGCTGAATCGGTACGGCGCCAGCAGGCCGACAGCATCGTGAGGAGGATGATCGAAGAGCAGCCGCCCCCGAAGGAAATGGTCTTTGTTACCACCAAGCCCAAGGCGGCCTCCGCGCCGGCCACCTGAGCCCCCGCGTAACGGTGTAACACAGTAGGCGCAATGAGGACACGGGGAAGATGGACACTTGCTGGCGGGGCGGTGCTCGTCACCGCTGGCGTAGTTGCCGGGATCCTCGCGCTGCTGGGTGTCTTCAATGCTCCTCATACGAAGAAGGCGTTCCGCCAGACGAGCTTCGTCTTCGACAGCCTCTATGAAGATCGGCGAGCAGAATCCTTCGTCAGCGAAGAAGTCCTAGCCAGAGAAATGGCCGCTGAAGAAAAGGGGGGAGCGGAAGAATCGGAACAGAACCCGGACCTCGGCGGCAAAACCGAACTCAAGTCCGAGAAGTGCTCCATATCGCCTCCGCCGCCGTATTCTACCCGCATGATCTGCCGAGCCTTCATCGAAATTGAAGAGAAGCATGAAAAGAGCAAACCGACCAGACGAATCAATGGCTGGAACGCCGAAGTCCTCGTCAACCCTCAGACCGGACAACTCAAGCTCCATTTGACCAGGCTCAACACGGAAGCATGAGCCCCGCGCAACGTGGTCGTTCAGGAATGAGTCGCTGCTTTCTAGCGGCGCTGCTGGTTTCATGCGCCCTCAGCGCTTTCTCCTGCGGTGGACAATCAGCCACAAGCCACACGCAGTCCGAAGTCCGTGCCCTATACAGCGCAGTGGCAGCGGATGGACGCACCCATCGTTTTGCGTCTATCTGCGAAGACGATTACTCGGGACTCTTGAAGCAACTCGACTACCTGTTCAAGGTCAACTGCCCGAAGGCCCTAGCATCCGAGTGGGCCGAAGGCGTCCAACTCACTCATATTGGGCCGCGCACGCGCATCACGATCACAGGCAAGACAGCAACCGTATTCGACGGCCCGATTCCCGACAGAGCCGTGCATGTGCGGGGACGCTGGGCGCTGTTGGAATCCCCTCGGAACCACGGCAGCACCCGTTCCAACGAAGCCTTAGAAGTGGCGAGGGAACTAAACCCTGGCTTCCGCAAGGAACATCTCCCAGAACTCAACCTGGAAACGCCCGGACCCTAGATAGAGGGCGTGCGCGCCACGACTGCGCACTACGCGGGTACGGCTGGGTGGCGAACGTCCGGTCATCCCGACATGGCATCATCATCGAGGGGCCTGACGCCTTCGGCCCGGTGTCGCCCATGATCCTGGATGCCGCCATCCCAAACGAACGACACTCGCTGCCCCTCCTCTAGCGACCGGTACCCGGGACCCTCGATCCCGCTGAAGTGGGCGAACAGGATCTCCCCGTCGTCCGCAGTGATCCGTCCGTAGCCCTTGTCCTCCTTCCACCAACGAACAGTGCCGTCCCTTCGTACCCCAAGAAGGTCCGGTCTACGGACATCCAGCGCGGGGTCGCGTTCCTCGGTCATGGGCTCGAACGTTAGGTCACCGAAGTGGTTGGCCACACCTAGCCCGGAAACAAAGTAAAGGGTTCTTTGCAGCTCACGCCTGTTATCCGCAGCAATGCCAGGGGCAGGCGACGTGGGCGTAACGCTTGCGCAAAGGGACGCGAGCAGCAGCCAACCGACGCCCGACGCTGCGCTTCCTTTCCACGGCAAGCAGCGGCCTGCCGGCGGGCGTCCCGCTCTGAAGTCAACGGTATTGGGCCTAGCTCGACCTCATCGTGTGAGGTGGATGTAGCTCGATCCGCTCGCGCCCGATGCAAAGGGATATCCGATCGTGTGGGGCAACGCCGCCCGGAAACGGTATGTCGCGGGGCCGATCGCGGCGAAGGCGTAGCGATAGGCGAATGCTCCGCGGCGGTTGGTACGCAGGAGCGCAATCTCACGCCATTCGCCGCCGAAGAAGATTTCCAAGCTGACGAGGGCGCCCCCGGGTGGAATGTATCCCCCCGCCAGTCCCCCACGAAAGGCAAACGCCCTTCCGGGACTCACACGTCGCGGAGCCGACAGCCGCACGCCCGCAGCGACCGTCTCGCGGTACTGAAGCTGCGTGGCGAAGGTCGGGTTGTTACTGCGCGAGCGATAACCGACAGTAACGACGCGCGACGGTCCTTTCGGCAGATGGAGCTTCCATCCGCCCCGGGCGTCGGTGGTAGTGGTCCCTACCAATACGTCCGGTGCCGTGGGGTAGCTAGCTTGCTGGCGCAGTTCGATCATTGCCCCCTTCATAGGCACCCCGGCGTGATCTACGAGCTGGCCCGTCAGGGTGAGTCCAGAGTTGGCGTAGCGCCGAGTGATCGTTCTACGGAGAAGCTGCGCGTCGGCTGCGCGAAGGCTCGCGTGCCCGTCGCACTCCGCGTTGCATACGCCCAGTTCGTTTTGGACGACGACGCTGCGGTCCAGCACCGTCGCGGCGTTGCCGGCCGCGTCCGTGACGCTCACGATCAAGTGATGTGGGCCGTTGCCGACAGTGGTCGAGTCGAATCCGACGTCGGCGGTCAGAGAAGTTAGACAAGGCTGCAAGTAGAGAAACGCTGGCAGTCCGTCGGTGGTCTGTCCCACGTTTCGGCAATGGCCGCCGTTTTCGTTGATCACCGTTTCTTGCACGACATGGCCGTCCACATTGAACACTGCCTGGAAGATGCCCGATCCTGGGTCCGTGGCTTCGAAAATGACGTCGCTCGTGCCCTGGACGGGTTTTTCGGTTGCTAGGGGACCAGTCACGTTTTTTGCGCTCGGCCCTTCGGTCTGTTCGAGGACGATGTCTGCCGCGTACAGATACCACGCGACGGCATATCCGCTTGGATCGCCAAAGCCATTGCCGCATACGTTCCCGGTGGAGCCAGAAAAGCAGGAAACGTTGCCATAGAGATTTCCCAGATTTTTGCCGGGGACCAAGACACGGTTCGCCGACGACAATGAATTACCGACTTCCCCCTGGCCGCCACAGCGAAAACTGAGGCATTCGTCGAACACTTCGAATTCGGTGTGCCCGGACATCCAGGTCTGATAATCGCCCGTCTCACCGCTGCGACTGTGTCCGCGACTGGCGCGCCATAGTGTCGCGCTTGCCATCGTCTCTTTGGCGGGAAGGGTAAACGTCCACGTTGCTTTGTCGACGAGGGTTGCATGGGTTGTTGCTTCGCCTAGGGCCGCGATCAAGGCGCCTCCTTCTGCGCAGGTGTTGATTGCGTAGTCGTCAGGAGCGTCGCCGGTCGCAAGCGACCCGCTCCAGCCATCGGCTGGTGCGGCTGCGCCCGACGGTGTGCGGCAGGAGTAGTCGTGATACCTGCCTGCATGCGCGGCCGCTGCCAAGACCAGGAACAGCGCCGCCCCGCCGATGAGTGCCTTAGAGACGGCCCGTGCGACCTGCCGCGGCGAGACGAACACCGATCCGAAGTGAGGAATGTCTCGTGTCACCGGGCTCATTAGCGACCGAGATATCCCAGGCTCGTGCCGCCTCCGCTCTGAGTGGAAGACGCGGGGCGTTCGCTCGGCGGTGGGGCGGCGGTTTCAGTCGTCGCGGTGTTTTCAGACCTCGCAGATGTCCCGGTCGCTGACGCGATGTGCGCTGTGCCGCCACGCGTTTCTGAACTGACCTGCGGCGCGGCTGCGGACTTTCCGACGGCGAGGTAACCGAGGCTCTTGCTCGGTGGCGTGGGCGAGTTGTGGCGAGATGTCGTGGGCGTTCTCGCTGGCTGGCCGGATGAGCTTGAACCCTGCGAGCTAGTCGTCGCCGTAGCCGACTGGCGTACCTGCCGCGAGACATGGGCTCGGTGGTGGTGCGCTTGTGACTGCGCGCCTTCGATCGAGTGGACGAGATGGCCGGTCAGGGCGCCCCCGGCGGCCACTATTGCGGTGCCCGCGACGGCGGCCTTGGCGATTCCCGCGCCGCCAAGCGCCTCCGCGGCGCGCTCGCCGCTGCCGCGGGGCATGAAGTGGATCCGTTGTTCGATCCAGATCGCGAGCTTGCCGGCGCCCCCGACGTGTCCAACGGAGATCGCCGGCAGCGGGAGGAACGCCGCCACGGCTGCGCGCTGAAACTCGCGCCCGCGCATCTCGCGGCGTAGTTGACGGTAGACCCTCCCGCACGGGATGCAGGCGCTCACATGAGCTCGGGCCAGTCGCGCCTCATCCTCGCTCGCCGCTCCCGCCCCGTCGGCAGCGATCGCTCTGGCGCGGAATTGACACATGCGTCCTGCGGCGGAGATGGCGGCGACACGATCGAGCTTGACGTTGGCGCTGCGAGCCGCAGAACGCACCTCTCCCAGCGGGAGCCCCAGCAAGCGCGCCGCGGAGAACGGGCCAACCCCGTTGCTCGCCATCACGGAGACGACCTGACGCTCGCGCGGGTCGAGGTCGGCCATCAGGTCGGCCGCGCGCGCGAACCTGTCCATCAGCTCCAGCCTGTCGAAGGGGTTGGCGCTCGCCGGAGCCTGCTGTGCGGCGACGTCGAACTCCACGCGCCGCCTCGAGCCGAGGCGGGTGAAGTGCCGTCCTTCCCGATGCCTCCTGCATCGGTGATCGACGGCGAGCCAGAACGCGCCAAGTAGGTGGTTTTCGTTGGCGACGCCCCGTGGAGCCATGACGACAGCCGTGATCGCATCGTCCACGATTTCTTCCTGCGCGCCAGCGGGGACGCCACGTGCCTCGCTGCGGCGTCGCAATTGTCCGATCAGCCCGGCGCGACGCCTGTGCAGCTCGGCGGCCGCCTCCTCCGGCGACCATCGGCCGTTGCGGTGTCGCGGCCGGATCATGCGGGTCCGCCCCGACCGAAAACGCAGGGCGGGGATGCGCCACATGGTTGTCGAAAGCCGCTCATCCATGAGTAAGCCGACCAAGAAGCGTTCCGAGCAACGAACCTTACGCCGACTTTGCGGGAAATGTCGTGATCACCGGTGGTGATCGCGGCACTCGCCCCCACGGCAGCAGTCGCGCTCGAGGCCGCCAACATCACGCGATCGGCGAGTTCGGCGCGGCACAATAATGAAGCCATGACCCTGCGAGGACTTCTGCGCCCGAAGCGACCCCTCGACTTCGGCAAGAACGCAGCGACGCCTCGGGAGGCCCGGCGCGCGCTAGTGCAGGCGCTGAAGCGGCAGAGGGAGCGTCTCGCTGCGTCCGAGGACGAGGCCGTGGACGTCCAGCTCCTCGCGCAAGTCACGCCTGCCGTCGAGTGGCCGAAGCTGCTCGCCCATTGGGAGCGGCGGAATCCGTCCGGCGTGGCGACCTGGCCGCGTCGCCTTGACCCCGGCGCTCGCGCACTCAACCTCTGGCCGCTACCGGCGGGTCGGGTGGGTCGCGCGGCAGGACTCGGCGGAGACGTACGCAAGCGTCAGCCAAAGACGATGCTCTCCGCACCTGGCCTGACTGTCTTTGACCCCGAGCAGAGCGCGAGCGATGCGAACACGGCCCTGGCGGTCGTCTGCGCGACCTGGCTTGAAGATGTCGGTACGACCGATTTCAAGGCGCTGCGCCTGGCGCCGCCCGTGTTGGAGGCATGGGCTACCGGAGGTCGGCTCGTCTCGCGTGCGGTCGTGGACTTCGATTTGGAGTGGTCGTTGCCGGCTGCGGACGGGATCAAGGGCAACGACGCTTGACGCATCGTTACGTAGTCAGGGACGATGGTTTCTCACGGGTAACCAGTGAGGCATCGTTGAGCCGCGGAGTGCGATGCCGTGGACCCGAGAAATGTCGGGGATGTGTCCGTTGACAAACCCAGCTAGGGACCAGGTGATTTCGGGGTCTTGGTCGCACCATCGCGTTTGGGGAACAGGTGGACGGTGACCACCGTGACGATGCCGACCATCTGGACCACTGTGGCGCCAAGCCAAATCTGGATCACCCCATCGGGCAGTTTCCAGTGCTCGCCCACTTCGGCATAGACCCAGAAGATGACGTTGGCCAAGACAAGCTGAAGGGCTAGCAGGAGCAAGAGCCACCCGGCATATGTCTGTCGAAGCTCTAGCTCCTGTTTGGCGTAGGCGTCTTTATGTTTGATGTCCTGAGCTTGCAGCTTCTCCGTGAGCCATTGGAGATCCTCCGGCTTCTTCGACGGCGCGTCCGTGGTCGCACCCTCATCGAGAAGACGTTTTGCGCTTTGCTCCGCCTGCTGCTCCTTCTCAGGGTCGACCCCATTGCCTCCAGCGGGAGTCGTGGCCATCTGCTACTCCATCAGACCCAGGTTTTTGAGCCGAAACTGCATGGCTTCGCGTGACACCTGAAACTGGATAGTTAGCTGTATGTCATTGAGCCCATCAGCGCGCAGACTCCTTACAGCGGGCTCCGGCATTAGCAAACACGCCGCGAACTCGTTTGCAAAAACCTCCTCCGGATCGTCGCCCGTCGCGGCGAGCGGGCCACGAAGATCAACGGTCGAATATTCCTCGGATTCGTCTGAGCGCCTCACCCAATGGCCCAGCTCGTGGGCACACGTGAACCGTTTCCGGTTGTCTGGATCGCTTTCATTGATCATGATGGTCGGCTCTTGACCCACCGACTTGATGAGGGCGCCAAGGGTGTCCGCGTCCAGCGGCGCGTACACGACTCGCAGGCCGGCTGCCCTAGCGATCGTGACGGGCTCGACGGGGATGCTTCCAAAGGGCCACGCTGTAGCCAGGAGCCTCGCGGCTTCCTCGGCGGCTTCATTCTTGATCTGGCTCGTCATCCTGCGCCCACTCTATAGAGGAGGGTTGGGATGCCTCGCCATGTTACGCCCAGCCAACCTTGCCTCGCCGCGCTGAAGGCTAGTACTACTTGCCCCGCTTGTCGGTCTCACACCCAGCCTTCACAGGTAGCGTGGTCGCGTGGTCGCGGTGGCTCGAGCGCAAACCCCAGTGCGCGAGCGCGGCGGATTTGCGGGCGTTTCGTTTGGTCGCTTGACCTCATCCTTCTAGCGAGGCGCACAGCCTGGCTTTACTGCCAATTACTGCCAATTGGCGGGCTGGTTCTGGGGATCCAGCCGCGCCAGGATCGCGTCTTGCACGCGCTCGAGCTCAGCCGGTGCCTGCTCCGCGGTCGCCTTCCGGTTGACATCGATGCCTGCGAACGCGAGGTCGCCCCTGATGCGACTCAAGAGCTGGCGTGTGTCGCTGCCACGCATGTAGTCGGAGCCGTCCGCGCGTTCCTGCTCCCGGCGCCAGCGTAGGATGACTCGCAGAGTGCCTAGCAGCTGCGGCCAGTCCCGATGGATGGGCAGCGCGGTAGGCTCCCGCTGAAGCAGCGCCGCCCAGACATCTGCGTTGATCGCGTAGCGATTCTCCCCGCCGGTCTGGAACGCGGCCATTACTTGGGCAGCGACCAGTCCACCGAGTGCGTCATGGACATTCCGCTTCGAGTAGCCGCTCGCCCGTGCCAACATCTGGGCAGTTGCGAGCGCTGAGCGGCTGGTGAGCATGATCCGCACCACCTCCGAGCGGATCCCGACACCGAGGATTGCCCGCAGCCGAAACGCCAGATTGATCGGCGTCATGAGGTCCGGTGTGACCGATCTCCCCGACGGGGAGAGGACCGGCCGAAGCAGGCCGGCGGCGGCGAAGTCGAGGTCAGGTTCTTTGACCGGCACGTCGGCGTAGAACAGCGGCGCAAGGCTGCTGTGCTCCGGTGCCTGGTCGTCGATACGACGGGGACTCAATCGCGCTTGTGGGCGATGCCGGGCGAGCCAGGCGACGGTCGCATCGACGAGCCGGCGGTCTGCCTCGTCCACGCACATAGCTCGCAGACGCCTGATGCTGAGCAGTGACTCGTTGCGGAGCATCCAGTCCAGCAGCTCGTCGAACAACCGCGGTTCGTCGCGCCCGACCTGCAACGTGAACACGATCAGCGCCTCGGGATCCTGCGCCCATGGACTCACGTGCGCGGGAGCGATGAGGAGCCCGATCTGCGCCCACTCGTTCCAGGCGAAGGAGGCCAGGCGCTCGCTCAACGATTCCTTAGCGAGGAGAGGGCTCACGTCCACCCGTCCGGCACCACTGGAGGAGATCTCAGACATCCGCTACGGGATATCAGATAGCACGAATCGAGACGTTGAACATCCTCCGCCCCACAAGCTGCCGAGACTGGGCGGCCGGGCTGCAGAACTCCAGCCGGAGTATTTTTGTGCCAATAAGATGGTACGGAAGCCTTTAGATGCTATTTTATTTGTACAAATGCCCAAGCGCCAGCACACCTACCCCCCCACCGTCTACGAGGCCTCCGCCTTACTCGGCGCTGAGATCCGCCAGGCTCGACTC
>Ga0182024_10017419_pt1 | contig 13490 bp, 16 predicted proteins | sample P32metaG_FD_120480 | JGI IMG/M metagenome (GOLD analysis project Ga0182024, IMG submission 120480) | Permafrost microbial communities from Stordalen Mire, Sweden - P3-2 metaG (Illumina Assembly) | ecosystem: Environmental > Terrestrial > Soil > Wetlands > Permafrost | place: Sweden: Stordalen...
CGCACAAGCACCTCACCGGCCTTCAACTCAGGCCGTGGCGCATCCTCGTACTGAAGAACCTCCGGTCCACCGTATTCATGCAATTGAACTGCTTTCATCATTGACATAGCTTCTCCTTATTCCACTCACGACCGCCTCATAGGTCACATTCCGGGCTGCCGGTGTCCCTATATGACTGATACGGCAGCCAGATCCGCCGGGCACTTCCTGTGGTAAGTCGCAGTCACTGTGTGGGCGCTTTTCGGTACGCTGCTTTTACGGGCAAGCGCATGGGCACGGGACGAGGCGGCTTACCACTGAACTCGATTACGCCTTCCACATTGCTGCCGTTTGAGTCGCGAAGTCTTCATAGCTGCGCGGCGCGTGGCCCAGCAGCTTCGTAAGGCGTGCGACTTCCGTTTCGGTCGACTCGAACCCGCGTTCGAAGTAGCCTTGAAGCATCATGCGAAGATCAAAGGCGCTCCAACTCGGCATTCTGGAACGCATATTCTGCTCCCACTGATCGAAGTCGTGCCCCGTGTACTTGATCTCCTTGCCCAATAACTTGCTCCACAGAGTGGCATTCCCGGGGCCGCTGATCATCGTCGGCGCAACGATGTCGTATGTCTGGCCCTCGTGACCAACTTCGGTCAGGGAGATCGCAGCGGCCTCGGCAATGTCGCGAATGTCAGCCACCGCAATGCCAGCGGCGCCGATCGGCATCGGGTAGACGCCTGGGCCGGTGAGAGCGGGCTTGAGAGTGACATCATTCTGGATGTAGTAGCCGGGACGCAAAATGGTGTATGGAACTCCGAACTCGCGCAGCGCGTTCTCGACCGCCAACTTCGACGCAAAGTGAGGTACGTCGCGGAACTGGTCTACCTTGAAGACCGACAGATAGGTTACGTGCTTCAATCCCAGCCGCTTCGCGATGCCGTAAGCGATTAAGGCCTGAGTTAATTCGTCGGTGACGACGGCATTCAGCAAGAAGAGCTTGTCAACCCCCTGCATTGCCTGTTCCACCGAGACCGGATCAAGCAGATCGCCGATGGCAAGCTCGACTCCCGCCGGCACCTTGCCTGCTTCTGGTTGCTTGCGAGCCAATACCCGCACGTCTGCGCCGCGCTTGAGCAGCTCCGTAACCACCGCTCCGCCTACCTTGCCTGTTCCGCCTGTTACGAGAATTTTCATGTCGTCTCTTTCGCTTTTTGCCTAGCGTTCGAAGCTGCTCTGCAGATCCGCGACGCTTGTGGTCTTTATAAGAGACGCTTGTAACCAGTGCGACGAACCACGCATGAAAGCAATTCCGTATTGCACTAGCGCAACGCGGAACTGCACTAGGCTATCCGTGAGGTCTCGCAGTCCACACGCAGACTTTGAACTTGGTTCGGAACGCGGAGATATCCCCGACCTAAATGATGTTTGTACCTTGTTCGGCGGCGAGCACATGCTCCGCGGTATATCCGGTTATCTGGTCACTGAGACGACGGATGAGAACCCAGAGCGGGTTGCTACGGTGCAGCAGCTGACCTGTGTATACCTCCAGAGTGCGCTCGATCCCGGAGACGGATCTTGGTCAGCGGGACGCGCCGCGTTCGCGAGTAGCGTCGAGCTAGTGGGCCGAATTGACGGCAAGTGATGCGTCCCGGATTGACTTTCATTCGAGTAACGGTAAGCCGACCTGCAGGGACCAGCGGGGCGACAGCGATGTAAGGTTGTGCTCACGCTTGACCTGGAATACGTCCGGACGTATTATTTATGCATGGGTCGTCCCTCATTTCGCAATCAAATCATCGCTTCGGGGATGCAGACAGTGCATCATCGGGGTTTTGGCACCGTGGGATTGCGAGAGATCACCGCTCAGGCTGGCGTCGCTCAAGGTTCTTTCACCAATCATTTCGCAACGAAGGAGGAGTTTGGCGTGGCGGTGCTCGATCACTACTTCGATCAGCTTCGCGCTGTGATGGCGCAGACGCTAGAAGACGAAAGCCGTAAGCCAACGGCGCGTCTGCGCGCGTATTTTGAATGCATTACTGATCTCTTCGCCTCAGCCGGCTGGCGCTACGGCTGTTTGGCGGGCAACATGGGGCTGGAAGCTCCGGAACATAGCGAACTCCTCCGCCAGCGCCTCAGTGAAATCTTCGCTGAATGGGCCGGGCGCTTCGCAGAGGTTATCCGGCAGGCTCAGGAAGCTCACGAGGTTCGAGCAGATCTTGACCCCGAAGAGGCTGGTGCCGCGCTGTTGGAAGCGTGGCAGGGGGCGATGCTCCGCATGAAAATCGAGCGTAGTCCGGCGCCTCTCGACCGCTTCAAGCGGGTTATTTTTCCGGCTCTGCTATGTGTTCCTGTGCTGTATTGATCGTCGGCTCTTAAGCGCTCATGAAACGATGTACTGCAACCAAATGGAGGCACACAAACACGACAAACGAAGCAGCTTGGAAACTCTATGAAAGGTACCCTCGAGGGATGGAAGGCGATTTCCGCGGAGGAGCGGAACAAGATCGCCGCTGAAGTACTCGCCGACGATGGTCAATATTCCACCCGTCTTCACGAGTCCGGCAACCGACAGACAGTCATCGAGGATATGGCGGCCTTCCAAACAAAGTTCCCTGGCGGCCACTTTGACATTGGAGAGGTGTCAGGTCACCACGAACACGCACTACTCAATTGGGCGCTTGTACAGGACAGACGGCACGGTTTTTGCCAGGGGCCATGATCAGATTCGGGTCTCTCAGGAGGGCAAGATCGTGAACCTGATCACATTCCCACCATCCACTTCGAAGCCGTAAGGCATGCCGGTCCGTATTTAGGAGCCAGCCAAGAAGCCTTCGCCAGCCCCACGATCAAATAACAGATTTGTTCGATCCGTCAAAAAGGAGCAGCATGACCATCCCCTTCGATATCATCTTGCCTCAAGTGAATGTTTTGGGTTCAACCATGGCCTACCGTGAAGCGGGCGGTCCGCAAGCACCCGTGGCGCTTTTCCTGCACGGGAATCCAACCTCGTCTTATATCTATCGAAAGATTATTTCGATGCTCGCACCGATCGCGCATTGCATCGCGCCTGACCTCATCGGATTCGGCCAATCCGGAAAGCCGGATATTGAGTATCGCTTTTACGATCACGTCCGACACCTCGACGCCTTCATTGAACAAGCTGGCATCTCTTCAGCATTCGTGATCGCGCAGGACTGGGGTACGGGACTTGCCTTCCATTTGGCCGCCCGCAGGCCAGAGTTCATCCGCGGACTTGCATTCATGGAGTTCATTCGTCCCATTCCTAGCTGGGACGATCTTCCAGCGAAAGGAGCCGAGATCTTCAAAAAATTCAGAACGCCCGAGGTGGGCGAAGAGATGATTCTCGAGAAGAATATGTTCGTCGAGCAGATGCTGCCTGCGGCGACGGTCCGCAAGCTGACGGATGAGGAAATGTCCGTGTACCGAGCGCCGTTTCCTACTCCCGAATCGCGACGGCCGACATTGCTCTTCCCGCGTGAACTGCCCATCTCCGGGGAACCGGCAGATGTATATTCCACGATGGAGGAAGCACACCGCGCATTAGCCGAATCGACCTATCCAAAACTGCTTTTCGTGGGAGATCCGGGCTCTTTCGTCTCTCCAGCATTCGGCAGGAGCTTTGCGAAGCGTCTTACGAACTGCAGACTTGTCCAACTTTCCTCCGGCATTCATTATCTGCAAGAGGATCATCCCGATGTCATAGGCGCTAATGTCAAAGAATGGCTGACTGAATCGGTCGTCGGCTCGTCACGCGAATGAGAACAGCTGACTCCTGAGCGACGGCTTCAGGGTGGCATTGTAGGCGAACCGTTCGAGAAGGCTTTGCGGGACTATGTGCGATTCGATCAATGTATATCCTTCGGTCTACACCCGGAAGAAAAGTGGCTTATGTTGTCGTTGGCCTCGCCAGAATTCGATCAGGACGCTTACAGCTCGTTAGTGAAGGCATCCAGCGAGGGATCTCCGTATCGACGCCGACGTATTTGGTCAGCTCGCGGAGGCATGACTCCTGATCCGCGTCTCGAGTGACAAACACATCGCAGAAAGGCAAGTAGACGGACATAAACAGGTCATTCCGACCGGCGGCGAATTTCTCGCTCGTGTTCCCTTCCCGTAAGGAAGTGTTGTACCAAGACATCAAAAGCGCGCAGAGCTGCGCGCGAAATGGCGGCCACGCCGGGTTCGGATTGATCGTTGCGACCACGCAGCGTGCAATACCCGCGGCGATCAGCGCGTCCGCGCAGGATCCAGTCCTGCCGTAATTGCTGCACGGTTCGAGCGTCAGATACGCGGTTGCCCCACGCGGATCACAGCCAGCCTCATGAGCAGATTTGAGCGCTGCAATTTCCGCATGATCGAGCGCATCGTGTTGATTCGCTCGTGCGCCCAGCACCTCGCCAGCAAGGACAAGGACGCAGCCCACCTGCGGACTCGGCGACACCAGCCCCGCCGTCGGCCTCAACAAGCAACAACGCTTGTCGCATGTACCCTTCGTCGTTCACGAAGTGAGCATACGCCTAATGGGATCTCTCTGCGGCCGGTGCCGTATTTGATGTTGGTTGGTTTGCGCTATCGCGCGCCCAAGACCGCCAAAATATGTACCAAACTGCACAGCTTTGGTTGTCCGACAAGCGCAGAATCGTTTGACAGGCGGGAAGGTCTTCTCTGCCGGTAAAGGTACATCGACAGGCTCAATCGAGTGTTCGAAGGAAAACATGACCAATAAGATCCAATGGGAAGCGATCAAATGCCCCGAGGACATGGCCCCAAGCCACTGCCCAATCCATTTCACGAACGAGCTTGAGGTCGCAGCCTCTCCTGAAACGATCTGGTCGCTCCTGGTGGACCCCGAGGCCTGGCCCAGCTTCTACCCAGGCGTTGAACACCTTCAGCTGTTTCACGGGAATCAGTCGCTGCGCCTTGGCACAAGGCTGGAAACCAATTTGGCTGGCCAAGACGTGCTCGCATCTGTCGAAGAGTTCGAACCAATGACGCGAATCGCTTGGTGCGGCGGTCCGAAGGACTCCAAGGACCCAAGACTTACCACGCTTGGATCATCACACCCACGCCCAACGGATGCCACCTATGGACAGAAGAGACGATGCGAGGTCCGCTTTGGATAGAACTGGCTAAAAAGGCTCCAGATGCTTTTTGGCTCACACACGGGAAGCTATTAGCGACCCTTGCCAAAGTGGCGACCAAACGCGAGAGCGCTCGCCTTCAAGAAACGTCTGCTCGGTGAGCGCCTGATCCGGAGGTAGCACTTCCTATCTAACGGTCAATTGACTGAACAAGTTCAGCTTCAACATTGATAAAGGGGATTCCATGAGCTACGCAATCATAGGTGCCGGCAAAGAGGCTCAAGCAATCGCCAAGGCATTTGCCCGCAAGGGAGTCGAAGTGGCAATCGCGAGTAGGAAGACGGCAGAAGCGCTTGCACCGGTCGCAAAGGCGATCGGACCGACAGTCATCCCGAAGTCTTTGAAGGACGGCGTTAAAGCCGACATCGTCATTTTGGCCATCCCTTTCGGAAAGCAGACAGAAGTCGCAGAGGCTGGTGAGAGTTGGCAGGGCAAGATCGTGATCGACGTCACAAACGCATACGTGTCTCCCTGGAAGATCTGGGCAACCTTCCCTCCTCCGTTGTGATATCCCGGGCTTTCCCGGGCGCGAAACTGGTGAAAGCCTTCAACCATTTATCCGCGGAAGTCCTGGCCGAAGACCCGAACGTCAAGGGTCTGCGGCGCGTCGTATTCATCTCAAGTGACAATGACGACGCCGCATCGCAAGTTGCTACTTTGGCTGAAGAACTCGGCTTCGCGCCAGTGAAACTGGGGAAGCTTGCAGTGGGAGGTTTGCTCATTCAGGCACGCGGAGAGACTTGGGCTCCGCTCATCTTTCAGGATCTCTTCAAGAAGGCGGAAACGAATGTATGACCATGTAATTTGGCCTGAGCAATTTGATCCAAAGATCTCGGCGATCTACGCGCTCAACGACATTGACGTGAACGCCCCGCCTGAAGTGGTGTGGAAGCTGCTGGTCGACGCCGAGAATTGGTCGAGCTACTTTCCGGCCGAAGATCATGTAAAGATCCTCAATGGTGAGTCGGAATTGGCGCTCGAAACCAAATACAGCAGGGTGACCGTTGGTATTCCTTGCGATCTTATCGTTACGGAATACGTGCCCGGCCGCAGGCTGGCATGGTCGACTCTGGTGCATGGCGACGAAACCGGTTCGAGCGCTTACCATGGTTGGGTCATCACGCCCACGGACACGAGCTGTCACCTGCTCAGCGAGGAGACACAGCAAGGCCCCTACTTCCTTGAGGAGATCGGGCGCAAGCACCCCGGTGCGCTCTACCGCTATCACCAGGAATGGGTCGAAAGTCTTGCACGTGCGGCAGAGGCTGAAGCCGCTCACTCCACAACGGCTTAACTAAGCTGCGCCTTTATCGAAACCAAGCACGCGGAGGAACATCATGGTCACACTTCTTGAAAATCACACTATGGCCCCCTGGTCCGTGCTCCATCCATTCGGCACGGAAGATCAGGCTGTAATGGCTGCTATGCGCGCTATTGTCGAACCCAACAAAGGAAGGCTTCAGGGAACAGCGGCCCGCGTTCCGTTTGATGCCATCATGGAGCACGTCACGGCACCTGTCGGGGTTGTGTACGAAGCTGACCGTGTTGGCGGCATTCCAGGGTGGTGGTGCCGACCCGAAGATGCGCGGCCCCAGCAGGCCGTCATGCACATCCATGGTGGGTGGTTTAACTGGGGCTCTGCACAAGCGTTTCGCCATCTGGCAGGTCATATCGCTGCTCAAACTTCGGCGGCGGTGTTCGTGCCAGACTATCGACTTGCGCCGGAACATCCGTTTCCTGCCGCCGCTGAAGATATCCGGGTCTGCTACGGCGGTTTGACCGAGGGAGGCTTCTCAAAAATTGCCATTACTGGTGATTCAGCTGGCGGTACCCTGGCGCTTGGGTTGCTCGCGCATCTCGCGGCAAACAGTGACGGCGCCAGCAAAGCGCTCGTGGGCGGAGTGGCACTCTCACCCGTGACGGATCTGTCCCTTTCTGGGAAAAGCTGGTCGACGCGCGCTGTTGCTGACCCCTACTTTACCAAGCCGCAAGTCACCGAGTTGGTGGGCTCCTATCTCCACGGCCATGACCCGGCAGACCCGCTCGCCTCGCCGCTCAATGCCGAACTGGCGGGATTGGCCCCGATCCGCGTGCATGTCGGCGACGACGAGACGTTGCTTGATGATTCCGTCCGCTTTGTTGAGCACGCGATCGCGGCAGGAGTCGATGCTCGCCTCGATGTGTGGGAAGGCATGGTCCATGGATTCCTTGGGGGCGTGGGACGCCTCACCGCTTCCAACGAAGCTCTTCAACTCATCGGTGAGTTTCTGAGCGACCGATTCGCCGAGTGCGCAAAGCAACGGTAAGAAGCTCTACTTCAGCAGGGTCAGTCTGAAGAAGTCCGGTCACCGCGCTATCAATGAGCCCCACGAAGGAGAATACGCCTTGGCAACAACGACGGACATCGAGAAGGCGAAGAATGTGCTTGACGGAATAGGTAGAGGAGACCCAGACCTTGCCGTCCGGCACATGAACCCGGCCAAATACATAGAGCACAATATCCATTGCGCGGACGGTATTGACGGAGTCCGAGAGTTCATCAATCAAGTATCGAAGAAAGACCATCACGCTATGATGATGCGCACTTTCCAGGACGGACCCTACGTCGTCACTCACGCAGAGGGTTTGATACTCGGTCAAAATATCTTCTTCGACATCTTCAGAATTGAGGAAGATCTTATTATCGAGCACTGGGTCTTTTCAACAAAAGAGGCTCCTCCCAATCAGAGCGGACACACACAAACAGACGGGCCAACTGAGGAAAAGCTCTCAGAGGACGCCGAGAAGAACAAGTCGATCGTCAGGGAATACTACGAAACGATTCATGTCTCTGGGGATCACAGTAAGATTTCGCGATATTTCTCTGGAGATCACTGCATCCGTCATGAACCCGGCGTGCGCGACGGCGTTGAGAACTTCAAACGTGACTTGGAGAGACTGGTTGTAAACAGAAGCATCGATGAGATCAAGTTCGTGCTGGGGCAGGGAGACTTCGTCTTCATCGCTGCTAAGGGCTCTCATGAGGGCGCTGCTTGCGTCTACATCGACCTGTACCGAGTGGAGGACGGAAAGATCGCTGAGCGCTGGGGCTTTCCCCAGGAAGTTCCGCCCCAGGAACAATGGAAAAACAAGAACGGCATGCTGTAGTTCGTTCTCAATACTAGATGGAATGCGATTGGCTCGCCTCTTACCACGTTGGGTGCATTTCACTCAGAACAACTGCTGCAAGAGGAAAACTGGTATTTCATCGGCTCCGCTAGCTTCTCAGCTTTGCTCGCGGCCCAAGTGGCCACGCTTTACGTATTGCTCGACATGTACCGAAATGCACAGTACCGGGAAGCAGGGGCTGTTCTACTCACAGTCGCAGCACGTACAGTTCGCTAAGTGCTGGTCGTGCGAATCCATTGAGAGACCAATCGGAGCAAATCATGAATAGATTCGAAGGAAAGATAGTAATTGTAACGGGGGCAGGATCCGGTATCGGCGCGGCCACGGCGCGCCGCTTCCTGCAGGAAGGCGCGTACGTCGTCGCCAACGGAAGGCGTGAAAATAAGTTGCACGAAACCATTGCAGGTTCCGATGCAGCAAAGTCGCTTGTTCACCCTGGAGATGTGTCTGATGAGGCTTACGTGAAGCGCCTTATGGAAGACACGATCACTAAGTTTGGCAAGCTGGACGTGTTGGTCAACAATGCGGGGATAGCCACCTTCGGCCCCTTCGCGCAAATCACCACAGACCAATGGCGGAAGATGATGGGCACCGATCTTGATGCAGTGTATTTCGTTATTCGCGAAGCATTGCCCCACCTCTTGAAGACCAAGGGCTCGATCGTCAATCTCTCCTCCGTATCGGGTTTAGGCGGAGATTGGGGGCTGAGTGCCTACAACGCGGCAAAGGGCGCCATCACAAACTTCACACGCGCTCTGGCGCTTGAGTATGGCTCACATGGCGTTCGCGTAAACGCTGTGGCGCCCAGTTTCACCTCTACCGAAGCCACCGCTGACTTGGAGAAGAGTCCTGCTATCATCGCGGCGTTTCGTGACCGTCTGCCGATCGGCAGAGCCGCCATACCGGAGGAGGTCGCGGGTGTGATTGCGTTCCTCGCTAGTGAGGACGCGGTCTTTGTCAATGGAGTGGTTCTGCCGGTCGATGGTGGAATCAGCGCGTCCAATGGACAACCGAACTTCCTCTCTCTTTTAGGACAAGGCTGAGATCCAGATCGGCCCACTGGAACGCAGGCACAAGGAATGCACATATGAATTTTCGCTCGAAGTTTCTCGCCATCCTGATCACGCTCGCCCTGTCGATGGCAGAAACGCCATCTGCGCGGCACAGACGAAGAGTGGAACCGTCACTGCCGTAACCCACATAGATGTCATCCCGGATGCATCCAAGCCGCAGTCAGAAGAGAATGCAGCGAAGTTTCTTCGTACCCAGACGGCGGCGACCCAGCATGATGCCGGCCTTATCTCCTACGTCGTGTTACAGCAGGACGGTTTGAGCAACCACTTCACTATCGTTGAAACCTGGCGCGACAGCCGGAGCTAGACCCCTGCGATGGAATGTCCAAGCCGGGGTTACAGGTTCGATCCTGTCTCGCCTACCAGCCCCATCGTTTCCCTTTACTCCTGACCAAGTTCCGAGCGCTGCTTTTCTCTCGCGATATGGTCTTCGAGCGCTTGGATCTCAGAATCCAGCCCGGTGACACGGATTGCGTCCGCAAAGCCATCGTGAGGTCTGGCTTGCATGAAATCCCTTTCGCTCCTGAGATCTTGTAACCTGCGCTCCTCATCGAGTGCAATGGTTTCCTCCGTCGAAGCTCCGAACGCCTTTCGACACTGGCAGTGTAGGTACAAAGCTCTGCTGCCGGATATGCCATAAACCCATAATTGCAGCCAAAAATTGACCGATCTAGAATCCTCGCGTTCAACCATTTGGCTCGTGGAACCGAAATACTTCGGGCGTGAGTTGTATTGCCCCTAGGCCTTTGGGTAAGCAGCGCTTTTCATGTGCCACCTGGGCCGGTATGAGAATCGAAACAGAGGGTTGAACCCGAAATCGCGCGAAGCCACGGTTGGCAACACGATTCCTCGCCGTTGATAGGTTCATCAACCGATGATGAGTCGGCATTCAATCTTTCGGGAATAGTGTCGTGGACGGAGTAACCATAGACTGAGCCTGTTGGCCAGTCATACTTAGCTTGTCCTCGCCGTCGATGACAGTCTCTTAGCCACAATCCCCAGCAACGAAAGGTGACGCCATGTACAACACTAAGGCCTATGCCGCTTCCAGCAACTCTTCTCCTTTGGCTGCCACTACCATCCGGCGGCGGGAGCCGGCAGATAAGGACGTGCAGCTTGAAATATTGTTCTGCGGAGTTTGTCACTCGGATCTGCACCAGGTAAGGAATGAATGGAAGGATGCGTTGCCGACCGTGTATCCCTGTATGCCGGGACACGAGATTGTGGGACGCGTAACGAAGGTGGGGAAAGCCGTAGGAAATTCAAAGCCGGCGACCTTGCCGCTATTGGCTGCATGGGTGGACTCGGATGGAACTTGCCCAGCGTGCAAAGCAGGAGAGGAACAGTTCTGCCCGGACCTCACATTGACTTATAACGCTCCGGACAAATATCTGGGTGGAGTGACCTACGGAGGATATTCAGACAGCATTGTGGTGACAGAGCACTTCGCATTGCATGTCCCGGAGAATTTGAACCCGGCCGGTGCCGCTCCGCTGTTATGCGCAGGCATTACGACCTACTCCCCCATGCGACACCGGAATGTGGGCAACGGTACAAAAGTGGGTGTGCTGGGCCTGGGCCGTCTGGGACACATGGGCGTGAAATTTGCGCACGCGCTGGGCGCGCATACTGTGGTGTTCACCACTTCAGAGAACAAAAGAGAAGATGCCTTGCGACTGGGCGCAGACGAAGTAGTATTGAGCCGCGATAGCAGCCAGATGCAGAAGCATGCAATGAGCTTCGACTTTATCCTCGACACGATCGCGGCCGACCACGATCTAAATGCATACCTGCAACTGCTGAAACAAGACGGAAATCTGACGCTTATTGGCATTCCGGAGAAGCCACTGGCCGTGGCGCCATTCAGTCTGATCAGGACGGCGCAATCTGTCGGGCTCGCCCACACCGTGGTCGCCACTTTTTCTAGCAAAATCTGCGATTTGTCACAACTTTTCGAAAGATGTGGCACACTTAGCCATTGGCAGCCGTACTGCATTTAAGGTAGTCCTCACCTCTGGCTGCATTCAATCAGATCGCAGTTGTTTGGCGGTTGTTCTCGAGCCTAGCTCATGGATGGCAATCGAATCAGGCCTTAGCTTCTCCCCACCCAGCCACCCTCCTCGACACCTGAAAAACCGAATCCGAGCAGCCAAGCCCGCGCCTCGTTTACTTTTGCTGTACGGGTCGATCGAGCGGGCTTCCTGCCCGCTTTGAAGACGAAGAATTTGGAAGTCCAAATTGCCAATTTGGTTAGCGGATGAGTTTCATAGCGAGTTTCCTGTGAAGGCTTGGTCGACCTTGCAAGTCTTGCCACAGCTCGTGGCAACATTGCTCTGGGGTCTCACAGGTTCCTGTTAGACCGGGTTAGAGACCGTGCCACTCGCGGGCACTTGAGAGCTGTAGTCGAATTTGGCTAGAGGAGTATTGCTCCACCAGCAGCGGGGTAAGGCCCTCTTGAACCTTTCTCGTATATGCCCGCCATCGGCTTGACAGGTGTCGAGGCGTGGCTATCGCCTGAGCAAAGCGGCAATCCTGCAATCAAGGCGATCAGTTTCGGCGTGCTTGTCGACCACTTCCGCAGGAAAGCGATAACCACGGAAGAACTTGGGTGGGCGCAGAGCGATTTCTAGACAAAATCGCTTGTGGGAGATTTTCCGCTCTGCCACGAATCTGAGAGGAGGGACAATGCAAAACGGAAGCTTGATATGCAGACAGCGTCAACAAGGGGCGAATGTCTGGGAGTTCCGGTGGAGGGAACCTGGCTCGAAAGGAAAGCGCCGGCACCGCCGGATAGTTCTAGGTTCGACTTTGGAATACATCGATGAATGCGCGGCTCGGCAGGCGATTGCAGCGCTTCAATTGGACATCAACGGAAATGACGTGCGGACGCGAAGCAAGTCCGTGACAATTGGCCAGGCATATAGCCACTTTCGACAACTAGAGTTGAGAACAGAGTCCGCTTGGAGGACGTTCTCGACCAGGAACGGTTACGACGGATACCTCAAGAAATGGGTAATCCCTCGCTGGGGCACCCGAACGTTGGCCAGCATCAAAGCCGGAGAAGTCGAACAGTGGATGCGCTCTTTGCCGTTGGCTCGCTCAACTTGCGCCAAGATCAGAAATGTCATGAGCGTCTTATTCAACCATACGATCCGTCATGGCATTGGCAGCGTGAATCCGATTCGTCTCGTTCGACAAAGCGCGAAGCGCAAAAAGATCCCTTTGGTATTGACTCCCGACGAAATCCGGAAACTGATTGCAGCGCTGCCAGTCAAGGAAAGCACGTTGGTATTTCTCGATGCCGTTACCGGCTTGCGGATGAGCGAACTGTTCGGTTTGAAATGGGGCGATATTTGGTTTGCAACCGGTGAAATAAGCGTGATTCGATCAATCGTTCAGCAGGTCGTCGGTCCTTGTAAAACGGAAGCTTCTCAGAAGCCCGTTCCAATGGACCCTTGCCTGGCTGAGGCATTGGCGGCGTGGCAGGAACATTCAAAATACAGATCACCCGAGGATTGGGTCTTCGCCAGTCCAAAGAGTCGGGGGCGCCGGCCTTATTGGGGCCAGTCCATAATGCGCAATGTCATACGGCCCACGGCCGTGAAACTCGGCATCAGTCGGCGGATTGGCTGGCACACGTTTCGCCACACCTACTCGACTCTCTTGCGTGCAACGGGCGCGGACATCAAGGTAATGCAGGAACTGTTGCGGCATGCCTCTGCCAGGGTAACGCTCGACACCTATACCCAGGCGATTACCGCGCAGAAGCGCAATGCCCAAAGTGCCGTGGTCAAATTGTTAATCGCATCCGGAGAATCGACGAACTGACATTCCGGGGGCACTTGTGCCCATTTGTGCCCACGGAAACGTAGCGGAAAGCCGCGCGAACACCGCATTTGTCTCTTTGCAGAATCAGCTTGCGGGGCAATTTTGTGCCCATTTGTGCCCACGCCACTTCGCAAGGATCAATGTAAGTCTAAGATTCTATTTGGCGTCCCCGACGGGATTTGAACCCGTGTTATCGCCGTGAAAGGGCGGTGTCCTAGGCCGGGCTAGACGACGGGGACGTTTGCGTGGCCCATAGCCTTCGGGCCGGCCGGAGTCGGCCAAG